>Ga0315905_10003447_pt1 | contig 16323 bp, 18 predicted proteins | sample LakEriMetagenome_5_FD_203522 | JGI IMG/M metagenome (GOLD analysis project Ga0315905, IMG submission 203522) | Freshwater fungal communities from buoy surface, Lake Erie, Ohio, United States - Buoy 4 MA121 | ecosystem: Environmental > Aquatic > Freshwater > Lake | place: USA: Lake Erie, Ohio... | reverse complement strand
TTCAACCTTTACGACATCAGCCTTTGGATCATGCTCCTTTAGGGAGCTGATCAAGGGCTGTAAGAGTGTGTCCATCTGGGACGCAAATAAAGTTACTTGCGACCTTTACGTTTTGGTTGATTGCGAGGTCCACGTTTTTCTATGTTGGCATCAGCTGCAGGTGAACCAACAGTTGCTACTAGCGTCGAAGCACCACGTGCATTGATTCGCTTAGCAAGTGCCTGCATCGCTGGTTCGCGTTCACGTAATGCCGCGAGCAAAGGAGTTGCAATGAAGATAGATGAATACGCACCTGTTGCAAGACCAATGAAGAGAGCGAGTGATAAATCCTTCAGCGTGCCTGCGCCAAGAAGACCGGCACCCACAAAGAGAATGGAACCTACTGGAATCAACGCAACAATGGTTGTGTTAAGCGAACGAACAACAGTCTGATTAACTGCAAGATTTGCTGCCTGTGAATACGTCATCTTCGATGTGGAAGTTATAGATCGCGTATTTTCACGCACTCTGTCGAAGACCACGACCGTGTCATAGAGTGAATATCCTAAAATAGTTAAGAATCCGATAACCGTGGCGGGCGTAACGTCAAAGCCAACCAGTGCATAAATTCCAACTGTGATGAAAACATCGTGAACAACTGCAACGATTGCTGCAAAGGCCATTTTGGGCTCGAAAGTCATGGCCAAATAAAGAACGACGACAACTAAGAATCCGATCAAGCCATAAAGAGCTTTACGAGTAATTTCTTTACCCCATGAAGGTCCAATAATCTGAGTGTCAATAGCTTCGACACTTACTCCAAACGTTGAAGCTAATGCGTCTTCAACAGCATTGGATTCTGCTGCACTGAGAGTTCCAGTCTGCACACGAATCTTGTCGTTTCCAACTTGTTGGATAACTTTTTCACCAGTGATGCCGGCTGAAATTAGCGCTGACTCAGCTTGAGCAATAGTGCCTCCAGCTTTGCTCACTGTGTAAGAAGATCCGCCCTTGAATTCAATTCCAAGGTGTAAGCCCTGGAGCGATAAAGCAGCAATCGAAATGATTACAAGAAGTCCTGAGAATGCATACCAACGGCGGCGCTTTCCAATGTAATCAATTGAAGTTTCACCTGAGTGTAAACGAGCGCCTAATCCTGAAAACTTAGACATGGTTTATGCCTCCTTCGTTACTTGAGATGAAGTTCCAAATGTTTTGGCAGATACGCCTGAAAGCGCATGGCCAGAATTGAAGAATTTAAACTTAGCCAATAACACGGTAAGTGGTTTTGTAAACGCGAACACAACGAGTAAGTCGATAAGCGTTGTTAAACCTAATGTGAACGCAAAACCACGCACACCACCTACGGCGAATACATAGAGAAGTATCGCTGAAATGATTGAAACGAAGTCAGCGACAATAATTGTGCGTCGAGCTTTAGTCCAGCCAGTTTCAACCGCTGTTCGCAATGATCGGCCATCACGGACTTCATCTCGAATTCTTTCGAAGTAAACGATGAATGAGTCAGCAGTAACACCGATCGCAACGATTGCTCCTGCAATACCTGCCAGTGTGAGCGTAAATCCAATCCACTTGCCGAGTAACAAGAAGGACATGTAAACGAGTGCACCGGCGATCAGCAGTGAAGAAACTGATACGAGACCTAGGCCTCGATAATACAAAAGAGAGTAAAGGAAGATTAGAACGAGACCCAATAGACCAGCCAACAAACCAGCATCTAACTGATCAGCGCCAAGTGTTGGCGAAACTTGTTGAACCTCTCCGCGATCAAAGGCCAGAGGCAGAGCACCGTACTTAAGTACATTTGCTAAATCTTGTGCTTCTAATTGAGTAAATGAGCCCGTAATTTGCGCATTACCAGAAGGAATTGCTTCGTTAATTCGTGGAGCAGAAACTACTAAACCATCAAGAACGATTGCTACTTGATTTTGAGGGCTAGGCAATGAAGTTACGCGAGCTGTGATGTCTGCAAATGCTCTTGTTCCCTCACCGTCAAAGACCAAAGACACAAACCATGCGTTTCCGCCTTGTTGATCGATACCTGCCGTTGCTTCAGATACTTGGCGTCCCAAAACTTCTGCTTTATCCAGAATATATTTCGCGCCACCATTTCGATCACAGGCAACAATTGGGGTGTCAGCGTTGTCGCTACCAGTTCCTTGAAGGTTTTCTGGATTCGTGCAATCAAGTGCTGCAAATTGTGCATTGATTTCAGGTGTAACTGGCGCGGCAGGAGTTGCACTTGGATCAGTTGGAGCAGCAGAAGGAGTACCTGCTGCAGTTGCTAACACTTGTCTAAAGCGAAGTTCAGCTGTTTGTCCTACGAGTTCTACAACTCGACGACCTGTGTCACCTGGAATTGAAATAATAATTTGGCGATTTGTGCCACTGCCTTGTGCCGCAACTTCACTTTCGGCTACGCCTAATGAGTTAACACGCTGGCGAATGATTGAGACTGCCTGATCAATAGCTTCTGCTGTTACTTTGCCGTCATCGCCTGGAGCAATTCGTGGTTGCAAAGTAACGCTTGTGCCTCCACGCAGATCTAGACCGAGTCGAACTGATGTTGCTCCAGTGATAAACACTGTTGCAAGCAGAGCGATCATGATCAGACCGAGGATCAGAAGGGTGCGTCCTGGACGGGTGGAGTTCTTGATTGGCTTATTCGCTGTAGACATAGGTGCAGAGTCTAGGCGTGATTATCTGGCGTGTCGAAAAGACCAGGAGTAACAGCCAAATCTGCAGGCGGAGTACGCCCAATATGCGTCCAACCCAATGCTGTAGCAATGCGACCTCGAGATGTTCGCGCCATAAACCCATTTCTGACCAAGAACGGTTCTGCAACGGATTCAACGGTTTCAGTTTCTTCGCCAACTGCGATCGCTAGTGTTGAAAGTCCAACGGGTCCACCATTGAATCTTTCGATTAATGCAGTCAGGACTGCGCGATCCAAACGGTCCAACCCTTTTTCATCAACTTCATACATTTGCAGTGCAGACATTGCATGCTCATGTGAGAGTGCATTACTGCCCTGTACTTGTGCAAAATCTCGAACCCGCCTTAACAATCTGTTTGCAATTCTTGGGGTTCCACGTGAACGCCCTGCAACTTCATCAACTGCCTTTGGATCAATGCTTAATCCCAGTAATTGCGCACTTCTCTTAATCACTGTCGCCAGATCTTTTTCATCATAAAAATCTAGGTGCGCAGTAAAACCGAAGCGGTCGCGCAGTGGACTTGGAAGCAACCCTGCTCGAGTAGTCGCACCAACAAGAGTGAATCGCGGAAGCTGTAACGGGATTGCAGTTGCTCCTGGTCCTTTCCCAACTACAACATCTACTCTGAAATCTTCCATCGCAAGGTATAAGAGTTCTTCTGCTGGTCTTGGCAATCTGTGAATTTCATCCAAAAACAAGATTTCGCCTTCAACTAAAGAAGAGAGAATCGCCGCTAGATCCCCGGCATGAGTTATTGCCGGTCCACTCGTAACGCGAATAGGCGTGTTCATTTCACTCGCCAAAATCAATGCCAAGGTTGTTTTACCTAAACCTGGCGGCCCTGATAACAATATGTGATCCGCTGCGCTTTCACGTTTTCTTGCAGCAGTCAGAAGAACATCTATTTGTTGACGTACTCGATCTTGACCAATGAAATCGCTTAACGTTTTTGGACGTAGTGCATGTTCTGCTGCGCCATCATCGCTTCTAAGCGCTGGAGTTACTAAACGATCATCTGGTGTCATTTTTTACCACTCTGAAGTGCCAATTTAAGTAGAGCGCCTAACTCCATTGAAGCAACATCTTCCTGAGAAAGAGTTGATAAAACAGAGTTGATTGCATCATCAGAATCTTTTGCTGAAAAACCAAGGGATATCAGCGCACTTGCTAATTGTTCGCGCCACACAGGTTGGTGAGAAATTCTCTGACCGCCATGACCAAAGTCAGAAAGCTTGGATTTAAGTTCGAGCACCAGACGTTGTGCTCCTTTTTTGCCGATACCTGGGACCTTTTCAATAACCGAAATATTTTCGGTGGTTACTGCTTGCGCTAATTCTGAAGGTGTTAAGGCGCCCAAAATTGAAAGCGCTACTTTAGGACCGATACCGGAAACAGTTTGAACTAACTCAAAGAGAACTCGTGATGCCTCGTCGCTAAAGCCGTACAGAGTTAATGAATCTTCGCGCACCACAAGTGATGTAAAGAGATGAGCTGGTGCACCTAGAGCAAGTGATGAACTGGTGTGAGAATTGATCAAGACATTCATGCCTACTCCCCCCACTTCAATGATTGCTCGATCCGGTGAGAGTGACTTAACAACTCCGCTCAGAGTTGCAATCATCGAAGTGCTGCCAATCTCTTCTTTTCGGCGGCGACTGCGCTCTTAATCTTTGAGTTTGCGCCTCCGCGCCATATATGACAAATAGCAAGAGCTAAAGCATCTGCACTATCTGCTGGCTTAGGAATCTCTTGCAGATTCAATAATCTTTTTACCATTTCAGAAACCTGTGACTTATTTGCGCGGCCTGACCCTGTTACGGCAGCTTTGACTTCACTTGGAGTGTGCATAAACACAGGAATGTTGTTTTGTGCAGCAACCAAGAGTGCAATACCTGCTGCTTGCGCTGTCCCCATCACTGTTCGAACATTATGTTGAGAGAAGACTCTTTCCACTGCAACAACATCTGGTGAATATTTCTGCACCCATTGCGTTATCTCAGAATGCAGAGAAAGCAGTCGATGATCTAGATCAGCATCTGTTGGCGTCATGATTACTCCAACGCCATCTAGTGACAAGGTTGATCCGGGGGCACCAGAGACGATGCCTACTCCGCATCTAGTCAAACCTGGATCAATACCCAAAACTCGCATGTCGCTAGCCTAAGAGGTTCGGTCTAACAATTAAGCCAGACTCGCCATTACTTCATCTGACACATCGGCGTTACTGAATACATTCTGCACATCATCGAGCTCTTCAATCGCATCGATTAGTTCAAATACCTTGGTAGCCGAATCTGCATCCAAATCGATTGTCATGGAAGGCACGAAAGATGAATCAGCAGATTCGTAATCAATACCGGCACTTTGTAGCGCCGTGCGAGCCACAACTAAGTCGCTAGCTTCACAAATAATTTCAAATGTTTCGCCGTTATCTTTTACTTCTTCGGCGCCAGCTTCGAGAACTGCTTCGAGAATAGATTCTTCAGTTGCACCTGATGTTTTGCTTACTGTGATTAAACCTTTGCGATGAAAAAGATATGAAACTGAACCAGGATCCGCCATTGAACCGCCGTTACGAGTAACGGCAACTCGTACTTCTGATGCCGCGCGGTTTCTGTTATCAGATAAGCATTCGATCATGATTGCAACGCCAGATGGTCCATACCCTTCGTACATAATCGTTTCCCAATTAGCACCACCAGATTCAAGTCCAGCACCACGTTTAATTGCGCGTTCAATATTATCTGCCGGCATTGAGTTCTTTTTCGCTTTTGCTACTGCATCAAAAAGCGTCGGGTTGCCGTCCATGTCGGGACCACCATTGCGCGAAGCAACTTCAATTGCTTTGATCAGCTTGGCAAAGTTTTTGGCACGACGACTATCGATAATGGCCTTCTTATGCTTAGTTGTCGCCCACTTGGAATGGCCGGACATTTAACACCTCACCTGATAGTTCACTAACGAATGTCTTACTTTATCGTAATTTACTCATGCGCCTACTTGCAGACTTTCTCCAGAAAGTAGCGATGAACGCTGTAATCATCGGTAATTTCTGGATGAAACGCGGTAGCTAACAAATGATCTTGGCGAACAGCAACGGCATGGGCGACGCCATCGGAGCCTTCAAGAGAGGCTAAAACTTCAACGTTCTTTCCAACTTTTTCTACCCATGGCGCTCGAATAAACACTGCGCGTATAGGTGAATTGGAAATAGCGGGAGCTGAAATATCAGTTTCAAAAGAGTCAACTTGTCGACCGAAAGCGTTGCGTCGAACGGTTATGTCAATGCCACCAAAAGTTTCTTGACCATCTTTAGCTGCAACTATGTGATCTGCCAACATAATCATTCCCGCACAAGATCCGTAAGTTGGCATGCCTGTTGCAATACGTTTTTTGATAGGTTCAAATATTTCAAATGTCTTTGCTAAAGAGACAATCGTTGTTGATTCTCCCCCAGGAATAACGAGGGCATCAATCTTTTCTAGTTCACTAACTCTGCGAACTTCCGTGGCCTCTACGTTGCAGTGAGCAAGGGCGCTAACGTGCTCGCGAAAATCTCCTTGTAAAGCTAAAACGCCAACACGCAAGTTTTTTCTTACCAACCGCGTTCAGAGAGTCGATGTGGAGCTGGCAAATCAGCAACGTTAATTCCAACCATCGCTTCGCCAAGCCCGCGAGATGCATCTCCAACAACTTTAGGGTCATTAAAGAAAGTAGTCGCTTTCACACAAGCTGATGCTCGGCGCTTTGGATCTCCTGATTTGAAGATTCCAGAACCAATGAACACGCCATCCGCGCCCATTTGCATCATTAGCGCGGCATCGGCTGGAGTCGCAATTCCGCCAGCAGTAAATAGAACCACTGGAAGTTTTCCATTTGCTGCAACTTCTTTCACCAAATCATAAGGAGCTTGCATCTCTTTGGCTGCTACGTAGAGTTCATCTTCGCGCATAGAAGTTAGGCGACGAATCTCTCCACCAATTTGGCGCATATGAGTCATCGCGTTTGAAACATCTCCTGTGCCAGCCTCGCCCTTAGAGCGAATCATTGCTGCACCTTCATTAATGCGTCGAAGGGCTTCTCCTAAATTGGTTGCACCACAAACAAAAGGAACAGTGAAGTCCCACTTATTGATGTGATTTGTGTAATCAGTTGGAGTTAAAACTTCTGATTCGTCGATGTAATCCACGCCTAAGCTTTGAAGGATTTGTGCTTCTACAAAGTGCCCGATGCGCGCCTTGGCCATAACTGGAATTGAAACTGCGGCTTGAATCGCTGCAATCATGTCAGGATCTGACATACGAGCTACCCCACCTTGTGCGCGAATATCAGCAGGAACTCTTTCAAGTGCCATAACAGCAACAGCGCCAGCATCTTCGGCAATTTTTGCTTGCTCAACATTGACAACGTCCATGATGACGCCACCCTTAAGCATTTCTGCCATACCGCGCTTGACGCGAGATGTTCCGCTTTCCTGTGCCATTACAACTCCCTGTGTGAATAGGTCACTAATACTACTTTGAAGTTGGAGATGGCGCGCTCGCTAATTTGCGCGTGAAATCTGGCTCTTTATCCGTTAAGGCGACCCATACTTGTCCCGGCGCGAACTTAATTTCTGCCCCTGAAGCATCGCTCCACGTTGTTGGAGATAAAGGATCGGCTCGATTCCATGTTCCGGGTATTACTGTTGAATCACGCAATACATAACCTTTGCCACTTCCAACTGTTTGTGAAAAAGGGGTGTTTCCCCCGAACTTATCGCCGTACTCAGAAGGTGTAATTGAAACTATTTGGATTACTAGTGTCGTTGGCCCGAGATTCTCACCAGTATCAGATAAATCCGGAACAGAATTAACACTTAACAACCAGCGCTTACTTTCCGGATCCCAGACAGCAGAATAGTTCTGAGCCGGCCACTTCACTGTCACATCAGAGATTTCAAATCCTTTGTTTTCTAACTTCTTCGAAAAGGTCCATCCAACATTTTGAGCTGAGTCAATAACCGTACCCTTGCTCACTTCATTTGCCATGAGTGTTTGAGCATTTAGAATCATTGCAAAGGGTTGATTTCGATTTAGGTCATTTTCATAAAATGTTGGGCCTCGTCGCATTGCCCCTACGTCAGACCAATTCGCTCCGGCAATAACTGGAAGTAACTTTTTCTGTGCTCCGCTGTAGGCAAATGCGACGCGACCATATTGAGCGAATAAATCGATATCACTAATGCGAGCACTTCTGACTGGTCCAATTCGAGGTGGAATGGTTGAAGAAAACACAGCTGCCAATCTCGTTAAACCACCTTCAACTTGTTCGATGTAAACAACATCTGCGAACTCCAACCCAATTTGTGGGCGCGCGTATCGCGTGTCATCTATCTTCACGACCAAGACTGGACCATTTTCTCCTTCGCGACCGCTGAGCACATTGGTTTGCATGGGATCAGAAATTAACTGCGTAACCGTCTGCGAGATTGATGCACATCCCGCTGTTCCTAAAACTGCAAGATAAGTTGCAAGTACTAAGGCGCTTCGCTTCTTAAAGAACATCAGATTCAAACTCGTATGTAACAGGCAGCGGAGCGGTTCCAGCCAGACGGAAAGTGCGAAAAATGAACTTATTGCGAACTAATTGCGTTCTAGTTACTGCCTCGACGTGCAACGAAATAGCAATTCTAATTTTGTCTGTTAATTCAGATAATTCTCGTAGCAAAGATGCTTCAGCCGGACGAGCACTGCTCTGCCCATCAGCCAAAAGTAAACCCAGAGCGCCTGAAAGTCCGCTCTCTGCAACGGAACGTTTTTCAATTATCGCTTCCCGGGCCTGATAAGCAGCGGCTGTGAGCAACATTGCCGAAGCAGGATCCGCGATTTCACTTCGAGCAATTTCTAATGCCACCGCTGCGCGCCTTTGTAGCAAGCTATCTAAATTAGCCCAACTTGTTTCCACACGATGATGCAAACGATCTAATCGCGTAGCCGAAAAAGTTAAATACCAGATGAAAATAAGTAAAAGAACTGCAAAGAAAATAAATGTCTTCACTTATTCATCTCCCTTCGAGTCTCGCCCTAAGAACTTACCCCATGAACGGGTATCAGATGCGAGACGGACTTTTTCTCCACTAACGAGTGACATCTCATAAATCGAGAAGATCTGGTCTGCCACAACTTTCCAATCAAATTGTTGAGCATGCAATTTGCCAGCCTTACCTATCTCAACTCTTCGCTTCTCATCACGCAGTAAATCAATTACTCGCTTTGCCAGATCTGTAGAACTTTCAGATTCAAATAGTTCGCCGTATTGACCATGGTTTAACAGTGAGTCAAAAGCAGGGATATCACTTGCTACAACTGTGGCACCACCTGCAAGGGCTTCAGCCAAAATAATTCCAAAGGATTCTCCCCCAGTATTTGGTGCAATGTACAAAGAGATAGATGCCAAGAAATTAGCTTTATCTTGTTCGGAGATTTTGCCCAGAAATGTGAATCGAGATCGTAATTGAGGATCAATACTTTCAATCACATCATCAGATTCTCCTGGGCCGGCAATGAAGACACGAACATCGGGAGCAAAGCGAGAAATGATTGGAAGAGCATCGACTAAAACGGATAAACCTTTGCGCGGCTCTTCGAAGCGACCAATAAAGCCCAGAGTATTTCCTTGCCATTTTTCCTGCGCGACACCGTCGCGGTAACGATCTGTGTAAATTCCATTTGGAATAACAACTGCATCTGTTTCAAGGTGCTCAGTTAAAGTTTCACGCGCTGCTTCGCTCACGGCTATGCGCGCTGATAATTTCTCAATTACTGGTTCAAGTATTGGTCCGATTGCAAAGATAGCTTTCTGTCGTTTTGCAGCAGCATGGAATGTTCCGACCATTGGTCCTTCTGCTGCCCAACATGCCAAGAGCGAAATAGATGGAATCGCTGGTTCGTGTAAATGCAAGATGTCGAAATCTCCTTGACCAATCCATTGTCTCACTCGCGCAAAAGCAATTGGTCCAAACAAAACTCGTGCCACCGCACCGTTATAAGGAATCGCAATTGGTTTACCGGCACTTGTTACGTACGAAGGTATTTTTGTTTCATCAATAACAGGAGCTAATACCGAAACGTTGTGCCCGGCTGCGATTAAATATTCAGCTAAATCTCGAACATGATTTTGCACGCCTCCGGGTGTATCCCACCCATAAGGGCAAACAATTCCGATTTTTAATGTGCGCGTGAGCATTACGCACGTTCCTTAAAATCTTCATCAATCCAAATCCGTTGAAGCATGTGCCAATCTTGTGGATGCTGACCGATACCGCGTTCAAAGTTATTTGCCGATTTTTGAACCAGCACTGAAACTTTTTCTTCCTGAGTTCCGGATTCGGGTATAGAAAGTTCGTCAAAAGTTATATGAATTCCATTGGGTGTGTAATTAACAAATGCTGTGAGAAAAACAGCTCCTGTCTTTAGTGCCAACACCGCGGGACCTGCCGGCATTCGAGCTGGTTTTCCAAAGAACTCAACATCAATTCCAGACTTTGATAAATCGCGATCTGCGACCAGTGCAATCAGATGTCCTTCGCGCAATCTTTGCTCCAACGTCACTATTGATCGTGAATCGAGAGCCAAAACTTCCATTCCCATAGCTTGTCGATAGCGCAAAAATTCATTAAACAATCTTTCAGGTTTTAGTCTTTCAGCAACAGTCACTAAATGGATCCCCTTTAAACAAAAGTATGCGCCAGCGTGATCCCAGTTTCCTGCGTGAGGAAGAGCGACGATTACCCCGCGACCGCTCTTGATTCCATCTAATAAAAGTTCTTCTCGAGTAACAGTGACCGTTTCATTAATACGCTCTTTATCCCAATTCGGAAATCTAAAGGTGTCACACCAATAACGCATATACGAAGTCATCGCGTCTTCTAAGAGTGCCTTCATCTGTAAACCCGATAAGCCAGGGCTTACTCGAGCTAGATTCTTACGCAATCTCTGAACACTTTTTCCATCTCGCTTGACTAGCCACTTGGCTCCACGCTCAAAGAGCGAATACGCAGTTTTTTCTGGAAGCTTTCGCAACAATTTCCAGGCAAGTATGTAAACCCAGGCAACAAAACTATCTTTCATTTTAAATCGCGCGTTTTACTATTAACAATCGTTGACAGGTTGTAATGAGACCAAGAATTGCTAGCAACCAAGCACTGACTGCGAGCGAATAATTCACGCCAAGACCATGAAATCCAGTGCCGACTAAAACAATAATTGCGCGCTCTGTCCGTTCAGCGATACCTCCGCTGCACTCAATTGACATGCTCTCGGCTTTAGCTCTTATGTATGGAATCAACATTCCCGTGATGATTGAAACAAGATAGATGATAGAAAGCTGATCATCTTGATCAATCAAATAGATGCAGACCGCGAACAAAATCGATGAATCCGAAATTCTGTCGACAGTAGAGTCTAGAAACCCGCCCCAATTGCTTGCTCCTTGTGAACTTATTCGAGCCATCGCTCCATCAAAAAGATCGCTCAACATGAAAAAACTGATAACTAGCGTTCCAATAAAGAACTCTCCACGCGGAAAAAAATAAATTGAACTGCCCACAACGCACACGGCGCCAATAGCCGTAACTGAGTTAGGAGTTAATCCGATTCGTAGGAAGAATCTGGCCACCGGCGAAATAATTCGCGTGACCGCAGGCTTTAAAACATCGCTAATCATTAGGTACATCGTAGGCTGAGCGCATGGCATCTCATAGTTCTGACCTGACCATCAGCGTGTACGGACACTCCAGTGCCAACCCCGAATCAGTCGCTACCCTCTTTGGCGGCAAGCATGTTTCAGAAGCCGATGGATCAGACGATGTAGCAATTTTTGTCATTAATCCGAATTCTGGAGTAGATGAACAAACCATCGCTAACTGGAGTGCACTAGATGATTTTCAAACTCCTCGTCTAATCGTTGTTACGGAACTGGAATCCGGTGAAGCCGATTTCGATGATGCGGTATTGCTTGCGAACAGGCTCTTCGATCAAGTTGTTACGCCATACCTTGTTCTTCATGATGATTTAGGTGCACCGTGCGCGTTAATTAGCTTAGAAACTCAAAAGATAATCGATTATTCGCAAGTTCCAGAAAAAACAATTCCTAGTGATTCCGAACATAAAACGTTGGTCAGTGAGTTTGTTGAAGAGTATGCATCTCACCTAGCGGTGATGGGAGACGGAGCCTTCGCAGCAGGGTTGCTTTTTCCTGCAATACCTTTGATTATCAACAAGCGAATTGGTGTTGAAATCGTAAAGAAGTATCTCTCAGAAGTTAATCGCTAACCCAATTAGTTGCGAGGTCACTACGCGTCTGCGTAAGCAATTGCGGCAATACTTTCGTTTGACCAATTATTGGCATGAAATTTGCATCCCCGCCCCAGCGTGGAACAACGTGCTGGTGAATGTGCTCGGCGACTCCCGCACCAGAAATTGCTCCTTGATTCATACCCAAGTTAAATCCTGCAGCGTTGGAAACTTTACGTATAGTTTTCATAGATTGCGCACTTAAGTAAGAAATTTCATTTCGCTCAGATTCGGTGAGATCAGTTAAGTCGGCGACGTGGCGGTAGGCACACACCAACAAATGTCCTGCGTTATATGGGTACAAATTCATTACAACGTACGCCTCTTTGCCACGATGAACTATCAATCCATCTTCATCACTTAAGGAAGGGATTGTGCAAAATGGGCAAGCGACGTTGTTGCCTTCGAGTGGCCTGTTTTCACCCTTGAGATAATCCATTCGGTGTGGAGCCCATAAACGCGCCCAAGCATCAGGAATACCTGCGCCACCTTCGAGATGCATTGGTTATACCTGAATTCGCTTGCTGACGGTTTCTTTAATCTCTGCAATTGCTTGGGCAATTGGAATACCATTTTTCTGTTCGCCATTTCTATATCTAAATGAAACAGCACCTGCTTTTTGGTCTTCTTCTCCAGCAATAACCATGAATGGAATCTTCTGCATCTGAGCATTACGAACTTTCTTCTGCATGCGATCATCAGATGCATCAAGTTCGGCTCGGATTCCAGCTTTCTTCATCTGTGCAATGACATCTGCTAAATAATCAGCGAAAGCGTCAGCAACTGGAATACCGACTGCTTGTGTTGGAGCTAACCAAGGTGGGAAAGCACCTGAGTAATGCTCAGTTAGAACTCCGAAGAATCTTTCTATCGAACCAAATAAAGCGCGGTGAATCATTACAGGGCGTTGACGAGTGCCGTCTGCTGCTGAGTATTCGAGTTCAAAACGTTGAGGTAATTGGAAATCAACTTGTATCGTCGACATCTGCCACGTGCGCCCGATTGCATCTTTTGCTTGCACAGAAATCTTTGGTCCGTAAAAGGCCGCTCCACCCTCATCTAGAACCAATTCGAGTTTTTGCGCTTCTGCAGCTTTTCGAAGTGCTTCTGTAGCTTCAGTCCAATCTTGATCATCGCCTACAGATTTTTCCGGATTACGAGTGGAAAGTTCTAGATAGAAATCGTTAAGTCCATAATCGCGGAGCAAATTGAGAACGAAAGTTAACAATGAATCCAGTTCTGTTGGCATCTGCTCTTTTGTGCAGTAAATGTGAGCATCATCTTGCGTGAAACCACGAGCACGGGTAAGTCCATGCATTACACCTGATTTTTCGTAACGATAAACAGTTCCGAATTCAAATAATCTCAGTGGTAACTCGCGATATGAACGACCTCGTGAGCGGAAAATCAAATTATGAAATGGGCAGTTCATCGGCTTCATGTAGTACTGCTGCCCAGCTTTTTTAACTGTTCCATCTGGGTGGTGTTCTTCATCCAAAATCATTGGTGGATACATTCCCTCGGAGTACCAATCCAAGTGACCGGATGTTTCAAATAACGCAGCTTTAGTTAAGTGTGGCGAGTAAACGAATTCGTATCCTTCTTCTTCATGACGGATTCGCGAATAATCTTCCATCGCACGTCGAATGATTCCGCCTTTGGGATGAAATACCGCCAAGCCAGAGCCAATTTCTTCTGGAAATGAGAAAAGATCTAACTCATTACCTAATCTGCGATGATCTCGCTTTTCTGCTTCTGCTAAAAGTTCGAGGTGAGCAGTTAACTCTTCTTGCGTTGGCCACGCTGTCCCATAGATTCTCTGCAACATTGGATTTTTCTCTGATCCGCGCCAATATGCAGCTGCGCTTCTCATTAACTTAAATGCTGGAATGTGTTTTGTTGAAGGTAAGTGAGGGCCGCGACATAGATCGCTCCAGACGGGTTGTCCATCTCTGCCAAGGTTGTCATAAATAGTTAACTCAGCACCGCCAACTTCAACGCTTGCTTCATCGCCCGCTCCAGATTTCAAACCAATTAACTCGCACTTATAAGGTTCGTGAGCAAGTTCCTTGAGCGCTTCTGATTCAGTTGTTATGCGACGCTTAAATCTTTGACCATCTTTGATGATCTTTCGCATTGCCGATTCAATTTTTTCAAAATCATCTGGGTTAAATGGGCGTTCTGGATCGAAGTCGTAGTAAAACCCATCAGTAATCGGAGGGCCGATACCGAGTTGTGTCCCGTTGAAAATACTCTGAACCGCTTGCGCCATTACGTGGGCAGTTGAGTGACGAAGCACCGCAAGGCCTTCAGGAGATGAAATCGTTACTGATTCAACAACATCACCGGCAGACAAATCCGTCCACAAATCCTTTAACTCACCATTGATTTTACAAACAACAACATCTTTTCTCTCAGAAAAGATTTGTGTTGGTTTTTGATCTGCCGCAACGTTGAGGGCAACACCATCAACGGTGATTGAAATTTCGGACATGCCCCTAGCCTACCGAAGTCCGTACTGCCATTTCTCGGATTTCTTGCGCAAACATTTCACTAATCTGCAGATCTGGCATAACTCGCCCATCAATACTGTGTACGGCAATGGCAATTTTCAAACTTGAAATCACAATCGCTGCCTGTACATGTGAGAGGTCATTGGTATCTACGTTTCTGACTTTAACTGGCAAATTTTCTACAACTAAAGCGCGCATGACTCCTGGAAGAACACCCTGCACGATAGGTGGAGTAACCCACATGCCATTGGTGTAAAAAATCAGATTCGAAACAGCGCCTTCGCACACATCGTGATTGCTATTGATAACTATGGCTTCATCGCATCCACGCGCCTCGGCATCTTTTAAAATATCTAAACGCGATGCGTAAGGGAAAGTTTTATTTGGCACTCCCCTGATATCGATTGGTACCGAATAAGTACACAGATTCAAATTATGGGTTATTTCGGTGTAGGGATTATGGACGGCGATAAATGTTCCATCTTGCTTAAACAATAAACGCAATCTGCCAACTGGGTGTTTTACTTCAGCGAGCAGTGTGTCAATTGCTGTACGCACGCGATCTTCATTAGGAATAGAAACACCAACCCGCGCTCCCGCATCAAGTGCTCTTCGCATATGTCTATTGAGCGCGTAAGGAGTTCCATCAACAGTTTTAATTGTTTCAAAAACTCCAAAACCATCAGGCCAGTAATCTGTTGATAACGCAACCGTGCTTGCATCTACTAGCGAATCATTTAGCCAAATCTTCATGAAATTTCCCCAGAAGCAATCTTTATCAGGCGCTGAGCCTTTAACTCTGTCTCTTCCCATTCGGCCTGTGGATCACTCGCCCAGGTAATTCCTGCGCCTGTTCCAAACTTCAAAATCTCTTCTTCTTTCCAAAAAGTTCTGATTGCAACTGCTAGTTCACACGAATCACCTTGAATCCAACCAAGAGCGCCGCAATATGGACCGCGATTTATTTCGTGTTCTGCGATTATCCGAACAGCTGAAGACTTCGGTGCACCGCTTACAGATCCTGGTGGCAACAGCGGAGTTATTACTTCATGCCATTTCAAACCATCTTTTAGCTCACCAGTGACATCCGATACTAAGTGATCTAATCCCGGGTGCTCCTCGATTGCCAATAACCGTGGAACATCTATAGAACCATCTTTACAAATCTGTCCGAGATCATTTCGAATCAAATCAACAATCATCACGTTCTCAGCTTGATCCTTGCTTCCGAAATCAGAACCACCAGAAGGTCTTGTGCCCTTAATTGGGGAAGAAGTTACTTTCGCACCCTTTCTTTTGAGAAATAGTTCAGGAGATGCTGATGCCATTTCAAGGCCAGGTATTCGAAGATAAGAAGAGTAGGGCGCTGGATTGTTTTGCAAAATTGAGGCAAAGAGCGGCGCTAAAGAAAAATCAGATGGAATTGTTGCGCTTAAAATTCGACATGCATTTGCCTGGTAAACCTCACCATTGGATACGTGTTCCTGGATGTTTGAGACATAGGAAACGTATTCGGCTTTACTCATTGAAGAAGAAAAGTTGTTGGTTACAAATTCAGAACCTTGAGAGAAAAAATCGGATTGCTTTACATCAGCGAATTTTGCACACGTCCATTGGCCTTCAAAGGAAATAGACACCGCCCAGAAACCATCTTCAGTAACTTCTCGGGGGTCGTGCGTAACGAGCTGTAGATTCGTTGCATACCGATTACCCATCCAGAAGATCGGTTCAACCCCTGCGTTCATGCGGACAACTTAG
>Ga0315905_10003446_pt1 | contig 16326 bp, 13 predicted proteins | sample LakEriMetagenome_5_FD_203522 | JGI IMG/M metagenome (GOLD analysis project Ga0315905, IMG submission 203522) | Freshwater fungal communities from buoy surface, Lake Erie, Ohio, United States - Buoy 4 MA121 | ecosystem: Environmental > Aquatic > Freshwater > Lake | place: USA: Lake Erie, Ohio... | reverse complement strand
GCCTGCGCGTGGAACTGGCCGAGGCGAAGGCCGCCGGTTTCCTGGTCCCGCAGGTGGTGTACGGCTACTTCTGTGTGAACGCCGACGGCGACGACCTGGTGGTGTGGAGCGACACCTCGCGAACCACAGAGGTCGAGCGCTTCCACTACCCGCGTCAGAGTGAGTCGCCGTTCATGTGCATCGCCGACTTCTTCCGTCCCGTCGACCAGGGTCCGGATTACGCGGCTTTCCACATTGTCACCATGGGAAACGCCGTCAGCGAGGTGGCGGCCCGACTTTTCGCCGCGAACGAGTACCAGAAGTACATGATCGTTCATGGTCTCGGTGTGGAGATGGCCGAGGCACTCGCCGAGTTGTGGCACAAGCGCATCCGCGAGGAATGGGGCTTCGTCGCCGAGGACGGTCCGTCGATCGGCGGCCTGTTCCGTCAGCAGTATCGCGGTGGTCGTTACTCGTGGGGATACCCCGCCTGCCCGGACCTGGAGGACAACGCCACGGTGGCGCGACTCCTGGAAGCCGGACGTCTGGGCATCGAGGTCAGCGAGGAGACGGGTTGGCAGTACCAACCCGAGCAGACCACCTCGGCGATCATCTGCCACCACCCGCAGGCGAAGTACTTCGTGGCCCGTTGATCATCGCCCGACTCGCGGGTGTTGAATGTCGACCATGAAGAAGTGGCTCGTTCGTGGTGTCGTTCTCGCCCTCGTGGGCATCGGTCTCGTGTACGGCGGAATCCTGCTGTGGACCAAGGTGATCGATCCCCCGGAGGATCGCTTCGACTCCGACGACCTCGCCGCCGTCGTCGACGTCACCACGACGACCGTCGCGGCGACGAGTTCCACGACTCCCGCCGACGACGAGCTCACAGGACTGTGGATGGTGACCGACGGATCCGAAGTCGGCTACCGGGTGAAGGAGGTCTTGGGCGGGGTCGACACCGAGGGCGTGGGACGCACCGACGACGTGTCGGGCTCGCTCACCATTCAGGGGACGTCCATCATCGGCACAACCTTCGAGGTCGCGGTCGCCACCATCACGAGTGACAGCACCCGCCGCGACTCGCAGTTCGCCGGACCGATCATGGAGACCTCCGTGCATCCCACCGCCACGTTCCAGTTGACGCAACCGATCGAACTCGGGTCCGTCCCGGAGTCGGGCACGACCATCACCGCGACCGCCGTGGGTGAACTCACCATGCACGGAGTCACGCGCGACGTCTCGTTCGAAGTGAGCGCGCGCATCGACAACGGAATCATCGGGGTGTTGGGCGGCATCGAGGTTCTGTTCTCCGACTACGACATCGACAACCCGTCCAACGGTTTCGTCACCACCGGCGACAACGGACTCATCGAGTTCGTGTTGGCCTTCACGCGCGCCTAACTCGGCGGGCCGTCAATGCGGCTGGCTGGCCTCCCAGGCCGAGGCCAACGTCGCGTATCGACCACCGAGGGCCACCAGTTCGTCGTGTGAGCCGAGCTCGGCCAACTCACCGTGATCCACCACGGCGATGCGATCGGCCCGACGCACGGTCGACAATCGATGCGCCACCACGATGACGGTGCGACCGTTCATCAATCTTTCGAGAGCGTGCTCGACCACGGCTTCGGTACCGGGATCCAGGTTCGACGTGGCTTCATCCAACACCAACACCGCGGGATCCACCAACGCGGCGCGGGCCAACGCGACCAGTTGACGCTCCCCCGCCGACAAACGCGATCCGCGCTCGCGCACATCGGTTTCGAGACCCTCGGGGAACTCGAGAAAGCGTTCGAGGGCACCGATGGACGCCAGTGCCCGTTCGACGTCCGCATCCGATGCGTCAGAACGAGCGATGCGCACGTTCTCGCGAATGGTGCCACCGAAACAGAAACCCTCCTGGGGCACCACCACGATGCGACGCCGTAGATCGGCCATCGAGGACCGTCGCAGATCCACCCCGCCGAAGCTCACCGTCCCCGTCGCACCGTCGACCATGCTGGGGTCGTACAAGCGCGCCATCAGCTTTGCCAGCGTGGACTTGCCCGCACCGGTGGGACCCACCAGGGCCAGACGCTCGCCATCGGCCACGCTGATGGACACGTGGCGAAGCGCCGGACGTTCGGCGGACTCGTAGGAGAAGGTCACGTCGACGACGTCGATGGCGCCACGCGAGGGCAACGACGTCGGGTGTTCGACCTCGTCGACGTCGGGCTTGGCGTCGATGATCAGGAACAATTTGTGCAAGGCCGCGGTGGACGACTGCACGGTGTTGTAGAGCTGACTCAACTGCTGAACCGGATCGAAGAGGTTGGCGAGCAGCAGGATGAACGCCGTCACCGTTCCGATACTGACGGCGTCACGATGCACCAACCAACCGCCGATGCCGATGATCGCCCCGGTGGCGGCGATACCGGCGAACTCCACCAGGCCGAAGTACCAGGTGCTCACCTTCACGCTGTGCATGTGGGAGTCGAACAGTGCGCGATTCGTGGAGTGGAATCGGCGCGAACGAGCTTCCTGTTGGCCGTACGCCTGGATCACCCGAACGCCCGTGATGCCCTCCTGGAGCGTGGACAGATTGTTGCCCACCTTCTCGCGCACGTCCAGATACGCCCGATTCGATTGCTTCTGGAAACGAATCGACGCGAGCACCAGAAGCGGCAGGACGATCAGCGCGACCAGCGCCAACTGCCACGACATCACGAACAAGACGATGACGGCCAGAACCAGCAGCAGGAAGGCCGACACGAACTGGAGCAGTCCGAACTGGATGAGTTCACCCATGGACTCGATGTCGTTGGTCATGCGCGACACCAGCACACCGGCCTTCTCACGATCGAAAAAGGCCATCGACTGTCGCTGCAGTCGACCGAAAACGGTGAGGCGCAAACTGCGCAGGAAACCCTCTCCGGCGCGATTGATGGCCAGGTACTGCAGACGACCGACCACGTAACCGAAGGCGGTGATCGCCAGGTACACGACGATCAGCCAGTTCAACACCCGACCGTTGCCGTCCTTGATGCCATGGTCGATGGCGTACCGCAACAACAACGGTCCGGCGAGGGTGACGAGGGTACTGACGAGAACCAACGCCAGCGCCGAGTGCAGGATGCGGCGCTGGGGGCGCGCCATGTCGTACGAACGACGCAGGGTGCGTAGCGTTTGCACGCGGTCGAGACGATCCTCGTCGCTGATGGCCGCCATTCCCCACATTCAGACCACGTCCTCGTCGGCCGATCGCCGCACGATGCGACGACTCTCGACCACGGTGTTCGATGCGTCGGGATCGGGTGCGGGCGAGTCGTCGTCGCCGTCCTCGTCGCGCACCGCCCAAGCGGCCAGAACCTGCCGATAACGGTCGTTGGTGGCCAACAGTTCGTCGTGGGTTCCGACCGCGACCGCGCGACCGCCGTCGAGAAGAACGACGGTGTCCGCCAGGGAGATGGTTCCCGGACGATGGGCGATGACGATGGTGGTGCGACCACGCATGACCGTCGCCATCGCCTCACGTATCTCGTGTTCCTTGCTCGGGTCCACCGCCGAGGTGGCGTCGTCGAGCACCAGTACGCGCGGCTCGGCCACGATGGCCCGCGCGATGGCGATGCGCTGGCGTTGACCACCCGACAGCGAGTAACCGCGCTCCCCCAGGATGGTGTCGTACCCGTCCGGCAACTCGATGATGAAGTCGTGGGCTCCCGAGAGTCGTGCGGCGTTCCGCACGACGTCGTCGGTCGCTCCGGGACGTGCGAACGCGATGTTGTCGCGCACGGGATCATGGAACAAGAACGTGTCCTCGAAGACGATGCCCACCGCGGACCGCAGATCGGCGAGCGACAACGAACGCACGTCGACCCCGTCGATCTCGATGGCTCCGGAACTCACGTCGTGGAACCGGGTGAGCAGTCGAACGAGGGTCGACTTGCCCGAACCGGTGGCACCCACCAACGCCACCGCGTGACCCGCGGGGATCGTCAGGTCGAATCCGTCGATCACCGGCTCGGACCCCTCGTACGCGAACACGACGTCGCGGAATCGCACCGCACCCACGGGCCGGTCGATCGTGGCTGTCGGCAGCGGTGTCGGATCGCGCGGGTCCACGATCGCCGAGGGCGTGCTCAGAACCTCGTTCACGCGCATCAGCGCAACCGACGCTCGCTGCCCCAACGCCACCGTCATGGCCAGGTTGCGCAGAGGCCAGATGAGCATCGTGATGTACGCGTTGAACTTCACCAGGTCGCCCACGGTCATGGCGCCGTCGATCACGCGATGTCCGCCGATCCCGAGCACCGCCACCAGGCCGAGCGCCGGAAGCACGTCGAGAGCCGGGAGGAAACGACTGCGAATGCGCGCCGCTTCGAGCGACACACGTTGGATGTCGTCGGCTTCGGTGCGCACCTTGTCGAACTGCACGCCCTCGGCGCCGAAGCCCTTGATCACGCGCACACCGGACACACTCTCCTCCACGACGGTGGCCAATTGCGCCTGTTCCTGTTGGACCGCCAGCACCGCCGGATGGATTCGTCGTGAGAAACGACTGGCGAGAACGTTCACGAGTGGCAACGGAGCCAGAGCGAAGAGCGCGAGATACGGCTGCGACACCAGCAACAGCACGACCACCGCGATGATCATGGCCAGGTTCGACAAGGTGATGGGGATCATCACCACGAAGGCCTGCAACTGCTGCAGGTCCGACGAGGCGCGGCTCATCAACTGACCGGTCTGGGTGCGGTCGTGGTACCCCACGTGCAGGCGCAACAGGTGATCGAAGATCTGCTCGCGCAGGCGGGTCTCGATCCAACGGCTCTCTCGAAAAGCCACCCAGCGACGGAACGCCGTGAAGATGCCCGCGATCACGGCCGCGGCCACCACCAGAGCGGTCCAGAAGATCAGACTTCCGTTGCCCTCGATACCCCGGTCGATGCCGAGCTTGGTGATCTGAGGCACCGACACCTTGCCCACGGCCCACAGCAGACCCACGACCACCCCGACGATCAGGCCTCGGCGTTGCTCCATGAGGACCCTCCGCAAAAGCCTCCACCCGTCTCGGGTCGCCTGCGTCTCGGGGGTGTCCACCGTTCCGAAACTACTCACCCACCCCGCGACGGGACCGCCTCATCCGGGTCGTGCCACACCCCGTGGGCAGGCTGGGGTCATGATCACGAACCAGCCGCACACCCCCGAACCAACCATGAACAACGACACCGACACATCCACCGATCACACCGACGAACAATTGACCCTCGAGGGATTCGCCGACCCCTTGGCCGGCATCGACCCTCGCTTCATCCTCTCCGACGAGACCTGTCGCATCGGACGCAAGTACCTGGCCGAGATGCGACGCATCCTCGCGAACGGTCGCGTGCTGGCGGCGCAAAACGACGGTCGGGCCCAAGCGGCCTGACCATGTCGCCTGACCATGTCGTCAGCCCGACGTCATCCGGCGGTGGGTGACAACGCTTTCACGGACTCCCAATAATTCAGCTCGGGATCCAGACCCAGGATGGCGAGCGAACTGGTCGTGACGCCGTTCGCGAAGTACTCGTCGATCTTGGCCCGGCAGTGAGCGGGCGAGCCGTGAATCAAGATGTCGTCCACCACCTCGTCGGGAATGGCCGCCAGGGCCGCCTTGCGATCGCCGGCCTTCCACAGATCCCACATCGGTTGCAACAGTTCGCCTCGGCCGAGCCAACGATGGAAGTCGGCGTACACCGGCACGTTCAGATACGCCGCGATGGCGAATCGACCGGCGGCCCGCACCACCTCGGTGTTCTCCGACGGGCACACGAAGATGCGCGCCACGATCTCGCGTTGTTCGCCTCCGGCCGCACCGTGAACCACCGCGGCCACCTTGGACACATCGGACGGCGACAGCCAGTTGATGATCGCCCCGTCGCTCTCGCGACCCGCGAGCCTCAACATGCCTTCGCGTAGCGCCGCCACCAGGATTTTGGGTTTCTGCTCGGGCCGAACACCCAACTTGAAACCGTTCACCTCGAAGGTGTCGTACTTCTTGGCCACCTTCTCCCCCGACAATGCGTCGTTCAAGAAGCGCACCACGTCGCGCACCTTCTTGTAGGGCTCCACGAAGGGAATGCCGTTCCAGCGCTCCACGATGACGTTGCTGCTGGACCCGACGCCGATGGCGAAACGGCCCGGTGCGGCATCGGCCATGCTGGCCACGCTCTGGGCGAAGCACGCCGGCGAACGTGTGTAGGCCGGAATGATCGCGGTACCCAGGCGCAGCCGTGGCTCCCACGCGGCGGCCATCGCCAACGGCGTGAAGCCGTCGGCACCATCGGACTCGGCCGACCAGATATCGGAATAGCCCATGTCGGCCAGTTCCACCAACCGTTCGCGATGCGTGTGCAGATGACCGGGTAACGGCACCGTCATGCCGTTGCGACGAGGAAGACCGGGGTCAGAGGATTGCGTCATGTCCGCATTCTTACTGTTCGCGCATCGGGCGTGGGGATGCGCGGGACTACTTCGACTCGGCACTTTTTTTGCCGGAGGGGCCGGGCCCCGGCATGTCACGCCAGAAACGCACGATGCAACTCTGGCTGGCCGTGGCCATCAAGGTTCCGTCCTCGGCGAACATGTGCACCAATCCGTGTCCGAATCCGCGTTGCACCATGTGAATGCGAATGTCGAGCAACACCCACTCGGTGGGCACGAGTCGACCGATGCGCAAGGTGTTGTCGAGGCTGTTGCCACCTCCACGGATGCCCAACGCCTGACCCACACCCATGGGAACGAAGTCCCCCAGAATGGCCAACGTCGATGCGTCGACACCTTCGATGACCTCGGGAATGCGGGTCCACATCAGGACCTGACCATCACTTTGCGTGCCGTCGAGTTCCGACAACTCCTCGCGACCCTTCACGATGCGTTGGTCCATGCGACCACTGATGGTGCCCGACCAATCCAGAACGTGCGGGCGCTCCGTGCAGTCCAACGGTGCGGGCACGTTCGGTGGCATCGACTCCCACTGGCCGATCTCGTCGAGTTCGCGATCACCGAGAGCGGCGTTCACGGTGAGGATCTCGCGATCACCCACGTGACACACGGCGCGCGCCTGACTGATCTGATGACCCGACACGGCCAAGGTGACGTCGATGTCCATCACCTCACCGGGCTTGGCGTACGACAGGTACTGACCCGTCGCCCACACCGCGCGACGCCCGGACGTGCGCTCCATGGCCGCGATGGCCGCGCCCAGACCGCAGCCACCGAACAGGAAACCGCCACCCGTGGAGATGCCCGGGACCACCGGCAGGATCCATCGATACGGGTTGTGCGTGGGCTCGAGGCCGAGGAACTGACGACTATCCATCGTCGATGACTCTAGATGGGGAGTCCGAATCGGGACTAGCGTCGCCGTTCATGGCTGTGACTCATGGCGCCCCGTCCGCTTCCGACACGTGGAAGGGCGACGCCTGTTCGTTGGTCGACGCATTCCGACGCGGAGAGCGATCACCGGTGGAGGAACTCGACGCGTCGTTGGCCGCCATCGCGGCGAGCGACCTGAACGCGTTCTCCTTCCTCGATCCCGAGCGCGCCCGTGTCAGTGCCGAGCGTGCCGATGTCTCGCTTCCGTTCGGTGGTCTTCCCATCGGCGTGAAGGAACTCGATCAGGTGACCGGCTGGCCCGACACCGAGGCCTGTGCGGTCTTCGCCGATCGCACGGCGACGCACACGTCGGTGATGGTCCAACGACTGCAAGCCTGCGGGGCCGTGCTGGCCGGCCTCACGACGGCGAGTGAGTTCGGTGGCGTGAACGTGACCCGCACCGTGTTGAACGGCGCCACACACAATCCGTGGCAGCAAGGTCGCACACCGGGCGGCTCGTCGGGCGGAAGCGCGGCGGCGGTCGCCGGCGGCCTCGTCACGCTGGCGACGGCCGGTGACGGTGGCGGGTCCATCCGCATTCCGGCCGGATTCACCGGCTTGGTGGGACTGAAGGCCACGTTCGGTCGTATTCCCCGCGCGCCCCACGCCCAACTCGGCAACCTCACGGTGAACGCCGGATGCGTGTCGCGCAGCGTTCGGGACACCGCTCGCTGGTTCGACGTGTGCGCCGGCCGCGATGGCCGAGATCCTCTGAGCCTCGCCGACACCGATCCGTGGGAGCCCCGACTCGGTTCCTTCCTCGAGACACTGCGCGGAAAGCGCGTGGCCGTGGTTCCCGACTGGGGTGGAGCGGTGATCTCGCCGGCGATGTGGAACGTGCTCTCGTCACGCATCGACGACCTGATCGCGGACTTCGGATGGAAGCGCGTCGACATCGACACGTCGTTGCCGAGCATGGGGGCGGCCTGGAGCATCAGCGGAATGATCGAGATCCACGCGGCTCTCGCCGAGCACTGGCCCGCGTGCGCCGACATCCTGACCCCCGAGATGCGATTCGGACTCGAATCGACGGTCGGGCGTTATGGCGCCGAGGCCCGAGCCCGTATCGAGTCGCGGCGAAGCGCCCTGAACGAACGCATGGCCGAGATTCTCGACTCCGGCACCGGTGTGGACTTCGTGCTGACGGCCAGCAATCCCGATGTCGCCTTCGACGCCGAGGGTCCGTTGCCGTCGGAGTTCGGCGGTGTGCACGGCGGGGCCGGCAACAACGGACGACTCACCTTCCCCGCGAACCTCTACGGCAACCCGGCCATCTCCATCCCCGCGGGCGAGGTCGACGGTCTTCCGGTTGGCCTACAGGTCGTGTCGCGTCACTTCACCGAGCAACTTCTTCTCGATGTCGCGCTCCACGTGGAGCGCACCAACCCGTGGCCGTTGGTGGCTCCGGGTAGTCCCCGGTGATCGAGGGCCATCACACGACTTCGGTCCATCGCCGGACGTTGGCGGTCGGCTTGGTTTTGTCGACGTCGCTCGTCGCCTTCGAGGTGACCTCGGTTCTGACCGCGCTACCCACCATCTCCGACGAGCTCGACGGTGATTCGCTCTACGGCGCGACCTTGGCCGCGTACATGTTGGCGAATCTCGTCGGCCTCGTGGCGGCGGGCGAGCAGGCCGATCGCCACGGACCGCGTCGCCCGTTCATCGTCTGCATCGCCGTCTTCGTTCTCGGACTCGTCCTCGCCGGCGTGGCCAACGACATGGCGATCGTGTTGTTGGGTCGCGTGGTTCAAGGTGTCGGTGCCGGTGGCCTGGCGCCGATCACGTTCGCACTCATCGGAAAAGTGTGGCCAGCCGATGGTCGCGCCACCATCCTGGCGTGGGTGTCGGCCGGTTGGGTGTTGCCGAGCCTCATCGCACCGGGACTGGCGGGTTGGATCACCAACGAGATCGATTGGCGTTGGGTGTTCATCGGCATCGTGCCGCTCGCGCTCGTCACCGCCGCAGTGGTGGTGTCGGCCATGGGCTCGCTTCCGGTCGATCCCCATCTCTCGTCGGCCCGCGATCGAAACAGTCGGGTTCCTCTCGCGCTGCGATTGGCCCTGGGCGTCGGCCTCGTCATCGCCGGGGTTCAATCGTCGAACGTGGTGGTCGCCATCTCGGCCACGGTCGTCGGGGTGGCGCTCGGAGTGCCCTCGTTTCGTCGTCTCATGCCCGACGGGGTTCTGCGCGCCCGACCCGGCCTGCCCGCGATCCTGGCCTGTCGCACGTTGGCCACCGCCGCCTTCCTCGGTGCCGATTCGTTCATTCCCTTGGCCGCCGACCGTATTCACGGAGCATCGGCCACGGTGCAGGGCTTCGTGATCATCGGGGCCGCCTTGGCCTGGAGCGTGGGGTCAGCGCTCAGCAGTCGCCGGAGTTCGGCCCACACCAATCTGTCTCGTTCGTCTCGGCTCGGATTCCTTCTTCTCATCATCGGCCTGGCCGGCGTCCTCCCCGTGTTGTCGGCCGACTGGTCCTTGGTGGCCACCTTCCTCACGTGGTCCGTGGCCGGTCTCGGAATGGGATTCCTGTTCGTGCCCACCTCGGCCGCCGCATTGGATTACGCCGACAGCGGGAACGAGGGCACCATCGGGAGCCAGATCAACCTGGCCGACAACGTGGGATTCGCGCTCATGGGCGGCCTCGGAGGTGCGACGGTGGCTGCATCCGATCGCACCCAGTGGCCCCTCTCGCACGCCCTGGCCTCGAACCTGCTCTTGGCGATCCTTTTCGCGATCGTGGGCTTGATGCTCGCTCGAGGCGTTTCGCGACGGGTGCCGTCGGGCAACATGTCGCATGGCGACAACTGACGACGTTCCCGCTCCCACCGGCCCCTTGTCCGGAATCAAGGTGCTCGACCTGTCCGTGATGATCTCCGGACCGCTCGCCGGCATGCTTCTGGCCGATCAGGGTGCCGACGTGATCAAGGTGGAATCACCCGGCCTCGGTGACTTCATGCGCTACCTCGGCTCGTCGAAGGGTGGCATGACCGGCATCTTCCTCAACAACAACCGCGGCAAGCGATCGATCGTGATCGACCTGAAGAAGACCGAGGGCATCGAGTTGTTGAAACAACTCGCGGCGACCGCCGACGTCGTCATCCAGAACTTCCGCCCCGGCGCGGTCGAACGATTGGGCATCGGTTACGAGGATCTGCGGGCGGTGAATCCACGATTGATCTATTGCAGCATCAGCGGATACGGACCCGATGGCCCGTCGAGCGGTCATCGCGTGTACGACAACGTCATTCAGGCCGCCTCCGGCCTCGCCGGCGTACAGACCGATCCTCGAAACGGCGAGCCATCGTTGTTCCGCACGCTCATCTGCGACAAGATCACCTCGCTCACCGCCGCCCAAGCGATCTCAGCGGCGTTGTACGCGCGGTCGGCGGGAAACGCCGAGGGTCAACACATCGTGCTCGCGATGCTCGATGCCGCCGTCGCGTTCATGTGGCCGGATTCGGGGATGGACGCCGTGTTGCTCGACGACGACGCGCATCGCACCCCCACCATCGGTGAGAACTACGGCATCACCCGTTTGAAGGACGGCTTCGCCGCGGTGTCGGTGGTGAGCGACGACGAGTTCCGCGGTCTGTGCACCACCTACGGACGACCGGAGCTGGCCGACGATCCGCTCTACTCCACGATGCTGGCCCGCACGCAGAACGCGTCGCAGTTGGTGCCGCTCATGACCGAGTTGAACGCCACCATGGACGCCGCCGACTTCGTGCGACGCGCGCAGGCCAACGACGTCCCCGCCGCCTCGGTGGTGCGCATCCCCGACCTACCCGCCCAGCCCCAGATCGTCAACAACGCGGTGTTCGTGGAACGCGAGCACCCCACGGCCGGTCGAGTGCGCGAACCGCGACCGGCGGCCCGCTTCTCGGCGACACCCGCGCGGGTCGGGGACTTCGCCCCGTCGGCGGGCCAGCACAGCGACGAGGTGGTGGCCGAGATCGGACTCGACCCGGCCGCCTTGCGCGCGGCCGGCGTCATCCACTGATCTCGCGTCTGAATCTCTGATCCCCCGTCTCTTGACGAAACCCTGACGAAGCATCGACAAACGTCGGCCGATACCCGTGCGAGCACGAGACGGGACCGGCTGATGGCGAGAAAAACGACGACGGACGAGGGCTCCAGCCTCGTGGAGACGGTGATCGCCGTGTCCCTGATGGGCTTGGTCGTGGCCGGCGTCCTCGGCGCCATGTGGTCCTCGGTTCGCTTGTCGCGATTTTCCGACGACCAAGCCAAGGTGGAGGCGGTGTTGGGCAGTGCCGCGGACCGACTGGCCAACTACGCCTACATTCCGTGCCCCACCCTCACCGGCAACGGCGGGTACCTGCCCATCGTCCAGGCCGCCGCGGGCACGGTGGACTGGCCTTCCACCACCGTCACGCTCGTCTCGTTGCGCTACTGGTCCCCCACCTCGAGCTCGGATGGAACCTGGGCCTCCACCAACGGCCTGTCGGGGACGCAATGCAACGAGTCCGCGTCACTCACCACCGCCCGCACGCTTCAACTGATCACCATCTCGGTCACGTCGCCGTCGGGTTACACCAAACAGCTCGAGGTGGTGAAGAACAATGTCTTTCCCCGCGTCATCTCGTGAGTCTCGCGATCGGGGCATGACGCTCGTCGAGTTGCTCCTCACCGTCACCATCCTCGGCATCATCATGTCGTCGTTGGCCGCGGCCGTCATCGTGATGTTGCGTGCCGAGGCGCCCACGCGCGACCGCATCGCCGAATCCAAGGACGTCACGTTTCTCCAAGCCTGGATCCCCACGGATCTGGCCTCGGCCGTCTCCCGCAACACCGAGCCTCTTCACCAACCGACGCCGAACGCTCCGCTCCCGGGGACGAACGTGATCACGATCTCGCGTCCCGATCTCTCGGACCCGGCGTCGACCACGTACGTCACGATCAGTTATCGATACGTGAACGCCGGAGACGAGTGGCAGTTGCGGCGCTACGAGATCCGCGATGCGGGCGGCGCGAACCCCGACATCACCCAAGTGGGTGTGGCCCACGAATTGGCGGCGCCTCCGGCCACGTGGTCACCGTCGCAATCTCCGGTGCACGCGGTTTTGGTGACGGCGCGAAATCAGGTGGTTCTGCGCCCCATCGGTGAGGACATCGACGTCACCTTCGCCAGTGGAGAGGTGTTCACGACCGGAGGTGCGGGTTTGTCGTCGGAGGATCAGTTGCCCACGAACTACAGCGGAGGGATCGTCGATCCATCCGCACCACCGAGTCGATGCGGCGGGACCGTCACCATCGTGCTCGACACGTCCTCCTCCATCCCATCGCAGAACGGCCAAACCGCGCTCGTCAACGCCGCCCTCGGCTTCATCGACGCCTACACCGGCACTCCCACCTTCATGCGCATCGTGGGATTCGACATCTCCGCGTACTCCTACTACCCGACCACCGCCGGGCAGTACGTGAACATCCTCAACCCGTCGACGGCGCTCACGGCCATGCGCAACAAGGTCGACGCGCAGGACACCTCGGCGGGACGCTGGGGTGGCGGAACCAACTGGGAGGACGGGCTCTGGCAGGCGTTCCGTACGACGTCGGGAACACCCTTCGCGCAGCTTCCCGAGCTCGTGGTGTTCGTGTCCGATGGTGAACCCAATCGCAATCGGACCAACCTGCCGAGCGATGGCGACACTCGTTACAACTCCACCGATCTCTCGCGCGCCATCACCGCGGCCAACTACGGACGTGGAACCGGTGCCCGGGTCGTCGGAGTGCTCGTCGGCAACGATGCGAGCACCACCAACCAGGACCGCATGCGCAACGTCGTGGGCCCGGTCACGTGGAACGGAACCGGGCCCGCGAATCTGGGCAACGCCGCCGCGGCGGACTTCTTCCTTCCGGCCAACTCGGCATCCTTCGCCCAGTTGGGCAACGTGTTGCGCGCGATCAGTGCCGCCCAGTGCGGCGGAACCGTCACCGTGCAGAAACGCCTCGAAGTGGAAGGTTCGCTCGTGGACGCCAGTGGTGTGTGGAACTACACCACAGACGTCGGCGTTCGGGAACTCGACCTGTCGACCTCGTCGTCGATCACGTTCGACTACACCTTCGCCACGGGAACGACGAGTCGCATCGTGCGCGTCGGAGAGACACCGGTGTCCGGATACACGTTCGTTCGGGCCGAGTGCAGTTCGGGTGGCGTGCCCCTTCCGGCCGGTCGCATCTCGGCACCCACCGACGGCACATCGGGTGCGGTCATCACCCTCACCCCGGATGAGGCCGTGTCGTGCATCATGATCTCGAGACCGTCCTGATGAACGACGAAACGCGCGATCGCGGCTCCGCACTGTTGCTGGTGATGGTTCTGATGGTGGTGGGCGGCGTGATCGCCACCGGGCTCCTGACGTATTCGCAAGCGGTCATTCGCGCCCGCCCCGCCCTGCACGAGCGCATCGCCGGCGCCGAAGCGGTCAAGTCCGGAACGCGCATGGCCATCACGTTGCAGCGCGAGTTCGGTCCGTCCGATTGCTTCGCCTCCACCGCGCGTTGGACCATTGCGGACACACCGGTGACGGCCACCTGCTCGACGCTGTCCAGCTACACCACCGGTCGAGGACGAATCGGGACGATCATCACCGCCAACGGTGCGAGTCCGGCGAACATCGTGACGCCCAGTTGGGCCGGAAACGTGTCGACGGCGCTACTGGGCGAGGTCGCGGTGAACACCGGAGCGTTCGGATCGTCGTCGTCGACCGTTCTGTCCCGAGGGGCCAACGGCACGTTTCTCTGGACACCCACCAACACGGGATGGTGGCAGATGGTCGGCGACCTCGACGGCTCGGCTCGCGCGTATCCGGTACTGCCCCAGGTGCCCAGCTACTCGCGACCGGGATCACAGGCGACCATCGGATCGTGCGTTCTTTACTACCCCGGTCGCTATCTGGGGACCTCTGCCCTGACCCTGTCCGGCGGCACGCACTATTTCGCATCGGGGGTGTACTACTTCGAGCGCCCGATCGTCGTCACGGGCGGCGCACAGGTGGTGTTCGGAGAGGGCCTTCACTCCGGTTGCGCCGTCGACGCACAAGCCGCGTACGCCGGCACGGCTCCCAAGAGCCACGAGATCACCGGCAAGGGAGCGACGATCCTGCTGGGCGACATCGCGACTCTCACGGTCCAGGATTCGGCGGTGCGGATCAACCGTCGCGTGTCGACCGCGTCCACACGAGGCAGCGAGGGAGTGTCCGTCCGCACGGTCAACTTCGGACAATCGAACGCGTCGGTGACGATCCCCGCCGACACGGTGCTGTTGGCCGATGGCTCCACGTCTCCCGTCGCATCGCATTCGATCGTTCCCATCGCGAACTCCAGTCCGGTCGCCTATCGCACGTCGACGCTCACCCCGACGACCTCTTGGGCGATCGACATCAGATTGAGCGGAACCAGCACCCCGTCGAACCGATTCATCGCCGACGGATACGTCTTCGTCCCCAACGCCGGAGTTCGCGCGACCGGAAACTCGTCGACTTACGCGCTGTCGACCACCGGTGGCGTGGTGACGACGAGACTGGAACACTCGATGAACGTCGCACCAGCGGTGGCCGGCAACTACGCCACGGGCGTCGTGTCCGAGACGATTCAACGTCGGGTTCGATTGTCGGTGACCGAGGAGTCCGATGCGCACGGTGCGGTCTCGACCGCGGTGTTGGAGGTTCACGCCGATCGCAGTTACGCCATCAACTCCTGGGTGATCGATCCCTGACGATGAATCAGCCCGCCAGAACCGCACGGGCGACCAAATCGGTCCCGAAGGCGGTGAGGATCGCCAGATACATGAGTCCGGTGGCGGCCATGACCGCCGAATAGGCCCGTTCCTGCAAGGCCTTCAAGGTGACCACGGCCAATACGCCGGTGGTGATCGCACAAGCCGCCCAGAACCAACCCAACTGACCGCTCCAGCCGTCGTCCACCGTGCCGGAGAACACGCTGAACATTCCGGTCGGAACGAGCATGACGGCCACCTCGAGCGGCCACACCCAGAGGAACGCCTTCACGATGTCGTTCACGTGTCGACGCGGCAATCCCGGCTGCACCAGATACCAATGGCCCAGCAGCATCGCATCGCTCACCAGTCCGAGGAACACCGCACCGACGATGATGCGCACGACCGCCAGCACGTCGGCCCCACCGGCGGCCACACCGGCGGCCACGAGAACGGGAACACCGAGGATCACGGGCAACAGGTCCAGCCGCGGATCGAACTCGGGTCCGGCCACCGACTCACGAGCCGACGGTCCGCGATCGATACCGGTCATGCGGGCCACGCGCTCGGAGCGTTCATCGTGTTGCTCGAGAAAACCGCGCACGCCAGCCCGCCGGCGAACGATGCTCTGCGCCAGGGGCACCAAGCACGCGACGGCCACCGCGACTCCCCCGAGATTGCGGATCGCCTCGGCGTCGCCGTCGAACGACGTGCCGGCGAAAAGAATCGCTCCAACGGCCATGATGAAATACGTGCCCCGCAGGAGCCAGCCGTACCCCAACCCGACCTCACGGTGTCGAGTGGTGAACCAGCACCCGAGCATTCCGCCGATCGCCCATTGCAGTAGCACCGTGGTGGCGTCGAGCTGGATCACGACCGACACGCTACGACCACCCACCTCGAACGTGACGCACCGTAGGCTGACCACGTGACACCGGCCATGCCCCGTCGACCGCGCGTCGATCGCTCCATGGCAACGATCGCGATCACCATCACGATCATGGTGTGCGCATTGTCGTCGTGCTTCACGGGGGCTCGACCGACCCTCGAACCGGACGACACCCTCGTCACGGTGAACGACCCCGCGGCTTCGGCCGTTCTCGACATCCTCGGTTCCTCGCCGGCGACGAACTCGTTCACCGTTCGCTACGAGATCGTGACCAACTTCGGGGGCCTCACGAGCCTCGCGGTCGTCGCCGTCGACGAGATCCTGGGCACGAG
>Ga0315905_10003445_pt1 | contig 16327 bp, 13 predicted proteins | sample LakEriMetagenome_5_FD_203522 | JGI IMG/M metagenome (GOLD analysis project Ga0315905, IMG submission 203522) | Freshwater fungal communities from buoy surface, Lake Erie, Ohio, United States - Buoy 4 MA121 | ecosystem: Environmental > Aquatic > Freshwater > Lake | place: USA: Lake Erie, Ohio... | reverse complement strand
ATTTTTAATTCGCGAATTTTTTTTAAAAAGAAATCAATTTAAAAGTAACGATTTATTAAAAAAAATTAAAAATTTTTTTAAAATCGATTTTAGAAAAATAAAAGCTTTTATTTTTCAAAAAAAAAATATTAATTCTTCAAAAAAAAAGTATAAAAAGATAAAATTTAATTTATTGTATTATTTATATAGCCAAAAAGAATATCTTTTTTTATTGATAGTTCTAGGAGAAATATATGAATTTGTAGGTCTTTATGAATTCATTTTATTTTTTAAGGAAAAAATTCAACAAGAATTAGTTAAAAAATCAAGGTTCAGGTCATTGGATTTTAAATTTACTGGAAATAAAGATTTATCAACATTTATTTTGATAAAAATTCATAGAATTTTAGATTTTTTTTCTCTTTTCGATTTTTTCACGGGTTCGATTAAGAAAAAAACTAAATTTATTGAAGTACCGTGTCTATTAAATAATTTCCAAAACTTGAAAAAAAAGGCAAATTGGGAAGTTTCATTATCAAAATTAAAAAAAGATAATAGTAAGGAAAAAATGACTTTCAGGTTATCAAACTCAATATTTTCAAATGAAAATTTAAGTTTGAAACAAAAAATTGAAATTGCTTTTAAAAAAAATTTTTATTTATGGTGGATTTTATTAGGTGAAAAAAACTCTGATAAATTTATTGGAAAATTTAATATGATTTGTAAAAAAAAAAACGACTACAAAATAGTTTTTAATTTCTTTATGAAATTTCTAAAATATAAAATTTTTTTAATTAGTGAGGAGTTTATCGATTTTCAAACTGGTTCTGAATTTTTTTAATATTATTTTTTCAGAATTTTAAATATTTTCGTTTTGGTTCTTGAATTAAAAATTTTTTTTTTATCTTCATTAGAAAGAGAATCAAAATAATTCTTTAAAAAAACCAAAAGCAAATTTTTATAGTGAGGAGATGTCATTTTTCTAATGTTTAAGCTGAAAAAATCAATCAATAAATCAATAATTCTGAGTGAAATTAAGTAATTTTTACTGATGATTACTCTTAATACAATACATTTTACTGACGTAATTGGATCTTTCGTTAATCGAATTAAAGCAGACATTATTACTGATCGTGGAAACTTGTATTTCCATATTATCGAACTAAGAACTACTCCTTCTTTATTTGAACATCTATCACTCTCACATATAGGTAAAATAATAGAAGAAAAAAATATTGAGGGATATCTTATTGAAATTTTTATTGCCTTTTCAATATGAGCAGAGAATGATTTTGGCTTAAAAATCGATTCTTGAAAACGAGGAGCAAGAACTAATGAATAATACCTACTCAATTGATTTTTGTCTAATTTAGGTTGGAAAAAACGTGTAAGAACAACGATTGCCTGTTCGGACCAAATATCGGGTCTAGTTAACCAAAGTATTTCTTCAAAATTTTTAAGACCAGGCAATATTCTTAATATTTTAGGTAATTTTCCACTTCTATATACCCTTAAAAACAGGCTTGTCCTTTCCAAAAGTTTTAAAAGTTTTGGTTTAAGAAATAGTTGCAATTCTTTTTGCTTAAGAAGGGAAGATTCCATTTAATTTATTGTTTCGGAGGCTGCTTTTTTTCTAAATAGAAAAGATTTTTTTTTTGAATATGTTTTTTTAATATTTTGGACAAATTCGGTTCTTTGTCTCATTTATATTATAGGAATATATTTTCAACAAGAATTTTTATTTTCTCTCTATTTTCAGGAAAAAATTTTCAGAAAAATTAATTAAAATTAATTTTTATAGATCATAATGATAGAGTCACCTCTTATCAACACTTTACCTATTTTTTTTTCTTTTGAATTTATTAAAATTTCAGAGGCTTCATCTAAAACTAAATTCATAAATTCATCGAATCCAATAAGTTTCCCTTTAATTTTCTTTTTTTTATTAAATAAATTGATAATAATTTGAGAATTGTTTTGTAAAAATCTAAATAGTAAATTCTATGTTATTTTTTTTTATAAATTAATCGAATAAAATCAAGCAAAAGGAAATTCATTTTTAATCAAATATACTTACAATTGGTTGGGAGCACATATAATTTTTAATTAAAACTTTTTAATGATTAATAATTTTTAAAATTTAAGTTTAAAATTTTGACCCCTTTTTTCGAAAATAAAGTAAAATTTGAATATTTATTTAAGACTAAATCCTTTTTTTTTAAATTAATTTTATTCTTTTTAAAAGAAATTAAACAAAAAATTCATAAAAACCCAAATATTTTTCGAACATTCTCTATACCTTTCTTTTAATTCATAATTCAATTTTCATTTTTTATACATTTTTTTTTCAAAAAAATATGAAATGTGGAAAATGTGGAACAACTGAAATCGACTTTAATTTTATAAAAGGTAAAATTTCTTGCAATTTTTGCGGAAATTTGATTGATGAAAATATTTCAAACCCCGAAATATATTTTGAATTTAAAAAAAATGGGCAAAAAGAAATTAGAGGTCAATTAATACAAAAAACTTCCACTCTAAACCGTGAAAAATCTATGTCTCCGACTTTATTAAAATTTGGTATAAGAAGAAAAATGGCACAGTTAGGAAATCAGCTTAGAATTTCAAATGAAAATATTGAATCGGCTTTCGAATTATTTATATTTAGCGTACAAAATAAACTAAAAAGTAATAAAAATTTACATTCTCTTTCAGTTTCTTGTCTTTATGCTGTTTGTAGAAAAGAAAAGACTCCCCATCTCCTTATTGATTTTTCTGATATTTCTCAAACAAGATCCAGTAAGATAGGAGTTGAATTTTTAAAGTTCCTTAAATTTACACGTTTACCTCTTCCTGTTATTGATCCTTCAGTTTATATTCATAGGTTTGTTTCAAAACTTGAGTTAGGTGAAAAAACTATTCCCGTCACGATGTCGGCTTTAAGATTAATTGCTCGGATGAAAAGAAATTGGATAAGTACTGGTAGAAAACCTACTGGTCTATGTGGTGCAGCAATCCTGTTATCCACACGTATTCATGGTATAAAAAAGAGTCAACAGGAAATTTGTCATATCGTTAGAATTGGTATTCAAGCTCTTCGTTGTCGATTATTTGAAGTTGAGAAAACCTCCATTAAAAAATTTAATATCGAAAGGCTAGAAAAAGGAGGAGGTAGTGACGGTAAAAGAGAATCACTTTTAGATGTCGATTTAGATGAAGAAAAAAATACTATCATAAAAAATAAAAATATCAAATTAAAAAAAAAACTTAAAAAAGAAGGACATTTAGTTCCATTTTACTTAAATGAGAATAAAATGGAAAAAAAAATTAATTCATTAAATAGAAAAAAATTAAAATTTTTTTTTAAAAAAAAAAAAGAAACTTCTAATTTTTTGTTGTATTATATTAATTCCGAGTTCGAAATTTTAATAAAAGAACAAATTTGGGAAAGAATGAATTCGGATTTTACTAACTACCAGGCCATTCGTTCAAGAATCCAGAAAGAAAAACCATTTGCTTTTTTCGGAAATAAAAAAACTAAAAATAAAAATCACCAAAACATTTCAAAAATTTAGATTTAAAGAATTTTTTTAAACAATAATTACCCAAAATAATCCATAATAGTTTTTGTTTTTAATTGAATTGAATTTAACGCTTGAATAAAATCATCGTGAAATATAATTTTACGACAGCATCTTATTGCATTCATACCTGCTTCTATGCAAATAGTTTTTAATTGAGCCCCGTTAAAATTCTCTGTAATTCGGGCAATTTCATAAAGTTTTAAATCCTCAGAAATTTGTAATTTTCGACAATGAATTTGTAAAATTTTTTCCCTTGAAAGAAGATCGGGATAGGGAAATTCGATTTTTCGGTCAATTCTTCCAGATCTCAAGAGAGCTGGATCTAAGGTATCAACTCGATTGGTAGCGCTTATTACCTTAACATTCATATTAATAGAAAAACCATCCAATTGATTTAAAAGTTCTAACATTGTTCGCTGGACTTCTCGATCACCATTCGTGTCTGAATCAAATCTTTTTGTACCAATTGCATCAATTTCATCTATAAAAATTATCGATGGAGCCTTTTCTCGAGCTAATGAAAACGCTTCCCGAATTAAACTGGCACCTTCCCCTATATACATTTGAACCAATTGTGGTCCCGCTAATTTTAAAAACGATGCGTTTGTTTGTGCTGCACAGGCACGAGCAAGAAGAGTTTTTCCCATACCTGGTGGCCCATAAAGTAGAACTCCTTTGGGAGGATGTATTCCCAGGTTTTCAAAAGTTTTAATCTGTGTTATCGGTAAAACGATAGCTTCGATTAATTCTTGAATCTGAACGTCCAATCCACCGATATCTTGGTAACTCTGGTTTGGTTTTTCTTCTAATTCCATAGCTTTTACACGATAATCGAATTCATTGGGGAGTTTTTTAACCATAAAATAATTATCTCTATTTACCGCAACGAGATTTCCCGTGCTTAATTCATTTTTTTTTACAAAACCCGAATTTTTTAAAAATATCGATAATCGATTGGAAGTTTTTAAAATTATACCGACAATTTTTCTATTCGAATTGGATTTTAAATTTTGTTCTTGAAAAAAAATTTCTGCAATAGACGAAACCAATAAAGGAAGAGAAGAATCGGAAATTAGTTTATCCTCATTTTCTTTTATAGAATCCTTTAAAAAGTTTAACGTATAACATTGACTTGCAAAATAAATTTTTAATGAAGTTAAAAAAATATCACCATAGATCAAATCCCCGATTAAGTCCGATTTTGCTCGAAATCGTTTCATTTAAAAACCTAAAATAAGTTTTAAAATCTTAAGAAATCTGTCTTATTTTTGATGCCACATTTCTTGCTTTCAACTGAACTTAGGAGATTAATTAAAATTTTAATTCAAAAGATTTCATCTAAAACTACATGGTTAATGTTTAAAACTAGGAATTTTCAATTTATACCTAAAAATTCTTCTTGGATTTTCTTAGAAAAAAATGGAAATAAAATGAGGAAATTAAAAATTAAAAATTCTAGAAAATTAAGAGGTTTAATTTTTTGGACAAGTAGAGAAAACAAATGTCTATATGCATTAAAAATTTCTAATCGCCTAAAAAAAAAATTAAACTTATCTATCTTCCCAATTTCACATAGTTTTTCTTACCCTGACTCGATTTTTGGTTTTTTTGATATGAATTTAATTGATTCTTATTTTCAATTAAAAGAAAAAACTTCTAGACTATTACCAATTTTATCTTCAATTGAAAATTTTTATGGTTTTTTATTATCTATATCAGAAATATCTATCCTCTTGTTCCAAAAACTCGTTCAATATAGTAATATTCATAGAATTTTTTTTACCAGAATAAGATGTTTAATTTTTGAGTTCATTGGAAAATTTATGGCTGACAGATCGAAGAAAAAGATAAAAATTTTTTCAATTAACCTTTTATTATGTCGAAAAATTTCGGTTTAGTTTTTTAAATACGTGATAATCAACATTTAAAAAATTAGTTGATTTTTTTTCGATTTAATTAATATTGATTTATCTAGATTTTATTCTATTTGTCAGATAACAAAAATTACTTATCCATCGGTCATGTAAAGATTTTATTTCAGGAGCGCTGAAATAATTATATTTTTTAACAAAAAAAAAGAAAATTTTTAAGGTTCCTCAAACCATGATGTTGAAACTTAACGCTAAATATACCTTTTTTTTTTACCCTTTTTCATTAAAAAAGTGAAATTGTCGCAATAGAATTCCCTCGAATTATACAGATACCAACGTTTCTTTTTTCCCATTTTTTAGATTCTTTTGAAAGGCGATATTCAACTGACTTAGAAATAATAGTATTCATATGAAAATCACAGGTTAAAATTATACCTTCAATTATTCTGTTATCTTGAAATATAATACGAACCCTTTTGAATTTTCTAAATAATTTCATTTTTTATTATTCCATACTAAAACTTTTAAAATTTAATTGATATAATAAAAGTCGAAAATTTTTTATTTTTTATAATTAATCATGTTGAATAAATCTTAAAAATAAAAAAATGATTTTATCCCAGATAAATTATCTTTGTTAGATAATGATTTTATTTTAAATATAACCGTTAACGTTCGAGGATCGATTCTGTTAAATAAATTGTTTTTTTTCCAAATTTTATTACTTATAATAAGTCCACGAACCTTATTTGAATTGAATTTTTTAATTGCACTTAAATTATATCGAAAAGAAGAGTTTTTGATTATGGATGAAAAATCATGGGTAATATTTTTAAATTGGAAATTGTGTAAATTTTTCAAGTCGTCTAAAATAACAAGAGTTTTGAAATAATTTATTTTTTTCATGAAATTTATAAACTTGATATAGGAATTTGTTGATCTTTTCAATTTAAAGTTAAAGGAATTTAAAAAATCATACAACTTCAGGTTTTTTATAGTAATACCGAAATCTAGAGGATTAACTTTTGTAAATTGATTTAAAAAGAAAAAATACTTTCTATTATCTTCAAAAATATTCATAAATTTAAATTCAAATTTACCATTTCCGTTTTCAACAAAAAGATAATTTTCGGTTACTTGATTATTAATAGAAAAAAATAAAGACTTATCCAATTTCTTATTTTTTTTTAATGATTTGCAGATCTGAATGAAGTTTATGTTGTTTTTTAAAGTTAAATATATGAAATTTCTATTCAAAAGAAATTTAAATTTTTTTGAAAATTCTAGAATTTTAAATCTATTTGTAATCCCGATGAGAATTTTAATGAAATTATAAACTCTTTCTGAAGTTTGTAAAAACACTAAAACAAAATTTTTATTTGAATTTTTTTTATTAGTGATCCAAGAATGTATAATATTTAAAAAGTAAAAAAACGAATTTTTTTTTTGCTTATTTATATTCAATGAAAATTTATTTAAAGAAAAAAGTATACATTCAATTGAATTAACTATAGCTTGCATTTCTTCTGTTTTTTCATTTTTATTACAATTTTTCATTTTGTTTTTTTTAAATAAAATAGGGGTTATAAAAACTTTAAATATTAATATAATAATATTTAAAAAAAAATAGGTTAATTAACGTAATTCAAAAAAAACAAATTACCATTACACATACTTGTTGGATTAATATGTTTAAATATTTCAAAAATTTTATTTCTTTTAAAAATCTGGTTTTTTTTGTGTTTAAAAAAATATGTGATTTCTTTTTCTTTTTTTTTAATATTAAATTTATTTTTCATTTTGAAATTAAAATAAAGTTTTTCAATAATTGAAATTGCAAATATACCATCGACTAATAATATAACATCACGATTGAAAATCTTTGCACTAGCTTGGGAAAATTTTATCAATTTTTCTAAAAATATGATTTTAATTTCTGGACTTATTTTTTCGTTAAGATCTGATAAATACCAAAGTACTAAAAGTTTTTCTGTACAAGAACTAAATATAGGATTTTTGAATGATTTTAAAAATAGTAAATATCTTGACAAATTAAATGAAGAAAAAGATCTAAGTTTGTTTTTTTTCCAAAAATTTTCCAAATTCCAAATTTTAGTTTTTTTATCCGTATATTTTAGAGTAAAAAAAAAAGGAACAAAGTATTTATTTTGAATTATCATAAAAACCGGAAAAGAAGTTATAATATCAAAAAGCGAAAAGAATTTTTGTACTTCGTTTGAAGGATAGTTTTCAAATGTTTCAAAATTTGAAAAAAATTGGTCGAAGTTTAAATTTGCTAGAACCGAAAAAGGTGTTCTTATTTTAAGTTTAGTATTTTTAAAGAAAAATTTCAATGATTTTTTTAAAATTATCGAACCTAAAAAATCGTAGTCTTTTTTGTTCCAAAAATCAATATGATCCACAAAAAAAAACCATGGTTTGTTTATATTTTGCTCTAAACTTTGTTTATTCTTTAAAAAAAAAGAAACTTTTTTTTCATTGAGAAACCAATTGGAAGAAGAATTTTTACAATCTGAGATATAAGCAGAATTCTTGAAAATTTTTTGTATTTGATAAAATAATTTAAATTGTGCATCAAAACTTTTTTGAATAAAACAAATGTTTATGGAATTTCTATTCAATTTCAAAAGATTTTTTTTTGAACAACCTCCTAAAAGAGAAAATAAAATAAGAGTTTTAAAAATCTCTGTAAATTTTCTTGAAAGAAACCCAGACAAAATTTTTTTTATAAAATTAAGTCCACTTCCCTTTATTTTTGAATCATAAGAAAATAATAAAAAATCCAAGAGCGGAAAAACTTTGTGTTTAAGATTTTTTTCATACAATTTTTTTTTTTTCTCTAGAAAAATAGACACAGCTTCAATTGTTAAATTTAAAATTAGATTGTTTTTTTGGTTTAAAAAATCTTCATTCTTTTTTCGAACTATACCCCATAAATTTATTTTTTTTCCTTTTTTTTTAACTTCGACCATTTTTCCAACCAAGGAAACGACAATGAAAATCGGTTCAAGATTATTTTGATTAGGGAAATTTTTAAACTTCGTTATTATTTTAATATCCTGAGTTTCGATCCCAAAATTCTCAAGTCGAGATCTGGGGTGATAAAATTCATTCATTAAACTTTTAATATGATCTTGAAATTTAATTTGTTGTCTAATTAAGTTTCTCTCGAATTTTTTAACCATAACTGGACCTTCATTGACAACTAATCCTTGAATAAAAACTAATTTTCCAATAAGCCTGGGACATAAACTTAGATATTTTTGAGAAAAAATATGAGAAAATTTTTCAAATATATGATCAAATAAAATTAAAGTTTTCATTTGAGGAAAAAAAGAATTTCTCGGAAAAATTTTCCCTTTATTAATTTTTTCATCTGCATATTTTATTATGGAAACAAATTTTTGAGGATATTGCAGAATTCTAGAAGCAAAAAAACCATTTAATTCTACAATTTGTTCAATTTTAATTACCAAAAATTTTTTGAATTTTGACGAATTAAAATTTATTTTATATTGAGTTTTAATAAATTTGTGAAACAAACAAAACCAGATTTGTAAAGCTTCGCCTTGGAACATTTTTACCCTTTAATTTTTAAAAATTTAATCTTATATAAAAAAAAATATTATATATTATTAAAATGAATACCCGAACTTCTGGTGAGAGTTCGTTAAAATTTTGTCACGGAACAACAACCCTCGCATTTATTTGTAGAGCTGGGGTAGTAATTTCAGTAGATTCAAGAGCTTCTATTGGAAATTTTATCGGTTCTCCTGGAGTAAAAAAAGTAATAGAAATAAATTCTTATCTTTTAGGCACTATGGCTGGAGGAGCAGCAGATTGTTTTTTTTGGGAAAGAAATTTGAGTTCATTATGCAAACTCTATGAAGTTAGAAATAAATCAAGAGTAACGGTTTCAGGTGCTTCTAAAATTCTTACAAACTCAATTTTCAAATATAAAAACTCTGGGATATCTATGGGGACCATGATAATAGGATGGGATATAAATGGACCTTCGATTTATTACATAGATTCAGACGGAAATCGACTCAAAGTTTCAATGATCGCAGTTGGATCTGGTTCCACCTTTGCATACGGTATCCTTGATTCGGGATATAAATGGGACTTGGAAATAGAAGAAGCTTGTGAATTATCAAGAAGAGCCATTTTTGAGGCTTCACGAAAAGATCCTTTTTCTGGAGGGAATATAAATACGTATATAATAAGAAAAAGTGGGTGGGTAAAAGTTTCCTTCGATGACATTGGTTTTCTTGGTTACGCTGCTTATAAAGAAAAAAAATTAAAACACCCAAAAACAAACTAAGTATAAACATTAAATATTTTTAACAAAACAATTTTCATTTCAATAAGTTATTAAATTATATCATTTTCTAATGCTAATTATCTATATAAAATTTAAACAGGAGATTCTATGTGCAAAAAAAAATTTTTAGATTATTAACTAAAAAGAAAAGTTCGATAATTATCCAAATTTCTCTTTAATAATAAAAACTCGAAACTAAAAATTTGATGTAACTTTTTTGATTAAAAAAGATTTATATATTTTTTTTTATTTACATATATTTTTTTTAAATAAAGATGGAATTTGATTTTATTTCATCATTCCCCCCAGTTACCAGGGTTTATCTTTTATTATCTTTTATTATAAATGCACTTTGCTTTTCAAAAATAATTAACGGAATTAGTTTATTATTAAACCTTCAGCTTGTTGTACAACATCATAATTTTTGGCGTCTTTTTAGTCATTTATTTTATTTTGGAGAAACAGGATTAAAATCGATTTTTTACATTTTTTTTTTTTCAAGATATTCAAAGGCATTAGAAAGTGTTTCATTCCAAGGTCGAGGATTCGAATATCTATACCTTCTTATAACAGGAAATTCTTTAATGCTTTTAATGAAGTTGTTTGTAAGAGAAGCAACATTTTTGGGCCCAGGAATCACGTTCATGGTTGTATATATATGGGGGAAAAAGAATGCTCAGCAGCAAATAAATCTTGTTAATTTAATACATATAAAAGGTTCTAGTCTCCCTCTGATTTTAATGGTTTCTAGTTGGTTTTTACGCCAGAAAACCCTAAAATCTGATATAATGGGTGTGATTGCTGGACATTTATATTTTTATTTAGAAGAAATCTATCCAAGATTAAACGGTGGACAAAAAGTCCTATCTAATGATAAAATGTTAAAAAAATTAATATTGATGTAAATATTTTTGACTACGATTAATAATATCGATTGTTTTAATATTAATTTCCTTGAATTTTATGATTAGTTTAAACCAAATTGGATTTCCAGTGTACATTCGCCCAATTTTTTTTCAAAATCTTATTAAAAATAAATACCGAAAATCATTATTAAATAAATTTCCTAATCAAAAAAGAAAATTCAATTTTTTTTCGAATTTTATTTTATCTAAAATTTCACCAAAAACATTTTCAGAAAATTTCAAAATATGTATCAAACACCAAACTAAAATTTTTTTACCACTAGCACGAAATTTTTTTATAATTTATGTATTAGGATTCTCATTAAACAATTTAATAATACTTTACATAAGCATCGAATACCAAAAAAATGTTATTTTTAGTTTAATAAATCATATGACCCTTCTAATTTTGTTAAAACTTTTTTCCTCAAATAAAATTTTCGAAGAAGAATTTTTAAAAAAGGTACTAACTTCATTTGTCTATTTAAATTTCGTATGGATAATTGAGTATTGTAACTATTTTTCAGGTAACAAAAACATTTGGATTTTTTTTAAACTTTTTAATTATCTAGCTATAAGTTGGAATTTATGGATGGGAAAAAATGATATTTCAGTGTTTCCTTTATCTAGTGAAAAAGAAAATAAAGTTGTTTGGAAAATTAAAACGTTTTTTTTGGCAATTTTTTCTCTCGATATTTTTTTAGAGATAATCTCAAGAAAAGACACATCACTCCCTGAAACAAATTTTTCAAATTTTTCCTTTTATTTATTGAATTGGTTTGTTTTTTTAAGAGAAAAACCTTTTAGATTTATATCAACTGATTTATGGTTTTTTTCTACATTGAGTTTTAGTTTTTTGGTAATTATCCATCTATCCTTATTATATTTAATTGCTTTTAGTAAAATTTCAGGAAATTTCAGGAATTCTTCTTTATCGATGAAACAGTTTTTACTTTCCAAGTTTCTAATCAAAAATAGTAAACTTAAACAAGATTCTACATATCCATCGACAACATCATATTTAAATTCCTTTAACAAATTATCCCCGAACACCATTGAAGAATTATTAACATCAGAAAAAATAAATCTTATATCAGATCAAAAAGAAAAAAATAATAGATGGAAAATTAAAAAAAAAGGAATTAAAACCCCCTTTCCCGAAAGTGCATGGAATGGTGAACTCCCTTTACTTAAACAAAGTCTGTGGTATGAAATTAAAAGTAAATAAAAACAAACGAACAAAATAAATTTTAACTCAGACATCCAAGGAAATCCCTCCAAGATTTTCGGATATAAAAAAAAATAATCTCAGGCTAAATTTGCGAATAGTATAGGAGCAAAGTATCATCATTGTTTTTTTTTTATTGGTTCCCTATTTATAATAGAAACCATTTTGAATCCCAAAGTATTACCCATCTTTTTTATTATTTATTTTTTAAAGATTTTTAAGAATCAATTTTACTTCTAGATTTCTTTATTGTCTTTGTTTTCCAAATTTAATTCTTTATTTTTGATAGAATTCTTAACAGAGTTATCTGTTTCAGATGGAGGGTAACCTGCCAAACCACTAATGTCTAAACCAGCATCCAATAAAGTTTTTTTTCTAGCCTCTTCAATCAGAGAATTGACTTCTTCTATTGGAGTACCATATGATAAAAGAACCGCTCCTCCGAGAAGCAAGCTTGATTCCAAAAGTTCAGGAACAATTGCTGTAGCTCCGCCTAGTTGAAGCATTTTTTGATGTTTTGCATCTTTTGCCCTAACAAAAATTTGAATAGTGGGATATTCTCGTCTCAATGCATTAACTGCTTTACTAGCTCCATGTTTATCATCTAATGTTACTACTAAAGCCTTAGGGTTTTTTATTCCGGCTGCTTTTAAAACCTCAGGACGACACGCGTCCCCAAAAAAAACGGGTAAACCTCTGTTTCGAGCTTCTATAACTTTTCCAGGATTCATATCGAATGCCATGTATCTCACAAGCCTCGCGTCCAATAATTCACAAACAGATTGTCCTACTCTACCGAATCCGGCTACAACCACATAATCTTTGGCATCTTGAACATCTTCTTTTCTTGCACCAATCAAACCTCGTTTACGTTCTATTGAAGAAGCAATTCGAGAACCAGTTGAAGCAAGAAAAGGTGTCATTGCCATGGATAGAGCCACAACTAAGAATAATAATTGTGCATGTTGAGGAGCAACAATATTATTTTTTTGAGCTAATCCTAAAGTAACGAATGCAAATTCACCTCCTTGTGCTAATATTAAACCAGTTCTTTGAGAACTGGCAAAATTTATCCCAAAACCTCTACCTAAAGCTGTTATGATTGAAGCTTTAATGAACAAAAGATTAAAAAGTAAAAATGAAACAATTAAAAAATTTCCAGTCATAAGAGAAATATCAATTCCAAACCCGACGGTGATAAAAAATAAACCTAATAATAATCCCCTAAAGGGAGCTATATCGGCTTCTATTTGATGTCTATACTTTGTTTCAGCCAATAGTACACCTGCCAAAAATGCTCCAAGAGTATCTGATAATCCCAATGATTCGGTAAGTGTTGACATAGCAAGGACTGTTACCAAAATTGTTGCGACGAAAGCTTCAGGAGATTTGGCACTTGCTCCCATCCTGAAAACAGGTTCAAGAAATGCTCGACCTCCTAAAAAAATTATTCCCAAGGCAACAGCTGCTTTTCCCGCAGCAGTTCCCAGAGCCTTTAAAAGACTTGAAAAATCTCCCCCGCCAGCTGCCAAAAGAGGAACAACTACGAGGAGAGGAACAACCGCTAAATCCTGGAATAAAAGAATTCCGAATGAGGCACGTCCAAATCTTGTTCCTACCTCTCCTCTCTCGGAAAGTAATTGTAAAACGAATGCAGACGAAGATAATGCTAAACCAAATCCCATAACGACAGCAATCTCGATTGGTGCGTTATTAATCAAAGAAATTAACGCTAAAATGATCCCCGTAATGAGCCATTGCAATGACCCTAAACCAAAAACATCCATCCCTAATGATTTAAGTCTCGACAAGGATAATTCTAAGCCCATCTCAAAGAGAAAAAATACAACTCCAAACTCTGCAAGAGTTTTAGATGCACCTATCCGATGGACAAGTCCAAACCCATTGGGGCCGAGAAAAAGTCCTGCTGCCAGGAAACCCAGTATTGGTGAAGTGTTGAATTTACGCATTAATGGAACAACAAAAACAGTTGCCAATAATAAGATAAGTGCGTCTTTAACAGGTCGCGAAACATGGTGATCCATTTCCCTTAGAAGTTCAGATGCACGTCTTATAAGTGGTAAATCATTGAGTCTAAAATTTTCCATAACAATATTTTCAGCCGATAAAAAAAAATTTTCGTAAATATCGTTTTTTGAAGAGTTTAAAAATTTTTTTGACTCCAATAAAGGTGTAGTTTCAATGGACAAACTGGAAGTTGAAGTTGAAAATTGCATGAGTAAAATTACACAGAATGATGTGAGTTGTTTAGAATTTAAAATAGGATGATGATTTAAAAGTCTGCTTTTATTATAAAAGCAAGATTTAGAATCATTTTTCATTAATATTATTTTTTTTGGTTTTCTTGTACTGTTAATTTTATAATTTTTTATTTCCTCTCTAAAATTAGAACCAGGTAATTTCCATATTAAAGGTTGATGTTTAAAATGGTATTTCCAAAGATAACAAAAAATCATATCCAATGTAAAAAATATAGACTCTATGTTACTTTCATTTTGGTAATTAAAATTATTTATCTATTATTTTATTTTTTTCTTTTAAAAATCTTGTTGGAGACCGATTATTTTGTCTACTTGGAAACATTAAACTGGGTGATCTTGAAGAAAAGTTTTTTTCCATGGTTTGATTTGTTGACAAAACATAATCCCTTAAAATCGAGCTTCTATAAGGTTGACGTAATTTCCTTATTGCTTTTGCTTCAATTTGTCTTACTCTTTCCCGAGTAACGCTGAAAATTTGTCCTATTTCTTCTAGGGTTTTTATTCTTCCATCATCTAAACCATATCTCATTCTAACCACATCTCTTTCTCTTGGACTGAGACTATTTATTACATTTTCAAGATCATCTCTTAACATTGATTTTTCAACGTGTTCTTCTGGTGATTCTTGGTCTGCTTCGATAAAATCGGAAAGTTGGGAAGTATCATCGTCATTTTTTAATGGCCTTTCAAGAGAAAATGTGGGTTGTGCACTTTGTAAAACACTCCTCAATTTTTCGACGGACATATCCATTTTTTCTGCAATCTCTTCTTCAGTCGGGGCCCTCCCGATTTCGATATTTAGAGTTCTAGTTGTTTTCCTTATCGCAGAAATTGTGTCATAAAGATGGACAGGAAGACGAATTGTTCTGGAGTGATCCGCAATAGCTCTTGTAACAGCTTGTTTCACCCACCAGGTTGCATACGTGCTAAATTTGAAACCTTTTTCACTATCAAATTTCTCAGCTGCACGTATTAAACCTAAACTCCCTTCTTGAATTAAATCCTGTAAAGACATACCTCTATTTACATACCTTTTCGCAATCGAAACAACCAACCGAAGATTTGCTGCCACCATTCTTTCTTTTGCGCGGCGGGCATTGTGTAGAATTGATCGGAATTTTTTAACATCAGAAACCTTGCAAGCGGCTGTCCATTCAGAACTAGTTGGTTCCCTTCTAAGTTTTTCCCTTAAAGAAATTTTTACATGTTCCCAGTGAAGTAGCTGGGAAATTTCTCGAGCAAGTTGAATTTCTTCTTCCGGTCTAAGTAATCTCACTCTTCCAATTAATTGAAGATACCAACGAACCGAATCATCTGCTTTTTGTAAACCTCTAACATTTTGACCTTTTCCTTGTGGATCATCATCTATTACTTCTCTTGATAATCCGTTTTGGATTCCAAATGATCGGATAATCTCCTGAATTTCTCCTTCTGTTAATTCATGTAATACTTTTTTTGCTTCACCAATTGTTCCTTTTTCAAGATTTGAAATTTTACGGTTACTTATTGATAAATTTAATGAATTTTTTTTATTAGACCTGGAGTTTTCAGGCATAAAAGTATTTTTATTGTTGAAAAATTTTTTTATGGTAGAGTTAACTGATTTTTCTAAAAATGAATTTTTAAGGTAAACAAAAGAAAATAAACTCTGAGTTAAATTTCTTTTTTCATCTAAAAAAGAGGAATTATTTTTAGAAATTAAATATTTACTAAAAATCTCGTGTTTATTATGATTAGTCATTTTTTTAAGATTGTTTAAAAAAGGCGCGATCTACCACCAAAAACCAATTTAATCAATTAATATCACTTAATCTACCTGTTGGCCCAGGAAAATAGTAGCGAATTTTTTCGAACCAAGTGTTGTAATTTATTCGATTTAATCCTTCGTTTTTTCTGAAAGGAAAAGTTTTTCCGACAAAATTTTTCTAAAAAAGGGGTTAAATAAAGATCTTTATGAAATAAATACTTTAAACCAGATTCCCAACTACTTAGATTAATCAAAAAATTATAAATCTCAAAAAAAATTACCTCTTTTTTTTTAAATTTCTTTGTTAAATAAAGATCTGAAAAGATAATTTTATTTTCCCAAAAAATTATTTTTAACATTTCAATTCTTTCGAACATCTTTAACAT
>Ga0315905_10003443_pt1 | contig 16328 bp, 11 predicted proteins | sample LakEriMetagenome_5_FD_203522 | JGI IMG/M metagenome (GOLD analysis project Ga0315905, IMG submission 203522) | Freshwater fungal communities from buoy surface, Lake Erie, Ohio, United States - Buoy 4 MA121 | ecosystem: Environmental > Aquatic > Freshwater > Lake | place: USA: Lake Erie, Ohio... | reverse complement strand
CGGCCAACTGGGTGTCGAAAAACGACGGGCGGGTTCCCAGTCGCGGACCATACAACAGCGCGAGACGAATGACCGAACAGGGCCCCGTCTCGAGTGCCGCCCGCTCGCCCGCCGCCTTGCTGCCACCATAGGCCGAGAGTGGCTGGGGCGCGGCGTCGACCGCATAGGGTGCCCGCGTTCCATCAAACACCATATCAGTTGAAGTGATTGCGAGGTGGGCACCCATGTGAAGGGCGAGACGCGCCAAGTGGCGCGTCGCCGTCACATTGATCGCCTCGGCCCGGGCGGGATCCTTCAGGCAGACATCCACGGTCGCCAACGCCGCCGCGTGAATGACCACCGTGGGGCGGGCCACTTGCCAGGCACGGACCACCGCCGCGGGATCCGCCAGGTCAACCGGCACCGCACCCGGTGAGCTGGGAACCGATGCGGTTGGTCCATCCCAGACCTGCAGCACGACGGGGCTACGTCGCAACTCCCGCACGAGGTACGGACCAAGTCGGCCCGAACCACCGGTCAGCAGCACCCGGTCTTCGGGGTGCCAGCCCCCATGCGCCCCCACCCCGGACCACTCCACGCCTACACCTTGTGCCAACTGCGGTACCAGTCGACAAACCGTTGAATCCCCTCTTCGATCGAGGTTCCCGGCTTGAAGCCCACATCATTCACCAGATCGTCGACGTTGGCGTAAGTCGCAGGGACGTCGCCCGGCTGCATGGGCAACAGGTTTTTCACCGCCGTCTTCCCCAGCGACTTCTCGAGCGTCTCGATCATGTACATGAGTTCGACCGGCTGGTTGTTGCCAATGTTGTACACCCGCCACGGTGCCGTGCTGGTTCCTGGGTCGGGGTGAGCGCTGTTCCACTGGGGATTGGGTTGGGCGATGTGATCGCTGGTGCGAATGACTCCCTCGACAATGTCACTCACAAAGGTGAAGTCACGGCGCATCTTCCCTTCGTTGAACACATCAATCGGGCGTCCCTCGAGAATCGCCTTGGTAAACAGAAACAACGCCATGTCGGGCCGCCCCCACGGACCATAAACGGTGAAAAACCGCAGCCCGGTCGTGGGGAGCCGGAACAGGTGCGAGTAAGTGTGCGCCATCAACTCGTTGGCCTTCTTGGTGGCCGCATACAGACTAAGGGGATGGTCGACATTCTGGTGGACCGAGAAGGGCATGGTCGTGTTGGCCCCGTAGACCGAGCTCGATGAGGCGTAGGTCAGATGGGGAGTCTGGGCATGCCGGCAGCCTTCCAGGATATTGGTGAACCCCACGAGGTTGGCATCGATGTACGCGTGCGGGTTCTGCAGCGAATACCGGACCCCGGCCTGGGCGGCCAGATGAATCACCCGGTCGAAAGTATGCCGGGCGAACAGCTCGGGCATCGCCTTGCGATCGGCCACGTCCAGCGGGAGGAAGGTGAAGTTGGGGTGGGGCAGCAATTGCTCCCGGCGGGCCTCCTTGAGCCGCACATCGTAGTAGTCGTTGAGATTGTCAATCCCCACGACGGTGTCCCCCCGGGCCAACAACCGCTGACTGGTATGGAACCCGATGAATCCCGCCGCTCCCGTCACCAAGATCTTCACGTTGTCACTCGCTCCCGACACCGGTCCCGGCACTCCTCGTCCGAGAAGAGCCACTCTGATCGAAACTCTGCGGGCCACCCACGACCCGCATCGCCGACGATTCTAACGTCCCGCCGGGCTATTGCCACGAAGCCGCGCAGCATTCCCGCCCCAGCTCTCCCTCGCTCCCCACCGGCCCCCCCGCAGATTAGGACTTCGCCTTCCGGCGGCTGGCCTGCGCCCCCGCTGGCTGGCTACGATCAGCGCAGGAGTTTTCCCCAGCCCCTCGGGTTGTCTGCCCTCCTTCCGGTCCCCATGCACTACCTCTCCGAAACATCGCGTCGCACCCTCGAAGAGGGGGCGGGAGGACCGGGAGCGGGGCCCGATCTCGAGCAGTCGCACCTGTGGCAGTCGGCCCCGCTGTACGTCCTGACCCTCATCGTCGGATTGTTGCTGCTGGCCGACACCGTGCTGGGAACGATTGGCACCCCCGAGTGGTTGGCCTGGCGCAGCGTGGGGGGATTCCGCCTGTCGCTCTTGGCGGCGGTGTTGGGGGGCGCGCGGATTCTCTACCAGACTCTCGATGGTCTGTTTCAAGGGAGAATTGGGGCCGATCTCGCCCTCTCCATCGCCTGCCTCGCAGCCATCCTGCTGGGAGAGCACACGGTAGCCGCTCTCGTCGTGTTCATTGCGCTCGTGGGGGAAAGCCTCGAAGGCTACACCGTCGACCGCGCCTTTCAGGCGATCCGCCGGGCCTTCGACCTCTACCCGCCGCTGGCCCACCGCCTGCGCGATGGACGGGAAGAAGATGTTCCCCTGTCCGAGTTGCAGCTCGAGGATCTGGTGGTCGTCCGGACGGGCGAACGAATTCCCGCCGACGGTCTCATTCGTGAGGGGGCCACCAGTGTCGACCAAAGCCCCCTGACGGGGGAAAGTCTGCCAGTGGAACGGACCTTGGGCGACACGGTTTTTGCCGGGACTCTCAATCAATTCTCGGCCATCACCATCGAAGTGACCCGCCGGGGGAGCGAGACCGCCGTCGGACAGATCGCTCAAGTGATTCAGCAGGCAGGACGGCGGCAGGCCCCCCTCGAGCGCGAGGCCGATCGGCTGGCCCGGCTGTTTTTGCCCGCCGTACTGGCGGCGGCCGCGCTCACACTGCTGGGTTGGCGGTACCGCGCGGGGAACTGGAACGCCGGTTGGCTGCCCGCCCTGTCAGTCTTGGTGGTCGCCTGCCCTTGCGCGCTCATTCTGGCCACGCCCAGTGCGTTCGTCGCCGCCTTGTCGTGGCTGGCCCGCAAAGGGGTGGTGGTGAAGGGCTCGGCTGCCCTGGAACGTCTCGCCGCAATCGACACCATCGCCTTCGACAAGACGGGAACCCTCACCTCGGGTGACCTGGCCCTCACCACGCACCATGCCCCCGGCCTGACGGCCGACGAACTGCTGCAACTGACGGCCCTGGCCACGCGCGGAAGCAATCATCCCGTCTCCCGGATCATCACGGCCGCCGCCGATCGCCGGGAATTGGTCGTTCCCCAACTTCCGGGTCTCACCGAGTTCCCCGGCCTTGGTCTACAGCTTTCCCTGCCCGCCAATCGCTGGCCTGTCACTCTGGCCCCAGCCCCTCCCGAGGGGGCGCGGCTGGTCGTGGGCAATCTTCGCTGGCTCGCCTCTCTGGGGGTCCCGATCGCCGACGCCTGGGAGGTACCCCGGTACGAACTGGAGCAACGGGGAGAATCTCCCCTGGGAGTGGCTTGGCTCCCCCCCGCGGGCGGGGGCGACCAGGCTCCGTCGGGACAGTTGGTGGGTCTCTGGGGAATTGCGGACACCCCGCGCGCCGACGCGCAGGCGGTCATTCGGGAATTGCGTGAGCAGGGGAACCTGCGGCTGGCCCTGCTGACGGGGGACCGGGTGGAAGCCGCCCGGGGCCTGCTGACGCACCTGGGGCCCCTCGACGATTGCCAGGCCGAACTGCTTCCCCAGCAGAAACTTGACTGGGTTCTGGCCCAACAGCAGGCGGGGCACCGGGTGGCGATGATTGGCGATGGCATCAACGATGCTCTCGCGCTCGACAAGGCGGACGTGGGCATTGCCATCGCCCGCGCAGGGAACGACATTGCGGCGGCCGCCGGCGACATCGTGCTCTTGGGTGACCCTCTTTCCACGCTTCCCGGGTTGCTGCGGCTGTCCCGCGAACTGGTACGGACCATCCGGCGCAGCATCCTGTTGTTCGCATTTGGGGTGAACACGCTGGGGGTGTTGCTTTCGGCCTGGGGCTGGTTCAGCCCGGTGATCAGCGCGCTGTTCCATGAGGCGGGGTCGCTGGCCGTGATGCTGTACGCCCTGCGTCTGTTGTGGTTCGAACCCGCGTCAACCCCCCGCCTGCTGGCGTGGCGGCAACAGCTCGAGGGAACCGCCGAGCAGCTCTCCCGCTGGCTGAGCCCCTCAGAGTGGATCTTCTGGGGGCTGCGGCATCGCCGCAAGATCCTGCCGCTTGCCGCGTGTCTGGCCGGTGCGTTCTGGATGCTCTCGAATGTCGTGCTGATCCGTCCCGATGAACAGGCATTGGTGCTGAGGTTTGGGCGGTTCCACGAACAGCTCGGTCCGGGCCTCGCCTGGCGCTGGCCCACTCCCTTCGAGACGGTGCGGCGCGACCAGGTCGACCGGTTGCGTCCCGTGCAACTGGGCTTCCGAGCGGCGGGACCAGTCATTCGTTCCGAGCCCGGTTCGTATCGGGCCCCGGTGGAATGGCAGACGACCCATGAAGACCTGGGTTACCTCACTCTCACCGATGAAAGCCTCTTGCTGACCGGCGATGAACTGTTGCTCGAATTGACGGCTGAAGGGCAGTATCAGATTGCGGATCTGCGGGAGTACCAGGGGGGAAGTGCCTCGCCCGAGGCGACGTTGCGGGCGGTGCTCGAATCGGCCATTCGGGAAATTGTCGCCAACCGTCCTTTGGAGACACTGCTGGGAGAATCGCGGACCACGGTCGAACAGGCCTGCCTGCAGCTGGCACGCCGCGAGTTGGCCAAGCATCGCCTGGGGCTGACCTTGCAATCGCTGCACCTGCTCGATGTTCACCCGCCGGGAGGAGTCGTGCCCGCCTATCGCGATGTTGCGAATGCGCTCGAAGAGCGCGAGCAACTGCGCAATCTCGCCCAGACCAACGCCGCCCGCACGTTGCTGTCGGTGGTGGGGGAAGAGGCGGCCGATGCGCTGCACCTGGTGGTCCGTCCCGCGAACGACATGCAGCGGACCGAGGTGGGGGCGAACCCCAGTGGGCCCCTCGCCGCCGAAGGTGAAAACCGTTTCGATTGGAAACTCGATGAAGAGCGCTGGCGGGCCCTCGCGGCGGATGCCCCGACCGACGGTCCGCTCTCGGGACAGGTGAGTGCGCGGCTGCACGCCGCCCGCGGTCAGAGTCGGCAGACCACCGACCGGGCACGGGGGAAACGCGATCGGTTCGTCCCACTTGTCGGTCCCCACCAGGCCGCACCACAGCTCTCGCAGACCCATCTCTACTGGCAGTCGCTGGAAGCGGCCCTCGCGAACCGTCCACTTGTGGTGCTCGATCCGGCCGCCCAGGGACGGCGGCAGTTCTGGTTTCCTGCCGAAGGTGGCCCCGCCGCGACCCCTTCCCCCCCAGCAACCCCTCCCGCCTCTCAACCCGCCACCGACCCGTTTGATGATGAGCAGTAACCGCAGTCCCCGATTCACTCCGCCCGCGATCCAGTCCCTGCCATGAGTGCCGCCGCTTCCCCATCCGCCGAACTTTCCCTGGGACGCAGCCCCTGGACCGGCCGGCTGCGCCCCGCGCTCTGGCTGGTATTGCTGGGGGCCGCGCTGACCTCGGTCGTGCTGGTGGACGAAAACGAATTTGTCATCGTCGAACGGTTGGGAGTGATCACCGCGGTCTACGACCAGACGCAACCCTCCGCCAGCGACCGGGGGCTGCACTTCAAGTGGCCCTGGCCCATAGCCACGGTCCGGCGCTTCGATCGTCGCGAATTGCTGTTCGATCCCCCCGCTCGCGAGATGTTCACCCGCGACCGCAAGAACGTCACGGTCTCGAGCTTTCTTACGTGGCGCATTCCCTCGGCGAAGGCAGCCGATATTCCTCTCGAAAACCGGCCTGTCGTGCAGTTTTACCGCCGATTGGGAAGCCGCGAAAACGCCGAGGCCCGGCTCGACGCCCGGCTGAGGGCCGCTCTCTCGGCCGAGATTGGCCAGTCCGAACTGAACGGGCTGCTGCACGTGGATGCGTCGGATCAGGGACCGGGCGAAGAGCGCCCGCTGTCGGCCGTGGCCCAGCGGACGCTCGCCGCACTGACTGCCGCGACTGGTCAAGACTCGCCAGTCGAGAATCTCGGACTCGAACTGCTCGATCTGCGGATCCGCCGCATCAACCTGCCGGAAGGCAACCGCATCGCCGTCTACGAGCGAATGCGCACTGAAAGGCTGCGGATCGCCGAACGCTACCGCTCTGCGGGTGCGGCCGAACGGCTGCGCATCGAGAGCCAGGCCCAACGGCAAAGCGACGAATTGCTGGCCCGCGCCGATGCCGATGCCGAACGCATCCGCGGCGAAGGGGAAGCCCAGGCCCTGACCATCCTCAACGAGGCCCACGCCCTCGACCCGCAATTGTACGAACTGCAACGGACCCTCGCCGCCTATTCGCAGATTCTCAACCGCCAGTCGACCGTGGTCCTCTCGGCGGGCAGCCGGCTGTTCCGCCTGCTGCAAGAGGGACTGCCCCCCTCGACTTCCGAGTCGCCGCCACCACCCGTTGTCGCTCCCCAGACCAACGCGGCCCGCGCGAACTCTTCGGGGGAGCCGGTCGAATGACCCTGCCACGACTGCTGGGCTTGAGCCTGGTCTTGACCTGGCTCGCCTCCGGATTCTTTATCATCCGGGGGAATGAGCAGGGGCTGATCCGCCGGTTCGGACGGGCGTCCCTCATTCCGGCGCGCAGTGGCCTGCACTGGAACCTCCCCTGGCCTCTCTCCCGCGTCGACCGGGTGAATGTCAGCGAGTTGCGGACCCTGACCATCGGGGTGGCCGCGCCCGACTCGCAGGATCCACAGGGGTTTTTGCGTCCTTCGGGACTGGATCGCGTCGGTGAGTTCCTGACCGGAGACAAGAACCTGCTCAACCTGCAGGTCCACGTGCAGTACCGCATTGCCGATCCCTACCTGTGGCTCTGCACGGTCGAAACCCCCGAGGTGGTGCTGCGGCTGTTGACCGAGAACTGCCTCGCCGAGGCGGTGTCGCAGAGTGGAGTCGATTACGTCCACCCCCTGGGACTGAACGAACTGCGGCAGCGGCTGACCGGCGATCTGCTGCGGATTTCTCCCGCAGCACGCCTGGGAGCCGCGATTGAGGATGTGACCATCGCCGCTGTCTGGCCACCGGTTGAGGTCAAAGGAGCCTTCCTCGATGTCTCCAACGCCCGGGCCGAGAAAGACAAGCTGATCGAGCAGGAACGCTCGCGGGCCGAACAACGGCTGACCAGCACCCAGGCCCAGGCCCGGCAACGGCTCGATCAGGCCGAGACCTCCCGGCGTGGAACCATCGAAAACGCCCGCGGACAGGCCGATCGCTTCCAGGCTCTGGTGACCGCCGTCGCGGCCGGGGGGGAGACTCCCGCCGCGCAGTCGTCGGCCCGCGACCGGGCCCTGCGGCGGTTATGGCTCGACTCGCTGGCGCAGATCTGGCCCAACCTCGGCCGTACTCTGGTGATCGAGACCGATCAACCGGTCGACCTGCGGCTGTTCCCGCAGGGTTCCCCGACACCAGCCACCGAACCCTCGAACTGGCCCGGCGCCACCAACCGCCAGTAGGTTCCGTTCGCCCCGGCGCTGCGGCGCCGCGGTTGTTACGGCTGTTGTTCGAGCCGCAGACGCTGACGCGACGCGACGTTTCGCCAGGTCTGAATCTCGCCCGTTGGCCAGCGGACGGTCACTTCGTCGAGCTGTGGCACAGGTCCGAGGCCCCAGTGAATCACCGGGTCGGCCGACGAGAGGTAACTGCTGGCGGGAGACAGCTCAGCCACCCACACCCGGTCCCCGGCCCGCCCCGTCACCCGGGCTCCGTAGGCGAACTGGTTGGGAGTATTTCCCCGCAGTTCCAACTGCAGCCAATGGTTGGCGGCGGGGATTGTGTTCTCCAGCAGCCGGGGCGTTCCTTCATGATCGACCACCACCAGATCGAGGCGGCCATCCTGGTTGAAGTCGGTCCGGACGAGTCCGCGTCCCACGAGGGGTTGCCGCACCGCCGCGGGTTGCCTTCCCACCACGTCGACGAAGCGCTGGCCTTCGAGGTTCCGCAGCAGCGAGAGGGGCTGGCGGTAACTCGAGCCGGCCCCTTCCAGCTCGGGGGCGTTGTCGTAGACATGCCCGTTGGCACACGCCAGATCGGGCCAGCCGTCGTTGTCGAAGTCGAGCCATTGGACGCCAAACCCCAGCCGAGACCGGGTTTGGGCCGCCAGCCCGGTGCGGGCCGCCGCGTCGGCATAGAGCACCGGGCCCGTCCGGCGGTAGAGCGCGAACCCCTGCTTCTGGAAGTTGGTTACCGCGAGATCGAGGTGCCCGTCGCGGTCGAAGTCTCCCCAGTCGGCCCCCATCGCGGCCATCGAGGTGGTCGCCTCAGTGACGGCGACCCCCGCCACCAGTCCCAGGTTCTCGAACTGCAGTCCTCCCAGGTTGTGCAGCAGGTCGGCCGGACGGCCGTCATTGCCAAGGTACACGTCGGGACGTCCATCGGCATCCACATCGCCAAACGCCAGCACCATCCCTGCGCCCGCCGACTGGTCGAAACCTGCCGTGGCGGTCATCTCGATAAAGCGTCCCTCACCCGTGTTCCGCCAGACCCGCGGACGCTCGGGGGGATACTCGGCGGGAGTGCAGCCGGTCTTCACCCCCGGTTTGTACTCGCAGTGCTGACGAGACTGCGGGCCAAATGCCACGTACTGCGTCAGCACCAGGTCGAGCCACTGGTCGCCGTCGAGATCCATGAAACCGGCACTCGCCCCCCAGTGCCCCTCGTTGTCGGATGCCAGACCGGCGGCAGCCGTCACCTGCTCGAAACGTCCCTCGCCCTGATTCCGGTAGAGCGCGAGGCGTCGGTATCCAGTCACCAGCAGGTCGGGGCGGCCGTCGCCCGACCAATCCCCCACGGCACACCCGGTCCATTCTCCCGCGTCATCGGCGAGACCACTTTGGGCTGTGACATCGCGAAACGAGCCGGTTCCGTCATTGAGGTACAGCACCGGATGGGGGGCCCCGACAAACAGCAGATCGGGCCAGCCATCGCCGTTGGCATCCCAGGCGGCACAGCCTGTCCCGAACGAGTCGAGAATGGTAAGGGGATACGGACGGGGCTCGCGATGCAGGGTGATGCCGCGTTCGGCGGCGACCTCGCGAAACGTCACGCCGCCCCACTGTTCGTTGGAGAGGGGCGCGGTCTTGGCCGTCGCGGCCCGGCCGTCGAGCGGCGGGGACGCCGCACTGGTGCCCGCACTGTCCTTCACGGTGGGCCCAGCGGTTGATCCGGCCTGTGGGCGGGCCGATTCGTTTGCCGCAGGGGGCGCGGGCTGCGGCTGTCGGACAGCCTCGCGGCACCCCGGCACCAGCGCCCCCAACCCCATGCAACCCGCCAGAAAGATCCGGCGGGGCAGGTTGCTCGGAGGGTGCACGAAAGGGAACGCAGTCGACACGGCAGACCTGGGGAACAGCCAAGCGGCAGGGACACCACCGACTGTGGCACAACGACTGGGGGAATGCAAATCCCGGGCCGCTTTCCTGTCTTGCAAACCCGTTCGGCGATGCCGACGAGGTGTGGGACCTCAAGCGAATGGCTGAATCGGCAAGGGTCTGGATAAACTCAACCGGTCAACGGGTGCTGCGCGACGAGCACCAGTTCCCGTCACATCAACACGTCTTGGTTCCGTCCCCTTTTCCGATCATTCCGCATGCCTGCTCGCACTCACACTGCCTGGTTGATCGCCGGATTGCTGATCCTGGCGGCGGCTGGCGGCGGCTGGTGGCGCATCCAGCATCGCCGGGATCAGCAGCAGCTGGCCCATCAGGTCCAGTCCGCCCTGGAGGAACTGCGGCGGGGGCCGGCCCAGACCGAGTTGCGTCCACTGCTCGAACGGCTCGAACACGATCGTGCCTGGCGTGACGAGCATCGGCTGCTGGCAGGAGCCGACCGCTTGCGAAAAGGAGAGGTCGATGCGGCGCTGTTGTTTCTGGCATCGATTGAACCCCAGGGCGACCAACGCCTGGTGCATCAACTCTGGCTGGGAGAAGCGCTGTATCAGGCGGGGCGACTGGCCGACGCCGACGCGCTGTTCGCCCGGCTGGCCGCCGACTTTCCCAACGAGGCCGATGTCCACCGCTGGGTGGCGACGATTCTGTACGACAGCGGGCAGTTGAACCCGGCGATGGCCGCTCTCGACCGGGCGTCGCAGCTCGCCCCCGACGACTTTCTGCCCCACCGGCTGATGGCGCTGACCTACGTGCAGGATTTCCGGCAGTATGACGACGCCATTCGGCACTACCGTCTGGCGCTCAACCGGGCACCTCCCGACGAGGTGCGCGACGAACTGCGGCGGGAACTCGCGCAATGCCTGGTGTTTCAGAAAGAATTTGCCGAGGCGCTCGAAGTGGTCCGGCAGGTTCCCGAGAGTCCCCGGCAGCAATTGGTGCAGATCGAGGCCTTGCGCGGGTTGGGAGAGACCGCAGCCGCCCAGGCCATCTGGAACCGGCTGCAGCAATCGGCTTCGCAACTGGAGGGGGTGGCCCTGTTGGGGGCGATGCTCGATCTCGACGAGGGGCGGGGGGCTGCGGCCCGGCAACGACTGCAGGGGGTGCTCGCGCGCGATCCGCACAATCTCGTGGCCCGCAACCAGTTGATCCGTGCCTGCCAAATGGTGGGAGAGACCGACCAGGCCAAGGCCGAGGCCGAGCGATTGATCACCTCGAAAACCCTCCACGACCGGCACGACCAACTGGCGACGCAGGCGTTGGCCGAGCCGGACAACGGACCACTCCGCCTGGAACTCGCCAAACTCTGCGACCAACTCGGCCGCCCGGCGGATGCGGCCAGGTGGAGGCGTAACGCGGCCCGTCCGTGAAGTGGACGGCGACAAGGGGCAGGTCGCCCTGGGCAGATTGACGCACTGAGAGCGGCCCGAGAGCGTCAAAAAGTTCGCTGCTGGCTGACGGATTGGACAAGCCTGCCTCCGCCTCAGTGCGAATCGGCGGACCACGCCACACTCCCGGCGGCAGCGTCTCAACCGTTTGTGAGCGTCTCAATCGAGCAGCAGGTCGCTTTCGGTAATGACTTTCAGGCCCCGGTTCTTCAAGACCGCCACCGCCTGGTCGACATCGTCGACATACAGGGCGATGGCACCCTGGCCCCGCCGGTACAACAGCGGGTAGGTGTATTGCACGTTCACTTCGGCCTGAAGCAGGGCCAAAAAGACCTGCAGGAAAGGCTGATCCCCCTCGGGAAGTTCGACTCCCACCAACTCGATCTCGGCAAAGGGAAACCGCGAGAGTTCCAGGATCTCCCGGCCGCGGTCGGTGTCGTTCACCATCAGCCGGACGATCGCGCAGTCGACACTGTTGGCAATTGAGATCGCCACGATCCGCACGGCATGGCTTTCGAGGTGCCGCATCAGAGAGTGCAGCCGCCCTACCCGGTTCTCGACGAAGACGGCGAACTGGATGAGGGTGGGCCAGGCCCGGGCCCGACCAGTCAATTCCTCCACTCCCTGGCCTCCACCGGCGTCTTCGCCAGCTCGATCCGATCGACGGGGTGACACGCGTGCCTCGCTTGGTCGTCATTCCACTCGGTTCAGGACGGGCCTCTGCAGGCCACCCGTCCTCCGCCAGCCGGGAATGGAACCCAACCCACTGGCTCTTCTCACGTTACGGGATCGGCGGAGAACGGTCAATCACACGCCGCGGCGGGCCCGCCCCCATGTTCCAGAGGATTTCCAACAGATGTCATCAGATCTTCACAGGTCCTGGGGAAAACCTGTGAGAACTGTCCGCGGGAAGTGGCTCGATCCCGGGTCGCCAGTTGTCTCACAGCGCGAGGTCCCGATGAGTTCGATTCGGTCGATTTTCGTCAGCGATGTTCATCTGGGCTGCCGGTACACCCATGCCGACGCCCTGCTGCAGTTCCTCCGTGGGCACGAACCCGAGCACCTCTATCTGGTGGGAGACATCATCGACGGCTGGCGACTGCGACGGGGGTGGTACTGGACCGACACCTACACATACCTGCTGCGGCATATCGTGGGCCTGATGAAGCGGGGAACCCGGGTTTACTATACCCCGGGAAACCACGACGAATTCCTGCGGTGTTACCTGCACGATCTGGGGAGCATCCAGATTGCCGATGAACTGGTGCATCACACAGCCGACGGCCGACGATTACTGGTGATGCACGGCGACCAGTTCGACACGGCGGTCCGGCATGCCCCGTGGCTGGCGCATCTGGGGGATACCGGCTACAACCTGCTGCTGGGAATGAACATCGTCTTCAACGGCGTTCGGCGCCGGCTGGGAAAGGAGTACTGGTCCCTGTCGGCAGCGATCAAGCGGCGGGTCAAGCAAGCGACCAGCTTCGTCAGCAACTTCGAGACGCTCATCACCCAGCATGCGGCCGACCGGGGCTGCGCCGGTGTCGTCTGCGGGCACATCCACACACCGCGGATCAGCCGGCGGGAAGGCGTCGACTATTACAACACCGGCGACTGGGTTGAGAGCTGCACGGCACTGGTCGAGCATGGGGATGGCACACTGGAGTTGCTCCATCGTCCCTGGCATGGAAGGGTGCGGGAACACTCCGGGGTTTTCCGCGGCGCACGCCGTCCCACGGGCGAGCTTGCAAACATTCGCGAGGTGTTGGAGAGTGGAGTGAGTGGTCCTGCTCCCGTGTCAGTGGGACCCGGTTCGGCCAAGGAGCTCTCCCCTTCGTAACAGCGCTGATCTCCCCCGACTTGCCGAGCTCTTCCAGGACCCGATCGCATGCGAATTCCCGACCGCCTCAGCAACGCCTGCTTCCAATGGGTGCATGGCCGCAACCTGGTCTACAACACCTGCTGGGAAGACCCCCGGATTGACCGCGAGGCCCTGGAACTGGGGCCCGACCACGCCGTGCTGGTGATCACCTCGGCGGGGTGCAACGCGCTCGACTATGCGCTGCAGGAACCGCGGGTGGTGCACTGTGTGGATGTGAACCCCCGTCAAAACGCCCTGTTGCAGCTCAAGCTCGCCGGGATTGCCGCCCTCGACCACACCGATTTCTTCAGCCTGTTTGGCCACGGCTCGGCCGTGCATCACCGCGAGCTGTACCACGACGCACTGCGTCCCAGGCTGGAGGGGTTTGCCCGCCGCTATTGGGACAAGCACATCGAGTTTTTCCGCCGGGGCCCGGGACGTTCTTCGTTCTATTTCCGAGGGACGGCAGGTTACTTCGCCCGCAAGGCCAACCAGTTCGCCGACCGCGTGCTGGGAATCCGCGACCAGGTCGAGCGGCTGCTTTCCGCCCAGTCGGTCGAGCAGCAGGAAGAGATCTACCTGCGCGAGATCAAGCCCGTGTTGTGGAGCCGCCCCGTGAAGTGGATGGTGGCCCGCGACACCACCCTCTCGTTGCTGGGAGTGCCGCGGGCGCAGCGGCAACAGGTCGAGCGGTATCACGAGCAGGGAATCGCCGGGTTCATTGAAGACTGTGTCGAGACGGTCTTCACCCGGCTGCCCCTGCACGACAACTACTTCTGGCGGGTCTACCTGACCGGGCACTACACGCACGACTGCTGTCCCGAATACCTGCGTCCGCAGAATTTCTCCCGGCTCAAGGCTGGTCTGGCTGATCGGGTGCGGGTCCACACCAACTCGGTGGCCGGGTTTTTGAAGGAACAGACGGCCCCGGTCGACCGATTCGTGCTGCTGGACCACATGGACTGGATGAGCGCCTGGCGGCAAGACCTGCTGCAGGCCGAGTGGCAGCAACTGCTCGAGCGGGCAGCCCCCAACGCCCGGTTCTTGTGGCGGTCGGGGGGGACAGAGACGGCGTTTGTCGATCCTGTGATTGTGCAGCGGGATGGGTGCCCGACCCGGGTGGGAGACCTGCTGCGGTATGACCGCGACCTGGCGAACCGGCTGCATCCGCTGGATCGGGTGCACACCTACGGGTCATTCAGCATCGCGCATCTGCAGGCGTGAAAGAGGGTCTCTGATGTCGATGGGGCGGGATCTGCGCGTGTTGTGGCACCTGGCACTGGCACCGGTCCGGGGTGAGACGCATGCCGAGCGGCTGGCGAGCTTCTACGCCGGTCAGGCCTCCGACTACGACGATTTTCGCCGCCGCCTGTTGCACGGACGCGAGGAACTGCTGGCTTCGCTGGCGGTGGCTCCCGGGAGCCGGTGGCTCGACATGGGGGGCGGGACCGGAGCCAATCTCGAACACGCTCCCTGGCGCGATACCTGTGCCGACGTGACTGTGGTCGATCTCTGCGAACCACTGCTGGAGCAGTGCCGCCGGCGTGTCGCGAGCCGGGGGTGGCGGAACGTCGCGGTGGTCGGCGGAGACGCCACGACCCATACCGCCAACCAACCGGTCGACCTGGTGACGTTCTCGTATTCGCTGACGATGATTCCCGACTGGTTCGCCGCCATTGACCGGGCGTATCAGAACCTCCGCCCCGGGGGGCAGATTGCGGTGGTCGACTTTTTCGTGTCGCGGAAGTATCCCGAGCCGGCAGAGACACGGCACGGGTGGTTCACTCGCTCGCTGTTGCCGGTCTGGTTCGCGACCGACAATGTGCATCCCAGTCGGGACCACATTCCCTACCTGCGGAGACGGTTCGAGATGGTGCGGCTGGAGGAGCGGCTGGCACCGATTCCGTACGTCCCCCTGTGGCGGGCACCGTACTATCTGTTTGTGGGCCGCAAGGGAGAGAACTCTCAAGCCGCCGCAGGCCTGCCCTCGGCTTCCAGCCCTGCGGCGGCCGGATGACCGGACTCGACAGGCTCTTCCATCCTGTACCCCCAGTTTTCAAATGACTCTCGCCACTCGGAATTGATGCGGCGGATCTGGTCGGCGGGGAGCGGCTTGTGCTTGTTTTTCTGATAACCCGCGGTCTGCTCGAGGTATTCCTCGAACCGGGGCTTCACTTCGGAAAAATCGGGCAGACCGAGGTCTTCGTAGATCTTCTGCAACGTCACCAGGGGACGCCGCTCGAGGTCTTCAAATCGCACCTCGCAGAGGTGGCCGGACGGAATACTGTCGCGGTCGGCGAAGTACTGACGGTGCATCTCGCGGTAGCAGGCGAAGATGCGTTCGTCGTCGAGGTGCAAGTCCCGGGGCTGCTGCAGCTGGCTGAACGGGCGAATCTTCTGCCACAGCCGCTGGGTTGAGCGGAACACCTCGTACGGATTGCGGTGCACGTGCACAAAACGGGCCTGCGGGAAAATCGGCAGCAACCAGCGGACCCGGGCGGTGTGGGCCGGTGACTTCAAAACGAGGGGCCGTTTGTGCGTCCACTGCAGCTTGCGGCAGAAGTACAGCAGACTCTCCTGCCATTCCTCACGGTCGGCCGGGCTGGCGTCGTTGAGCGTCCAATACTTCTCGTAGTTCCGGATGCTGTGCGGGAACGACCAGCCCATGTAGGGGGATTTCTGCGTCATCACCACCATGGCCCACTCGTCCTCCTGGGGAGAGTCAGCCCCGACCGACATGTTGTCCATCGGGCGCGACGAGGGCATGGTCAACTCCATGGCCCAAGAGAAAGCCCGCTCGGCCAGCAGATAAGACTGCGGGAAATTCACCTCAAACATCGTCGGATGGCCAAACCGATGGTCCAACGACAGCAGATTGTGCAGGTGGGTGGTCCCCGAGCGCATGTGCCCCAACACAAACAGCGGGGGCTGAATCGAAATGTCCCTCAGACGCCGTTTGTACATCAGGTCTTCAACGGTCTGGAACGCCGACGTGACGACGCTCAGCCCCGAGACAAAGGCCGCCCGGGGCCAATAGGCCGGGGAGATCGAAAACCGCTCGCGAACGAGGAGCCTCAACCAGTCTCCGGCATTGATTCCCGCGAACCATCCTGGTCCGAAAGTCGTATGCATCCAGTCGCCAAAGTTAGGCACGGCTGTTCCATCAGGTCTGGGGTGACAGGGGCTGGAAATCTAGCCGATTCGTCCGATTCGCTTCAAGGCGAATTCTCACCCTGAATTCGCCATCCTGCGCAATCGTCCGAGTCGTGACGTCATAGATGGACCGGGTTTCGGTCCAGCCGGCAGCCAGTTCAGGCAGAATGGCCCCCGATGGGCTAGCTCCCGATCTGTGTCGTGTATGATCGGCGATTGATCGGTGCGGATTTTGCGGATTTTTCCCCCGGGGGTCGCGGTCGGCTGCAGAGTTCCCAAGCTTCCAACATTTCGCGAGTTTGGGAGTGGTGGACTGCCAAACACCCGCTGTTTTCCTCAAGAGAGTGGTTGCCATGTCCATTTCCACGCTGGTGCTGGGCTCGGTGAATGTGGACCTTGTCATCCATGGACCCAGGCTACCGGGTCCGGGAGAAACGGTGCTCGGAGGCGAATTTCTGCAGGCGCCTGGTGGGAAGGGGGCGAATCAGGCGGTGGCCGCCGCCCGTGCCGCCGCGGGAACCGTGGCCTTCGTGGGGGGGGTGGGGGACGACCCGTTCGGTACCCAATCCCGGGAGGGACTGACCCGCGAGG
>Ga0315905_10003442_pt1 | contig 16333 bp, 19 predicted proteins | sample LakEriMetagenome_5_FD_203522 | JGI IMG/M metagenome (GOLD analysis project Ga0315905, IMG submission 203522) | Freshwater fungal communities from buoy surface, Lake Erie, Ohio, United States - Buoy 4 MA121 | ecosystem: Environmental > Aquatic > Freshwater > Lake | place: USA: Lake Erie, Ohio... | reverse complement strand
TCCAATACATTCTATCAAGAAAACAGGAAAGTTTCTTTTCTTTTTCGGTGGTAATTGTGAAGCAAGTATTACCGGATATGCAGGTTATTATAAGTTAGCAACTGAGAAAAACACTAAAGGCGTTATGACAAGTATTAAGCCTGACGGTACGGTTGATTTAGCAAAATTGAATTGTCATAACGATAATATAGATTGCTTAATAGATCAGTTAAACGAATTCTCTAAAAATTACAAACAAGAAGTAATAGAAGAAAAAGAGTTTAAAACTATATACGAGTGTAAGAATTGTAAAGAAGGACAAGAGCCTTTAAGAGTTCTTATTGTTAGAACTAAAAAGAAGTCAATCCTTGACTCCTATTTAAAGCTTAGAAATTAATTTTCAGCCATTTTTATAATGATAAAGTTTTCAAAAAATATAATTATTGTTTCTGTTTTATTCACTCTAATGAATAGTTTAGTGTATGCTCAAGAGGCAGAAACAAATAAAAATAAGAAGATTGTACAAGTTGTTGTTGATGCTAAAACAGATATAAGAGATTACGACAAGATTGATTATTCTGTTGAAGCAGATAAAAAGTCTAAATTTTGGTCTTTTTTAAATTGGGAAGAAAAACATAGTGATAGAAAAGATTTACAAGCAAGCAAATCTATTCCTGCTGATATAAAAGCACTTAATAATGCTAAAGCAACAGACCAAAGGCCTTATGATGAGCAAATTAACTCGTCTCTAACAGACAAATTAGGTTCAAATTCTAACACTGATAAGTTGGCTGGAATTAAGGAGAGTAAAATCGAATTAACTGTTGAAAAAGAAAAAGTTCCTGAATCTAAAGTTGATAATACTGTTGTTAACACAATTAATAATCAGGTAAACGAACAAGATTTCAAAGAAAAAATTGAAGAACCAATTGCAGTTAAGACTGTTGAAGCAGCAAAAACAGTAGATTCTACTCTAGCTAAATCAACAGATATTATAACTGAATCTAAAAAAACACCTGAAAAAGTTGTTGTTAATAAACCTAAAAGCAATGTTGTGTCTGATGCAGAGTACGTTAGTCCTACTGCAGTTGATAAAAAATCTGTTAAAAAATCCAAAAAAAATAATGTAGATATTCCTAATGAAACAAAAGAGATTGTTGAGGATAAATCTTATCCAGGTGTATCTCCAAAAGCACAATATAAGGAATCTGATATTTTAGAAGAGTTAATTAGAAGCGGATTATATGAAGTCATTGATGATGGAAGATTTATTCGCATAGGTAAAAAGAAATAAAAGGTTTGGGGATGCTGAAAACCATATAGAGTAAGCAAAAACACATAAATTCAAATAAAAAATGAAGAATTTTGTAACAAAACCAGTTCTTTATGTGGCTTTAGGACTGAGTGTAATTTCTTGTAAGTCTTATCAACACTCTCACAGATTAGTTGAGGTTGATAGAAAACATTCTATGGATGCTGAACTTAATGTAGATGTTGAGATTATCCCTGATTTTACTAAAAGAATCAAAGGACAATCTAACAAAACACATAAAACAGCAGGTGATGCTAAGGATGAAGCATACTTCAATGCTATCGTAGACAACCAAATTGATGTGTTAATTGCTCCTATTTACAGTGTTGAAGTTTCTTCAGCTGGTTGTGAAGCAGTTGTTCATGGATATGCTGGAACTTACAAGGTAAAATCAAAAGTTGAAAAACAAAGACCACCAGTAAGTAACGAGTCTGATCAAGGTGCTAAATCTAAAGAGCCATGTGAATTCCGTGATTGTTTTGAAGAAAAGTTAGAAGATTTAACAAAACTTTCTAAAATTGATGGAATTTTATCTTCTCAAGAGGAGAAAGTTTACAAAATCAATCAAACTTGTGGTGACTGTAAAAACAATGAGCCTTTATCATTGTTAACTGTAACTAACAATAAGGCTTCTTTAGTTGATACTTATGAAAAAGTATTAAAAGTTGGAACTTCAAATATCGGTATGCCTTCAATGAAGGTTAAACTACCTAAGTTTTCTAAAAAGTAATTTTTAATAAAGGCCATCTTAGGGTGGCCTTTTTCAAATCTTTCAAAAATGAGATACATATTTAATTTAATTGTCTGTACTTTATCATTAAGCACTTTTTTCGCTCAATCTACAAAACAGTTAATTGTTAAAGATAAAGAATCAGGAAAGTTATTAAATGAAGTTCGTGTTGAATTTAAAGATAAAGTAACCGGAACAATTATTCAAGCAGTTTCAGATGAGTTTGGTGTTGTTTCTACTTCTTTGATAAGTGATAAAAAATATACACTAACTACAGAAAAAATTGGTTATGATCCAGTAATGGTTGATTTTACTGCTAAAAATGATGACAAACCATTTGATGTAAAAATTAGAAAAACTGCTGCAGGAGTAATGATAAGATTAGAAAATGTAGTTTATGAATACGATAAAGCAAATCTAAGTAGATCCGGAAAACATCAATTAGATACATTGTATCGCTTTTTGAAAGAGAATAAAAAATTCTTAATAGAATTAAACTCTCACACAGATTGTAGAGGTACTGAGGAATATAATATTGGTCTTTCTAAAGATAGATCTTTAAGTTGTAATAATTATTTACGATCTAAAGGTTTGAAATTTAGTAGAGTTGTAATGAATAATTATGGTGAAAGTAAATTGATTAATCATTGTTCTGATGGAGTTGATTGTCCAGAAGATTTACATCAAGTAAATCGTAGAACTGAGTTCGTCCTTCTATTTCCTAAATAATTTTTAAGATATTTTTCATATAAACTTAGGGGTTGATTAATCAATCCCTTTTTTTATGTCTAATTTTGATGTGTTTAATATTCCATGAAATTTTTTATAATATTCTTTTTTGTTAGTTTATTTCTGAATTTCAATCCATTGATTTCACAAGTTAAATGGAATTTGAATGATGCTATTAATTTTTCTTTTTATCAGAATGGAGAAACTAAAACACAAACATTTGCTTTAATTACAAATAATCAAGCTGAACTTAAAAATTTTTTAGTCTCGAATAGTTTAAATTATACATTACTGTATAATCCAAAAAATGTTCAGAATGAATTTGCTGAAAAATTTACATTCTCTTTTTCTAAAGGAAAAAATAGCACTTTTGCTATATATCAATATAATCATAGTCTAGTTAGAAAAATAGAAAACAACCATTTGATTGGGATTGGTTATGGTATTAGAGATTCTATTTTTGGGTTTAAAATAAACCTTTCATATGCCATTTTAAATGAATATATAACTTTTAATAATCAATTGACTAAGAATAATGTCAGAAATTCATTTCGAGTAAAATTGAGTCGTGATAACAAAAAGTTTGGTATAAGTTCTGAATACTTTTTTCAACCCAATTTTTCAAACTTTAATGATTATACTTTATATGGAACCACTAAACTAACTTTTAAAATAAAAGATGCTTTTTCCTTTAATATAAGTGATGTATATAATTACTTTAATACAAGTAGTACACCGGTAATTCGTAACTTTACAATAGGTCTTGCTTATAGTTATTCGAACAAATAAAAAAGAGGATATTTAAACATCCTCCTCCTTATCAATTTATATTATTTTATTTTTCTATTTTGCTTCTCTAATAAAAATCTTAGAGCAGTCTATTATTTCTGTGTTACTTGTGTGAAAGTTTTTTACACGATTGTTAATCATAGTCATAAAGTCTGTGTGGTAAATTGGCATTACAACAGCATCATTTATGATTAGTTGGTCACATTGTACAAAGTAATTTGTTCTCTTAATTGGATTTCTTTCTTTCATTGCTAGTTCTAGAGTAATGTCAAATGTTCTATTTTTGAACTGAAAAGGATTACTTATTGCTGAGTTTGAGCCTATATTTTTAGAATAAAATAAGTTTAAAAAGTTTTCAGGATCTGGATAATCTGCAATCCATCCACCTCTCCAAAATTTTGCCTCCCCATTTAAAATTGCTTTGTCACGTTCCTCAATTGAGCATAGTTTGATTGGAATATCAACGTTTAAATTCTCTTTCAATTGTTTTAAAACACCAAGTGCAAGTTTATGAATTACAGATCCCTCTTTTGTATTTACATAAAAACTAATTTTAGGAAAGCCAACACCGTTTGGATAACCTGCTTTTGCCAATAAAGCTTTTGCAGTTTCTACATCAAACATATACCCTTTCACTTTAGTGTCATCATAATCTCCCATAGCAGGAACAAAACCATTTAAACACGTGTAGCCATCTCCTTGCATCCAATTATCTATAAGATAGTTTCTATCAATTGCTAAATTAAATGCTTTTCTTACATCTTTATTATCAAAAGGCTGTGATGCATTTGCGAAACCGTAGTATGCTGTACTAAGACTTGGTTTAGAGTCTATTTTGTGTTTTACATTTTTACCTGCCTGAGCATCTTCTAAAGAACCAAGAACGTTATCAATTTCTTCCGCTGGTATTTGCATTACTAAATCGATTTCTTTATTTCTGAAAGCTATTAACTCACTTTTTTTGTCCTTTGCATATGTGACTTCAATATTACCTAAGAATGGTAATTGGTTACCAAATTCGTCTTTCTTCCAATATTCCGAATTTCTTTTTAGCACTATTTTTTCATCATTCCATTCATCTAACATGAAAGGTCCTGAACCTACTGGATGTTTGCCTATTTCATTTCCATATTTAACAAATGCTTCTTTAGGGAATATACCTAGACTTCTGTGAGCCAATAATTTGTCGAATCCTACGAATGAATATTCTAATTCAATAGTTAAAGTATTTTTGTCTTTTACTTTTATTCCGGAAACACCTTTACTAATAACCCCTTTCTTCGAAGATTCATAATTCTTCTTAGCTCCTTTGATTACATTTATTAACATCCAGTGAATTTCATTATAAATGGATTTACTACATGCAAAATCTAGTGTGTTTTTGATATCTTGAGCATCAACTTCTCTTGATCCTCCTTCAAAACAATCATCTTCATGGAATTTAACTCCTTTTCTTATCTTGAATGTGAAAACTGTTGCGTCAGAATTCACAGAATAACTTTCTGCTAATCCAGGAATAACTTTTTCAGATTCAGGATCTAATGTTAATAGTGTTTCAAAAATCTGGCTTGCAACTCTTTGTGTATAAATGCTTGATGATGAAACAGGTAGTAGTGTTGAAATTTTTTCAGCAGACTTAAATTTAAACGTACCTCCATACACAGCACCCCCATTCGCTTTTTTATTTGATAAATCATCTTCAGAACCACAACTTGTAACAATCAAGTATGTGAATAACAATAAGTAACTTAATATACGCATGTTTTCTTTTTTTTTCCAAAACAAATATATTAAATTAAGGCAATAATCACTAATTTAGATTGTACATAAAGCACAAACTCTAAAATGTTATGTTACAAAAAGCACCTTTAGAAAAAATCTTATTTCTAGACATAGAAACTGTTCCTCAATATTATCAATTTAGCGAATTGCCTAACGAAGCTAAACAACTTTATGAAGCAAAAACCAAATTTTTACAAAAGGAAAATTCTGTCGAAGAAGTATACGAAAGAGCAGGCATTTATGCTGAATTTGGTAAAATTATATGTATATCTGTTGGTTATATTCATGAAGGTGTTTTGGGTAGACAAATTCGCATGAAATCTTTTTATCATGAAGATGAAGAGACGCTTTTAAAGCAATTTGTAAGACTATTGGAAGATAATCCTAGATTTAATATTTTGTGTGGGCATAATGCAAAAGAGTTTGATTTCCCATTTATTTGCAGAAGATTATTAATAAACGGTCTTAGAATTCCGGACGTACTTGATTTAGCTGGCAAAAAACCTTGGGAAATTTCACATTTAGATACTATGGAATTGTGGAAGTTTGGCGATTTTAAAGCTTATACCTCACTGGCGCTACTTTGTTATGTTTTCAATATTCCTACACCGAAAGATGATATATCAGGTGCAGATGTTGCAAGAGTATATTATGAAGATAAAGATTTAGAGAGGATTAAAGATTATTGTGAAAAAGACGTAATTGCACTAATTCAACTTTTTCTTAAAATGAGGAATGAACCAATAATTAAAAACCCTGTAAACCATTAACAAACAAAGCATTGTTTGTATTTATGACTTTTAATTTTGAGAGATTTTTTTAACAAGAGTTACTATCGCTTCGTTATTTTTTTGAGGAACTAAATTAACATGACTTATTCCTTCTAATGTATCAGAACCTATTATTTTTGAAGCATAAATATCTATAACTCCAGCACCTGCTTGACCATCTTTAAACATAGAGCTAAAGTCGTATGTTACTGTGCCATCGCTTCCAGATGTTAAGTTTATATCTGTAAGTGGTTTGTATGCTGCTTTTTTACTATTATCTCCAGGAGTGGCGCTTAATACGACCGGTACATTTGCTAATGGTAATTTATCTTCACCTCTAACTGTTATAGTTGCTGTGGTGGGATTAACTTTATGACAACCTGTTATTAAAAGAGCTGTTAACGTAAAAAAGAATGCGGATATTGTTTTTTTTATCATGAAACTAATTTTTTAAGTAAATAGTTTGTACTGAGGTTGTTTTATAAGTTACCCTCACTGAAGTATCACCTTCAATATCATCAAGCTTTACATTTACTTTAAAGTAACCAGATCTAACAGAATCACCGTATGCTGCTATATGTGTCGCGAAAAATGCATCTAAATTAAATTCAGCAAAACTTGCATCATTTGTCATTTTAGCATCTGAAAATTTAGTTGTGGGAGGAGTAGAATTTGCGTCAGAGCTAATTAAAACTTTACCATACAAACCTTTATCAAGAAGATTATTGTCACTTTTTCTAACATAAATTCTTAACAAAGATGGCTTTTCTTTACATCCTGATACTATAACTAAAGAAAGAATGATAGTAATAATTGATAAAATATTTCTCATAAATAACGTAAGAAAATGTAAAACATTAAACAAAGTTATGAAATATTCTTTTAAAAACTTTGAATAAAACAACTCTAAATTTAGTAATTTCGTATTTAAGAAGCAAGTTTTAAAAAAATATAATCTCAATGAAGGATTCAATTGACGAAATTCACAAATCCATATCTTCTTTTGAAGTAGATAATCAATTAACTTTAGAACAATTTAGAGTCAAATTTTTAGGTTCTAAAAGTGAAATTAAAACTTTGTTTGGAGAATTAAAAAATGTACCAAATGAACAAAAAAAAGAAATCGGAAAATTATTAAACGATTTAAGAGAATTTGCAGAATCAACATTTGAGAGTTTAAAAAACAAAATTGAATCTTCAACTGTGAGTCAAAATAAAATTGATTTTTCACGTCCTGGAGAAATAAATAATGTCGGATCTCATCATCCTATTTCATCTGTAAAAAATGAAATCATAGAAATTTTTAATCGTATAGGCTTCTCAGTTTCTGAAGGCCCTGAAATTGAAGATGATTGGCATAATTTTTCTGCTTTAAATTTTCCGCCAGAACATCCTGCACGTGATATGCAAGATACTTTTTTTGTTGAAAAAGGTGAAAGAGAAATGGCTTTGAGAACTCATACTTCTTCTGTACAAGTACGTGTGATGGAAAATACTAAGCCTCCAATTCGTACTATTTCTCCAGGTAGAGTATATCGTAATGAAGCAATTTCTGCTAGAGCTCATTGTTTCTTTCATCAAGTTGAAGGTTTGTATATTGATAAAAATGTTTCTTTTGCTGACCTAAAACAAACACTTTTATATTTTGCACAAGAAATGTTTGGTGAAAAAGCACAAATTAGAATGAGACCTTCTTATTTCCCATTTACTGAACCTAGTGCTGAAGTTGATGTTTCTTGTACTATATGTAATTCAAAAGGTTGTAATGTCTGTAAGTATACAGGTTGGTTAGAAATACTTGGTTGTGGTATGGTAGATCCTAATGTGCTTGAAGCTTCAGGTATTGACTCAAAAATATATTCAGGTTTTGCCTTTGGAATGGGGATTGAACGAATAACACAACTTAAATTCAAAGTAAATGATTTAAGGATGTACTCAGAAAACGATATTCGATTCTTAAAACAATTTACACCTAATTTTTAATGAAACCAAATTGGATAAATATAGAATCTGTTCAGCAATTGAATGAGATTTTGAATAATAATTCTTTAAAAACAAAACTGTTTTTTAAACACAGCACTAGATGTAGCATATCTTCTATGGCCTTAAAATTTTTCGAACAAGACTGGGTTAATTCTGAGGATGTTGACTGCTATTTTATTGATTTGATTGCATATAGAGATGTTTCTAATGAAATTGCGAAACGAACTCTTATTGTACATCAATCTCCACAAGTGATTGTTTTAAAAGGGGAGAGCGTTGTGTATGATGCGTCTCATCAATCTATTGATGCTGAAAAAATTTTAAATCTAATTTAATATGTCTAAGACTAAAAGGATAATCATTTTAACATTTATTTTGTTGATGGTTGGTTCTCTCGTTATTGTTCCTATGGTAGATAACTATTCTACTGTTTCAACTGTATCCAATGATGTTATTGCTGAATTTGCTTTTTCTGAAAATGTAGAGATGAAGTTTGGAGATGTCAGAAAGGTAAATATTAAACATACAACAGCAAAAGCTTCTAAAATTGAATTATTTATAGATGATAGTCTTCTTGAATCTTGGGCTCATCCCAAAAAGAATTTCTTTTATTTATTGGAATCAAATAAATTTAATGTTGGCGCAAAAGAATTAAAATTAGTTGTTTATAAAGGCGCTTCAATAGTATTTGAAGATAGTCGATTAATGCGGATTTTGTCAAATATAGATCCTAAATCATTAAAAGCTTCTGTTGTTAAACTTTACCCTCATAATCAGGGGCACTTTACTCAAGGACTTGAGTTTAATGGAAATACTTTGTACGAAGGTACTGGTCAGAATGGTTCAAGTTTGGTAGCAAAAATTGATTTAACTTCCGGAAATCCAACTAAAGAAGTAAACCTAGACCCATCGTATTTTGGCGAAGGTATAACAATTTTAGGTGATAATATATATCAAATTACTTGGCAACAGCAAAAATGTTTCGTTTATAATAAAGAAACGTTAGAGAAAACGAATGAAATTACTTACAGCGGAGAAGGATGGGGATTGTGTAATGACTCTAAGAATATTATCATGACCGATGGCTCTGAAAGATTGTATTTTAGAAATCCTCAAACATTTGAAATTATTAAGACAATTGAAGTTTATGATAACCAAGGGTCGATAACTAATCTAAACGAATTAGAGTATATTGATGGTAAAATTTATGCTAATGTTTGGCAGCAAAATTATATTATTGTAATAGATCCTAATTCTGGAAAAGTAATTAAAAAAATTGATTGTTCTGAAGTAGTTTTAAAGGCAAAAGGTGGAGGAGAAGTATTGAATGGGATTGCATATCAACCAGCAACCAAAAAGTTCTTTTTGACAGGTAAAAATTGGTCTAAAATTGCTGAAGTAGTTTTTAAGTGATGTATTTTGTTGATACACATACACATTTGTATTCATCTCAATTTAATGAAGATAGAGATGTAGTGATTCAAAATTGCTTAAAGCATGGAGTTCAAAAATTACTTCTACCCAATATTGATTTGTCTTCAATTGAGGGAATGATGGATTTAGTGGATAAATATCCCAACATTTGTTATCCAATGATGGGTTTGCATCCTTGTTCAGTAGATGAAAATGTAGAACAAACGTTGGCTCAAATTGAGGTTTATTTTCACGAAAATCATAAATTCATTGCTGTTGGAGAGATAGGGATTGATTTATATTGGGATAAATCTTTTTTAAAAGAACAAATTAAAGCATTTGAAATTCAAATTAATTGGGCTAAGAAGTATCGTTTACCAATTGTGATTCATGCAAGAGATTCATTTGATGAGATTTTTCAAGTTCTAGACCGCTTAAATGACGAGTATTTGCGTGGAGTTTTTCATTGTTTTACTGGAGATTTAGACCAAGCAAACAAAGTGATTGCTTACGGAGGATTTAAATTAGGGATAGGAGGGGTTGTAACATTCAAAAAATCTGGTTTAGATGAGGTTTTGAAAAATATTTCTTTGGAAAATATAATTTTGGAGACGGATAGTCCCTATTTGGCACCAACACCTTATCGAGGTAAAAGAAATCAAAGCACATATATACCTATAATTGCTCAAAAACTATCGTCTATTTATGGAATCTCTGAAGAAGAAATTGGAAGTATTACAACCCAAAACGCAATAAATCTTTTTAATTTATCGTGATTTTTAATATTTTCTTATTTGTAATGTACAATTTTTTAATCTACTAATTTGTAATCTGTAATCTGTAATCTTCAAATTTTATGAATCCAAACGTTTTAATCATTTATACAGGTGGTACAATTGGTATGGTAAATGACCCAAATACAGGAATGCTAACTGCTTTCAATTTTGATAACCTTTACCAACAAATTCCAGAATTAAAGAGATTAAATGTAAAATTGCAAACCATTTCTTTTGAAAAACCAGTTGATTCTTCTGAAATGAATCCAACTTATTGGAAACAAATTGCAACCTATGTTTTTGATTTTTATAATGAATATGATGGGTTTGTAGTGTTGCATGGATCTGATACAATGGCTTATACCGCTACAGCGTTGAGTTTTATGTTGCAAGGACTAAAAAAACCAGTTATACTAACCGGTTCCCAATTGCCTATCAATGAGATTCGTACAGATGGTAGAGAAAATGTGCTTACATCTATTGAAATAGCAGCAGCAAAAAATGATGATGGCTCTTCAAAAGTAAATGAAGTTTGTATCTATTTCGAGAATAATTTATATCGAGGAAATCGAACTACTAAAATTTCTGCAAACGCTTTTGAAGCATTTGCCTCACCTAATTTTTCACCTTTAGCGACTGCAGGAATTCATATAAATTATCAAAATGTAATTTATCCTTTTGAAATTCCTGAATTGAAATTATGTACAGCATTAGATAATCGTGTTGCTTTACTTAAAATATTTCCAGGGTTTAATGCAAATGTTTATAAAAGTTTGTTCGATTTTCAAAATGTGAAAGGAATAGTTTTAGAAACATTTGGAGCTGGTAACGCTCCAACTGATCAATTGTTTGACGATTTAATAGCAGATTATATCGATCAGGGTGGAGTTGTCTTAAATATTACTCAATGTCAAACAGGCTCGGTTGAACAAGGATTGTATGAAACAAGTTCCTTTTTTCAAAAAATTGGTGTTGTTGGAGGAGGTGACATGACGACAGAAGCTGCAATTTGTAAGCTAATGTTCGCTCTTGGTTCTTCATCAAATAAATTAGAAATTGAGAAAATACTAAAGCAAAGTATAGCTGGTGAACTTTCAATCGCCTAAATCAGAATTTTTTTCCTACTTTTGTTAACCTTGAACATTTAAGTCTATCAGTCAATTTGTTTTTTTTAAAGGTTGAAGGAGCAAAAATAATGGAGAGGTGTCCGAGTGGTTGAAGGAGCACGCCTGGAAAGTGTGTATAGGTCTAAAGCTTATCGAGGGTTCGAATCCCTCTCTCTCCGCATAAAAAGTCATCATTTCGATGGCTTTTTTCATTTAATCATAAAATTTTAATTCTTTAACGTTCTGTTAAGAAATTATTAATGCATTAATTTTTGATAAACTTACTTAATTTTCTTTTAAAAAAAATCTCTTTTTTAATGTGATTTTTTTGTCTGTTTGTAATATAGTACTTTGTTAATCAATGTTTAATTTAAAATAATAAAGCCTACTAAAAAAGTAGGAAAAATAAAGTAATTAGATTTGAACAATTAAAACTTTTATGTATGTTTGTCAAAAAATTTTTAAACCTAAAAAATAAAAATCGATGAGTACAAATCAAAAAACATCAGGTGGTTTTACATCTTTGGTAGCAACGATTGCCGTTGCGTTGTGTTTATTAGCAGGTATATTGGTATACATGTACGTGCTTGGTAATCCAGATAACTTCGTTGGAGGAGACGTTGAAGGAGAACCAAAAGAAGGTAATTTCTTAGGTATTGCCCACAAAGGAGGGATGATTGTACCGTTCTTGATTGCTATGAACTTAATAGTTTTAGTATTTTCAATTGAGCGTTTTGTAACTTTAGCGAAAGCTGGCGGAAAAGGAAGAGCTGATAAGTTTGTTCAAGATATCCGTGAAAAATTAGAAAATAACCAAATCGAAGAAGCTATTGCAGCATGTGATCAACAAAAAGGTTCTTTGGCTAATGTTGTTCGCGCGGGTCTTGTAAAGTTTGAATCTGTAGCAAATGATGCTACTAAGGATAAAGAACAGAAAGTAGAAACTATGCAAAAAGAACTAGAAGAGGCAACTGCTCTTGAGTTACCAATGTTATCTAAAAACTTAGGGATTCTATCTACTTCAGCATCTGTATCAACTTTAATTGGTTTGATTGGAACAGTACTAGGTATGATTAAAGCGTTTGCCGCAATGGCAGGTGGAGCTCCGGATCCAGCTCAGTTAGCAACTGGTATTTCAGAAGCCTTAGTAAATACATTCTTGGGAATCTTTGCTTCTACAATTTCAATTATATTTTATAACTTGTTTACTACCAAAATTGACGGTAGTACATACAGCATGGATGAGGCAAGTTATTCAATCGTACAAAGCTTCTCAGCTAAAGTTAAATAATTTATAGCAGTTTATACATTAAGTTTAAATCATTAGAAAATGCCTAAAATTAAAGTACCTAAACATTCCCCTTCGATCGACATGACTCCGATGGTGGATTTGGCATTCCTTCTTGTGACTTTCTTTATGCTTGCTGCTATTCCAAGAGTAGATTCTCCAGTAGAAGTAACCACTCCAGCGAGTACGAGTGAAAAGCTTATTCCTGAAAATAATTTAACAATTACGATTGATAAAGGAGGAAGAGTTTTCATGGATATCAGTCATGCTGATGCTCGAATGGAATTAATTGAGTCTATTGCGAATGAATATAAACTTAATCTTACTGAAAAACAGAAAGAAGAGTTTACAAAAATGTCAAGTTTTGGATGTTCAATTGCTGAATTACCTAAATACTTAGACATGGAATCTACTGAACGCAAAAAATTTCCAACTTTAGGTATTCCTGCTGACTCTGCTACAGGGCAGTTGAGAAACTGGGTTAATTTTGGAAATTTAGCTGCGATGAATACGGGTAGAACAAAGTTTGAAGAGGCAGCAATGAAAGGAATGAATCCTGTAAAATCTGATTTTGAACCTAAATATGTGTTGCGCGTTGATGGGCAAGCTGTGTATGTACACGCTCAAAACGTTATCAATACTTTTAGAGATTTAAATTTGAATAACTTGAATTTCATAACATCGGCTGAAAAAGCGCCTAAACAATAAGAAGAAATGGCAGAAATTGCAGATAATGGCGGTGGTGGCCACGAAAAAGGTGGTAAGAAAAGACCTAAAAAAGGCTCGACTAGGATTGATATGACTCCAATGGTTGACCTTGGATTCCTTTTGCTTACTTTCTTCGTTATGACCACTACTTTTAGTAAACCGAAAGTAATGAGTTTGGTATACCCACCTAAAATGGATGACCAGCCAATTGAAAGACCTAAAGTAAATAATGGTATTTCTTTTCTTTTATCTAAAGACAAAATCTATTATTATACAGGGGAGTTCTATGGGCCAGGAAATAGTGATGGTAAACCTGTAACTCAATTACAAGAAACAACATTCGGTCCGCAAGGAGTAAGAGCGTTGTTGGCAAAACTGAACTCTTATGTTATTAGTAGCAAAAAAGGGTTAGACTCAAAATTTCATTCTAAATCAATTGATGAAAAGAAGTATAAAGAAATGTTGAGTAAACTACAAACAGATCGTGATGCTTTAAAGGTGTTAATAAAAACAGATGATAAAGCAACATGTGAAAATTTCGTGAACTTGATTGATGAGCTTGAAATTGCTCAAGTTGGTGTAATAGCACCTGTTGATCTTACTGTTCCAGAATTAGAATTAATGAAAGCTAAAAAATAAGAGTATGGAAATAATCATCATCATTGCTCTTATCATTGCAGGGATTTCATTATATGAATATTTTACTGCAAGACGATGGCAACAAGTAACTTCTAACGACAGAAACGATATCGTTTTTGCTGATAGAAATAAAGAATATGGAGCGTTTGTTTTACGTACTGGATATGATCGTACAATGTCAATCATTCTCTTTAGTGTATTCACTTCTTTTGCATTAGCTTTTGGTATTTACAAATTTGTAAAGAATCTTCCTGAAGACAAAGTGGAAGGGCCAAAAGTGGATATGATTAAAAAGACAATTCAAACGTCTAAAAAAGAAGATACACCACCACCACCACCACCTCCTCCAGCTCCACCGCCAGGACCAAAGGTAGTTGCTAACCCTCCACCCGTGATTGTGGATGAAGAGGTTAATGATCCTGTTAAAACACAAGATCAAGTTGAGAACGTGAATACTGGTGCTAAAGATGCTGAAGGCAATGGTGATACATGGGGGCCTGTAGTTGATAACCCTGGAAATGGACCTGTAGAGGCTGCTCCAGTTGAAACGATTGAAGACTTCGTAGATGAAGAACCTGAGTTTCCAGGAGGTATGGACGCATTCTATGCTTGGGTAACTCGAAATACAGAATTCCCAGACGGATCTGACGGAGGTGAAATTACTGCTGAGGTAGTACTTTCTAAGGATGGTAGAATTTATGATGTAAGAATATTAAATAGCTCAGCGCCTGAACTAGACAGAGTTGTTAAGAAAACATTATTACAAAGTTCCAAATGGAAGCCTGGAAGATCAAATGGTAAACCAGTGAATTATCGTTTCGTAATTCCTTTTAGATTCCAATTATAATTTTAAGGCTGTCAGTGATGACAGCCTTTTTTCTTTAAGTTACTTTTATGAAAATTGTAAATATTGCAATGTCAATAGTAAGTATTACATTATGTGTGGTACTTTTTTATTTTATTACGTTTACGAATGTATTCTCTGATCGTTTAGATGGATTTAAAAAACCAATGATGATGGCTATACTTGGAGTATATGCTTTATATAGATCGTTTATGTTATATTTATCCGTTAAAAAAGGAAATCGTAAAACCAATTAGTTGTATGAAATTATATCTATTTATTTTAAGTGCATTATTATTACAAGCTTGTGGAGATAGTTCTTCAACTTCAAAAAAAGAATCAAATTTCGAATATGCAAAAATAGTTATTGATGATTCCTTTAAAAAGTTACTAACTACAAGTATAGATACTTATGAAAGTCAGTATCCAAAAGCTAAATTTATTCCAAAATATGATTCAGAAGATAAAGCAATTGAATTAATAATGAATGATAAAAAGGTTAAAACAATTGTTATATCAAGGGAGTTAACAAAAAAGGAATTATATATTCTGAAAACAAAAGATATTGAAGTAAGAAGTAATAAAATTGCAACAGATGGTATAGCTATCATAGTTCATCCTTCTAATCCTGACTCTGTTTTTACAGTTGATGATTTAAAAAACATATTGCTAGGTAAAAAAACTACTTGGAAAAACGGTAATAATATACAAGTTGTTTTCGACAAACCTTATTCTGCAAACTTTAACTATTTAAAGAAATTTTGCAATAATGGCCCTATAGAAAATAACGTTACTGCATTAAAGTCAAATGAAGAGGTTATAAAGTTTATAAAGGAGAATCCAAATTCGTTAGGTGTAATAGGGGTTAATTGGATCAGTGATCAACATGATTTTGATACTAAATATTTCTTAAATGGTATTCGTGTTGCTTCCGTTAGAAAAGATAAAAACTCACTTGCATTCCAACCGTATGCGGGAGTTTTATATACTAAAGAATATCCATTAACACGAGACATATGGATGATAAATTATGCTCCGAGAAGTTCAGTCAATTCAAGTTTAATTAATTTTATGTTGAGAGAACCCGGGCAATTGATTGTACAGCAATCTTCTCTCGTTCCCGCTAATGCACCTATTCGATTAATCGAAATGAGAACGGAATAATACAGGTTTAAGAAAATATTAAATCCTAAATTAGCCTTTTGGAAATTACTTTAATTCCTTACTTTTGCCAAACTTGGCAAATTTTTTGCACAAGAAATAAAAACAGAATTTAGAGATGAAAAAATTATTTTTTTTGGTGTTTTTTGTAGCATCATTTTCTAATGCTCAATCATTGCAAAATGCAATAAAATTGACAGATAGCGAGCAATACACGTCAGCTGATAAAGAATTAAGAGATTTAATAAAAGCGGATGCTTCTAAACCAGAGTATTATTATTATTTAGCTGAAAACTTTTCTGAACGTAATGAGATAGACTCAGC
>Ga0315905_10003441_pt1 | contig 16337 bp, 14 predicted proteins | sample LakEriMetagenome_5_FD_203522 | JGI IMG/M metagenome (GOLD analysis project Ga0315905, IMG submission 203522) | Freshwater fungal communities from buoy surface, Lake Erie, Ohio, United States - Buoy 4 MA121 | ecosystem: Environmental > Aquatic > Freshwater > Lake | place: USA: Lake Erie, Ohio... | reverse complement strand
TCGCCGTGCTGGTGAAAAAGTACCGCGGCTCCTTGAGCGGCGAACACGGCGACGGCCGCCTGCGCGGTGAATTCATTCCCTTCATGGTGGGCTCCGAATGCCATCGGATGATGCGCGAAGTGAAGTCCGTTTTCGATCCAAATGACATTTTCAATCCGGGAAAAATCATCGACACCCCGCCGATGGACACCTCGCTGCGTTATATACCCGGTCAAACGACAACCGATCACGAGACGATCTTTGATTTTTCCGATACCCAGGGCATCACGAGAGCGGCGGAAAAATGCAACGGCTCGGGGGATTGCCGCAAGAGCTACTTGTTAGGCGGCACGATGTGTCCAAGTTACCAGGTCACCCGCGAAGAAAAGCACAGCACGCGCGGTCGAGCCAACATGCTGCGCCAGGTTCTCAGCAACAGATCTCCACAGCACGCTCTGGCCAGCGGTGAACTCGACGAGGTTCTCGACCTGTGCCTCTCCTGCAAAGCCTGTAAATCCGAGTGCCCTTCGACCGTGGACATTGCAAAAATGAAGGCCGAGGCGATGCAGTGGAGTCACGATGTTCACGGCGTGCCGTGGCGTTCGCGCATGATTGCTGCGTTTCCATTGATGTTAGGGATAGCATCCCTTGCCCCATGGCTTTGGAACGGCATCTTTGGCAGGCCGTTTTTTCGACGGCAAGCCAACAAACTTTGCGGTTTTCATCCGGATCGGACGATTCCCCTGCTGCACCACACCACCCTGCGCCGTTGGTTCATGAGCCGTCCGCTGCGCCGACCGCACCCGTCGAAGGGGCTGATCAATTTGTTCTGCGACGAATTCACCAACAGCTTCGACGTGCCGACCGGTATCGCCGCAATCGAACTTCTGGAGGCGCTTGGATACGAAGTCGTGATCCCGAAACATGTCGAAAGCGGACGCTCCGCATTGTCGAAGGGATTGCTGCGACACGCGCGGGAACTGGCTGAAAAAAATGTCGGCCTGCTCAGCGATGTGATCACTGCGGAAAGCCCGTTGATCGGCATAGAACCCTCGGCGATTCTAACATTTCGCGATGAATACCCCGAACTGCTGCGAGATCGCGAGCAGGAGCAGGCTCGAGCCCTTGCGAAAAACTGCCTGACGATTGACGAGTGGATCAGCCGGGAAATGGATGCCGGACGAATCACCCGCGCCTCATTTGCTGAGAAGAAAAAAATCATCAAGCTGCACGGACACTGCCACCAAAAGGCTCTCTCCTCCCTCGTGCCGACAGTCAAAATGCTGGAGTTACCGGCGGGCCATCAAGTGCAGATGATCCCCTCGGGTTGTTGCGGCATGGCGGGCTCCTTTGGTTACGAACAAGAACACTTTGATCTCTCCAATTCCATCGGTGAGTTGGTTCTCTTCCCTACGATCCGCAACAGCGATACTGATGTAGTGATTGCCGCTGCGGGCACAAGCTGCCGTCACCAGATTCACGACGGCACTGGACGCTTAGCCCTTCATCCTGTGCGAATTTTACGCGATGCTCTCATCCTCAGGGACGGAACCGGCTTTCCCACTCAAAAAAATCCATAGCGCTGCAACGACATGTAGGCCCACCAGATCATCACTACTGCGGCAATCAACAGCAGCAGCGTGAGGAAAAAATTGTGTGTTACCTCGCGGCGGGTATTGCTAACTGTACCACGTGACACACGCTCGTCAAAGCGATTCTCCTTGATACGAGTAGTGATAAGATCCGTGGGTGGCAGGGTGTTTCGCCTTTCCAGTTCCTCCATTTGAAGCTTCTCCGGCAATGCCTGCAAGGCTTTCATCTCGGCATCAATCGCGTTATTCCTCTCTTGAAGACGCTGAAGGTCGGACTCCCCGTTTGTCCCATTATTTGGCATGAAACAACTACTTAAGAAAATACAGTACGATGGCTAAAGCCCCCAGCGTAATAATCGGCAGATTAAATGCTAGCCCGCTTTTCAAGTCCGCCAGAAAATCCCCGCTATCCGAATGAATGCCCCCTTTGCGTCCTTTTTTCACCGATCCGAAGATCTCGCCTGAACGCATTGATGAAAAATGATACGCCGCCTGGTCATATTCTTCGGCCGCGTTTTCGATTACGACAATCGCCTTTTCGAGATTCATCTTCAAATTCTCGCGACTCCATGACTCGGGGTCATATTTGCCGATCTTCCGCAAACTGTTGTCAAATACCTGACGACACTGCTCGAGTTCATGCAGCTCCTTTCTCATCGCCAGTAATTCGCGATCGATCAATGTAACTGCGTTGCCCAGCTTTTCCGACACCTCAACTTGGCCCGACAAGAAAGTCTTTTTATTAGAGTTCAACTCCTCCCACTCGCGAGCCTGGCGCTCAATCTCGTCACGCTCCGACTGCAGCTGCAACAACCGCGCCTGCGAATCCCGCATCTTACTCTCCAAGTCCTCGGACAACGGAGACTGCCCGACGAAAGAATCGTGCTGCATCTCCATCTGATTCCCTCTGACATGAATATGATGTCGATATTCTGTTTCTGTTGACATAATTTTCGTGGCTGACGAAGTGATATTTATAAAAATTTAGAAAATTTGCCAGAAAAAAATTTCATTTTTCTTGACCATCTTGCTTTCTTTGCATTTCGGCACTACAAAAGTCTTGTTAGCCCAGAAAAACACAGTTGGCTTGAGCTGGGTAATACCACTTACACAGCTGTGACTGAAACACGGAAAAATCAGATTTACTTGATTTCCCACTCCGCGGGAGACGACTGCTCCATCGCCTGCTCGACAATTTTTGCTGCGAGGCTTTCCGTGGCTTTGTCCAACTCCTGCACGGCTTCCTTCAAGGCATTGGCCTGTTTTGAAGGCATGACTTCGCGCACTCGTGAAACCGCGCGATCAATTCGTTCCCGTTCTTGCTCACTGAGCCACTGAGCACCGACCACGAGAGCTGAATCGACTGCGGGGAGCAACTCCTCAGCTTTCAGTCGGGCCTCGGTCCATACTCGTTCGGCCATGTCCGAAAATGCAAACTCCACCGATTCGCTCACCATTTTTTCCACCGATTCATCGCTGACATTGACAGCCGCATGTTGGATTTGCAGGATTTGGTCGCGAGCGCTTTTCACATCGCGTGCCAACACCTCGAGAATGCCGTTTTCATCGATGCGGAACTGCACGCCGATACGGGCCTGGCCTTTCGGCATAGGATCAAATGCGATCTCGACGCGGCCTAACTCCCAGTTGTCGCAGGCCAGTTCGCGTTCCCCTTGCAGGACCCTGAGCATCATCGCGGCTTGCCCGGTCGCCGCATTGGTGAACATCTCTCCTGCTTTGCAGGGAATGGTGGTATTGCGGGGAATGAGAACATTCATCAACCCTCCGAGTGTTTCGATACCAAGACTGAGAGGCGTGACATCCAACAGCACCAATTTTTTCATCGCCCCACTCATCACGCCCGCCTGGATCGTCGCACCTAGCGCAACGGCTTCGTCGGGATGCTGGGAAACATCCGCGGTCCGTTGAAAACAGGCTTCTGCAGCCGCCCTGACAGCAGGAATCCGCGTGCTGCCGCCTACCAAAACCAATGCGTTGACCGACGACGGAAGCATGCCAGCATCGCACAGCACCTTGTTACAGCAGGCAATGGTGCGGGCAACCCATGGTTGAATCCACGACTCAAATTCGTCTCGCGAGACCTCGTAGGAAAAACTACAATGTCCCTCGTAGAAAGGCATGGAAAAACACTCGCGCTCGTTTGTACTGAGTGCGCACTTGACTCTCTCTGCTTCACCAAGCCAGCGGATCATGAGCTCGCGTGGCACTTTTAATTCATCGATGCCGGCCTTTTCGAGCATTTTGAGAGCGACAACCTTGTCGATATCATCCCCGCCCAGTCGGGTGTCGCCGTGGGTCGCTAGCACTTGAAACACCCCATCCTGCATTTCCAGAAGAGATAGATCAAAGGTGCCACCACCGAAATCATACACGGCGACCCTTGATTTATCGGTCAGTTTATCCAGACCATAGGCCAATGCGGCGGCTGTGGGTTCATTCAACACCCGCAGCACCTCGAAGCCGGCCAACTCGCCCGCTCGTTTGGTCGCGTTGCGTTGTCCATCATGAAAATACGCAGGCACGGTTATCACCGCCTTGCCGACCAACCGACCGAGCCGCCATTCTGCGATGCGCTTGAGTTCGCGCAAAATAGTGGCGCTGATTTCCACAGGATCGCGATCCTGCAAAACCTGGCGGTCGGCATCCGACAATTCGCGGCCGATGAAACGCTTCACGCTGGTGACAACCCGCAATCCGTCAAGCTCCCTTCGTCTCAACGCCTTGCGCCCGACTTCTACCTCACCCTCGACACCATACCAAACCGCGCTGGGCATGATGCGTTTACCCTCCTCATCCGCCAACAACATTGGAAACCCCGAGTCAACAACTCCAATGGCAGAGTATGTGGTACCGAGATCGATGCCGACAATCGTTTCGTTCATCATTGTGGTCCTAAAGCACAATCGTTTTTTGCCGGAACAAAGCAAAAATGTCCTCTGAATCGGCAGCCGTCAGCATTTTTGTGCAGGTTTCGGTGCGCGTGAACATGCGCGCGATCGCGGCGAGGGCGTGCAGGTGTTTTTGGTAGGATTTCCGCGGAGAAATGAACAGGATCACAAAATGCACAACACCGTTATCCAGCGAGTCAAAATCGATCCCCTCCCTAGATCTTCCAAAAACGGCGATCACCTCATCGATGTGGTCGGAAAACGCATGCGGGATCGCCACGCCGCCACCCACACCTGTACTGACCATGTTTTCTCGCAACTTCAGAGACTGCCTAACTTCCTCCCTCAGAGGTGTCGTTAGATCGCCAATCACCTCCAGATGGTCGAGCAACTCGTCCATTGCCTGCCAACGATCTGTAGCCCGAAGCTCAGGAACAATGTGCCGATGGGTTAGTAATTCAGTCAGCTTCATTAAGTGATACAAGATGTTTAATAGTGCAGAGAGAAGCAATTGGCAATAGGTTTTTTGGTGGGAAATAAGTGATCGCTCAAGCTTTTCTCGATTCTCCCGTACCTAGTACCGGCACCGGACATGCAGCCCAGTCGGGACACTCGTCGACAAAGACCAGGCGTTCGCCTGTCTCAGGATGATCGCATGCCAACTTCCAAGCGTGCAGCTGCATCGGCTGCATATCAATATCAAGGGTCTGCCGCGCGACGGATGATTCTCCTGTCGAGTAGGTGGCATCTCCGCAAACCGGGTGGCCTAGATGACTGAGATGAACGCGAATCTGATTGGTGCGCCCCGTGTGCAGTGATGCCTCTAACAAGGTGGTGGAGTCATCGAACCGATGCAGCACCCGAAAATCGGTGCGGCACGGCTGACCGTTTTCCTCATCCACTTCCCGCGACCCGGCAGCTGCGGGTAGGCTGCTGATCGAAACCTGGCAGCATTTTTCCTGCCAATCCGGCCAGCCCTGAACGCGAACGAGGTAGGTTTTTTCAATCGTATGGCGCAAAAACTGCCGTTGCATGGCGGCACAGAAATGGCGAGTGCGCGCGAACAACACCAGGCCAGCGGTGTTTGCATCCAGCCGATGCACCGGACGCGGTGCTGGATGAATCACGGAGTTGATGATGTGTTGAAGGGTATTGCGATGGAATCGGCCACTGGGATGCATCGGCAGGGGCGCGGGTTTTCTCACAACGATCAATGCATTATCCTCGTAAACGATGCGGATGTCGCCACTCACATCAGGTTCCGCTGCCAAGGTCATGCGTTGATCATAGCGCTCGCCGTTGCGAACGATGTGGCGGGCACCGACCACTGGGCCTCCTTGTTGCGAAAAGCGACCATCCGATAAACGCTGCTGCCATTCATCCGCAGTAATGTGAGAAAACAAACGGAACAGAACCTCACCAAGTTCCCAGCCATCGAAATCTTTTTTGATAAAAAGTGGTCGCACGTTTTCATAAGGCACGCTGCCCGGCAGAGGGTTCACGTATTTCGCGATCGCCGCATGCCGTCTGGCTAACAACTCCTCCATTTTCTCTTCCTTACTTCGATAGCAGAAAGGGCAGGAGACGCCCTCCAAGTAACGCGGGTCCTGTTGATCCTCAGGTTCCAAAGGCGCCTGGCATTGAAAACACAAAGCCGCTGAAGTTTCGCGTAAGCCAGGGTCTAGCCCCACGCGGTGATCAAATACAAAACATTGGCCATGGTAGTGTGCCCCGCCAACCTCTTCAAAGTATTTGAGAATTCCTCCGTCGAGCTGAAATACGTTTTCAAATCCGGCCAACTCCATGTAAGGCGCTGCTTTTTCGCAGCGAATCCCACCAGTGCAGAAAGTCACTATCGGTTGCTTCTTCAATTCCTCAGGCAAACGGGCCACGGCATCGGGGAACTGGCGGAAGTGACTGATATCGATCCGCAGCGCATTGTCAAAACTCCCAAGCTTAACCTCGTAATCGTTACGGGTGTCGAGCAATGTCACCGGCCGTCCCTCATCGAGCCACTGCTTCAAGGTAGCCGCGGCGAGATGGCGCGACGTATAGCGCGCGGGGTTGATCGCATCGACACCAAACGAAATGATTTCCTTCTTGATCCGCACCAGCATGCGGTTGAACGGTTGATGATCGCTTTCACTGAATTTGGCAGCAAAAAGTTCCAGTCCGGGAATTTTACTAACCTCGGTCAGCAGATGCTCGATGTCCCCGCGCAGACCTGCTAGGAAAAGATTGATGCCCTCGGTACTCAGGAGGATCGTGCCCTTAAGACAGTGCGACTGGCATTCTTCCAACAACCTGGCGCGCCAGTGCTTCAAATTGTCGAGATTCGCAAAAAGGTAGCCGGAGATATTGACAATGACAGCAGGCTCGGAGGTCATAAGACGGGCGAAGTTATAACACTCCGCATTTTCTGCCAAGAGGGATTTACGACCACACAAGGAAAGATCATCCTAGAGAAGTTTCCTTGGCGCGGTTATTCCTCATCCAAATGGAGCCTGTGCAACAAACTGTGCGAGAAAGGAGCAACGACGAACGAGGTAACATCGACGAAAGCAATGCCAGAGAACAATGTGTAAAATGATGCGAACAGTTTTGCCGGCAGGCCGACAAGCGGATCGACGGGACCCATGCCGCTGAGAATCATAGATGCATTCAGATTGCGATGCTTGAGGTTAAAAAAGTCGACTGCTTCAAAATCGAACACCACTCCGCCGTCTACATGGAAAATTTCTATCAGGCCACGAGGGCGAGGTAAGCGCCCAGTCGCGACATTTCTTATTTCTCTTGTTCCTCGGCGGGCGCACCGGTTTGAAACCTCATCAATGGGGCGATGAAAGTCAGTGGAATCGCACCGGTTTCACCGTTGCGATTTTTGGCGAGAAGCAGTTCGGCTTTGCCCTCCTCTTCCTTGCGCTCCTCTTCATTGTCCTTATAATAAGCGCTGCGATAAAGAAGGCCGACAAGGTCAGCATCTTGCTCGATTGAGCCGGACTCACGGAGGTCAGACATGCGTGGAGTGCCGCCAGTGCGTGATTCCGGGCCACGGTTCAACTGGGCCAGCACGATGATCGGGATGCCAAGTTCCTTGGCGAGACCTTTCAATCCCGAAGAAATTTCCGCGATCTCACGCTCGCGGGAATTACTCGCTTGTTTGGTCAAAGAGCGTAGCAACTGCAGGTAATCGACCGCGATCAACTGGATGTTCTCGTCGCGATGCCTGCGTCGCGCCTTCGCTCGCAGATCATTGATAGTAATCCCTGCCGTGTCATCGATGAACAACTTCGATTCGCTGATCTCCTCGGCCACACGCTTAATGCTCAGCAGATCCATTTTTTGCGGAGCCAGGCCCTTGTGAACATCCGTGATTTTGAATTTCGCTCTGGAAAACAACAAGCGTTGCACAATCTGAAAGGAACTCATTTCGCAGGAAAAAACCATTGTAGGTTTTTTGTGATCGAGGCACACGTGCTCGACGATGTTCATCATCAACGAGGTTTTTCCCATCGAAGGTCGCGCCGCGATCACGAATAACTCGCCGGGTTTCAGCCCATTGCTCATGCGGTCGAGCACCTCGTAACCAGTGGGAATTCCCTGAGCTTTTTTTTCTCCCGAGCAGAGTGCTGACCATGACTCCCACACCTCCTTCATCGTGGCCTTGATAGTCCCAGCCCGGTTGACCTCCGCACCCTCGCGAATGGCGAGCACCGCACCCTCGACGCCATCAAGCAACTGCGGCACATCCTCTGGACTTTCGTAGGCATGTGCGATTGCATCGTTGCAGGAATTGATGATTGATCGCAGGGTATACTTGTCCTTGACCTCCTTAAGATGACTTGCGAAGTGACCTGCATTAGGAGCGTAGGAAGATAATTCAGTCAGGGTAGCCGGACCACCGATGCTGTCCATCAGTCCGCGGTCGCCGAGTTTTTGCACCAGTGAAATCAATTCGATCGCCTGGTCATTTTCAAAATACTCCACCATGATTTCGAACAGAATCCGATGAGCGGGAAGATAAAAATGTTCCTTGGTCAGCTTCTCCTCGATGGCGGCTCCAACAAACTCCTGCGGGTTCTGGAGCATCGAACTCAAGATCGACTTTTCAGGACCCAGCGCGTGAGGCATGGCGCGCATCACATCATCCACCTTGGCCGCTGCCTGTTGCAAGGCTAGGGCGCTTTTCTCTCCTTTTTTTCCATTGTCCACCGTAATCATCCGAAGCGAACTATGCCAAAAAAGCCTACGGTTCGTCAATCAGGGTAACTTGTGAACAATCCGGATTTCTCCGTCAGGGCTTGCTGTGCAGGAGGAATTGACCGTTTTTTTTCTCGAAAAATATTTTACACCACTTAGTTTGAAGACGCAAATTCGCCATCCAGACACCATGATTCCCTTTATTTTTTCCTGTGAGCACGCCACCTGCGCAGTTCCCGAGGCATTCAAAGAAGTGCTTCGCGGCGACGCGGAGGTGATCACATCTTCCCATGGCTGGGATCTGGGAGCCCTCAATCTGGCGCAGTCCTTTGCGATGAAATTCCGGACTCCCCTCACCAATTGTGAGATCACCCGCTTGTTGATCGACTGCCATCTACCCGAAACCAACCCCGACCACTGGGGGGCTTTCTCCCAAAAACTTCCCCCGGGGCAAAAGGAAAAACTGCACGAACGCCTATATCTGAATCATATCAACACACTGCGTCAGCGCATCGCCACAGAGTTGGAGCGCCATTCCTCGGTCGTCCACATTTCCTTTCACACGTTCGACCCAGCCGACAAGCCGGACCTTCATGTCAGTCTGCTTTTTTCTGAGGGTAAAATCGGCGAGTCACAGATCGGACTAACCTGGCTGAACAAAATGGGAGAAATCATGCCTGATGAAATCGTCATCCAGTCCAATAGGGAGTTTTATCCAAAACAAAGCAAAACCATTCTGGATTTGCTGCGCACGGAATGGCCCTCGGACCAGTACATCGCACTGGAAATTCAAGTCAGCAACCGATTGTTCCTCGATAGCGTGCCGATGCGGTGGGACAAGTTCAAAGCCGCCCTGCAGGACTCACTTAAAAAAACTTTCGAGTGACAGCACAGGGATTATTCTGCCAGCCCGAATCAAGCCTGAGCCCAAACCCGCAGTCCCATACTACGCCGACTGCACTCCCGGAAATGTTCCGCCAAACCTTCACGGGTTAGCAAGTCCTCGACCGCGTTGCTCCATAGCGGCCAGCGAAAAACAAAGCCCTCGTCGATGAGGCGCGCGGGCTCGACCCAGCGGCTCTTCAAAACCAATTCTGGTTCGGTGTTCATCATGGCCGCACCCAGTGCGATCATCCATTGTGCCGTCGGCAAGCCGATCGGCATCGCGACTTTTTCCCGGAGGCTGTCTAACATCCGGCGATTGGTCGGGCATTCCGGAGCAGTAAGATTGAAAACCCCGTCGAGCAAGGGATTGGCTAACAAAAAATCCAGCGCGTCCAGCCAGTCGCTGATGTGAATCCAGCTAACTCGCTGCTCCCCTGACCCCATCGCACCGGCCAAACCGATCTGCGCGAGACGCTTCAGAATCGCAAATGCGGTGCCCTTTTCATTCGCCATCACCATGCCGGTGCGCACAACGATTTTCCGCACCGCCGCCGGCGTGACGTCGCCGAAGAAAACCTCCTCCCAGCGCCGGGCAACATCTGCCGAAAACCCTTCGCCCGGCTCCCCGCGCCACTCATCCTGAGGTGTGTCTTCAGCATGGCGATAATACGTTGCAGTGCCGACGTTGATCCACAAACCAGGCGGCTTGTGGCACTTGCGGATCGCCGCACCAATCGCCACTGTGCTGTCGATCCGCGATTCCAGAATCGCACGACGGTTTTTCTCGTCATAACGACAATTCACCGAGCGGCCGGCCAGATTCACCACCACGGCAGCACCTTCCAAGGCCAATTCCCAAGGTCCGGGATTTTTGCCATCCCATGGCAGAAACATGCCGTCGCCGCCCCAACCACGCTGGCTCCTTCCCACCGCGACCACTTCATATCCGCTTCTCGTCCAATGACGCGCTAGGTAACGCCCCAAAAATCCATTAACCCCAAAAATCACTGCCACCGGTTTCATCATTTTTTGTTCTTTTACATTATTGATTCGCTCTTTTTTCTTACCCTGCTGTTTGACTTCCCTTACTATTCGCGATGCTTTAATTATTTATATTTTCAGAAAAATATGAAATTCACAATGGAAAATGATCAGCCTAGCAGCTTTGCGGCAAGCTGAATGGCAAAGCCGTGTTTCATGCTGGACACCTGATCAGCGACTTTCGAAGCAAAGCTCACAAATTCCTCCAGTTGGCGCATTTGCTGATGAAAGACCTTGGCCTCCGGACTCTCCCAAGTCCGACTTTTTTCCATACAATCGCGCAGCACTGCCAGCGCCGGTTCGATCTCCCTGCGTTTTCTTTCTCGCGCCACAGTTCGGGCGATTTCCCATACGCCCTTCTCCGCTTCAAAGTATTCCTTGCGTTCGCCTCGTTTAACAACCATCCGCACAAGACCCCAGGAAACCAATTCCTTCACATTCGTGTGAGCATTACCGCGGCTGATTTCCAATTCTTCCATCAAGTCATCGGTGGTCATCGGCTGCGCAGATGTCATCAGCAGGGCATGCAACTGCGCCATCGTGCGATTGATCCCCCACTGGGATCCCAGCGCACCCCACTGGGACACAAACTCCTCGCGGGCTGCTTTGAAATCAGCTTTTTCCACAGTCTTATTATTTTTTTCCGCTTTCATAAGTTTCATTATATTCTGAAAATTTCATAAATCAAGAATTATTTATATGCAATCGAGCGATAAAATCGTTGATCAAAATTTGCCAAATCTGGGCTCGGAAAGCGCTAGTAGGTATCGTTCATAACCACCAAAGGATTAATCAAACAGCCGAACCAATTCACCATGAGGCGCCCAACAGCCAATCATCAATCTATGTGTCGGAAATACAAAGTAGCGCGGGCTCTTGCAGCTCTCAGCTCGGTCCTTTTATTCGGCAACCCGACACAGGCCGCCAACGTGGTCATCAATGAAATCTATGGCGGCCGCGGCAATGCAGGCGCCGCCTATCAGAACGACTTTGTGGAACTCTATAACAACAGTGCGAATGCAATCGATCTCTCGACGTATTCCCTTCAATACACCTCCGCTACAGGACCCCGCACAGGAAATTCATGGATCACGTTAAACTTGTCCGGAAGCATCGGAGCGGCTCTGCCGACCGAAAATATCGAGTCGGGCGCAATCATATTCAACTTGGTGGCGACGGCAGGCAAACTCGCCTTGGTCAGCAGCAAGTCACCGTTAAAGATGACCAATCCAAAAAGCGATCCTTCCGTGGTTGACTTTGTCGGTTATGGCATCTCGGCAAATGCTATTTGAAATAGCCAAAGCACCAGCCCCAGTGCTAAAAATTCCATCACCCTTGACCTCTATATTCACAATGGCTCCACTGCTGCCAGCGAGCCGTTTTTTCCCGCGAGCATCACTGGTGTGTTTGGTCAACTCGACAACAGCTCTCCCTATGACGGCGGCTACGAACTACATCCCCGCGACCCCTCAGATTTAGTCAGTTCCGGACTCTCACCTTATCAACAGTGGGCACAAGGTTCACCTTACAAACTGATAGGTGGTGATGCGAATCTTGATGCCGACCCCGACCACGACAGCATACCCAATGGGATAGAATTCATCGTTGGTGGCAACCCGACCATGGCCAATGATGCGAGTGCCAAATTGCCGCAAGTCAGCGTGGCAGGAACTTCGCCTAACCGCATCGCCACGATCAGCTTCCGCACCACAGCCGCATCAGATGACCTGAATCCCGAGTTACAGTTCTGCTACGATGTCATCAACTGAACCTGTATAGGAAAATAGAAACCACGGATTGCACGGATTACACGGATAAAAAATGAGTTATGAATATCACGGCCTTCACCAGTTGGGTGAGCCAGAGATTTGATCGATCAGGCCCATATTATCCGTGAAATCCTCTTCAATCCGTGAAATCCGTGGTAAAAAACGGCATTGTAACCCTTTCCATTTTCCCTTCTAGGCTGAAACATTTCGACCGTTGGTCCCAACGTTGTCGGCTACGTTCTTGATGACACAACGATCCCCGGTGTGAACCTTTACACCCTCAAGGTGAACGCGAATGATCCCAGTGGCTTCGGTCACCCCTGTTTTTTTTCAGGCATGTCTTAACAGGCAGATGCACGCAGGTCAGTGATCACCACCTGCAAGCTGGTAATTCCGCGGAAAGTATTGCGATCGATGGTAAAGGCGATGTCCCACGGCGGATCAGGAAGTTGGCGCTCGCCGCCATTGAAAAACATGGCCGACAACTCATTCAGCCCGGACAAACCCTGGCGCAGGAACAGCCGCAAATGTTTGTTTTTCAAATGCATCGGCGGGCGGCTAATGTATACATCACGGGCGAAAAAAATCGGCTGGGGATTGCCGCTGCCGAAGGGCTGGAGCAATTCATACGATTTGAGAAAATCCAGCGACAACCAGTCAAAGGACAACTCGGCATCGAGATGAATCGTTGGGCTGCGTTGTTCCACCGTTGTCCTAGCCAGCACGTGCGTAGCAAATTTCCTGCGAAACTCGTCGATCTGCTCCGCCTCGATGGAGATACCCGCCGCCATTTCATGACCACCGCCGGCGATGAGCGCTTCGCGACAATCCGCAATCGCAGCCACCAGCGACACTCCTGCGATCGAGCGCCCAGAACCCTTACCTGCATTTTTGCCATCGATAGCGATCACAAAAGTCGGACGGTGATACTGCCTCATCAGGCGCGAGGCAACGATACCGACGACACCCGGATGCCAGTCGCGCGAACCGAGAACGATCACCGGATCGTTTTCGAAGTCCTTCATCATCTCGAGCGCCTCGCGTCGGGTGCGCTCTTCCATGGCCTGGCGTTCGCGGTTGAAATCTTCTAACAACAATGCCAATTTTTCGGCCTCCACCGGGTCTTCGCACATCAGCATGGCGAGCGCCGTGTCCGGTTGATCCATGCGCCCGGCAGCATTGAGACGCGGGCCAATACGGAAGCCGACATCCATTGAAGTAGCCGTTCCGTTCATACCAGACAATTTCTGCAAAGCCTGCAAGCCGAGGTTGTTAGTGTTGGGCAAGCGTTTCAGGCCATGTCGCACGATGAGACGGTTTTCCCCGATCATCGGCACGATGTCGGCAATGGTGGCGACACTGACCATGTCGAGCAGGTTTTTCAAATCGTAATCCTTCAGTTGCCGCGTTTTCAGCAGCGCGTGAGCCACCTTGAAACAGACCCCTGCCGCGCAAAGATAACCAAACTGTCCGTCGCATTTCGGATTCACCAGTGCCACGCAATCGGGTCGACCACCGGATCCTGGTTCATGATGATCGAGAATGATCACATCGATACCCCGCGCCGTCAGGCCGGCGACTTCCTTCACCGAACAAGTACCACAATCCACGGTGATCAGCAAATCAGGTATGCCGCATTGATTCATGCAACGCTCTAGCGCCGCCATGCTCAGCCCGTAGCCCTCGGCACTGCGCTGGGGCACGAAGAACTGGGGATCGATGCCGTAAGCGCGCAGTATGGAACGAATGACGGTGATTGAGGTTACGCCATCGACATCATAATCGCCGAAGATGCAGATTTTTTGTTTTGCATCCACCGCAGCAAAAATCCTCTGCACACAGAGCTGCATATCAGGGAGCAAAAACGGATCGGCAAGATCCTTAAGTTTCGGATCAAGAAAACGCTCAAGGTCTTCCGAGCCGATAATGTTCCTTTGCTTGATCAAATGAGTGAGAATCGCTGGAAAATCAGTGGCTGCGGCATTTTTATCCATTTGGAACGACGCGCCCCGGATCATCCATTCTTTTACTCCCTCGGAAATGCTCACTGCACAGTATGTTCAGAAACGGAAAGGTGACAAGCAAGGAAGATATTCTTTTCCAACAGCAAACCCAACCATAGAAGAATCACTCCTCGCAATCCGGATACGATCCCAGCAGCTTGACCAGCGAGCAATGATTCCGCAACTCCACCAGCGCTTCCTTGACCCGCTGGTCCTCGCAATGTCCACCGAGATCGACGTAGAAAATGTATTCCCAGTCTTTTTGTTTCGAAGGGCGAGATTCGATTTTCGACATATTAATTTCGAATTGATCGAACGATTGTAGAGCGCTGACCAAAGCACCTGGTTTGTCCTGAATGGAGAACAGGATCGAAGTGCGGTCATTTCCTGTGGGCGGGCAGGTTTTCTCTCCGATGACCAAAAATCGGGTGGTGTTGGTGGCGCGGTCCTGAATCGAGCTTTCAAGAATTTCCAGTCCGTGCAACTCAGCCGCCAGCGAACCGCCGAGAGCCGCAGCACCTTGATCGGCGTATTCCAGAGCCAGCTTGGCGGCCTTGGTTGTAGAAGAAACCTCGACCATATCGGCTTCGGGGAAATTTTTCAGAATCCAGTTGCGGCACTGGCCGAATACCTGCGGGTGCGAATACAGTGTCTTGATCTTGTTCCGGGGAATCGCGGCCAACAGGTTGTTTTCAATGCGCAACAATATCTGCGCGCAGATGTGCAGCGGTGAATCTACGAACAAATCGAGAGTGTGCGAAACGGCCCCTTCGGTGGAGTTTTCGATAGGCACCACGCCATAATCAGCCTGGCGGCGCGCAACTTGGTCGAAGACATCGGCGAAATTCGCCTGCGATGCGTAGTTGATGGAATGGCCGAATTTTTTAATCGCCGCCTGGTGAGTCCAGGTTCCCTCGGGCCCTAGATAAGCGATCTTTAAATCATCCTCCAGCGCCAGAGCAGCCGACATGATCTCGCGGAAAATTGCACGGATTGACTTGTCCGGCAGTCGCCCGTGGTTTTTTTGCAGTAGCTTCTTGAGCAACGCGTCCTCGCGTTCGGGAGCATAGATTTGCAACCCTTCGTTTTTTTTGATCAACCCGACCTGATGCACCAAGTCCGCACGCTCGGAGAGCAAATCCAGCAACTGCGAATCTACCTCATCGATTTTTTTTCTTATGTCGTCCAAGCTCATTGTTCTATCCCAGCCTCCGGCTCATGGTTCTTGGTGCCTGCATCGGTCAGATTTTCTGACATCGTCTCCGGCTCGTGATGAAGAGCTTCCGACAGCGGTTCTGGCAATTTCACCTTGCGCAGTTCGGCTGAGTTGGGAAGGTCGTCGATATTGCGGATCCCAAAATGCTCATAAAAAAGCTCAGTGGTTTCATAAAGTAGCGGCCTACCGGGCAAATCGGCGCGACCGCCGATGTGCACCAGATCTCGATCAAGCAGCTTTTGCAACATGCCATCACAGGAAACGCCGCGCACCGCCTCGATGGCGGCTTTGGTGATCGGTTGGCGATAGGCCACAATCGCCAGGGTTTCCATGGCCGGCCCGCTGAGACGCTCCGGTTTCCGCCCAGGAAATAGCAGACGAACGAAATCGCCGTATGCGGGATTCGTGAAAAATTTCCATCCCTTGGAGCGTTCGATCAATGCAAACGATCGTCCGCTCACCTGATAGCCATCATTTAACTGTTGAATCGCCTTCAAGACAGCCACGCTGTCCACGGCAGCTAGTCCCATTAACCACTCCGGCGGTGGCTCTGCTTGTCCTCCGTCCTCGATCTCCCGCTGATGCGCTTCCTCTACATCCGCCACCCGGCAGCGAACCAGACGTGACAATTCATCAGCGGAAAGAGCTTCGCTTGAGGCGATCAACAGGGCTTCGACGATCAATGATAGATCCATAACTCGCGACGACAGTAAGAAGCTTCGCACAACTGTGCAAGCCTTCAT
>Ga0315905_10003440_pt1 | contig 16338 bp, 11 predicted proteins | sample LakEriMetagenome_5_FD_203522 | JGI IMG/M metagenome (GOLD analysis project Ga0315905, IMG submission 203522) | Freshwater fungal communities from buoy surface, Lake Erie, Ohio, United States - Buoy 4 MA121 | ecosystem: Environmental > Aquatic > Freshwater > Lake | place: USA: Lake Erie, Ohio... | reverse complement strand
GTGAATACTACGGAAGATGAGATGTTTCCATTTATTTCAAATTGGGGTGTCCTTTATTTTAGTTCTTACGGATGGAATGGCATTGGAGGACTTGATGTTTTCATGTCTGAATTAGATGGTAGTAATCCTGAGCATATTGGTGCGCCACTTAACTCAAATGCAGATGATTTTGCATATTATGTGGATGAGGAAACAGGGAAGGGTTACTTCTCAACAAATAGAGAGCAATTCAAGGATCGTATTTATGCGTTTAATAAACCCGTGTTTAAAGCAGATTTAATGGTTGAATTGAAAGATTGCAAAGGGAAAGTTTTGAAAAATCAATCAATTCAAATTAGAGATTTAAAAAACCAAGAACTTGTTGAACTTAAAACAGACAAGAACGGGAAAACGGAGGCTTTTGAACTTCGTAAGAACCATGAATACAAGATTTGGTTTAAGGGAGATAAGAATATGACCGCTGACTCAGCGTCTTTTAAAGCAACTATGCCAGTTAGTGAAGTGGTTTCATTGAACTCCTATTTTAAACAATATACCACGAGTGTAAAAGTGGTTGACCAAAACAAACAAGCGTTAAGCGATGTTCGTTTAAATATTTACAAGCACAATGGAACGGTTCAAAAGTTGAATACCGGAATGAATGGAGCTTATTCATGGAAGAATGAAGGAGCTGAACGTGTGGATTCCATTGTTGCAAATCTGATTAATCATGAAGATGCTTCCATTGCTATTCCAGCTACCATTTCAGGGAATTGTGTTGATACGGTGAATTATATAGTGACCTTACTTGACAAGCAAGACAGCGAGTACATCCGTTTGGATCTTGTACTTTATAACTTCGATAAATATTTCTTACGACCTGAAGGTAAAGTAGAACTTGACAAGTTAGTTAAATACATGAAGTCTCATCCAGACTTGAAAGTAGAGCTTTCTTCACATACAGATTCAAGAGGATCAGATAAGTACAACTTAAAATTGTCAAAACAACGGGCTCAAAGTTGTGTAGACTATATTGTTGCTCAAGGAATTAGCAGGAAGCTAATTACTGCTCAAGGTTATGGCGAAACCAAGTTGCTTAATAAGTGTAAAAACGGTGTTTATTGTTCGGTAGATGATCACCAAATGAATCGTCGAACGGAATTAAAGTTAATAACCCCAGAAGAAGTTGAGTTAGACAATAATAAACTTGGAAATTAAGACTGCCTAAATGGAAGAGTTTAATACCCCAGTTCAGCGGCCTAAAGGATTATTTACCCTATTAATTCTAACGTTAATTAATACGGGTTCAACTATTTTCTTCGGTATATTAATGCTTTTGTTTTTCAAGCCTACCGAAGCAGATTTGAATAAAGAGCGGGTAGACATGGCTAAGTCAATTGTTGAATTAAAAGAACTTGGGCTCAATTCCTTAGTGGATTTACTAGAACGAGTACAAGCGATGACTGAAGTTCTCAATGGCTACTTTTACGAAACAAATATCATTAACATCATCATCGCCTTGTTCGGTGCAGCTTCCGCTTATTTCATGTTAAAAAGAAATCATTTGGGCTTTCATGGATACATTGTGTATAATTTACTATCCAGTGGAAGTCTTTATTTCTTTGTTTCGCCATCCCTAATTCCTTCCGTAATTTTGATTTTTAACCTGGTTGTTTCTTTAGTCTTTGTTTTGCTCTATGCGAAACATCTTAAGTGGATGAAAGGAGAAGTTTAAAATATCTTTCCAGGATTTAAAATTCCTTTTGGATCGAATACCCGTTTGATTTCACGCATTAGATTCAAGGTCACCTCAGGAAAGGCAAGGTGCATGTATGGACGTTGAACATATCCGATTCCATGCTCACCGGAAATGGTTCCGCCAAGTCGAATTACTTCTTCGAAAATCTCTGTTATCGCTTTTGGAAGTTCCTGTTCCCATTGCTCATCACTTAATTCGCCACGTATTATATTTACGTGCAGGTTACCGTCGCCGGCATGACCATAACACACCGATTTAAAGCCATATCGAGCACCAACTGCTTTAACATGCGTCAGTAAATTAGGTAATTGATATCGAGGAACCACGGTGTCTTCTTCCTTGTAGGTAGATTGTGTTTTAACGGCTTCACCTACCTTTCTTCTTAAATTCCATAAAGCCGCCTTTTGCGCAGCAGTATCGGCAAATAAAATCTCGTCGGTTTCAAAGGTCTCAAGTACCTCGAATAATTGTTCAGCTTCACGCATCAATTGGTCTTGATCAAAGCCATCCAATTCAATGAGCAAATGCGCCTGATGAGTATCAGCTACTGGAATTGTTTCGTCACCAGTAAAATCTTTTGCCCACAATAAAGCATCCCGCTCCATGAATTCCATACCGCTCGGAATAATTCCTGCTTTGAAGATGGCAGGAACTGCTGCGCATGCCGTATTCGCATCGAAAAATGGAACTAGAAATAATACATCATGCGTTGGGTGAGGTAACAGCCTAAGTACGATTTTTGTAATTATTCCCAAGGTTCCCTCTGATCCAACAATCAATTGCGTAAGGTTGTATCCAGTGGCATTCTTTAAAACGTTGGCGCCTGTCCAAATGATTTCTCCTGTTGGAAGTACCACTTCAAGATTCAGCACGTAATCTTTTGTTACCCCGTATTTTACAGCTTTCGGACCTCCTGAATTTTCCGATACATTTCCCCCAATAAAACAAGAGCCCTTACTCGCTGGATCTGGTGGATAAAATAACCCATGCTCCTTTACGGCTTGCTGTAATACTTCGGTAATAACACCAGGTTGCGTGGTGACTTGTAAGTTATCGGTATCGACGTGTAGGATTTGATTAAATTTTTCCATAGAAATCAGTACCCCTCCATGTATAGGCAATGCCCCACCACTTAATCCGGTTCTAGCGCCAGCGGGTGTTACGGGAATGGAATGTTCATGGCAATAGCTTATAATCTCTGAAATTTCTTCGGCTGAACTCGGTATGAGCACCAATTCTGGCGGAAAAACAAAGTCCTCGGTTTCATCATGACCATATGCCAATAACTGCGATTGATCGGTATGGAATTTAATACCTAAGGAACTTAGGTATTCAATCTGTGATTTGGTTAACTGTGCCATATAGCTACAAAAATGGGAATAAATCATGTATCCGAGTCCATCTGAGCATAACATTATACGTATCGACGCCATTGGATTCTAAGTTATTATTGCTGTAAACCCAGAATGTATGGTTCAATTACATCAAGATTTCATCACGGTATTTTGTTATAAATTCCTTATTTTTACAACAAATAATTACCTTGAAAGATACCTTTATCATAGACGGAATTCGTACGCCAATCGGGAGTTTTGGTGGTGCGTTAGCTGCTGTTCGTGCAGATGACTTGTTAGCAATGACCATGAAAGCCTTGATTGCAAAACATCCCAATTTAAATACTTCATTCATTGAAGATGCCATTATGGGGTGTGCGAACCAAGCAGGAGAAGACAACCGTAATGTGGCGCGTATGGCAACCTTATTGGCTGGTTTGCCAACTTCTATTGGTGGAGAAACTGTAAATCGCTTGTGTGCCTCAGGGATGGCGGCCGCTGTAAATGCTTCGCGTGCCATTAAAGATGGCGCAGGGGATTTATACCTTGCGGGTGGAGTTGAGCAAATGACTCGAGCCCCTTTTGTGCTTTCAAAAGCAGGTGCAGCCTACGGACGTGACCAAAAATTATATGATTCGTCGTTTGGTTGGAGATTTATTAATCCCCAAATGGAAAAATTATATGGGGTGGATAGCATGGGAATGACAGCAGAAAATTTAGCAGAAATGTTTTCAATTTCTCGAGAAGATCAGGATGCCTTTGCCTTTTGGTCGCAACAAAAAACAGCTACTGCCCAAGCTAACGAATTCTTCAATGGCGAACTCATGGAAGTTCAAATACCCGTAAAGAAAGGCGAACCTATACGTTTTAATCGGGATGAATTTCCAAAAGCATCCACAACACTTGAGAAATTGGGTTCCTTGCGACCTGCTTTTAAATCGGACGGTTCAGTAACGGCAGGAAATGCTTCTGGATTGAATGACGGGGCAATCAGTTTGTTAATTGGCTCTGAAGTTGGAGTGAATCAGGTAGAAAGCAAGCCCTTAGCGCGTATTGTTAGCGCAGCAATAAGTGGTGTTGAGCCACGAATTATGGGCATTGGTCCTGTGGAGGCGTCGAAAAAAGCACTTTCCCGTGCCGGATTAACGTTAGATCAAATGGATGTCATTGAGTTGAATGAAGCCTTCGCTGCGCAGGTTTTGGCGTGTACACGTCAATTAGGCTTGGCGGATAATGACCCTCGAATTAATCCAAACGGTGGCGCAATCGCCCTCGGACATCCCCTTGGAATGACCGGAGCACGGATTTTATTGACGGCAGCTAGACAACTGAATGCAACAGGAAAACGATATGCCTTAGTTTCGATGTGTATCGGTGTAGGACAGGGGTATGCCACCATAATTGAACGCGTGTAATGAAGTATTATATTTTCTTAGTTGGATTGGTCGTTGCACTTGCAAGCTGTAAAAAGCAAGCCACGTCTTGGGACACCGAACTCGGAGCGCCATTGATTAATGACACCTTGGATTTATCCAAATTAACCGATAATCAAACCCTCGTTGGGAATGTAAATGGCACCTTGGATTTAGACCTTACCAAGACCATCTTAGACCTTGGTTTAGCCGATATTGTTTCTATCCCAGATACCCAAGTGGTTCAGATTTTCAATCCTGCCATCGCCTTAAATGTACCTGCTGGATTCAATGTGTTTAATGAAACTGAAGAACACACCATCGATATTCCGGGCGTTCAGCTCAAGAAAATTCGGGTTTTCAGTGGAAAGATTGATCTTAAGGTATATAACCCACTTCCAACCAGTGTCACGTTTAATGTGACCTTACCCGGAGTATATAACAATGGACTTCTTTTTCAACAATCCCTTACCGTAGGAGCAGGTGATAATGCCAATCCAACCGTAGGTTCAGGCTCGCTGGATCTTTCCGGATATGAAATGGATTTAAGAGGAATTAACGGAATCTCTTTCAATATTTTACAAGCATCAGTAGTCGCTGTTACAGATCCTACAGGACCTGCGGTAAGCGTAACGCCTGCTCAGCAATTTAAAGTAGAAGCTACCTTGAAAGATATCGCCTTAGATTATGCACGTGGATATTTTGGCAATCAAGTATTTAGCGATACAACAGGTTTAACGGTGGATTATTTGAATAACATCGTTTCAGGATTAATTGATGTGAATAACATTCAATTGAATTTATCCCTTTCCAACGGAATGAAAGTACCGGTAAAGAGTGAATTAACCCTCATCGAAAACGTAAATAGCACCGGGAATGCAGTTTCTCTTTCGGCTCCATGCATCGGGCAAGACTTATATTTAGCTCCGGCCACTGGAACTTGGAACAATCTCACACCCTCCGTTCAGCAGGTTCTGATTAATTCTCAGAACAGTAATGTAGAGCAAGTGTTTGAAAACCTTGGCGCTACCATGAATCTTGGATATAAAATCACCATAAACCCGAATGGAAATGTCAATGGCGGATGGGATGAAATCTTTTCTACCAGTCGGTTGAAAGTGGATCTTCATGCACAAATGCCTTTGCAACTGCAAGCGGACCAATTGACCTTAGCTGATACCTTTGCCGTTAGTTTAACTCAGAATACGGCTAAAACTCATGTTACAGGAGGATATTTTCAATTGGATGCCTCCAATGCATTTCCAATGCAATGTCAAATGAAATTGTCTTTTTTAGATGCGAATTCACAGGTTATCGAAGAAACCATTGGGGACGCTTTGGTGCTGAGTGCTGTGGCAGGCACACAAAATGCATCTGGAATGTATGTTAAGAATTCAAGCGTGAAATTCTACTTATCCAAGACACTTATGGAACAAATTAATCAAGTAAAGTTTATTCGCGTGGAAGGAATTCTGGATACGCCAAATCCGTCGGGTTCGGCCAATCAGCAAGTATCTATCCCGATGGGGGCATTTTTGCATGTGCGCCTGAAAGCCAAGTTACAAACTCAAATCGTCTATTAATGAAGAAGTTTCATGTAATTTGGTATTTATTGTTCGTTTATGCGGGATTTGCACAACCTTTAAGGTCCTATGATGTTGATTCCAGTTACGCTGGAAAACAATTGATCTTAATCAATGGAACGGTAGATTATAGTGCATCCACCATGCGTAATGAGGTGTTGAGTCCCTTGATTTTTGGAGGGTACATTGATTCCTTGGCTAAAGGCCGTTCGATGGATGCAGACAAACCCTTTAATACGGTTGGTTTTGAAGCAACGGCGAGTTATACGCATTATGTTTCCTTGAAAAATAAGGAAGGAAAGGATTCGCGATTGATGATTGGACCAACGCTCGGGTCTACCTTTATGGGATCGTTAAAATACACTTCCGACCTCTATACCTTGGCCTTTTATGGCAATGAACCCTTCTTAGGGAAATACGCCGATTTTTCCTTTTCCGAGGCAAGTTATTACCAGTTTCAAACCCTTGGCGTTTCATTGTTTGATCGAATCAGCCAATCTTCTGCAAGCTTGAATTTAGTAGGCTTGAATTCGTACTACAAAGGCACGCTGGGTGGACTTGACCCGATGAAGTTCTATTACTCAGCCGAAGGCGACAGCATCTACGGGATTTGTAATGGGTCTTTCAGTCAACTTACGTCCCCGGCTTATTTTAAAGGGTTTGGATTAGCATTAAGCGGAGATTATCGGTTTAACATCGCGAATGAAGAAACGGGAAAATCTATGAACATGCAATTAAGCATTAGTAATTTAGGGTTCGCTGTTAGCAATTCAGTCCGGACACAAACCCTTGATACATCTTTCGCCTTTGGAGGATATACCTTATCGCAACTTATTAATCGAGACGGTTTACTTGCACCTGGGTTTTCCTATGCGGATAGTTTACTAGAAACGGAAACACGAAGTAAAGTCATTTTCTTACCGGCCAGTATTCAAATCTTCAATGTGATTAATACCCAAAGTTCAGTTCGAATTCAGCCATCCTACGGGTTTCGAATGATTTTGATTCCTGGATATATTCCCTATGTATATGCCGGCTTAGTGACAAAAATCATCCCTGGTTTACACCTGGGTTTGTGCGCGAGCTATGGTGGCTTTTCTGGGTTCAAACTGAATTCCGCCATTCATTACAACCACAAACGCCTGAGTCTGGGGATTGGTTCCGACAATGTGATCGGACTCGCTTCTAAACGCGCCTTTGGTAAATCACTTTCAATCCGCTTGCGATGCGATATTTAATCTTAACGACATTCGGTTTCCTTTCCTTGGTAATGTTTGCTCAAGGAAGTTTCTATACCCAATATTCCGGTTCAGAATACGATATGGGACATGGGGTAGTGCAATTACCTGATTCAAGCTATGTGCTTACTGGACGAAGTGGAAGCTGGGGAGACAATGCAGAAGCCTACCTGTTAAAAATAAGTAAAACCGGTGCATATCAATGGTCTCAACATTATGGAAGTTATGAATTTGATGAAGGTCGTCGCGTAATGTCTCATGCAGTGAATGGGCTCTATGTGGCTGGAAGTTCGATGCTAAATCAAGTTACAGCATACGACCTTTACCTTGTAAATACTGACCCCAACGGAACCTTGAGCTGGGAAAAACGTGTGGATTTAGGTGGATGGGAATTTACCAACGATGCCATTCTTACCTTTGACGATGGGATAGTTATGGTTGGTTCTTCACAAGACCCGAATTCTAGCAATAGCCGCGGATTTATTGTGAAGACCAATGCCTCAGGAGATACCTTGTGGTCTCGCTTTATTGGCGGAACGGAAACCAATGCGATTCATAGCGTATTGGAATTACACGACAGCATTTACGTGGTCGCAGGTACGTATTATAACACAGATTCTACCCTAAATAAAGGATTTATAGCGGCATATCACGAAAACGGAACTTCCTTATGGTTTACGTCAATTGGCGATAAAGGCACCTTTGGAATTACTGACATGACCATCAACCTGAATCGATTTAACTTGATTGGATGGAAGTACAACCCTACATTGAATGAGCACGACAACTACACCGGGCGCTACGAGTTTAATGGCAGTTTATTTTACGAATCCGTTTATGTGAATCCCGGGGATGTGATTCTGGATGAAGTGACCTTGAATGGCGCACAAACGAAGTTGTATGTGGGGTATAGAAATGAGAACTTAAGCAATCCGAATTTTGGCATGGATATAACGCTAGGGCGGTTTAATACGAATTTCGATTGGGACAATGGCCCGATTTACATCAACCACGGGGGAGATGAAAAAGTAGAGCAATTCATTCCAACCTTGGATGGCGGCGCCTTGGCGGTAGGATCAATTACCTATCCGATGAATGGTGGGTCGTCCGTATTTGCGATGAAGATTGGTCCGAACGACGAATTTCAAACGGTCATAGGAAATGAGCCGATGCTACCATTGGTTGCCACAGAACCAATCGATGGGTTGAGCGTTTCCTTATTCCCAAATCCGACGCAAGACGTCTTGAACATTTCGCTTTCGCAAGGCTTCGGCATGGTGTCATGCCTGGATTCTAAAGGGTTTGTAGTTCATAGTCAAGAGATAGAAGCAGGTAAAACTGCGCTTAATGTATCCGAGTTAACAGTTGGGGTTTATTTCATTCGTTACGCAGGAACAACCTGGAAATTTATCAAACTATGATTCGATTTTTATTAGTTTTCCTTGTAGGCTTTAGTTGTTACGGCCAGGTGTTACCTCTAAATCGTAGCGTAGATTGGACCGTGGCTGGATTAACGGATACGAGTACGGCGGGTTTTACCTATTTCAATGCGGTGCAAGAAGGAGCGATTCCAGATGGCGTAACGTCGGTTAATTCGGTAATAGATAGCTTATTGCAATTGAATCAGCCGCTTGGGGTTCACGTGCATTTCCCGGCAGGCACCTATTTTTTTAATGCACCAATCAGTTTGCCGAGTAATTGTTTGATTACGGGGGATGGCGCCTCAGCAACATATTTTGTATTCAATCAAGGAGGGACAGGACATTCGATACAAACCAATGGGGTGGTACAAAGCGCAGATACCTCGTCGGTGGCGGTTCCGGGCGTTAAGGGGAATACATTCCTGTTAGTTTCTAATGTATCTCCTTTTGAGACTGGTGATTGGATTCGAATTCAACAGCAAGATGCGGACTTGGTCTTCTCCAGTTGGGCGCAGGGTAGTGTGGGACAACTTGTTAAAATTGCTGGGATTTCCGGAGATACCTTATGGTTGAACTCAGAATTACGCATGGATTATGTGTTGAACCGCCAACCCAAGGTAAAGCGTTTACTCATGAAGCGAAACATTGGTCTGCAGTGTTTTTCAATGGAACGAATGGACAATACGGCACCGGAGCAGGCGAGTAGCATTCACTTCACGTATGCAGAGAATTGTTGGATCAGTGGAATAGAATCCAATAAAACCACCTTTGCTCACGTAGAGTTTGAGAGTGTTGCGAACAGTAAGGTAGAGAAATCGTATTTCTATGATGCCTTTGAATACGGTGGAGGCGGAAGGGGATATGGGGTGGTAATGCACTTCACAACCAATGAATGTTTGATTGAGAATAATGTGTTTAAGCATTTAAGGCACAGTGTATTGCTTCAGGCAGGTTCTAACGGTAATGTGACTGCATTTAATCATTCGACAGACCCGTATTGGACTAATGGAAATCCCTTGTTAGGCGCTAATTCAGCTGGAGAGTTGGTGTTACATGGTAATTACGTGTATGCCAATTTATTTGAGCAAAATGATGTGCAGAACATCGTGATTGATAATTCCCATGGAGCGAATGGTCCCTACAACACATTCTTAAGAAACCGAGCGTCCTTGTACGGCATATTCTTTTCAGACAACACGAGTCCTTCGCAGAACATCATTGGGAATGAGATACCAAATACGGGATTTCCATACAGTGCGGTGAATTACAGTATACAAGGAAATGATCAGTTCACCTATGGGAACAACAATAAAGGGACGGTGGCGCCTGCGGGTACATCTGCATTAACGGACATCAGCTATCACTATCTCACGAAACCAGCATTTGTGCAGGATTACCAATGGGGGGAGATAGGCTTGCCAAGTACAATGAATGCTGCGACGGTTCCTGCAGCGGATCGTTATGAAGCAAACGATATTTTTGCTGGGGCTTGTGGTACCGAGGATTTTTATGCGGGAATGCTTGAGCAGGAACTCCTTGGGATTTATCCGAATCCGGCGGTAGATTATCTAACGGTGTCCAATAACGAAGAGAATTCAAGCTATCGGATCATTGATCTCCAAGGCCGTGTCTGGCAGCAGGGTATACTGGAATCAACAAATTCAATTGGGCTGTCCACCTTGCCGAATGGCTTGTACATATTATCAATTGCAAATACTACCGCGCGTTTTATAAAAAGCGAATAAGTTACAGAAAAAAATACATTATGATTAATTCATTCATAAAAAGCATTCCCTCGGCAAGTTCTAAAGGTAATTTAGTGCTTTCATTGAGTTTACTAATTGGGTTTTGTTTGGTTTTACAAAACACATGCATATCGCAAAACTATTTTATAACCGTAGCCAAGGATTCGATGGCGTGTAAGCAGGTGAATTTCTTCGACACCAACGCGCAGGGTAAAATGATTGATCTGGAATATGTAACGGAGCAAAATGATACGGTAAGATTGGGAAAAAAAGACATTCCGGAAATTTATAAAATTTGTCAAGATGGGGTCATTTATTTAAGGATGCCACTCCAACTAAGTAATCCTGATGGATATTATAGGTATGGAAAACGAGTTGTCAAAGGTAAAGTAACGGTGGACGTTTATGATGATGTTCAAACCATGTACCGATTAAAAGAAAATTTTGATGGTTCCTATAATTCACAAGGGGTTATGAAGCAAACTACCGAAGGAACTTATCTGCGCCATGTAACATTACCCAACGGAAGTGTTTATGAAATATCAGGATTAAAAGCCTTAAAAGGATTAAAAGTCATTCAAAAATTCATGTTTGAATGCGAGCAATACGAAAAGGAATATTTTTCTAATCCTAAATATCAGACCTGTACCTTTGAAGAGGCCGTTAGTGATTATAATGTAATGTGTCCTTAAAAAAGAGTTTCCATTAATCCGAACGATTGCAATACTGGCCGATAAATGATTCTAATGAAGACAATCAACTTACCGCTTCTTCCTTCGGCTTAACTCTGCACTAATTAAACCCAATTCTCGTCCAGTTTGACCAGCAACCGAGGTGTTCTCGTCGGCTCTGCGTAACAAGTAGGGTAGGACCTCCTTAACAGGACCAAAGGGAACGTATTTCGCTACATTATATCCCGCATTGGCAAGATTGTATGAAATGTGATCGCTCATGCCCAGGAGTTGAGCGAAAAAGAACTTTTCATTGGTGTTTTCCAGGTTTTTCTCCGCCATCAATTGCGTTAACAACATAGAGCTTTCCTCGTTGTGAGATCCTGCGCACAAGGCGTAATGATCCGAGTGAGCGACCATAAACCGTAACGCCTCGTTGTAGTCGCGGTCTGTTGATGCTTTATCCGGCTGAATCGGGGAGGGGTACCCCATTTTTTGGGCGCGCTCCCGCTCTTTTTCCATATAAGCGCCGCGCACTAACTTAACCCCATAAATAACACCCTGTGCTTTAGCTAACTCTAATTGAGCCTTCAAAAATTCCAAGCGGTCGTGTCGATACATTTGTACAGTATTATATATAATGGCGCGTTGCGTGTTGTGCTTGCACATCATTTCAAAGGTCCAATCATCCAAAACGGGTTGAATCCAAGTCTCCTCAGCGTCGATAAACAAGCGCACTTGGTTTTTTGCGGCAGCTTCACAAATGCGCTCGAAGCGGGATTTTACGGCTGAAATTTCTTCTAATGTTTTTGGATTAGGTGTTTTTGAGCTATCCGATGCGATTTCAAGTAAATCAAAGCGACCAATGCCCGACACTTTGAACACCGCAAAAGGAATCGATTTCGAAGTCTTTGCCATGTCAATGGTAGAAATGATAATTTGCGTCGTATGTTCAAAATCATCATCTGATGTTTTTCCCTCAACGGAGTAATCTAAGATGGTACCTACACCAAACGCTCCTAATTCCTCAATACGTCCAGTACAATCTTCAATGGTTTCACCTCCGCAAAATTGCTTGAAAATGGTAGCTTTTATGAGACCCGATATCGGTAGACGAAGCGCTAATGCAAGGTTGGTTGCCCATTTGCCAAAACTTACAATACTCGGTGATGCAATGACTTTGAATAATAAATTGGCGCGTTTTAAGTCACTGTCCGATTTGGATTTAAAGGCGACTTCGGTATTTGTAAAATCTAACATACACAAAATTAACGCTTTTTTGGGAGTCAGCGCGGCATAAAGTTTAATACATTTGTCCTATGATGACCATCCAATTTAATGGCACTCCGATTCACGTAGGTTCGCTTGAATCCGGTCCCTTTAACGCCTTGCTCGAGGAGTACAGCACGCGTAAAAAAGTCATTGTAGTGGATGAAAACACACACGATTGTTGCCTCGAGTATTTACTCACCGCCTTTCCTTCCCTGGAAGATGCGGAGGTGATGTTACTGCCTGCCGGAGAGGAGAATAAAGCCCTTGAAGTTTGTTATCAGGTATGGTCGGCTATGCTGGAATATCAGATTAATAGAAACGACTTAGTGATTAACTTAGGAGGTGGCGTGGTAACTGACCTAGGTGGGTTTATTGCTTCTGTTTACAAACGGGGGATTGATTTTATTCATGTTCCAACGTCACTGATGGGTATGGTAGATGCCGCGATTGGAGGGAAAAATGGCGTAGATTTGAACGGACTAAAGAACATCATCGGAACCATTACTCAACCGAAAGCTATTTTCGTGGACTCAGGATTTTTAGAGACCTTACCCGCCGAGGAGATTTTTAATGGGTATGCTGAAATGTTAAAGCATGCACTTATTTTAGATGCTGCTTATTGGAACCAGTTGAAGGTGCTTAATACAGAAGAAGAGCTAATTAAATTGACAAACATTATTAGATCCATAGAACTGAAAAAACAAGTAGTAGAGGCGGATCCAACCGAGAAAGGGAAGCGAAAATTATTGAATTTTGGTCATTCCCTTGGACATGCCTTAGAATCCTATTTTCTAAGCAAGCAAGCCATCGCCCATGGTCATGCGGTAGCACTTGGAATGATTGGGGAAAGTTATGTTTCCTATAAACGTGGTGTGCTTGCGGTAGATGAATACCGAGAAATTGAGCAATGCATTATTCGTGTTTTCCCCATGCTTGAAATCCCAGAGGAAGCCATAGAAGAGCTAATAGAACTCATGCGAAACGATAAGAAGAACGAACGCAATACCTTGAATTTTGTCCTATTGGAATGCATCGGAAAAGCACAAGTCAATGCAGAAATGACTTCATCAGAAGTAGGGGAGGCCTTGCTTCATTTATCCCTTCTTGCGCAACACGGCAACTAACAAAAAAGGCCCCCAAAGGGAGCCTTAATTAAGCTAAATGATGAAATTCATTAACGGATGATAGTCATTTCATCTACAATGTGTTTCGCTCCTGAAAATTTATCGATGATAAACAATACGTAGCGAATATCCACATTAATGGTCTTTTGTAGGTTTGAATCAAAAATCACATCCCCAGCCATTGCTTCAATGTTGCCGTCAAATGCCAATCCGATTAATTCTCCTTTACCGTTTAATACAGGCGACCCCGAGTTTCCACCAGTGATGTCATTATTCGTTAGAAAGTTTACCGGCATATGACCGTCTTTGTCGCCGTACTCTCCGAAATCTTTCGTGTTATTAAGGTCAATCAATCGTTGCGGCAAATCGAATTCTTCATCCTTCGGTTTATACTTGTTGATGGTCCCTTGAAGTGTAGTGAAGTAATTTGTTTTCGCATCATTTCGCTTGTCAGCAGGAAGCGCACTCACTGTACCAAAGGTCAAACGCATGGTGCTGTTTGCATCTGGGTATTTAACTGGGCTCAAACCAGACTCGCGCATTCCTTTTACTAACTTACGGTAAGCTTTCACATAATCTGCCTGAAGTTGCATCATTTCTGGTGTAGTTGCATTTAAATGCGCAATTAATTCTTGAGAGAATTTAATCATTGGATCGGCGGAAACATCATACTTCGTTTCCCCATTAATCCAAGAAATAACCTTCTCTTGATAACTAAAAATTGAAGCGCTTAACATGGATGTTGCGCGCATGGCAACTGCATCAGGATTCTCAAAACCAGCCGGTTGCTTATATCCCGCTTTTGTCATGTACAAGACGAGTCCATTCAGTAGGATTTCTTTTTCTGTTGGAAGCGATACTGTACTGTAGAATTCTTCCACTGCCGCAAGTAAATCCGCTTGAAGTTCTTTTTTCTTAGCTGCATCTGCTTTGTCGTATTCTATTAATTTCGCTCCTAGGTTTCTTGAAATCATTGCAAATTCCGAATACCGCAATAAGATGGAGAGGTAATTATCATGTCGAGACTTTTCGTTAGTAGCCGCATAGTATTTATTAATAGTAGCCACTACATTTCCGTATTCTTTTCGGTTTTTACGTTTATTTGCCCATTTATCGAATGACGCTTCGTTGATTGCTTTGGATTTTGCCGTTTCAAACTTTGTTAAGGCATCAATCATTCCTTGACGGTTTTTCCAATAATTCGCTAGGCGTGCGTATTTAGAGGCATAATTCAACCGAACATTATCGTCTTTATCCATGTCATTTTTCATGGCGTCCATGGCAGTTTTTGATGCTTCAACCCAAGCAGGGTAGGCATACTTAACATTCTGGTCGATTCCAGAAGCAGGCAACCAACGGTTGGTTCGACCTGGAAAACCAAGAATCATAGCGAAATCACCTTCCTTTACCCCTTGAATATTGACTTTCAAGTGCACTTTGGGTGTTAATGGAACATTGCTTGTAGAATACTCAGCCGGATTACCGTTGGCATCTGCATAGATTCTAAACATTGAGAAATCACCGGTATGACGAGGCCACTCCCAATTGTCAGTGTCTCCACCAAATTTACCAATTGAATTCGGAGGTGTACCTACCAATCGAACGTCTTTATAGTCTTGGAAAACGAAATAGTAGTATTCGTTTCCTTGGAAGAATGAACGCACTTGCACTACATATTTTCCACCTTCGTTATTTTCTTTTTCAATGAGAGCAATCTCGTCTTTAATGATTTTCTCACGTTCTGCTTCCGTCATTTGATCATTTACCTTTCCTAATATGCGTTTAGACACATCATCCATACGAACAAAGAAGCGAACAAATAGAGATTTTGGTTTCAACTCGTCGGCTTTTGTTGCTGCCCAATACCCATTCGTTAGGTGATCTTCTGCTGGGGTTGACAATTCAGCAATGGCGTCATATCCGCAGTGGTGATTGGTTAATACTAGGCCTTGAGATGAAATCAATTCAGCGGTACACCCCCCGTTAAATTGAACCACAGCGTCCTTTAAACTGGAATGGTTAATGCTGTAAATTTCTTCTGCTGTCAACTGCAATCCGAGTTTTTCCATATCACGTTGGTTCAAACGCTCAATGAACATTAAGAACCACATTCCTTCGTCGGCTCGAACAAAGAACCCAACAAAAAGGACAATGGCTAAGAGTGTGTGTTTCATGTTTTTCATAGTTTTCTGAATTAAGGATGGCTAATATAGTGAAATAAGTAGAATTTAATTCGCTTTTTGTCCACGCGATTTTTGAATGCGTTGTTTTTTCATGCGACTCAAGGATTCGGGTAAGATTCCTAAATAGGAGGCAATCTGGTGTTGAGGAACAAGCTGCTCGATGCTTGGGTGGCGTTCAATGAGCGCTAGATATCGCTCTTCGGCACTGGCTGAAACTGTAAGAAACAAACGTTTTTGTAGCACAGCAAGCGTTCGCTGCGCCATTATTCTAAACAAGCGCTCCATCTGCGGGATATGCTTAAAAATCTCATCTATTCCGTCATGCGTAAAGGCAAGAATCCAAGTGTCCTCTAATGCCTGAACATTAAGTTGAGAGGGAGAGCGCAATTCAAAACTCGCTAAATCCCCAATCCACCAATCTTTAAATCCAAAATACAAGACATGCTCTTGTGATTTTCCGTCGATATAGAACACGCGCATAGTGCCAGCGATAATGAAAGCTTGTTCAAATCCCAAGTCTCCTTCACGCAGAAAATACGTTTTACGTTTTATATTGCGCAGGGTAAACCGCTGCTTTATAAACACTTTATCAGCTTCGGAAAGCGTAACCCGTTGTT
>Ga0315905_10003439_pt1 | contig 16345 bp, 17 predicted proteins | sample LakEriMetagenome_5_FD_203522 | JGI IMG/M metagenome (GOLD analysis project Ga0315905, IMG submission 203522) | Freshwater fungal communities from buoy surface, Lake Erie, Ohio, United States - Buoy 4 MA121 | ecosystem: Environmental > Aquatic > Freshwater > Lake | place: USA: Lake Erie, Ohio... | reverse complement strand
TATGGGAAGACAAATTGTCTTGTCTCCTGGAACGGTCGGGGGTGACTTGCTCCTATCTACCTCTTTCATCTTCGATTGCTATATCCCCATTTTCTCTCTTTTTTACACAAAACACACAATCAATTAGAATGAGGAATAAAAAATCAGATTAAGTGGAGTTCCTTTGGGAAGACCTCCCAAAAATCAAAGTGCTGAACTGAAAAAACAAGCTAAATTGGATGAGAATTTTCGTAATTGTATTGAAGGAAAATTTGGACAAGCTAAAAGACGTTTTGGACTGAATAGAGTAATGGCTAAACTTTCAGAAACTGCCGAAACTTCTATGGCTATTACTTTTTTAGTTGTTAATCTTTCCACCCTGCTACGGCAGGTTTTATTGCCTTTTTTTGTCCACAATCAGAAAAGTCTCTTTTTCTTCCTTTTCTCATCACCTGTTCTTATATTTCTTGCGGATTATAAACAGGCTCACTTATCTTTCGACAAGCATGATTTTTCCCTAGCATCATAACTTTTTTGGCTCTATACCTGTTTCAGGGAGATCCAGATTTAAAAAGCCCTCAATCACTTGAGGGGTAAGAGTTACAGTCTTGGACTTAATACCTAGACTATAACGCTTGTCTAGTAAGACCTTTAGCGCTTGATCGTCTTACACCTCCCTGAAACGATAATTGAGCCACTTTTTTATGAGCGACTTTTTCAGCAAGCCCTAGGTATTGCCGTAAAAATAGATTAAATCTAAGCCAAGATTTGTGGTTTGCTATGGAGAAATTATTGCTCTGAAACCGACGGGAATTCACGAATAAGTGGTTGCTGTCCTCCACGAAACTGTGTGTTCAAATTGACGGTCTGAGAAGGGCAATCGCCGCCGGTGCTAATGGTATAGGCGTGGGCTTTGCTATTAATCAATTTTGTCGTAAATCTAAACGTCAACCGTGGCGATCGCCGCCATCAATTCACTGGGATGGTAAACCAAAAAATCAGGCTGATACTCTTGTAAAATTGTAGGGGAACTAAACCCCCATCCCACCGAAATCATCGTTAATCGACTTTTTTTAGCCGCACTAATATCACGGGTTTCATCACCAATATAAATCACCTCTTCTGCTGTCCAATGATGTTCTCTTAAGACGCGATTAATCATGCGACTTTTACCAAATAAAGTTGTGCCGGCGCAGACAAAATCAAAAAAATGAGCGAGATCGTTGTTTTTCAAAAAAACAAGCACATTATCCCTATGATTGGACGTAACAATGCCAAGGGTGTAGCCTTTTTCCTTTAAAAATCCTAAAACTTCTTTAATATCAAGATAGGGTTTAAGGGTTGAAATTTGTTTACCTAATTCTTTTTTTAACCGTTTTAAAATAAACGGAATTTTGAAAGGGGAAATTTGAGAATATTTAATAATATCGGCGGAACTTAATTTTTTCAAACGCTCCACTTCTTCACCATCAACCGTCGGATAGCCAAATTCCCCTGCCAGACGATTAATGATTTCCAAAAAGGCGTCGTGAGTGTCGGCGATCGTACCGTCAAAATCAAATAAGATTGCTTTAATAGCCATAATTAACGGAAACCAGCAGAACAAGAACAAGAAATCTGTCCATATCAATGCTAAGCCATAGGACAATCTAAGTTAGTGACAAAAATATCAATAAAGGTTGTCAAGGGGTCAATCAATTGAAAAAATCGATTGGTTTGCCAAATTCAGCTAATCCCTAGCGATGGAATGCTCGGCATTTTGCAGACAAAAGATACACAGCAAAAAGCTAATTAATTGAGTATAGAGTATATAAACTCATCCATAAAGAGTCTGTCGCCAAAACAAAGCAATTAACCTTTGTTCATCTTTAATTAAACCTACAATTCATATTGTAAATTAGCGCGGGCATTGCGTCGTAACATCGCTGGTTTAACCCGTCTTAGGGCTGAGGCCGGAAACCGAGATTCCCAAGTTTGATCGGTGATCTCCGCAAGCTCCTTGAGGTCGGGGGCGACATTGCCCGGATAGGGTTGAAAATCTTCAATATCTGTTACTTGGGCAAAGCGTTGATTCCAGGGACAAACATCTTGGCAAATATCACAGCCCGCCACCCAGCCATTCAAATTTTGGGCGATCGCCGTTGGCAAGGTTTCCTGACGATTTTCGATGGTATGGTAAGCAATACATTTATTGGCATCCACCACAAAGGGCTGGGTAATGGCCTGGGTCGGGCAAGCCGCTAAACACCGGGTGCAAGTTCCACAATGTTGGGCATGGGGGCGATCGGGTTCCAAGGTCACATTGGTAATAATTTCCCCTAAAAATAGCCAGCTACCGTAGTGACGACTGATCACATTACCGTTTTTGCCGACCCAACCAATGCCCGCCCGTTCTGCCCAAGCTTTATCTTGAACTGGCCCTGTGTCCACATAGTAGCGAGTAACCGTATTGGGAACCTGATCCATCAGCCACTGGCTTAACCGTTTCAAACGTTTTGTCAAAACCCGATGGTAATCCCGACCCCAGGCATAACGAGAAATTTTGCCATGGCCAGGGCGATCGCTATGGGGGGGGGGCGTGTAGTAATTAAGTGCAACGGCGATCACCGACTGGGCTTCGGGCATAACCGCTTGCACCGACTGCCGTTTGGGATTGGCCATCCAGTCCATCTCTGCCTGATAACCCAGGGTTAACCACGTCCGCAAACGCTGGGCTGCCAGATCAGGTTCCGGTGGTTGGGCCGCTGCAATGCCCACCTGATGAAAACCGATCGCCAGGGCTTGGGCTTTAATCCTTTGACTTAAGGGACTTTCGGGAGCGATAGCCGATGGATCAGGCACTAACTTAGGAACCTCACAGAACCATTCACCCAAATTTTAAGACTTTCCACTGGGCAACGCTGCCATTTTTCGGCCTAAGCTCGCCATTTCCAACGCATTCATGGCATAGTGCCAACCGAGGTTACTTTTGATCCCGGCCCGCTCTAAGGCTTGCTGCATCGTGTCGGTGGTTAAAATCCCAAAAATTACCGGAACCCCTGTCTGGCTGGCGATCGCCGCAATGCCCTTCGCTACTTCCCCCGCCACAAAATCAAAATGGGGCGTTTGACCCCGAATCACTGCCCCCAGGCAAATAATGGCATCGTATTGTCCAGACAGAGCTAACTTCCGCGACACTAACGGCACTTCAAAACTGCCCGGAACCCAGACATAATCCACCTGAGTTCCCGTTGGCTCCACATCAACCCCGTGGCGCTTGAGGCAATCTTGGCAAGCAGACAATAACTTTTCCGTCACCAAGTCATTAAACCGGGCGATCACAAGGGCAAAACGAAACGGCGGAGTAGGCTGAGTAAACGACCCCTCATAAACTGTCATGGCGTATCTCGCTGGTTCAAACAATGGACAGGGGGCAATGGTATGAGGAAAATTTAGCTATCTTCAATACCGCTTCAAAGCTTCAGGGATTAATCCCCCGAAAAAACAATGCTGGGGAGCAGGGCAAGCAAAACAAAACGTCAACTGCCCTCTGCTATCTAGCCAGGGAAAAGTCCCTATACCACTAAAAAATTCAGCCCAGCCACCAAAATCACTAATACAGCCCAAATCGCCGACCCCAAGTAAAGTAGGGGTTTGGAACGATCCCAATTTTGAGGGGACGCATAGGCAACGGGAACACCAACTACCATGACGAAGGAAAACAGCACAAGGGCCGCCAACGCAGCTTGGAAAACAATAGACATTTTAGAGTTTCTCCTTATAGATAGGCAAAACCGCCCTTGGGGAACCTTGGACAGCCAGCAATATCAGTTAATACTATCGATGAATCTTTATAAGTAAGCTACCAAAATATGCGCCCTGAGGGAAGGGACTGACTTTGATCTGCCTTGGCTGTAAACCGGCTAAACAAAAAAATCCCCCAAGGGATCAACCTGGGAGATTTCAGATAATAGTTTCTAACTCGGCAGACCCACCTAGCTAGCCGCAATATATTCCATCATGTTGGAACGACGCCGACGCAAATGGGCAAGGGCTTGGTGTTCGAGTTGTCGTACCCGTTCCCGGCTGATATTGAGGCGTTGACCAATTTTGGCGAGGGACAATTCGTTGCCATCTTCCAGCCCAAACCGTAGGGTTAAAACTTTTTGTTGTTGGGGGGTCAATTCCGACAGCAAATTGTGTAGGTCTTGGCGCATTAACTCTTGGGTGATGTAGGCATCGGGGGAAACGCCATCATCTTCCAATAATTCCGATAGTTCCGTATCTTGGTTATCGCCCACCCGCACATCGAGGGAAATGGGTTGACGGGATAGGCTCAAATATTCCCGAATTTGGCTGGGTTCAATGTCTAGGGCCTGAGCAATTTCAGCGGGGGTGGCACTACGACCCAGTTGTTGGGAGAGTTCCCGTTGGGTTTTTTTGATTTTGTTGAGCTTTTCGGTGATGTGGATTGGCAAGCGGATGGTGCGTCCCTGCTGGGCGATCGCCCGGGTAATGGCTTGGCGAATCCACCAGTAAGCATAGGTGGAGAATTTATAACCTTTGGTGGGATCAAATTTTTCCACCCCCCGTTCCAAGCCCAGACTGCCTTCTTGGATCAGATCCAAAAATTCCATATTGCGTTTTTGATATTTTTTGGCGATTGCCACTACCAGGCGCAGATTAGCCTCAATCATTTTGTGTTTGGCCCGTTGTCCTTGATGGATGGCCCGCTTCAATTCCTTAGGGGAAAGTCCGACCGCATTCGCCCATTCCTGATCAGAAGGAATCCGCCCTAGGGTTTCAACCAAAGCAGTTCTTTGCTCCAGCAGCGGCATCATTTGCTGAACCTGCTTACCGAAGATAATTTCTTGTTCGTGGGTTAAAAGAGGAACCCGACCAATTTCATGCAGATAAGACCGCACCATGTCTGCTGTAAAGGCGGGAGTGGACGTTGAGGAGGAGAGGTTGGCGGTGGGCATTCGGAATGACTCCTTATAAGCAGCAGAATAACTGTTACTATGGCTATCTTTCCCAAAAATGCTTTAGACTAAGTCATTAATGGCGAAAGCTATCAATAATGCAGTCGATGTAATATCTACACCATGTTTGGAATAGGTTGGCCTTTAGACGGGGTTAACAACGAGAAGGTTCAATGGAGTTTTGCGCCGAGTTGCTTTTCCGTCTAGTAGCTGACTTATTACCCCTCCTATCATGACCAATGGTTGCGGGAATGCACAAGCCTGAACGGGCAGGATTTCCGAATGTCACAGTGGGGTTATCCTACCCAGGGCAAGGCAGCACCGGGGCGTCAACGGTTTAACCATCATGGTTTAACCTATAATCAATCCAGATTAATTTAGTCTTGTACCCCTTGTCTGTACTTTTTGTATCGTTATGATGTTGCCATTACTTGCCGACGGAAAAGGATTCATTCGCGCTTTGGACAGTGCCGGGGCATTAGCTGTTTATGCTCCCCTCGAAGGCGGTTATGAAGGACGCTATCAACGACGATTACGGGGCAATGGCTATACCAGCTTGTCCCTCTCCGCTAGGGGCTTAGGAGATGTGGGTGCTTATTTGATGGAAACCCACGGGGTGCGTCCGGCTCATTTAGGAAAAAAGAATATTGCTCAGGAAGGGGCAGTGGGGCCAGTTTATTTTGCTCAACCGATCGCCGCTTACCAATTGGATAATTTACCGGCCAAGAGTAAGGGCTTGGTGCTGTGGATACTAGAAGGCTATGTGCTGTCGAATACGGAAATCCAGTATTTGATCGGTTTAACCCAACAAGAACCCCGTCTCAAGGTGATTTTAGAAATGGGCGGCGATCGCGTTTTTCGTTGGCAAGCTCTCAGTAAGTGTTTATCGGCAGCATAGTTTAGCCCGCTCGCTGTTTCCCGCGTTATTCAACGAATGTTAGCGTTAACTTCTGCTGAAGTTTTGCAAGGTGGGATCAACTATGACAGCCCGTTCTGCCCGTCCTTTTACGCTCTTGTCAATTGGGGCGGCGATCGCCACGATGGGGCTTAAGTTCTTAGCCTATCAAATTACGGGATCAGTGGGATTGTTGTCCGATGCGTTGGAATCAACGGTCAATTTATTGGCGGCGATTGTGGCCTTTTGGGCCTTGTCCGTGGCCGCTATGCCCCCGGATTTTGAACATCCCTTTGGCCACAGCAAAGCAGAATATTTTTCCAGTGGCTTAGAAAGTGCGTTTATTTTAATTGCCGCCCTAGGGATTATCGTTACGGCCGTTGATCGGTTTTTGCATCCCCAAGCGTTAAGTCAAATTGATGTTGGGGTTTTACTGGCGTTGGTGGCAACAGCGATTAATGGGGGCGTTGCCTGGGTTTTATTGCGGGCGGGCAGACGCTTAAATTCCATTACATTGCGGGCTGATGCTCACCATTTGCTCACCGATGTTTGGACGTCGATTGGGGTCGTGTTTGCCGTCGGGTTGATCCAGGTAACTAACTGGGCATGGCTAGATCCTGTGATTGCTATTCTGGTGGGTCTGAATATTATTTGGACGGGTATACGTTTATTGAAAGAAACCTTGTCGGGGTTGATGGATCAATCGTTGCCCCCGGAACAACTCCAACAAATTACGGCTTTGTTTTCTCCCTACGAGGCCAGTGGGTTGCGGTTTCATTTATTACGGACACGGCAATCGGGTTCCCAATCCTTCGTTTCTTTTCATGTGTTAGTACCGGGAAATTGGACGGTGCAGCAGGGTCATGATTTGTGTGAATCCTTGGAAGCGGCGATCGCCGACCAAATTGCTAGGGCACAAGTAACAACCCATCTCGAACCCATAGAAGATCCCCGCTCTTGGGAGCATCCCGATTTTGCTGTGCCCCTTCATCCGCCGGAATCAGCAGCCTTAAACCCCGATCAGATTGAATAAAGATTCTGGCTCTATACCTGTTTCAGGGAGATCCAGATTTTAAAAGCCCTCAATCACTTGAAGGGTAAGAGATACAGCCTTGGACTTAATGCCTAGACTGTAACGCTTGTCTAGTAAGACTTCTAGCGCTTGATCGTCTTACACCTCCCTGAAACGATAATTGAGCCAAGATTCTTACGAACGGGATAATAGGCCAAATAACAGTCGCAAAATCAGTAAAAAGAGTGAGGTGATGGCAACCACGGCGATCGCCCCTCCAAAAGCCAAAATAATCACTACAGCAAAGGGCGGCAATTGTAAGGCCGTTACCAACCCTTCCAACTGGGATAACCGAATTAAAAAGGGGAAACCCCAAAAAGCGCCCAGACAAACTGCGATCAAAATAATCATTTCCGTCTGCTCCAACCAACGCTTTAGCTGGGCAAAGATTAGTCCCCCCATCAACATGCCCCACAGTCCTATGCCGATATTAGGCTGGGGCAATAAACTCAGGGCAGCCACCCCCAACAATACGCCGGTAAATCCCGTCAGAGCGGCTTGGAATAAAGCCCGAATTAAGGGTAGATTTTTAACGATTTGGGCAATCTTGCCGGGGGCGGCGGGTTGTGCCGGAGGATGAGCCGAAATGGGAGAAGAGGATTGCGGTTGAATCTTGGTTGGGGTTTTAGAAGTCGCAACGGGAGAAGAAGGCGTTCCATTTAACGCGGCTAAGACAGCTTCGGCACTGGGGTAACGATCCTTGGGGGTGGGTAATAATAGGCGATCGAGAACTTGGGCCAGTTGATCACTAACTTTTAATCCGGGGATGCGCCAATTCCATTGATTGTGGTAAGCATCATAAAGATCCTGGGCAGTTTTCCCTGTTAGCAAATACAAACAAGTGACGGCCAAAGCGTAAAGATCTGTGGCGGGATAGACCTGTCCCCCTGCCATTTGTTCCGGCGGAGCAAAACCCATGGAGTAGATACCTGTGGAACTCCCCGGATTCAGATTCCCCGTTGCCACTTCTTTGACCGCCCCAAAATCTAGCAGAAATAATTTTCCTTCCTGATCCCGAATCAAATTCGACGGTTTAATATCCCGGTGAATAGTGCCATTGCCGTGGACAAAAGCCAAAATCCCCAGCATTTCCGTCAATACCCAACGTACCTGGGACTCGGACATTGGGCCCTGTTGTTCGATGGTTTTTTCCAAATCTTGGCCACTGATAAATTCTTGTACCAAATAAAAAAACTGGTCTTCTTTGCCTGTGCGGGGGTTTTCAACAATTAGCGGAAAATAGGCGTATAAGTCGGGAATTTGTTCATGGCGATCGCCAAGTTTTTCTAAGACCGTGGCTTCCCGTTCAAACAACGAGAGAGCCAAATTCAACTGGTCTTGGTTCAAATTACCCGACGGTTGAAACTGTTTAACCACACAAAAGCGCATCGTCGGCGTAAACCGATCCAACGCCAAATAGGCCGCCCCAAAGCCCCCTTGTCCCAGTAATTTCACAGGCAAATATCGTCCCGCAAGAATCAAAGGCATCCGACAATGGGTGCAAAACTTTTGTTGAGCCGTTTGCAACGTATTGCGATTATCCAGATCAGGAAACGGATTTAAACGGGCGCAACCGGGGCGGGTGCAAAGCAGATCCATTCGGCAATGACAATTTTTTAGTGAAAGTTAATAAATGATTGAGCCCAGTGTATCTTGTTTTTTTGTCAGCATTCCTCCAACTAAATTTAGACCCCTAGCGATCGCCACTTTGTCACTTTAAAGAAAGCCTTGGAGTTGCTGAATTAACTGAGCTGCTTGCTGTACTCCTTCGATACGGTGGACAGGCAATCCCTGCTTAAAAAGCACCAAGGTCGGTAACGACTGAATCCCATATTGGGATGCCAACGCCGGATATTTATCCGTGTCAATTTTCACCACCTGCAATTGTTCACGCAGATGACTGCCAAGCTGATCTAGAATCGGGGACATCATCTGACAAGGGCCGCACCAAGTCGCATAAAAATCCACCAACACCGGCTTTGGAGCGTTAGCTAACATTTGGTCAAAGCTGGCGAATTTTTTCTTAAGAGCCATAAAGATTTCCTCGCAGAATACTGGGATGATGTAGGGAGTGATGGGGGTCTCTATCGCGCACATTGCCTGTAGAGTTCCTTCTTTAATGATATAGGTTGCCCAAGGCTACCCTCAGGTTTTTGGCTCTATCATTGACCTAAGCCTCAAAATGAGTTCCGGGGAATTCGACAGCCCCCCGGCATGGGTCTGAATTACCGCGTTTATAGGGGATTGCTGATTTCTTCCCCTATCCCATAGAAAAAACCTCGGTCAAAATCCTATACTCAGATACGACAAAAGTTTGAAATTATTCTCAATCCTTTACAAAAGCGGGAACATCCTTGCAAATTGTAACGACACAGAGAAAAATTGCAAACGACACACAACCAGCATAATCAAAGAGTCGGTCTTAGTTGCTCCTCGCCACTGGGTTACCGCTCATACCCTACCGAAAGGTCTTCAAAAAGACTTACCCTAAAGCTAACTATTCCGTTGGGAATTAACCCCAATACCAGGAATATCGCTAGTGGTCTCAAGGAATGCTTCGTGTTTGTTGTTATTTCCCCCCTTTGCTCAAACCCTTTCACTTTAATCAGGACATACGGACGGTAACTTATGATTTTGACCAAATTAAAAGACTTCGTTGGCATCAGCGAGCATGATGAATACGAAGAAGATTACGAAGAAATGGATTGGCCCCAACAAACAGCCACCCCCATGCCTTCCGTCGAAGAAGTGGCCCCTCCCAGTCGCCCTAGCCGCGAGCCCTTAAACTTAAGTAATGAACCCGTCCTCGGTACAGGAGTTAGAAATAACGTGATTGGTATGCCCGGCATCAATAACAGTGTGGCAGAAGTCGTTGTGGTTGAACCCCATTCCTTCGACGAAATGCCCCAAGTCATCCAGACTCTTAAAGAACGCAAATCCGTGGTACTTAACCTTAATGTGATGGATCCCGATGAAGCTCAACGAGCTGTCGATTTTGTCGCTGGGGGAACCTTTGCGATGGATGGTCATCAGGAACGCATTGGCGAAAGCATTTTCTTGTTTACACCTAACTGTGTCAAAGTTAGTTCCCTTGCCGGTCGTACCCAAGATTTAGGCGATGCCGTGTCTTCTAATGCCTCTGCCCCCGCTCCGCTAGCATCCCCTTGGGGTTATGACACCAGCCGTTTAGCCCAGTAAGATATCTCAGATTAGAGCACCTCAAACAAGAGAAATTTGATTGAGAAAACTCTGGGAACTTAAACTTTCCCTAGCCTGTTACATATTTCCCATTAACGTCAGTTAAATAAACACAACAAGCTTCGATTCCCACAGGATCGGAGCTTGTTAGTTGGGGGATTAACCCATGCATTTCGTTCCGTCCTCGCTTAGAATAAGAGCAAATTTTGATGGTTGTTTTCAAGTCCCAATGATGAATGAGTCCCCCTCCTCCCTGACGAGTGATTCCCCCCCGGAAGAATCGTTACCTTCCCTAGAGACCTCCCATTTGACTCGGACGCCTCCCTGGGGTCGGGTGACTATGCTAGAAGAAGGGCCGCGTTATCGGATTAATCGTATTGTGGTTAAGCCTGGTCAACACATGAGCACCCAGATGCACTACCATCGCAGCGAACATTGGATTGTGGTTTCGGGTACGGCCAAGGTTACTTGCAACGGAGAAGAAAGATTATTACGGCAAAAGGAATCAACTTATGTACCCATGAATACGACCCATCGTGTCGAAAATCCGGGGGTCATTGACTTGGTCTTAATTGAAGTACAGAACGGGGAATATTTAGGCGATGACGACATTATTCGTTTCGCGGAAGATGAACCCATTCCGGGTTAGGCAATATTGACACCTTTCGATTAGGGTTTAATCCACATTAACGTTTGACCGTATTCAACGGGTTCGCCATTTTCTACTACGATCTCCATTATTTGCCCGGTGACTTCGGCTTCAATTTCATTCATCAATTTCATGGCTTCAATGATGCAGACGACTTGACCTTTACTGACGGTATCGCCGCTATCGACAAAGGGAGCTTCATCGGGGGCGGAGGCACGATAAAAAGTACCTACCATGGGGGAAGTGATGGCTGTCCACTTTTGATCAATCGGGGAAGGGGCAGTCGGCTCTGGTGTTGGGGGGCTGGCCGGAGCGGGCACGGAAATAGGGGTTGGGGCGATCGCCATGGGCGGTGTATCCGGTGACGGTGCAACCGCAAAACCCGCACTAAGGGCTTTACTGACCGATAATTCAAATTCCTCGGTTTTTAAGCTAAATTCGGCAATATTGCTTTGAGCAATAACGCCTAACAAGGCTTGTAGTTCCGTAAAATCAATAGCCACGAAGCACCCACCCCCCAATACGACAAAAAACAGTTGATCAAAATTGTCACCAAAGCAGCGCCGGCTTACTCTCGGCCAAGATAGGAACCATCACGGGTATCGACTTTAATGCGCTCCCCTTGGGCGATAAATAAAGGCACCATTACCTGAGCGCCAGTTTCCACGATCGCCGGTTTACTACCGCCCGTAGCCGTATCACCTTTAACCCCCGGATCGGTTTCGATAATTTCTAAAATCACGCTGGTGGGTAATTCAACGTCTAAAACAGCGCCATCCCAGAGCAGCACACTCACTTCCATTTCTTCCTTGATGAATCTTGCCTTATCCCCTAGTTGAGCCGGAGCAATGCTAAGTTCTTCAAATGTTTGCATGTCCATAAAGACATACTGATCGCCATCTTTGTAGGTGTGTTGCATGGCGACCTTTTCAATATTCGCTGAGGGCACGGTTTCGCCGGCCCGGAAGGTTTTTTCCACAACACTGCCAGTTTTGACATTCTTGAGCTTGGTGCGGACAAAAGCAGAGCCTTTCCCCGGTTTAACATGGAGGAATTCAACTACCTTCCACACTGAGCCGTCCATCTCAATGCTGGTACCGGTGCGAAAATCGTTACTGGATATCATGGAAGCCACGAAAACTGAAAAGTTCACCCAACATTCTACTAGGGGATGGGGGCGTTGAAATGGGAAAATTTTGCTGATGCCCCCTATTCTGGAAATTAACCCCAATTACATTATGCAAATTATGCGTCAATCCCTCAGGATGATGGCTCAACAGATGACTCGGCTAGGTCTGATGTCTGTGTTGACCCTATTGATTACCTTTTCATGGATAACCCCTGCTTGGTCGGCGGGCTTGATGTCGCCATTGTTGCTCAGTTCCCTAGCCCAGGGTAATGCCATTACCGATCCCAGTGCGATTTTGCGTTATGCGCTACCCATTGATAATGATGCCGTCCGTAAGTTGCAGGACAGCTTAGAGGATATCTCGAACCATATTCGAGCCAAACGTTGGCCAGCGATCAAAAAAGACGTGCGGGCTGCCAATCTGACGTTGACTTTGAAAGAGGACAAAATTTTAGCGGGGGTTCCCGTCGATCACCAAGACCAAGCCCAAACGTTATTAGCCCAAATTAAAGCGGATTTGGGAGATCTCGAAACGGCGACGGAAGCCAAAGACAAGGATCAAGTTATTACTGTCCGCCAATCGGCCTTGACGGCGATCGGGGATCTGGAAGCCTTGATGGTCACCGATTTTCCCTTTGCAATCCCTGACGAATACGCGAACTTACCCCAACTCAAAGGCCGTGCGACGGTGGCCATGGAAACGAGCCAAGGCCCCTTAACCATTGTGGTAGATGGCTATAGTGCCCCCATTAATGGCGGGAATTTCGTGGATTTGGTGCAACGCAAATTTTATGATGGTTTGCCCTTTATCCGTTCTGAAGATTTTTTTGTGACCCAAGCGGGCGATCCAGATGGGCCAGAAGTGGGCTTTATTGACCCCAAAACGAAAGCCTACCGCGCTATTCCCCTCGAAATCAAAGTCAGAGAAGACGAAGCGCCGATTTATGGCATGACTTTGGAGGAAGCTGGACTGTATTTGCCAGAATTAGCTTTGCCCTTCAATGCCTACGGGGCGATCGCCCTAGCCCGTCCTGAAACGGAACCCAATGGTGGCTCGTCTCAATTCTTCTTCTTTAAGTTTGATACGGAATTGACCCCACCAGGTTTTAACTTAATGGATGGCCGCTATTCCGTCTTTGGCTATGTGGTGGAAGGCAAAGAAACCCTAAATAAATTAAGTGAAGGTGACAAAATCATCTCAGCAAAAGTAGTAGAGGGCGCCGACAATCTGATCAATGGTTAAGCATGAATTTGACGAGCTAAATTAAGCTTTTTCTCAATCTTAAAATTAGTCTCTAATCAGCAAAAATATTCTGCTTTAGGTGCTATTTCAGCCATTCATAATCAATCAAGGGGGTTAACACCCTCTTTTTTTCGGCAATTACGCTCTAATAATTCCAGAGAACCGAATCTCAAATCATCAAAGCGCGTTTAGGATTGAATTGTCAGAGCAAAATCCGATTCTCACACTTTAGGAGCTAAGAATGATGTCTCTTATTCGTTACAATCCCCTCCGAGAAATTGATACCCTCCAACGTCAAATGAATCAATTATTTGATGAGGTCTTTTTACCAACGGAACGCAGTGGCGATCGCCTCGCCTTTAGCCCAGTAGCCGAGCTTTCAGAAAATGAAGGGGCTTATATTCTCAAAGTAGAATTGCCCGGCATTAAACCCGAAGAGTTGGAAATCCAAGCCAGCAAAGACTCCGTTAGTATCATGGGCGAACGGCAAGATACACGGGAAACGGAAGGTGATGGTTTCCGCCGCACGGAATTTCGTTACGGTAAATTCCATCGGGTAATTCCTATCCCTGGTACCATCCAAAATACGGAGGTCAAAGCAGACTATGAAGCCGGTATTTTGACACTCACCTTACCCAAAGCAGAAGAATCTAAAAATAAAGTTGTCAAAGTCCAATTGGCTCAATAGTCAATCCCAGAACTGAAGGCTAAAAACAGCGCAAACTGAGAAAAATTCCGCTTGATTATTTTTAGCCGCTTGGTCAATCAGAATAGCTTGAACGCTTGAAAGATCAGTTCACATCCCTAGGGAAATCCTATCCTAGGGATTTTTTTAGTAATAAAGAATCAAGTTATGGAGATAAGCGGATTCGAACCGCTGACCCCTTGCATGCCATGCAAGTGCTCTACCAACTGAGCTATACCCCCGATTCACAGATTATCATTCTTGCTTAAACCGTCTGAATTTGTCAAGGGTTTGTCACGATTATTTTGTCCCGCGCTGAAAATCCTTTGGGAGTGGGGGTTTCAGGTTATGATATTTGCTCAGATTCTTGTCTTACCCCTTTTTTTGATGACTGTCTCCCCTGGCGTACCCCCTAGCGACTCTCTGCAAGCTCTCCCACTCTCTGCAACCCATCGCCGCCCACTCCTCGCCCAGCAGTATCAGCGGACATTACTCGACAATGTTTTACCGTTTTGGGAACAGCATTCCCTAGATCATGAGCAGGGGGGTTATTTCACTTGCTTAGATCGACAGGGGCAGGTTTTTGATACAGATAAATTTATTTGGTTACAAAATCGGCAGGTGTGGCAATTTTCGGTGTTGTATAACCGTTTGGAAAGCCGTCCCCAATGGTTAGCGGTGGCGAAACACGGTGCGGATTTTTTAGCGAACCATGGCCGGGATCAGGATGGGAATTGGTATTTTTCCTTGAACCGCCAAGGACAACCGTTGATCCAGCCCTACAATATTTTTTCGGATTGTTTCGCAGCGATGGCATTTAGTCAATATGCCCTTGCTAGTCAGGATGAGAACGCCAAGCAAATTGCCTTGCAAGCCTATGACAATGTTTTGCGTCGCCAGCATAATCCCAAAGGTCAATACAATAAAGCCTATCCGGGGACTCGTCCCCTCAAATCCCTGGCTGTGCCGATGATTTTGGCCAATTTGACTTTAGAAATGGAGTGGTTATTATCCCCGGAAACCGTAGATCAGGTATTGGCGCAAACGGTGCAGGAGGTGATGATTGATTTTTATGACCCCCAATTAAAACTAATGCGGGAGGCTGTTACCCCCGGAGGAGAAAGGGTTGATAGTTTTGAAGGGCGTTTACTCAATCCGGGTCATGGTATTGAGGCGATGTGGTTCATGATGGATATTGCCCAGCGGCAACAGGATTCAGAGCTATTAGCCAAAGCGGTTGAAGTGGTGCTGTCAACTTTGGATTATGCTTGGGACCAAGAGTTTGGGGGGATTTTCTACTTTTTAGATAGTCAAGGCCATCCCCCCCAACAGTTGGAATGGGATCAAAAATTGTGGTGGGTACATTTAGAAACTTTAGTTGCTCTAGCGAAGGGATATGAATTCACGGGGAATCCCCTTTGTTGGCAGTGGTTTGAAAAGGTGCATGATTATACCTGGTCGCATTTTGCTGATGGGGAATATGGGGAATGGTTTGGTTATTTAAACCGTCGTGGCGAAGTGTTGCTGAATTTAAAGGGTGGTAAGTGGAAGGGCTGTTTTCATGTGCCCCGGGGATTGTGGTTATGTTGGCAAAGTTTAGCGGGGCAATGTTAGGGGATTGATTTTTTTGAAGAAGGCTTGATTTTTAGGGGTTAAAAATTTCCACTAAGGTAAAGAAATCCGAGTTCATTGTTAAGCTGATAAGCAGTTTGTTTTGTTTATGCTGCTGCCATGAATCCTCGTACTCATTCTTCATCATCTTTGGTTGACTTGGTTCAATCTCAATCGCTTCATCCCTTGCGTTCGTTGAGTGAGACGGCCGCTAGTCATTGGTTACGGTCTATTTGTGCCGGGTTAATTCAGCATCAAATTTCGTCAATCCTTTGGGCTAAGGTGTCGCCGAATTCCCCTTTTGTCCAAGCGATCGCCGCCTATGGGGAATCTGGCTTATTGCGGCAGGTTTATTGGTGTCAGGAAGAAGAGGCGGTAGTTGATCCCAAACTGATCGCTTTAGAACAAAGCATGACGATTAAACCTGTTTTTTTAGCGATTAATCCCCTATCGCAGCAGGAAGATTTCTTTTGTTTTTTAAGCGCGGAAATTAGCATTTTATGGTTAGCGCAAAGGTTGGAAAACACGGGGATGGTTAATGTTATTCAGAGTATTTGTCCGACGGCGATCGCCACTTTTTTAGCGGGGGTCAAACAAACGGTAAAGATCACTGAGGATCTTCCCCCCGACTTTTTTCACCCCGAACAATTACCCGGCAGCGCCAATTTGACTTTAGTTAATCAATTAATCCAAGGTTTAACGCCTTTGGAGACGGCAGCGGTTACGCCTCCGAAAATTGCCCCATCATTTACCCAATCGACGACCTTTGTCCTCAATGCCACCCGTGAATTAGGTATTCCCCTGACCCATATGAAAACGGCGTTGCGTTTGTTGGAGTCTCTGCAACACAAACGCGAACCTCGCCAACGTTATCTAGATTTGCTTAAGCAAGAATGCGATCGCCAAAATTCTTTGTTGACAGG
>Ga0315905_10003438_pt1 | contig 16350 bp, 14 predicted proteins | sample LakEriMetagenome_5_FD_203522 | JGI IMG/M metagenome (GOLD analysis project Ga0315905, IMG submission 203522) | Freshwater fungal communities from buoy surface, Lake Erie, Ohio, United States - Buoy 4 MA121 | ecosystem: Environmental > Aquatic > Freshwater > Lake | place: USA: Lake Erie, Ohio... | reverse complement strand
TCTGGTTCTGGAGAAGAAACACCAATCTCCAATAGTTCGTGAACAGCTTTAGTTGAGAGCATGGTAATTCGCTCACGAGGAGTCAAACTTCCATCGACCATACGAACGTAAGTCACAACTCCTCTATAGGAGTCATAAACAGAATCAAAGATCATCGCTCTTGCAGGAGCATTAGGGTCACCAACAGGAGCTGGAATCTTTCCAACAATTCGATCTAGAAGTTCAGCAACACCAACACCAGTCTTACCTGACACACGAAGACAGTCAGCTGGGTCTCCACCAATCAGGTTGGCAAGTTCTTCTGCATACTTTTCAGGCTGAGCTGCAGGAAGGTCAATCTTGTTCAGTACAGGAATGATCTCAAGATCATTCTCAATAGCTAGATATAGATTCGCTAGCGTCTGAGCCTCAATGCCTTGAGCAGCATCAACCAAAAGAATTGCACCTTCACAAGCAGCTAGAGACCTGCTCACCTCGTAGGTGAAGTCAACGTGACCAGGTGTGTCGATCATGTTCATGGCATAGGTCTTGCCTTCAAACTCCCAAGGCATTCTTACTGCCTGGGATTTGATGGTGATGCCACGCTCACGCTCAATGTCCATACGGTCTAGATATTGAGCTCTCATTGAGCGGTCATCAACAACTCCGGTTAGCTGAAGCATGCGGTCAGCAAGGGTTGATTTACCGTGGTCAATGTGGGCAATAATGCAGAAATTGCGGATAAATTCAGGGTTGGTCTTACCCGGCACGAGTGAAGTGGTAGCACGTGGTGACAAAGGAGACCTCTTGATTTAGCTAAAAATGCAAACTGACGGCGATTGCCGTCTCCCTATTCTCCCATAAACCCTAGGAATCTAGGGCTCTTTAGAGATACTGGTGGCCCGAATGGGTTGCCGTATTGCCTATAACGCTGGTAGTCTTTTAGAGATTTAGATGACAAGTTCCTCCAAATCCACAAACCTCAAGATTTTTGAAGATGTTCCGCGTGAGCGGGACAAAGCTCCTAAGAAAGTGAAACATGGCAAATATCAAGTCGCAGATCAAACGTATCGGCACAAACCTTAAGGCTCAAGAGCGTAACAAGGCTGTTCGTAGCGAAGTTAGAACCGCTATCCGTGCAGTTCGCGAAGCAGCAGCCGCTGGAGACAAGGCTCTTGCCTCAGAAGCGCTAAAGGTTGCTACCAAGAAGCTAGACAAAGCTGTTTCAAAGGGTGTATTCCACAAGAACGCAGCAGCTAACAAGAAGTCAGCTATCGCCAAGAAGGTTTCAGCTCTATAAACCAAACTTCTAAAAGACCCGCTTCGGCGGGTCTTTTACTTTAAGCGGCAGGTATCCGCTTATCTCTTCCAGCCACTGCCCCAGCGAAAAGTTGGATGAAGGTAAGAGTGGAAACCAGAATCAAACTTGCATCCCAGTTTCCTGTTACATCTCTGAGCAGACCAAAGCCAAATGTTGCTGCCGCTGAAATCAAATAACCCCAACCTTGAGCAAGGGCCGACAACTGAGTTGTCTGTGTGCTGGTGCTAGCCCTTGACCCAATCAATGTCAAAGACAGTGGGAAAGTAGCTGCGAAACCGAATCCGGTAATGATGCAAGCAAGAATCAACAGATCCGGGGTCAACCAAATCATGAGCAAACCTGCAAGAGTCAATGAGGTCATAACCATCGCAATCACAGACAGCGATTTGAATCTTCTAAACAAGAGCGAAGCTATAAAACCTGAAGGAACGCCGACAAATGTAGTCAAACCAAGTAGCGCTCCAGCATCCACATCGGACATTCCTCTATCAATCAATAGTGATGGGAACCAATTCAAGATTGAGTAGAAACCACCTGACTGAAGACCAAAGAAAAAAACAATTCCCCAGGTTAGAGATGATCTTGCTACGGCCCTCTTCTCTTCGGCGTGAGTTGCTACAGAAGTAACTTTCTCAACACTCTTGGATCTGAATAGTGGAACCCAGAAAATGATTGCTAGCACTGCAGGGAAAATCCAGACGGCTAGCGCTCCACGCCAGCCACCAAGCAAATCAGATGATGGCACAGCGATAGCAGCTGCAAAGCTTGCCGATATAGCGAGCAGTGTCACATAAACGCCAGTGATCAACTCGATACGATCTGGAAATTGCTCTCTAACAATTGTAGGAATCAAAACGTTGGCTATGGCGATTGCTAGACCAATTAGAACTGTGCTTGTTATGAGCACTGGGAATCCACCAATGAGACGCGTAGTCATTGCGATCGTCAGCAGAATCAGGACAAACATCACCGCTTTGTTGAGCGTGAATCTCTTGACTAGGAAAGGACTAGCAAATGCTCCGATGCCAAAACAAACGATAGGCAGCGATGACATCAAGCTCACTTGAAATAGCGTGAGAAATTCAGTTCTAACCAATTCATCAACTAGTGGGCCAATAGATGCAACCGGCGGTCTGATTGCTAGAGAGATGAAAACAAGAGATAGCAACGCCCAAATGGAATACTTAGCAGCCTTCATTAACTTCTTCCCTTATTAGCAACAAGGCCAATAAGTCTCTCTAATGCGTAATAAGAATCCTTCTCGCCACCCTTAACAGCAAAATCTGTCTCTGCGATTGCATGTATGACGCGAGCAATACCAGCTTCAGTCCAGCTGGAACTAGCAGAACGAATAAGCGGAAAGACCCAGTCCTGCACTCCGAGTAATGCGGCATTGGCGTTTGGGTTGCCAAAAACTTTAGCTAACTGCCCAATCTTCTTAGCAAATGCACCAACAAGAACGACTGGCTCTAAACCTTGATCTAATGCATGCCTTAGAAGTAACAGAGCTACTCCAATTTGTCCATCAAACGCAGCATCAGCGACTTTGAATACGGTAGTTTCCAATCTCCCGCCAAAATACCTCTCAACAATCTCAGGTGTGATGTCCCCCGCATCATCTAGCTGAAGTTGAGATGCTGCTGCGGCTAACTCTTCAAAGTCTTTATTGAAGATGTCAACAAGTGCCTGGGCTGCAGCCTTTTGAATCTTTCTGCCCTTCGCGATGAACTCATTCTCAACAAAGGTAACTCTCTCGGCCTCTTTAGAAACATCCAAGCAAGTTGCCTCTAGAAAGGCATCGTTTGCTCGCAGGGTTTCAAGGAGCTTCTTTCCGCGAACCGATTTGCCGTTATGCCTGAAGATAACAACAGCATCTTCAGATGGTTGGTTCATATATTCGATGCCATCTGTGATCAGAGCGTCAGTACATCTCTCAACTCCGTCAATCACAACCAACTTTGAATCGCCGAACAATCCAGCACTTGCAACATCGAATAGCTGCCCGCCAACGTAGTCAGCACCGTTTAGTTCAACTACCTCAAGGTCTTCATTTGTGCTTCGAAGTTCTGCTCGAACGGCCTTTATAGCTCTGTCTGCAAAGAAGTCTTGTCCTCCAGATACGAGTATCACCGGTGCTGACTTAGCGGCACGCCACGGGACTACTTTTGCTGGACTCACCCATCAAGCCTAACTTCTGCCGGCGATAGACACTTCAAGCCCTGAATCCGTTTCAGCTATGCCAATTGCCCCCATTTCATCAGTTCTTAAGACTTTGGTAGCACTAAACGCCAAGGTGTCTAAAGTTCGTTTTGTCGGATGCCCATAGGAGTTATCCCTTCCAACAGAAATCAAAGCAATGTCCGCATCTAAGGCTTCGTAAAGCTCAGGGGCTTGATCAGCTGAGCCGTGGTGAGCTACTTTGACGATCACCATTCTTGAACCATAACCTGACTCAAATAATGCTTTATGGTCCGAGCCCATCCGTAGTTGAGCTCTTTCCCCTGAATCGGCGAGAGTAAACAAGGCAACATTATTGTTCTCCCAATACATTGATGTGCTGGCGTCATTACTGTCATCGGCATCTGTAGCTCCACGACTTGGGGCCAACACTAGCCAGCTGTAATCGCCGAGTTGTCCTCGCATCCCCTTTTCAACTTCAATCAGTGCAACGCCTTTCGATTCGAGAATGTCTTGAGCCATGTTCGCTCCTGGACGCTCGTCTTTAAATGGAGTAACCAGAGCAGTCACCACTTCCCTACCTGTAACAGCCCCAAGCACACCTCCAACATGATCCATGTCATAGTGAGTAAGAACCAACAAATCAATCTTTGAGATCCCTAGCCCTGTTAGACATGAATCAATTGCCGGGTCTTCTCTCCCAACATCAATTACTGCAACTTTTCCCTGTGAACGAATGACTAGAGCATCACCCTGCCCTACATCACAGTTGATGATTGAGTAATCAGACTTATAGAAGGCACTTCCTTTTACGGCAAGCGATGAACTGTGAGCAAAGAATGACAGCAGAATGAATGCAACTACTCCACCTGCTGTTCGTTTGATAGCCGCTTTTGTTGAACTCAAGTACAGCCAGATCAAAACAACTATTGCAATCGCTAAACCGATTCCAAGAGTTCCCTCAACCCAACTGATGCTCGCTGAAGGAGCATTAGCGAATCTTTCAGCAACATAGAGAATCACAGCCGCAGGGTAAGAAGCAATTAGACAAAGCGAAGAAGCTAACAGAGGAAGAAACGGTGAAACAAGACAAGCAATTAGACCGATGACCGTAATAGGAGCAACTAATGGTTCAGCCATGACATTGGCAAAGATTGAATACACAGGTATTGAAGGTTGAAGTAAAAGTAAAACTGGCAAACAAGCTATCTGAGCTGAAAGCGAAACTGAGACAACTACAGCCAGCCAAAGCGGCATCTTTCTGTGCAACACTTCAACCAACTTTGGAGCGAGAACTAATAACCCCCATGTTGCAAGAGCTGACAGAGCGAAACCAAAGTCCATGGATAAAGAAGGCTGAAAGACGAGCAAGAGAACGACAGCTAGGGAAAGGGCTTCAAGTGGAGGAACTCTTCTGCCGAGTAAGTAGCCGATTAGAACTGCTGCGACCATCACACTTGCACGCAAAACGCTAGGTTCAGGACCTACCAACCCAAGATAAGCAAAGATGACACCAAAGCTAAGCGAGAGTCTGATTGATCTTCTAATCGGTAGCAAATTGAGAAGCAGAGCCGCTCCAGCCAAAACAATCGCACAGTTAGTTCCACTCACAGCAGATAAGTGCGTCAACGAAACAACCTTGAGGTTCTCTAATGCCTCACTAGAAAGTTTCGAGTCATCCCCAATAGTTAGACCTGCGACCAATGCCGCAGAATCAGCACTTACTCCAGATAGGTTCGCTAGGAAAGCAGACCTAGTATCTCCGAGCGGGTCAAACTGCCTTACAGACGAACTATCGAGCAAAGCTTTGAGGTTGCTTGAGAACGATTCATCGCTTCTAAAGGCAGGGCGAACAGTGATTACGGCCCTAATAAAGGATCCAATAATGAGTTCACTCACTTCAGAGTCTCCAGACAACGAACCGATTCGCGAAGCCAAGGGTCCGTCAGATTGCACCTGAATCTTCACAGAAAACTTCTCTCGCCCTGCGAATCCATTCTCTTTCTTCGGAGCTTCGACGACCTTTGCCTGGACTGTGACGCTCTCTCGCTTCTCTAAGAGAGTCTGCAGTGAAGCAGGCTGCAACGAAGGTTCAATGAGATTCACAAATACTGCTGCAACTACCCACGCAACAATTGCAAGAACTCTTAGTATCAAAGAGTTACTAAGTCCTTGAAAGAGGCAAACAACTTATCGCCAATGCCAGCGACATTTAATAGATCTTCCTTTGCCTTGAATCCTCCGTTGGCACTTCTCCAGTCAACAATCCGACCAGCAAGGGCTGGGCCGACTCCTGGTAGATCTTCAAGTTGAGATGAGGACGCTTGATTTAGAGAAATCAATGAAGAACTTGTTGGTCCATCGAATGACGCTACGCTCGACTCCGATGAAACAACAAGTTGCTCGCCATCCGTGAGAGCTCTGGCCATGTTGACACTTGACTGGTTGGCTTTCTCGGTGAAGCCGCCAGCCGCTAGAACTGCATCGTAGACGCGAGTGCCTGTATCAAGTTGATAAATACCAGGTGACTTTACAGATCCAGCTACATGCACATAGATCTTTGGGGATTGAACATCACTACTAACCCCGGCAGAATCAGAAGACTTCTCCAGCTTCAGTGAGTTGTCTTGACCAGAGCCTGAACTGAAGACATAAACACCAAAGGCAACTACTGCGAGCAAAGTGATAGTTACTTTGAGTGCTCTCGGGCTGAACTCAGTAAGAACTTCTTTTATCCATAGAACCATATAAGAAAACTAAATCAGAAACACATGCCAGAGCGTCTGTGTCCTAGTGGATGTGAAGAACTAGCCCTTAGTTACGATGTTGATAAGTTTCGGAGTTCTAATGATTGTCTTAACAATTTCTCGACCATCAATAGCTTTCTGAACAACAGCAGATGCATCAGCAGCTGCCTGCAAATCTGCCTCTGTTGCATCAACCGAGACTTCACAAGTGTCTCGAAGCTTTCCATCAACCTGAAGGATTGCAGTGGTTGTGCTTTCAATCAATAGAGATTCATCAGCTTCAGGAATCAGAGCTAATGCGACGCCAGGCTTGTGACCTAGTAGTGACCACATCTCTTCTGCCATGAATGGAGCAAACAAAGAAAGTGCTTTAGCAACAATCTCTGTTGCTTCTCTAACAGCAGGATCAGTTGGTCCTGGCATACCGTCAATAGCTTTGCGAACAGCGTTCACTAGCTCCATTAGCTTGGCTACCCCTACATTGAATTTGAAGTTCTCAATGTTGGTTCCGAAATCTCTCAGGAATGAATGGGTAGCTATTCTAAGTTCCGTATCTCCTGTTGAGTAATCAACACCAATAGGAGCCTCAACATCGTTGGCTAGTCTCCAGCAACGAGCAAGGAACTTTCCTGATCCAGATGGTGAAACATCTGCCCAGTCAATGTCATCCTCTGGAGGACCAGCGAAAGCCATAGTCAACCGAATAGCGTCTGCTCCATGCTCATCCAGCTGGTCTCCTAGTTTGACTAGGTTTCCCCTTGATTTACTCATCGCTGAACCATTCATAAGAACCATTCCCTGGTTTAACAACTTGGTGAATGGTTCAGAGAAGTCAACATAACCAAGGTCTTTTAAAACCTTGGTGAAGAAGCGTGCATAAAGAAGGTGCAAGATCGCGTGAGTAACTCCACCCACATATTGATCTACAGGAGCCCACTGGTTAGCTTCTTCCTTGCTAAATGCTTCTGTCTCACTGTTTGGAGATAGGTAGCGAAGGAAATACCAAGAAGAGTCAACGAAGGTGTCCATGGTGTCGGTGTCACGCTTAGCCGGAGCCCCACAGTTAGGACAAGGAACATTTACCCAGTCATCTGCTCCACCTAGTGGAGAGGTTCCCTTAGGTGCGAGATCTAAACCTTCAGCAGAAGGAAGCTCGATAGGTAGTTGATCTTGAGGAACTGGTACTTCACCACAGGCATCACAGTGCACGATAGGAATAGGAGTTCCCCAGTAACGCTGACGAGAAATCAACCAGTCACGCAATCTAAAGTTCTTAGCTGCTTTACCGCGCTTCTCTTTCTCAAGAATCTCAGTAATCTTTGAAATGGCTTCTTTCTTAGACAAACCATTCAAGATGTCAGAGTTCACAAGAACTCCTTCGCCTGTGGTGGCGATACCTGTTTCAGCTGCATCTGCTTCACCAGTATCAACAACAGTCCTCACAGGTAGACCCATCGATCTAGCAAAATCTAAATCTCTTTGATCGTGAGCTGGAACGGCCATGATGGCACCAGTTCCATAATCAGCAAGAACGTAATCAGAAATCCAAACTGGAATGCTTTCGCCGTTAGCAGGATTGATTGCTACTCGACCTGAATCCAAACCGGTCTTCGGTCTATCGGTAGCTAAACGTTCAATGTCATTTGATTTCTTTACTTCATCCAGGTAGTTCTGGAAAGCCATACGAACTTCAGGAGTAGAACCAGAAACAAGTTCAGAAGCTAGATCACTGTCAGCGGCAACAACCATGAAGGTTGCTCCATACAAAGTGTCTGGTCGAGTGGTGTAGACAGTTACTGGCTCTGTTCTACCTTCAATTACAAAATCAACTTCTGCTCCATAAGATCTACCAATCCAGTTTCTCTGCATTGAAAGAACCTTTGAAGGCCAGTTACCCTCAAGGAGTTCTAGATCATCGAGCAATCTATCTGCATACTCAGTTACTTTGAAGAACCACTGGGTTAGAGCCTTCTTAGTAACTAGTGAGTCACATCTCTCACATGCTCCACCAACAACCTGTTCGTTAGCTAGAACTGTCTGACATGACGGACACCAGTTCACCATTGAGTTCTTGCGATATGCCAAACCCTTTTTATAGAACTCTAGGAACAACCACTGGTTCCAGCGGTAGTAAATAGGATCACAGGTTCTAATAATCCTGTCCCAGTCAAATGAGCAGGCATACCTTCTCATTGAAGCTTTGTGGATCTCTATGTTGTCGTAGGTCCATGCTCGAGGATCAAGGTTTCTCTTGATTGCGGCATTCTCTGCAGGAAGACCAAAAGCATCCCAACCAATAGGGTGCATGACGTTGTAACCCTTTTGAATCCAGTAACGAGCAATGACATCACCCAGGGCATAAGCCTCAGCGTGACCCATGTGAAGATCCCCTGATGGGTAAGGGAACATGTCCAAGACATACTTCTTAGGACGGTTATCCCCTTTATTACCTGAGGCAAATGGACGAAGCTCATCCCATACCGGTAGCCACTTCTCTTGGATAGCGAAGACGTCAGGCCCAGTTGGATCGTTGCGGTTCTCGTTCATGGTCTCAATTCAGGTTTTTACTTAGGTTCTAGGCTACCAAACCAATAAATAACTACTGACTAACCCCAAGGGCCGAAAGTAGTGCCCTTGCTTTGAGCTTGGTCTCTAATAACTCAGCCTGAGGGTCTGAATCAATGGTTATTCCCCCGCCAATACCAATAGTTGCTTTGTCATCTTCAAAGACGATGGTTCTAATGGTCATAGCCAGATCAGCAGCACCTCTATAACAGATGTAACCGAAGCAGCCACTATAGATACCTCTAGGTCCCTGCTCTAGACCTCTAAGTATCTCCATAGCTCTAATCTTTGGAGCACCAGTCATTGATCCTGCTGGGAAGCAGGCCTCAATGGCATCAAATACATCTAGTCCTGGCTTGAGCTTCGCCTCAACAGTACTTACCAACTGATGAACAGTTGCATAGCTCTCAACATCGAACAACTTAGTCACAACAACATCTGAAGGTTCAGATACTCTACCCAAATCGTTTCTCATTAGATCAACAATCATGAGGTTCTCAGCACGTTCCTTCTCATTGGTTCTGAGTTCTTCGACCAGAAGAGAATCTTCTTGAGGATCAAGAGATCTCTTTCTTGTTCCTTTGATTGGTTTACTACTTACCAAACCAGATTCATCAACTCGTAGGAACTGTTCAGGTGATGAACTAACAATAGAAATGTCGCCGAATCGCATGAATGACAGATACGGAGAAGGGTTGTTTTCTCTAAGAGCAAGGAAAGCAGCAAATGGATGGCTTTCAGTTTCAATAGTCATCTGATTAGTTAGACAGAGCTGATAAGCATCGCCTTTAGCAATACTGTCTTTAGCCTTCTCAATCAAAGCTAAGTACTCCTCATCGCTATGACGAAGAGACAGCGATGAAACTTCCTTGATCTGGTTTTTAGACCTAAAGACAGCTCCTTCACCACCGATAAGAGCAAGACGAAGAAGAGCAGCATCCCTATAACGAATGAACGATTCTTCTGAATCGAATAACCCTAAGAAGTAAAGGGATTCTCCATCATGGTCAAGAACAATTGCTCTATCAACCAGCATGAAGGTGGCAACACCTTCATAGCTGTATGAGCCAACTAGACCAGGTCTGAAATCAAATGGAAGTTCAATAGAATCCTCTTCTATTGAATCTCTAAGAGCATTTAGGGATAGAGTGAGCTCTTCTTCTCCTACTACTTGGTAAGCAGCACCCATGATGCTGAAACGGTTGGTTTGATGATGTTCACGATCAAACAGGAAAGCATTGCTGTCGTTTAGATGCAGCGAGATGAAGGCATCAGGCATACTTACACGGCTAGGTAATTTACTGCAGAAAAGACGCAATTCACTTACCTAACTCGCTCAAAAGAAAACCAACTATCTATAGATTAGAGCCATGCAGTCTTACATCTTCCAGGAAGGCTCTCTAATACCCAAAGAGAGCTATGAGAGCGTCCTTGTCGCTGACTCATTCCTCGTTGAAGATGGCAAAGTACGCTCTCTAGCCCTTCATCTAGACCGATTCAAAAGAGGTCTAGAACTAAAGGCTCCTGAACTATCAAGTTCCTTTGATAACTTTCTAAATAATGCACTAGCCCTCATACCTAGAACAGGTCGGTACTTCCCTAAATTCGAAGTCCAAGACAAAGCAACACCAGTGTTTGGCTTCATCCTTAGAGAAGCCCCAGAACAGCTAGGACCAGCAACTCTATGGACTTACCCCTACCCAGATCCTCGTAAAGACCTAAGCACCAAAGGTCCTGAACTCTCCTTAGGAGTCGAACTTAGATCTCTAGCTCAAGCACAAGGAGCAGATGAAACCATCTTGCTCAATGAACACGGTGAGATAAGTGAAGGTGCTCTATCTTCTCTTGTTTGGTGGCGTGGAGATGTTCTATGTGCTCCAGGCAATGAAATACCTTGGCTTGAATCTGTCACAAGACAAGAGGTTTTTCAGATAGCAGAAACCATGGCAATCAAGACCAGGTTTGAGCACGCAATCCCAGAAGAACTAATCGGTCTTGAACTATGGCTTCTCTCCTCCCTTCAAGGAATCAGAACAGTGAAGAGTTGGATAGAGGTAAGCGAAAACTTCCCTCAAAGCCAACATGTCTCTGCTTTTGAGAAAAGAATGAAGCTGCTGGCAAGTGCTTTGCCTTAAAGACTGAAAAGATAGAAGCATGTGTGGAAGAACAGTTGTTGCTAGATCAATGGGTGAACTAGTCACTCTCTTTGACATTGATGATGTGATTGGTGAACAACCTGGTATTACCTATAACAACCCCCCATCACTTCCTGCATCTATCATTGTTGACCGAGTTCTCAAAGATAACGAAGGTGAACATGCTGGTGAACTTAGAAGACAAATTCACTCAGCCAGATGGGGTCTAGTTCCTAAGAACTCTCAGGGACCTGCGAACACTCCCCTTCATAACAACGCAAGAATTGAAACTGTTCTTCAGAAACCCACCTTTAGAAACTCAGTTCTAAGACAACACTGCGTAATGCCAGTATCTGGCTATTACGAGTGGCAGATCAAAGAAGACGGTTCCAAGCAACCTTTCTATATCAATGCAGGTGATGAAGGCATGCTTGCTCTAGCTGGCATCTATGACTGGTGGCTAGATCCTTCCAAGAAACCAGATGACCCTTCTAGATGGCTTCTATCGTTTGCAATCCTGACTAAAGACGCTGCAGAACCCTTGGCTCCTATCCACGAGAGAAACCCAATCCTGCTTTCGGAATCATCTATGGCTGAATGGTTGGACCCAGACAACCTAGAAGATGCAGAACACACCACGCCTGATCTTCTAAAGGAACTCTCAGATGAATCAGACAGGGTTGCCGCAGAAGTTGAGTTCTGGCCAGTAGCTGCGGAAGCAGGCAATGTTCGAAACAACTCTGAAAGTCTTATAACTCCATTAGCCTGATGATTCACCTAATACAAGAGCCTCTAAGCTAGTCGCAAATCGCCTGATTGTTAGAATGAGGAATATGCGAAGGAAAACATCGGAAAGACTTCTAGAACTATCTTCTGGACTCATGCGTTCAACTCTAATTATCGCATTCGTGTTTGCATCATTGTTTAGCACTTCTCAGAGCTCCCATGCTTCTGTATCCGACTCCAACGCTCCGCAAAGCCATACCACTGGGCTGAACGCCATCTCGGATCAGGAACCTTCAGAGAGCGAAAACCAGATTGGCATCGCCAATACTGAAGCAACCTACACTCTCGCTGACGTGGCAATACACAACACTCAAGCTGACTGCTGGACTGTCGTGTTCGAGAAGGTTTACAACATAACCAGCTACATAAGAAACCATCCTGGTGGAGCAAGTTCTATTTCAAAGATTTGTGGAAAAGACGGCACAGCTATCTTTGACAACAAGCACGGTGGATCTTCATCTCAAGCTCTCATTCTTTCCACCTACAAAATTGGAGCTCTAGCAAAGCCTGTTGTGAAAACCTGTACCGCAGGAAACTTCTACAGTGATGCCTTATCAAAATGCACACCTGCTCCCAAGGGTTACTTTGTAACCGCAATATCTTCAGCAGCTGGAGTCACCTCGGCAACAGCATGTCCCGCAGGTTACACAACCCTAGCCACTGGTTCAAAACAGTCTTCTGATTGCTATAAGCCAATGGCTCAAACCATAACTGGATTCAGCGCTCCTAAGACTATGAAGTACATGGCACTTAGCTACTTACCGATAACAACCAACACAAAAGCATATGCAACTGCAAAGACCACAGGTCCTTGCTCAGCTCAAGCTGTGAATGTTGTGACCACGGTCAAAGGCAAGAAGGTAACAACCAGGAAACTGAAGGTTACTGCTTACGAAAAGGCTGGCACCTGCAAGATCACTCTCACTTCCCCAGCTAAAGACAAGTACTTAGGTCTAACTAACACTGTTCAGATCAAGGTTAGTAAAACTGGGAAGTAGAGGGACATATCTAAATACACCTAATTCAACAATGCACGTGACTAAGGCATGCGTGCTCTAGAAGGGTGTATGAATCGGGCTTGATTCATCCGAGAAACCAGTTGATGTTTCTAGATGGCTTCTATCTTTTGCAATCCCCACTAAAGATGCAATAAATCTTTTGCTCCATTTTACGAGAGAAACCCAATCCATTTCTTAGAATCTTCAATGGCTGAATAGTTAAACAAAGACAACCTATAAAAGCGTGAGAACACATCCCAACTCTTCTAAACGAGTTGGCATGCCAGTCTGACCAAAAACCTGAACGAGTTCTTCTGGCCTGTTGAGGCTGAGGATGGCAATATAAGGAAAAACAATTCAGCTCAGAATGACCATTTTATTTGTTGATCCACCAGACCAAAGATTTATGGACTTAAAGTCGCAGGGACGATGTAAATTTGAGAGGTGAATAACAAAATACTTTTAGGTCAGTTCTATACTCGAGGCAATCCATTCCAATACGCTCGGGCTCAAAAATGGTTCAAGGAAATACCCCATTTGATGGATGCCAAAATCATCGAGCCTTTTGCTGGATCAAACAGCATTGTTGCCTTAGTGAATTCCTCGGTTGAGACGCTGACTCCGCGGAATTGGCAAAGTTTTGATATTCACCCAGAAGCTATTGAGAGTAATCTTGTTCCAGAGATCACACTGATTAGGCGTGATACTCTTGAAGACTTTCCCTCAGGATTTGATATCGCGATAACAAACCCACCTTATCTCGCCAAAAACTCGGCAACAAGAAAAGGCATGGTCGTACATTTTGGAGAGTATCAGGATGTATTCGAGGTCGCGCTTCATGAAATGCTAAGCAACTGCGATTGGGTTGCAGCAATCATTCCAGAAAGTTTTATCACTAGAAAAATCTTTAAGGATCGCTTGGATGCAGTAATCAGCCTGAACCATGAAATGTTTGATGATACAGAGTTCCCTGTTTGTTTGGCCCTCTTTTCTCCAAAGTCAGCAATTGACTTTGAGATATGGAGAGGTGATGAATTCCTAGGTTTAAGAAATGATCTTGATAAAGAAGTTGAGAATTTGTTATCTGCACGTACTCTAATCAAGCCTCGATTTAATGCGCCATTAGGCGAAATCGGTTTGATAGCTATCGACAACACAAACGGACCAAGCTTAAGATTTGTAAGCGGTGAAACTATACCGAGCGAAGAAATCAAAGTGACTTCAAGGTCTCTCACGAGGATTTCCATGGATTATGTCTACGTAGCTCTAGAGCCTGACCTCGTAATCGCAGAGGCCAATAAGGTACTAGACAGTTACAGAGAGTTGAGTAGCGATGTATTTCTCACCGCGTTTAAGGGGCTTAGAGCTGATAACTCTTACAGAAGACGTATTGATTGGAACACAGCGGGCAGGATACTCAATAGGGCAGTCGCCAACCTCACGTCTTAAGATGTGAAAAGAATTTCTTTGAATCTTGAACAAAATCATCCCAAGTGGTCACAATCACATTTGGATACAAAATCTTCGTCTCTTCAAGTTTCGACACTTTAGATCGTGTTGAGATCTTGGAGTAGTAGTCTCCGTCGAGAATTGAAGCGATATAGACATTCTGTCCTGCCGTGGTTTTCTTACCCAACTGGTTCAGTGTGTTCCGCACATCCGTAAGTGCACTTGTCTGAGCTCCACCTGATTGGCGGGTGTATTTGTGTATGACGTAGATATCCGCACCGTTTTTCAGAGTAATTTTTAGGTCCAAAGACTTTACGCCAGCTGGCTTGCTAGAGGAAATTAATCCTTTGTTCAGGTAGCGAGCATCCTTGCCGGACTTTGGCAAGATTTCAACGCCCTTAATGAAAACTGTCTGTTTGAGTAAATATTTCCGTAATTCATCTTCGTAGAACCCCATACGATTGGGATCCTTTGCAGCAATGGCGAGGAAGACATTTTTATCGTTGAGAACCAGCTTGTAAATCTCATTTGGCTCAACCTCGTACCTTTCTGCAAAGTTTTCTACTTTAGTTCTTTGCTCTTTAGTTATGTCATCCATTACCTTAGGAAAAAGCCCCATGTCTAGTTTGATTTTGGCAAGAATTTCCTTTCGAGCCACCTTGTAGATGTCCAACTCCGGGATCATTACTTACTCCAAAGGTGGCTACTCGCCTCAATCAAGCCATCATATGTGGTGACTATCGAGGTAGGCGCATCTCTGGCAGCCTTTTCAAGCCTTGTTAGGGTTCCGCCTTCAACCTTCTGCTTGTAATACTCTCCATCCAGGACCGCAGCTACATTTACTTGACTTTGCCCATTAGGCCCGATTGCATGTTGAAGGGTGAGTTCAGCATCTCTGAACGCAGCATCCTGCGCTCCTCCGCCTTCTTTAGTGAATTTATGAATTATCCATAACGTCTCCCCGTTTACAAATTCAACATAAAGGTCAAGCGACTTAATTAATTTTGTCTTCTTACCCTGAACTACTCGGCCCTTGTCAATGTGGTAAGAATTTTTCCCCCCTTTTGGAAGTTTCTGAACTCTCTCCACCTGGGGTTGTTTGACCAAGTATTCAACTAGCGCTGTTTCGTAGTAGTCCATACGACTTGGATCTTTACCTACTATAGATCTAAAGGCGACAGGGTCCCTTAGGATGCTTTCAACGACTTCTTCTACTTTATGCCCAAATTTTTCTGCGTGATGTTCAATTTTCTTGAGTTGCTCGGGCGTGAGGCTATCTTCCTTCTTTGGGAACGAACCTTCTATTTTTTTGATTTCGTTCAATACATGTTGTCTTTTTGCTTCGTAAATGTCCACAAGCAATCCCTTTTCCCGAATGAGAATTATTTTAGCTCTTATTCCAATTTGCAATGTCCGCCCAAAGCTATAAACTCTAATATCCGAACATATGTTCGGGAGTATTGTTAGGGTATTTTATGGGACGTATAGACGAAGCTGTGGCTGTTTTACTGGATCAGGAGGGTGCTCCTGCCCTATTTAGATGGAGGGAAAAGGACTATCAGGTTAGTTCTAGACCAGTTAGATGGTTCGCTAGAACTGAATGGTGGGTAGGAGAAAGAGCCCATAGAGGCATAGGTTCAGGAATCCTTGAGGTAGAGATGTGGCGGTTCCTGGCTACTGGGGATGGCACAAAGACATCATTTGAACTACTTCATAACACCGCTGGCAATAGCTGGAAGTTGCTTAGGCGGTTTGAGTGAGCTTTACCCACCTTCACGTAGCCTCAGGGTTCTCTGCCCACTATGGGGTTAATAGGCCTGAGCTGTTGGTTGAGGCTGCTCATAACCTAGGGTTTGATGCTTTGGCTCTTACTGACAGGGATGGGCTTTATGGTGCTATCAAACACATAGGAGCATGTCTTCAGGTAGACATGGCTCCTATTGTTGGTGTTGATCTACCTGTTCTTGATGAAGATGGGTCTTTATTGGCTCGGGTGGTTGTCTTAGCTCATGGTCATAACAAAGGTTTAGGTTGGGCTACCTTATGTGCTGTTGTTAGTGAAGCTCATGCCATAGGCAAGAAGAAACTGTTTGGAATAAAGAGAAGCAAACTATCCCAGTTAGTAAACACTGGGCTAGTTTCCTGCACAGTCTTGTTAGGCCCTGATAGTGATGTTGCTAAGGCCACTCTTG
>Ga0315905_10003437_pt1 | contig 16354 bp, 14 predicted proteins | sample LakEriMetagenome_5_FD_203522 | JGI IMG/M metagenome (GOLD analysis project Ga0315905, IMG submission 203522) | Freshwater fungal communities from buoy surface, Lake Erie, Ohio, United States - Buoy 4 MA121 | ecosystem: Environmental > Aquatic > Freshwater > Lake | place: USA: Lake Erie, Ohio... | reverse complement strand
GCACGACCCTCTCTCCTAGCCGCTCCTCAATATGGCACAAGACATCGAGTTCTCTGCCACCTGCCACTGCAGGGGAAATTGTGAGAGATTTAGCGAGGGATACGCTTGCTGCTGCACATCCAGGATCTTTGCTGCGTGTAAAAGCCACCTCGGGAAGATCACTGGTGCGCGTCGACGATTCCATTACTGTCACGAAAAAAGTGTGTACTCGGTATCGCACTGCAGTACCAACTCGCCCGATGTCGCGGTGGTCAGAGGAGGGGCTTGATATCCGGAAAGAGCAGTGGATGGCAGAGGTCACAAAGCTTCGGGCTCGTGGGGAGGACCAGTTTTCGGCTGCTGAAGCACTGAATAAAGGAATTCCGTACGCTCGGAGGGGAGTGCTTGTGGACGCTCTCAGTAAGAGTGCATGCGTGGAGGATGCCCACAACTTGCAGGTGCGACGTACCTCGTGCCGGGTCATGGAGCGGGAACTGCAGCAAATAGACTCGCAAGTGCAGCAGATGCACAAGGACCTTGATTGTCCAATGGCATCTCCCACAGCATCTCACTGTACATCCCAGAATTCCGATGATGACCTGTTTGCAGAGTTTGATTCCGAGAGGGGAATCTGGGCTAACACTGAAACGCCAAGAATGCGTCAGTCGTCCTCACAACAAGCGAGAGTTACAACAGGCAGCAACTCGGATTTTAAGAATATGTCAGTGGCAGAGCAAGTGGCAGAGCGAATGTGTCACGACACGATTAAGATCTTTCCAAAACGCTGGGTCGAAAACGCATCAAATGATGTGGGCGGCATTCTCAAGTGGCGCACTTTATCGTACGTCGATCAACTCGCCGCAATTTATACCGCAATGCGCGACGCCAACGACATTGGGCAGGTCAATGTTCTCATGTGCGCAGACACAGAACGCATGTATGCATGCTGGTGCGCATGCCAGTATCACGCGCAGGCTGTCTAATTTTTTTCTCCCGTGCCTGGCCTCAATGAGCAGATTCTCAAAGATGTCCCGGGTTCCGATCCGAGCAAGATGTCAATCACAGTGACCTACCGATCTATACCAAAGCTGACGGCTGAAATAGTTGTTATCGCTACCAAAATGGGCGAAAAGAGCAAGGCGCTTGCGTGTCTCGAAAGTATATTTGACGACGAACTTCGAGCCGAGACCACGAACAGGGTGTACGAGATTGCACAGCGCCTGTGGATGGATGAACTTGTCGCTGAATTATTCAAACGCGGTCACGTGAAGGACAAACGTGATATTAAACGTGCTGGCATGCCCTCACTTCCCAGCAGGATGCAAGTGCTACCACAGACCGCTGCGCATGCCCTCGTCACACATGCCGAGCGTATGCAGCAAGAGGAGACTGTCAGAGCTCTCTCAGCCGCCAAGCATATTCCCGAGGTTGTCGTCGACATGGGAGAGGAGGAGGAGCTTTCTTCTGATGAGGAGCCTGATATCCTGGCGCATGAAGTTGAAGGCGAAGATGAGCAGCAAAAGGACGAAGAGTTCAATTACGTAGATCAAGGAGAGGATGTAAGAGGTGAAGATTTGTCCAGAACGAGGATTGGGAGAAAGGAAAGAGAGGAAAAGATGAGACCCCCATACTGGTTGGCAGACGAAGAAAGTCTGAAACTCGTACAGGAGGTAAAAAACCTCGTTGACTCGCAAATGAAGACCATGGATGTGATTCACACGTTGGCGACGAAGCATGGACACACCCTTACCGTTGACTTTGTGGAAGACATACGCGACAGAATGCAGCTTGAGACTCTCACGTCAGGTACGGCACACGGCATCTCTTGCATCTATTTCGACCACATCCGAATCCACCAATCCGACTTCTCTTCTCACATCATCTATTTTCTGCCTCGCTGTCTCCCTTCCCTGCCTGCCAACATCCTCCCTTGTCCCCCTCTCGCTAGGTTTGGCGCCGGACCACCCGGTGAGAATCAGATTTTCTCGCCTCATGAACATGTACACCAAGATGACCTTCGAAGCTTGGAGGGTTTTTTCAAAAACATGCCAAAAACACCGTGTCGCACTGACAGACCAGTACTTGGCGGCATGCTCGTACAACCGCGTCGTGCCTGTCGCAATGTCGACGGTATCGTGCATACGTGCATGTGCATTTTGGTGTATGTCTGGAAGTGTTAGGGTGCATTTGCATGTTAGAGTCCGTGTGCATGCGTGAGGGCGGGTCGAGTGCCAATTGATTCGGTTCATGATGCGTTTGTTTTGTCTTTTACAGATATCGAAATTTATTAAGAGCAAGGATTCCAACACTCTAGACCTTTCTCAACATGGCCTCACAGCGCATGCAATGTCAGCGATAATGGATGCGATGGCTGCGACAAAAGACTACCTGGGTGAGCAGGCACACGATGTGAATTATGTGAGGGAACGCCTGGGCGATGAACCGATCACGGTCCTAGATGTTTGTGAAAATGACTTGCAGGAGTCCGGTTGCGTCATATTGATGGAGTGTTTACTGGTTGAAACAAGCAACTGGTGCCTGACGACGTTGAGAATCGGGAGCAACAACCTTCGTGACAAAGGATGTCTCGCCATGTTTCCCCTGTTCTCCTCTGAACGTATCAGGCTGCAGCATTTGTCCATCAACAACAATGCCATCGGCGACAAGGCTCTAGCAAAGCTCGCTGAAGCAGTCAAGGTCAACCGAGACCTGTTGAGTCTAGACGTGTCTGAAAACAAAGCAGAAATGTGCGCCGGCACGGCCCTCGGGCAGATGATTCGTGAAAACAGGACCTTGACGTATCTAGACTGCAGCTCCAACATGATACGCGGACTGGGAGCCCAAGCTGTGGCTGAGGCTCTGGGGGATAACGACATTTTGCGCGAGATCAACCTGTCCTGGAATGGGTTTGGTGATCAGGGGCCGTGCGGCGCCCTAGCTTCTTCCATTGAGAGAACCAGTGGTTTGGACGTGCTCAATATAGGCTACAATCGTATCAATTTGCGGGGGGCAACTGCACTTGCTAGCCACCTGGAGGGCAATGGGCGCATAGGAAAAATAATCTTGGACGGCAACCCCATTGGCATGTCAGGGATTCGCATACTAATGAAGGCTGCCAAAACAGCAGGGCAGAATCAAGACATCCCACCCGAATTAAGCCTCCACAATTGCGACCATGGAAGCGGCATCAAGAATGCTTTAGATGCCCAAGAACCAGCCGGCAATTACGAACTCGACATGACCGATGGATTCTCGGGCGGCATCTTGAAAAGTTTGCTTCGGCTACACGCCGTGGGCAAAGGTTTCTTTGTTGCTCTGGATCAGACCAGGGTGATCAATATGGATCTCTTGAAAGTTCAGGCGCGGCCGCCGGCCAATGCCATGCTCGATGACAACAGGTACACCATCGCGCTTCCATCATACGAAAGCAAAGATGAGGACGGCAACCCGTGCCGCCTCGTCAATCCCGATGAGAGTGAGTGGAAAATCCCGTCAAGCGGTGTCCTGCGATTCAAGTTTGCATCGGTCCGGGTGCGTGACCAGAAAAGTGACTCTCTCGATGGTCCATCATTCGAGCACTTGAAAGCTGCGTTTCAAGACCCCAAGAACCATCACCAAGAGCGCGCAGAAGCCATGGATCTATACATTGCCATTGACACCGTTGTTTCGTTTCAACAGGTCGAGGATCTATTGGAGGCCCTGAAATGGAACATGCGTGATAAAGAGCTAATCCAGACGCGTGGTACCTTTGTGGCAGTTTGCTACCACAAGCTTGCCGACTCGACGCGTGCCACAGAGTGTATAGATCTCCTAGATCCCGATGCTCGTTCGGTTGCCGAGAAGATCCTGGGTGTTACATCAATGAGCTTTACGCGCAACAATCCAACAGGGCACTATAGGCTGCGGCTGCATGAGAAGGCCGAGCGCGAGATTTGCTTGCGTCTGATAGAATGCCGCGGCGAGCAGGCGAAGAGGCTGACGCAGATGGAAGAATACTACAAGAGACGCACTCCAGCGGGCAAGCGGGATGCCATAGAGCGTGTGTGGAGAAATTGCAAGTTCGACAAACGGCCAATGGAGTTTGACATGTCCTGGAAGGTTCCCCATCGCGGAACACTCGAATTCGATTTTGTGAGCCTCCGCAAGCCCACAGACACAGAAGAGCCGTGGACACAAGAAAAGTTTTTTAGCCAGTGTCTTCGCGAGCTCGATCCATTGCTCAAGCAAGAGGACGAGCCGCAGTATGTGGCAGTTGTGCGGCGATGGTCTGAAACCATTGTCTTTACCTGCAGACAGGTACGACGGCTGCTCCGGCGGCTGAAGACGCCTCTTGCGCGTGTCGAACTCGTCGTCACTTGCTTTGGTCGCACGGTTGACTGGCATGCGTTTAAGTATATCCAACATGAGCTGAGTATTAATGAGTTCAAAGTGCTCCGGCATCGCATTGGGCTGGTGAATCTGTGGGACGAGTCGGTCGCATGTGACTACTACGAGGTAAGTGATTTCCGCAGCCTCGGAGTCAGCTTCTATCATTACACTCTTCAAGTAGTATCTGTGTGACGCATCAGTGCTTCTTGATTCCTTTTTTGCGTGCAGCTCGATCTCAGCGACCCTGAGCAGCGCTGGATATTGCAAGAGATCGTACACCTCAGCGTGAAAGAGCCAGGCCAAAACTGTGGCGAGGTCATGCTAGATTTTCAAGTGCCGCCCTGGGGGAGTGATGGACTCCCTGCAACCTGGCTGAGCGATGTTCCGCGAAGCGGCGTTCTCCAAGTTTATTACAATCGCGAAGCTCGCATTATCAGAAAAATTCGCGAACAGGGCGCGTGGGACCACGACAAATCGGTACGTAGGGTGTGGGTCGAACCAGGAGGATGGCACTGGGGGAAGCTGCATGCTGCACTCGTGTGTCGCTGTGTGTTGCGTGGGTTGGCGCAGGCGACAGATGTGAGCGGCGTTCTCTCCTTATCCTGAAAACTTCAATGATGGGACGTCTTCGCTCTTTGTGCTGCAGGTTTTCTACAAAGACGGGTCATTGACCAACAACGACTCGGTTACTTTTCCAGCCTGGAGCTTTGCATTTGGCGAAAATTCTGTGTTCATGCCCACCTGGCTTTCGAAATACTCAAAGGACTTGGAAGGTAACAGATTCTTGCACAAACGTGCGTGTGCGTGTGCTTGTGCGTGTGCGTGTGCGTGTGCGTGTGCGTGTATTATCGTGTTTGGTCGTGAGGAAGCAGTGTCTGTCCTTTCTGGTGTCTCGCTCCCTGTTGCGTTGCCTATGGGGTGAGGGTGTCCCGTCACCCCCTATATGGCAACGCACCTAACGCCCGGAGCAAATAGGCGCCAGCGCCCGGGCGTTAGGCGAGGAAGCAGTGTCTGTGCACCTTTCTGTAGTCTCGCTCCCTGCCCGCGCGCTGCCTCGCCGTGGCGCTGCCTCGCTCGTGGCTGGTTGCAGACCATCCAAGGAAGCAGCGGCAAACCATCCAAGGAAGCAGTGGTGTGCCGGTGCTGCCTGCCCGAGCGCTTCTGTGCGAACGTGCGTGCATCAAAGAAATCGCATGTGCCTGCGCACACACCAGGACCACTGCATGAGCCACCTGACAATGGATGGATCAGCGAGCACAAGCTTCGCCGGATCGTGTCCAAACTCAAGGAAAAGTTCCCTTCGCCACAGGCCGCTCTCAAGAAGCTTGACCGCGATGGCGGTGGTGACCTTGACCGGTCTCGATTGTATTTTATTTACCCACACCCCGTACTTGTTTCACCTCCCGGGATCCCGCTACCCTCCAAATCAAGGAATGATCTTATCTTACTGCATCTGAATCTTTCAGGGGGGAGATAGTACGAGGGCTTTTTGAAATGGGCATCTGGCTACACCCCGACGAAACCAAGGCCATGCTTTTGGCGATAGGTCTCTAGCGTTCGCCTTAAGCCCCCCACCTTTCCTGCCGTCTTCTCTAACGAATTTGAGATACAATGAGGGCTGGGTTGCGCTCCTGACAAGTGTGTGTGTACGCTGTGTATACGCGCGCGCGCGCTTGCGAGAGCGCGCGTGCGTTTAGGTACTGCTAAGTGTGGGATTGGGCATGGTGTGCAGATAAAGATGGTGGGGGAACAATAGACAAGGACGAGTTCATCCAGTTCTGGAATGACTACAGTAAGTTTTTTCAAACATCCGCTGTTACGGTGTATCATAAAATGCGCTGTCATCTGCCTTTACGTGTGTACATGTGTGTATAGCATCATGTACGCATCGCGTGCGCCATAAGATGTGCTGGCACTTCTGCCTTTAAATATCTTGAGAATCTGCCCGTGACAAGGGTCTGACTGCAATTATATGTGTGTATAGGTCTGTATGTGTGTGTGGGTCTGTATGTTTGATATGTATTACATTTGTTCGCTGTAGGTAAGTGTCGCTGTAGATATGTGCGCATATGATTGTGTTCCAAGTTTATAGAATGCACGCAATGTATCGCGAGGGCATGTGCACCCTTTTTAGGGCTCACCCCTTGGCATACGTCTGATCGCCTGCCCCGTAGCCTCACGGACATACATCGTCGACCTTGCCCCCCGCGCACCAGTGCAACCAGATTTAAATAGGGCAGAGTCGTGTAACGGGGCTTAGGCAATGATCTAGGCAATGACTTAGGCGTGATGGGCCATGGCTTAGGCAGCCTGGGGCATCGGATGAACTGCTCCTGTGATGACAGATCAAAACCGGTGGGAGGATGACGAAGCCGCCCTTCCTTTTTGAACTCTGCTGCCCACGGCTGTGCCATGGCAAGAAGAGGAGCAGGGAGGTGAGAGGCTGAAGAGGAAAGGTGGGTTCCGTGGAACGGCGGAGGTGCAGGTGGTGGTCCTTGGTCCGTTCTCTCTCTCTCTCCCTCCCTCCCTCCCTCCCTCTCTAGGTTCGCTTTCTCTCTGTCTCCCCCCCCCCCCCTGTCCCCTCTCTCTCCCTCTCCATCCCTCTCTCCTCTCTCTCTCCCCCACCCCCTTCGAGGACATCAACCACTACGCACACGCATCTCAACTGAAGGGCGCCCTCTCCGCGTGAGTGGCGTGACGGGCGCTCGTCGCTCACGCGTACATGTAAGCGCTTCTTCGAACGCGAATTTTTCCAGGACGAGGAAAGAGAGGAGAGGAGAAGAGGGGAGGATGAGGATGCATGCAACGAGGGCAGCATGCTGGCATGAATCACGACATTTTCTGATTGTATCTGTTGCAATTTTCAAAGGGGTTAATTCTAATGTAATTAATAAAACGCCCAACCGCAGAATCGAGCAAGCCGTATTGACACACCGCGGTCCCGAATTACCAAATAATCTCTCGCTTCACTCTCAACCTTGTCCACAACCTTGTGCAGGTGGCGGCAATTTTCTTGAAACATAACACGGCACGTGTGGATTCAGCCACGATGTGCCAGTGATCCGCCGCTTCCGCCACGCCCATGGCCACCGGAACATTGTACTGGGCCTGAATTTTGACCAAGTCCAGACAGATCCCGCACGGCCGAGGCACTCCAAAGTTTGGCAGCTCCTCGCAGATGACTCCACTTTTGCGGTGGTCTGTACATTCGACGCAAATTCGGATTACATGCGCAGATTTCTCCATGCAGTCAGAGACTGATGATGGTGATGATCGTTCTTGTATCATAATATCATGATCATGAACATGTATACTACCATGCACTGGCACGTCGCTGTCTGGGCTTGGCTGCGTGCAGAGGGACGCCAGGGAGTCGGTGATTTTGCTCTAGCTAGACCTTGAGCGCTCCTTGCCAGCGAACTGGAGAGAGAGAGAGAGAGAGAGAGAGAGAGAGCTTTATTAAGAACTATCCATAACGGGGATTCGTTCATAGAGGGAGAGTCAACTTTGTGCGAACCCCCTTGATTTGAGTCGGATGAAAGGGAAATGGCTATCTCGCGCGCACACGCACCCGCTTGCAGCGACTCGGGCTCGCAAAGCCCTCCGCCCTCTCCCTCTTCCCCGTGCGCTCACCGGTGTTTATTGAAATAAGTAAAAGTGCGAGCGGCATCACGATGTGCGCAACAACTCCCTAAGAATCTTTCTCTGTACGCTTCACATCGTTTCTTGCCGTGCCCTCCTCACGAGCTGCCGCGCCCTGCTCTCCCTTGCCCAAAGCGCCCGCGCCCGGCAGAGGTAAGCGCGCTTGGCTTCCTGCCACCGCCCCCACCACCTGCGGGGCCAGAGGCAGACGGCGCTCGAGAGTGACGACATACGGGGCATGGGAATTGCCCGGGTCGCGCATGTTGAGCGTGACTTTGGACCCGGGTGGACCATGCAGCAGTGCAACGATGGCCTTGATTTCCATGTTTGCGAAGGCCTCGGCGACCACCGGGAGGACGGCGAGGACAAGATGCCCGCGCGAGATGACGCCCGATGCGTGCGCCGCGCTGCCAACCTGCACGTTTTCGATGCGGACTGCTTTGTTGACGCTGTGCTGCACAAGCAGCAGGCCCAACGACGAGATGAACGCGCCCAGGGAGCCCTCGGCTGCCAGCGTCAACGCCTCAATCCACTGACTGCGCTCTTGCAGGCTGGCAGCTGCCAAATGCACAGGCTTGCCAGGTGGCAGTAACTTGACCTCAAAGCCGAAGGGCTGCCGGCCAAAGTCTCGAGCTATCACAGTGCTCCCTGCGACATCGGCCTCTTGCGCCACAGAATCTTCCTGCGCGCCGCCGTCCTCGTACTGCTTGCGCGACGTGGAGAAGGATGCAATGCTGCTCATGCGGTTTGCGCGTCATATGAGGAGGAGGATGTATGTCAAGTCATATGAGGAGGAGGATACCTGGTCATGCGTTTTTCCCGCGGCTGCTGCATCACGCGGCGGATGCTCATGCGGCCGTTGGAAATGGTCACATGCCTGTCTTTCCACGTGTTGAGCAGCCCTACCCTTTGCTTCAGGTGTCCCTGTTCGCACGCGCGCATACACACAGACCATGGGCAAGGCGCAGACACTCGCGCGCGCAAACACAAGCACGCACACAAACACACACACACAAACACTTACGCATACACATACACAACCACATGGAAGCGCACAAAAGAAGATGCACAAAAAACCAAAGAACAATGGCAACGCAAACTTGCACACATGCACTCACACTCTCTCTTGCGCGCGCGCTCTCCATCACTCTCCCTCCCCCCTGTCTCTCGCTCGCTCGCTCGCTCGCTCGCTCGCTCTCTCTGCGGCACATGACCGAACCTGCTTGGCACCGACAATGGACGGCTCAGGCAAAGGCACAGCAGCCGCTGCAGCTACCGCCGCCTCTGCCTCGGCACCTCTGCCAAGTCCTCCTCCTCTTCCGCCTGTGGCCTCAACAGCACCATGCCCGCTCCCGCCGCCAGCCCCGGCCATCAAACCTCGCGTCCCCTCCTTGGCCCCTCCCACTGCCGCCGCGCCTCTGTCAGGGACCGGCGCGTTTGGCGCGCCTCCTGGGCCGCTGTGCGGATTGGCCTTGACAACCACGTGATTGGTGAGGGCTTGCGCATCGTCCGTGCGAGGCGGGTGCACAGGCGCGCAAGGCGGGTCGCGGAGGAGATCTTTGATGAGCGCGAGGCCGGTAGATGTCATGCCGTTGGTCTCGTACCGAGCCAACTCCTGCAAGAGCGCGAGACTGGCATGGTGCGCCTGCTGTTGCGTCCCCGTCCTGTCGCCCAGCTGACGAGAACGGTGGCCATCTAAGAGGAGCTCAAGGCTGCGCACAGCACGCTGCATGCCGGCGATATCGCCCGCAAGCAACGAGTACTTGAGGTCCTTTTGGTGCCAGGCCAGCCCGATAGCAGGTTTGTTGAGATTGCACAGCGCAGAGCCCACCAGGTAGCACGACTTTGCCTTGAGCGTCATGCGCCCAGAGATTTCGGCAAGCGCTCGGATGTATGTCAGCACCGGCAGCGCCCTGCGCGATTGCCTTTCACCCCTCTCGCCTCCGCCGCGAGCGCCGCCCGACACTACCAGCGCACGCGCGCTGTCGAGCAGGTCCTGCAGAGCCAGCGCCTTCTCAGTAACATGCGCGGGCATGGCTAAAAGTGGCTTGTCGCACGGCAGCCCTGGCCGCCGCCCTACCTCCAGTTGCCTCTGCCTGTCAAAGTCTGCCCGCCCCCCACTGCCCGCGGCCTGTGCCAGCGCGTCACCCCCTGCTCCTCCGCCCCCTCCCCGGTCGGCGCCCTCCTTTTCGTCGCGCAGGTCTCTGGAAGCACCGGGCGTAAGCGCAGCCTCTGAGCTCGCATGCGCCTGCGCGTCGCCCAGGCTGGCATTTGCGGCTGCCAGGTGCCGTTCGGCTCGTGCCAGCCCTTCAGAATCGCCGGCAGCCTCGGCACAGTCGCGCGCGCGCTCCAGAAACTCACGCACAGTCTTGTGCTCGTCTACCAGATGCTCCTGCATTTCCGCGCACTTGGCCACCTTGAAACACGCACGCCCCTCCCACTTTTTGTCGCGGCTTGCGCGCGCCAGCTCCACCTCCTGCTGAAAATGCCAGTACGCGAGGTCTGGCTGGGCGTAAAGGAGAGAGATGCAGCCCAGGTTCCCGTGCGCCACCCCCGCCCACTGTGGTGTGCGGTCATCATGCGCAAGGGCGAGCAGTCTATCGTATGCCGCCACGGCCTGGTCAAAGACGCCAGACTGCACGGCAACGAGGCCCATGCGCTGGAGCGCCGACGCGAGCGCGCTTGGCTCCACCCGCATGCCGCGGGCGCGCTGCTGCTCGAGCGCCATCACGCGAGCGTGCGCCTCGACAGTCCCATTGCACGCCTCGCTCCAGCACCATGTCGTCGCGATACCCCCGTGCATGAGCGCGGACGGCGGGAAGGAGACCGAGGCGGTAGTCGGGTTCACGTCATAAGAACCCGCCGTCCCAGCCATGTCGGCTCCTCCCCCTTTCTCCGTCCCCCTTTCAATCCCCCTGTCCCTCCCGCCCTTCTTTACACTCTCTCCGTCCCACTGCCTTCCCCTGTAACTTGTACACCCTGTCTAGGTCTACTACTCCACTACTAGTGCTGTCCATCTGGTTCGTGGCTCCCAAGCCGATGCTGGCTTGGGCGTTGGTCATCGTGTATTGGGCGTCAACGGGGGAGGGGTTCCTCGTGCCAACGTCCAGCGCGCTGCCGCCGGCCCTACGTGGTATATCTCCCTGCTGCACTGCGCGTGGGTGTGCTGGACTGCAGGCTGGTCCAGGTAGGTTGATGTGGTAATTCCAGCATAAAGGTCGATGAGGGTGCTTTATCGAGTATTTGGACCACGCGTTGGAAAGCTATCGCGAAGGGCCACCAAATGAGCTATCTAACGCCTAGATCGCCTGCCGCGCGGGGCCAGCAGGGTAGCGACAATCAGTTGCTTGGTGATTCGCGGCGCCCGCGTCGCCCGTGACTTGTTTTTGTGGCAGGCACCTGGCGATCGGCGCAGCCTGTTCCGCGATCCTCCGTACTTGTCGCCATGTCGCTCTTTCCCGCCGGCTCCGGGTACTTGTGCCCCCCCAAGCCGTGTGCTTGCGGAGGGAGAGCGAGTGAGACCGTGCGGCGGGCGAGGCCGGCGGGATCGCTGATGGCATGGCATCCCATGCAGGGTGACAGGGGCAGTGGAGAAGGCAGAGGGCAGCATCACGGTAACACCGCCCAGCGAGCTGGACAACGCTGACCCCTTCGTGCTCGATACCATGACGGTGAGGGTGCCGACTAAGATCATCGGACGCACCGTGGAATACAACAGGGCCGACCTCAACGAGGAGGCCTGTGCAGGGATGGTCAAGGTGCAGGAGGAGATGTTGTCCAACGCCAAGATCACGGCGCTGAGCAAGGGGCCCAACGTCGCGAGCTGGAACAGCTACCTGGCGAAGTATCTTGACATGGGCGCAACGTGGAACAAGCTCCCGTGGTACGTCGCCGAGGCCTCGTCTACATTGGATGCATACATATTGTATATAACATGGCATCTGGTATCTGGTATGTGCATACATGCATACGTTGCAGAGACTCCGTCTAGATTATATGCATACATATTGTATATTATATGGTATGTGTGTGTGTGTGTGTGTGTGTGTGCGTGTGCGTGTGTGTGTGTGTGTGTGTGTGTGTGTGTGTGTATACATACATATATATACAAGACATAATACACGATATACAATATACAGGTACGTCGCAGAGACCTATGTCTATCACCGTCTCCTGGAGGCCTCAGGCACATTCTCAAAAGTACTCCGTAGTCCGGAGTACTCCGTAGTAAGTGTCGACAGTGACTTAAAGTCACTATCGATAGTGGATTTATTTCGAAATGTGCTATAGGCACTGACTTTTGAGAGCTTCGTCTACAACCGTCTATAACCGTCGACTGGGGGCCTCAGGCTACTGGGACAAAGGCACTAAGGGGTATGGGCACGACATTTTTGCCAAGGAGAAGGCCGAGGCCCTCCAGCAGGTGCTGCCCCAGGTGGCCATCCGCATGAATACGTGCATGGAGGCTGGAGGTCAGTGGGGCCCGGGGCGCTTCCGTTCCCTCCTCCACATGGCGCTCTGGGGGAACCAGGGCGACAGCAGCCTCTTTACCGTGGCGGAAATGGGCGCCAAGGGCGGCGCCGATATGCAGAATTCGCGTCTCCTGGTCGACGACACAGACTTAATCTTCAATCACCTGGACCTGACGCTGGATGCGGCGGTATCGGAGGTGCACATGTTCAACGACAACTCGGGCATGGAAATCGTGTCCGACCTGGCGCTGGTGCACTACTTGCTGAATTCCGGCAAGGTGGCCAAAGTGGTGATGCACCTCAAACCGTATCCCTTTTTCGTGTCAGATGCGGTGCCAGCTGACATTGACCACACGCTCTCGGTCCTCGCCGCCTCACTGGACGCGACACAGCAAAAGGTGGCTGCCGACCTGCGGGGTTTCCTGGAGAGCGGAAGACTTGCCCTAACCAACAGCGGGCCCATTAATAATTTTCTGGCGTCGCCAGAGCCCATGTGGTGCATGTCGCCCCAGGTTCGCTCGCACCTCAGCGACCCCAAGGTTATACATAGCACACACATGTACATATACATATATACATACGTATATATGTATACATGTATACACGTATGTATATGTGTGTATATATATATACGCAAGGTGGCCCTGGTCATCTGCAAGGGCGACTTAATGTACCGAAAACTCCTGGGCGATCGCACGTGGAACACGGTCGAGAAATTCCCGGACATCCTCAGCTACTTTCCGAGCCCGGTGGTGGCGCTGCGCACGTGCAAGTCGCCTCTGGCCGTCGGCATGATACCCGGACAAGAAAAGACCGTGGCTGACGTGTCACCCAATTGGATGGTCAATGGCGAATATGGCATGGTACAGTTTTCATCAACGCCACCAAAGGCGTCGGTCTCTGTCACGGCGGACGGCTACCGCGTTGACTATGATGCCGCGCTGTTAGAGCAGCAGTGGCAAAGCTTGGTAGGGGTGTATGGGTTCAAGAAGTGAGAGGGGTATGAGTGCAAGCGTACCTCGGGCAAGGGACGAGTCGAGGAGCGCGAGCGAGTGAGGGGAGTATGGGTGCAAGGAGTTAGGAGGGTATGCGTGCATCTAAACCCTAAACCCCATTGAGGGCGGAGGTGGTTGGGGAGAGAGAGTTGGCTGAAGGCATTGCGATGAAGGAGGTGGTCAAGTTGGAGGAGGCGTCATTCAGAGAGCCTTTATCACTGTAGGTGATCAGAAGAACATGACAGAAGAGTCGGTGCCAGTGTCATCATCATCGTTGGAGATATGGTGCCTCGAGGAGAGGTCTCCGATTGATTCATCTACACAAGCCCAAGGATCATGTGAGAGGGAAAGCCCAAGGATGTGTGAGAGAGGGAAGGAACGGGGGATGGGGGGCCAAGACAGGTCACCTCATCAGCACCATGAACCACATGCATGTACGAAAACACGTATGTACGAAACAAACACTGCACAGTGTCCAAAGACGTATGCATGCGCGTGTCAGACATAAAGCATTACCAGCGCCCATCTCGACAAAAGAACTTTGAGGCCTCTCGAGGCTCCAATGGACGTCACCACCAACCCCCACCCCGCCTCCCCCACGTCCGCCGCCCCCCGCATCGTGCGACTCAACATGCGACTCAACATGCGACGCGAAGTCGAAGTGCTTGTCTACAGGATCGCCTGGGTACAGCAAGCGCACACGCGGACCAGCGAGATGCAGTAAAGTGTGAGGCAGATTCGTCTACGCACATGCACACACGCGCTCAGAGCGAATCTCGATGACGCCGCCGATTCACGAAAGCAATGGGCAGCTATAAAAATTAAAGACTGAATCTGCAAAGGCAGCGCAACTCAGTGTGCCGCACAAGCCAGTTGAACCGTCGTCGGTTGGTCGTCCAGGCCGACCTCCGTGAGTCACCCACCTATCTGTGATTGTCGGAGAGGAAGACCTCGCGGCGGCTCGCCCGGGCCTGTGTGCACGCAATGTATGTATGTATGTATGTAGGTATGTACACACGCAGGCATGCACATGCACACGCACGCATGCAGATTATCGTGTATCGAGACTATGCAGGCGCAATGACGCATCAATACCCCTCCATCGCCCCGCGCACTCACGCCCCAATACACCCATCATCGCCCGCGGCGGCCCACCCATCGCCTGACTCTGACGCAGGTGGGGCGCCGCCTCGCGCGCACATGCCCTCCCACTACTTTCTCCCCCGACGCTGACTCCTGTCTCACGCACCCATCCACGTAATGTTGCCGGACGGAGCCATGACCCAGCCCGTCAGTTGGCTCTCGCTCGACACCCCGCCCAACCCGCTCTCGACCCCCGGCACACCCCAGGTCTCGCCCCGCAGGTCGGCGGATATAGCCTGGGGTCCACAGACCCTTGCAGGGCGCCACTGATCTATCTGTGTGTGTGATGCGTGCGGGTATGTGTTAGTTGAAGAGTGTGCATGGGCACGAGTATGCATGCATGCGTACAAGATCCGTACATATATACATATAGTGTGTGTGTGTGTTTGCGTGCGTTCCTGCGTGCGTGTATGTACCTGAGTGAAAGGGGCAGTGGCGGTGACAGGAGGCCCGGGGCGCGGTTGTGAGTGCAAGGCGGGTGACTGGAGCGAAGCGACGCGCAGTTCAGAGTCATGCGATCACCACACATGTGAGCATGCTTCAGCACTGGGGGAGCTAGCTGGTGAGTGAGCGGGTGAGTGAGTGAGTGAGTGAGTGTGTGTGGCACGCAGCGAGAGGACCTGGAAGCGAGGTTGCGTGCTGGCAATAGGCGACAGCGACACTGAAAACGAATGGCTGGCATCTGCCTCCTCCTCTTCCTGCCGTTTCTCCTCGGCGCAACCACGCGCTGAGCTAGCCTTGCCCGCATCAACATGTTCAAGAACAAACTCATCCTCCTCCACCTCCGCTTCGCCATCACGCCCCGGAGAGCCGCACTGTTCGGCCGCTGCGGCTCCCGTCGGCGATTCACAAAGGTCCGTGACGTGCTGCGCGTAGCGCACAGAAACTTGCTTTGCAGGTGACTGGTTCCACACGTCGCATTTTTTCCAAGCGCGAGATTGTGAGGCAGCAGAGCGTGAGTCGAAATCGAAAAAACGGGATTCTACTGCCGAAGGATCGCAGTGCATCACATTTTGCGGGCCAGGCGAGGGGTACGACGTCGCTCCAGAAGCCTGCGACTTGTGGGGCGAGGCAAGGATAGCCGTTGACTGCCACATGAGCCCTTTGATCCTGTGCTCCCCTGCAGATTGCGGCTTGCGACGAGTTCGTGTCAAGCCCGTGCGAGAATCGCGCCCGTTGCGTGGTGCCTCTCGCAACGCAACACTGGGCGATCCTGTGAACGGATTTGGCATTGACGAAATCCGTGCGAGCCCAGTTCCTGCTGGATGCGAAGAGGCATCGACATTCGAAGGACGCTTCGAAGGAGACATCATTTCCAAAAGCTTTGGCTTAAGCTTGCCGCCGCCTTGCGTCCCCGTCTGCAGACTGTCTGCTGCAACACGAGGCGGGTGGTCTGTGACCTCGAGCAACCCCGGTGTGACACCCTGTGCGCTCGCCTTTGCCGCAGTAGCTGCAGGCCTGCCCGCGCCAAGTTCCATAGGGCCGGCAGGGCACGCGCCGCGAGAGAGCGAATTCGAAAGTGCATGCAACTCGATGAGTAGCATCGTCCGCGGCGTGACACAGCACTCCGACTCCTCGCCCTCGCAGCCCCCCTCACCGCGCTGTAAGGGCATGGGGTCCGGAAACGCACCACCATCCTCACTTGTGTCCTCTTCCGCATCCGCACCGTCAGCCAAGTCGTCCTGCCCACCTGTCGCGGGATGCACCCTTGCAGCCTCCGCGCCAGCTGCCTGATGCATAGGAGCGCTGAGCCTA
>Ga0315905_10003436_pt1 | contig 16354 bp, 12 predicted proteins | sample LakEriMetagenome_5_FD_203522 | JGI IMG/M metagenome (GOLD analysis project Ga0315905, IMG submission 203522) | Freshwater fungal communities from buoy surface, Lake Erie, Ohio, United States - Buoy 4 MA121 | ecosystem: Environmental > Aquatic > Freshwater > Lake | place: USA: Lake Erie, Ohio... | reverse complement strand
CACACACACACACACACACACACACACACAGCTCACGCTGTCGTACAATGGAGTGGCACCAGATGATTTCCGCCACGTGACCAGCATCCTCTCGGCGTATGACTCTCAGGTGCCTAAACCCTAAACACTAAACCATTCGCCACGTGACCAGCATCCTCTCGGCGTACTCAGGTGCCCAAACCCTAAACCCTAAACCCTAAACCCCGAAACCCAAGCCTTTCCGCCACATGACCGGCCTTCTCTCCGCGTGCGATGTTTTTTCTTTTTATGAAAAATTTCTTGTATGTATAATGCAAAAAAAATCGCTAGGTGATTTCGCGTGAGATTCTCAGGTACAAGAGTAGAGAGATATCAAATTATTATATCTACATATAATTATTATGATATATACATGTAATATATACATATATACTTTCATACACGCATACACACACGCACACACACACACGCACAAACACATACACACACACACACGCACACACACACACACACACACACGTGCGCGCACGTATGTGTGTGTATATATAGTATATATATATGTATGAATATATATGTACATATGTGTTCTCAGATGCAAGAGTGGAGAGATATCAAAGCGGCTGTGGTACAAGAGGAGTTGGCGCGAGAAAGGCTTATACGGCGACTTGAACGTAAGCATGCCGGAGGAGGAGGAGGAGGAGGAGGAGGAGGAAGTGGCGGTGGTAGAGGAGTCGAGGCAGAGGGGCGCAAAGAACGGGAGAGGGAAGGAGGGACGGGTGAGGGCGTTGATGTAGGCAACCGAGAGGACGTGGGTAGCTGGTGGAGAGCGCTAGTGTCAAAAGAGACCTACACTAGTGTCAAAAGAGACCTACACTAGTGTCAAAAGAGACCTACACTATTGGGTAGCTCGCTGAGAGCGCTCGGTTTTAGAGCCTAGATATTTTGTTGTTGTTTATTGCTGCAGGACTTAGTAGTTCGTGGTAATGCTAGGTCCGGCCGCGTCACGGTCTTTCCTGGCTATAGGTGGTTTTGTTGACTTTAGTACGCGGTTGCGGGCCTTGCTTTGGGCCTTCAAGTTGTTGTTTAACGTGCTGTTTGTCAAGTTGTTGGTTGACTTGCTCATTAGGAACACATTAGAGACACGTTAGGAACACATTAGCAACACACGTTGTTGGTTGACTTGCTGTTTATATCTCAAGTTGCTTCCATGCGCTCCACAAGACAGAATTCACGGAGACAGGGGAGGAGCCCTCACTCTCGTCGGCTTGAGTGACGCGTCCTGGCTTTACCGCAGGCGCCCTGGGCCCCTCTACAGTATCTTTGAATACGAATAAACTCCTCCTCCTTTTCTGGGGGTGCTTCCTGCAACTCCCCGGCCTTACCTTCTACAAGGACATCCGACAAGTTTTATATAATTATGTAAAACCTTACTTGACACCAAAACCTGATATTTCCTCACTCAATCTCTGCTACCTAATTACCAAGCTCAACCTATCAAACATAAGCCTATGCTGATATGCTGCCATCACTTGACTCCCGAAAGGAGAGTTGAAGTGACAGGCGTCCCAAAATTTTCAGTTTACTTCATTCCTGGTGGGAAATTAGGTCCCCCACAGGTAGGTTATGGCCACTCGCTACCAACCAAATCCGGGAACGGATTTTTAATCTCGCCTGGAAGACAGGTGAGACTTCTGCCTCTTTGACCCTTGCGGCCGCACGAACGCTCTGCCGCATGCCATTCTTGCAAGAACCCCTGCTTCTCAGACATCAGATATTTTTTCGATCCCGGTGTACGATTGCCACGACTCACTGCATATGGTGAGGACATTCCTGGAGAGATCGGTGTCCGATTGCCACGACTCACTGCATACGGTGAGGCATTTCCTGGAGTGAAGGTAGTTGGCTTGCCTTTCTTGAGGGCGTTGGCTCCACCAGCATAAGATGAGGCCAGTGCCGTCTTTGGAGAAGCTCGTGCTGCACTTGTAATGGAGGAGAGACCGCCCGAACCATTGCCTGTTTGCTGTCTGTTTTGAAGGCGACTCCCCCAGAGCGCAGGATCTGGTGGCGCAAGAAATTCTCGCCAGCTGTGAGGTCTATCCCGCAGGGCGTCCTGTTCGCTGTCGACCTTGGGCAGAGGGCGGAGTTTTTCCTGGAGCTGCGGCAGATTGAATTTTGACTTAGTGTCGTCCCCAATAATGTCTTGTCGTCGCCCATTTGCGTCATACACAATTGTGACGGGTGGTGGGGGTGTTCCCTTGCGCTCTCTAATCCTGCGAATGTGCTCTTGCTCTGCTTCGAACGCCTGAATCCGGCGCGATGTATCCCTAGATTCTAGCTCATCTTCAAGCTCCCTGGCCATCGTATCGACGTTTACGTCGAAAATATTCAACCCCTCCCACCATGCAGAAAACTTCTGCAAATCTACAAAGAACCGTTTCGTGCATTGACCATTCAATGGTTGGGTCTGCGCTTGGCCAATCACAGCGCACAACTTCTCCGCGAAAGCAGGATCGCACAGAATGCCAACGTAATTGCAGAGCTTGCAAATGTCTTCATGATCGAGTAGTCCATCCCCATCGTGATCTAGGTACCGGAAAGCAGCTTCCATCTGAGCTCCACGATCTTGCTGATTATTCATAAACATAGAGCCTTCCTTGGAAGTCTCGCCTCGTAGCATCAGCATGTACGCCTCATATGGCACCATCAACACTATGCAGAATATGCTCGCAGCACTGCATGTGGTTAGCTCCGTCAAGGGTTTATGCTCCGCATGCGCAAGTGCAGCGCTCTGAAACCCAAACACTTCAGTTGGCAAAACTTTGCAGTCTCGCGATGCTGACAGTGCATCTGTTCTATTGCTCATTCTGGCACCAGCTTCCTCGCTATGCTGCTCATGAATGCTCATCTCGTTGCAACACGCATGTATTTGTGCACATCCAATGTACATCACGAAGAAGCAAGACCGTCCGCGGTCACCCTTACGAACAATCACGTCATCTTGGGTAAAGATCTTAATCTGGAGCATGTCTGCGAGTTTTCCAAAGTGATTTTGCGTTGCAAGACACTCAAAATGCGGGACCGTCAGAAGAAATTCGACAAGTTTGGCGCGATTCGCTAAAAAATCAGCCTCCGGGTTAGGAGGTTCGGCAGGACAAATGAACTTAGCGACCGACGGCACGGCGCGGGTGCCACTAAATTGAGTAGACATACGCAATCCTCCTCTTCTTTCTATATTCCCAAAGAACCCATCTTCTTGTTGAGGGTCTCGTCGGTTCCGGCGGGCCGACGGCGACAAAGATGATCGTTTTCTGCCCACAGTTTTGTGTGGCGCGGCTTGTTCAATCGCCTTTTCGACGGGAGAATCTGAACGAGCCCTGAGTTGACTGTTCCCACGCCTAAAAGCATTTGGTGCCGACGGTGCTTCGCGCTCGTTTTGAATGTCTCTTCCACGCACAGGGACGGACTGCATGTCCATTGCCTGCTTGGAATCACGCTGAGGAGAGCCAAGACTATTGAAAGCAGAAAGGACTGGAGTTGCCTCCGTGTCACCCGAGCTTGCCACATCTGGAGCTATAGCAGCGATGAATGAAGCCCGCCACGCTGCTCGCTGTTCATTGACGCTCATCTTTGCGGAGAGGTCCCGGTCAAGAAGCATCTTCGCTGCGCTATCTGAGATTTGAAGGCACGCCTGCACCACGCCCGCTGCTGCGCGGCGCACTTGGGCATCCTCCTGTTCGTCACCAATTGTCTGCAGCAGCGCTTTTAGACACCTCTGATCTTTGATGATCGCCAGTGAGATCGATCCAGTCTGATGATTAGGTGCAGAAAAATTGATCTGCTTCAACGCTTGGAGCGTCTGTAGCTTTTGAGATTTTGTTGCTGACTCGTCTGTAATGAGGCTGGCGAACGACCCCAGTGCATTTACCACCGTTGCAGCAAGATTAGATGTGTCTTCTACTTGCGTTGAAGCATCTGGCAGACATTGACGTTCTCCAGGCGAAACGCTCCGAACGGAAGGGCTCTCCAGGGAGTAGCAAACGCCTTCGACATCTGCAACCAATTCCTTCCCAAAATCTTGCCCCCCAGGTAGCAGGTCATGTTGGGTCTTTGGCTTGCGCTCTTGCAGTTGAGATGGAGTCAAATAATTGTGTAGCTCTCCTGCGTGACGTACAGGCAATTGCGAACATGTACTGACCATGGCGCAGTCAGTGCTTGCTGCACTTGAAGAAACCACACCTGCACCAGCTTGAGGCCTGCTCCGGACTCTCAGAGGGTCATTGAAACTGCACGTGTCCCAGAATGCAAAGAAGTCATCATAGCTCAGTGCTTGCAGCCACGCGCTTTCCATGCTGGGAAAGCCCGTCTCGAAATCTTCGAAGGAATAGTCCCAGCCCAATGCACGCATGAGGTCCCACGCCTCCTGCATCGACAGCAGCCCGTCTTTGTCATGGTCGAAGGAATCGAATTGTCTTCTGAGACGGGAATCGTGCAGACAATCCTGCACAACGTGCAACTTCTGCACAATGTCCTCAAATGGGCCCAGCCTCTCCAGCACATGCCGCCGAATCCTCACAATGCGGCACACAGAATCACAGACAACCGAATACGACATGGGCTGCTTTTTCCACAGCGCAAACTCGCCAAAGTAGTCGGCGGCTTGATACCGCCAAAGATTAGTCGTGTCTGGCGGCACCGGCAGAACGCTTTCACCATCATTTTCTTCACCGTCGTCAGAGATCCATCGATGCACTGACTTTTCACTTTCAGACTGTTCATACTCCTCCTTTCGGCGTGACCGTGCCTCAAACGTGCGGAGGATCTTGGTGGAGGCGTCCCACAGCGACGTTTTCTGCGCCCGTGCGGTACCTTCGAAGAAAAAATACAGGCCGTCTGTGTTGCGATCTCCCTGATATGCGATGGTTTCCCCGGATTTGTAGACCAAAAAATCCAACGCTGTCAGCAACTTTTCAGTCTCCAGTGACGCCATAGGCTCTAGCAAAGCTGACGATGAAAAAAGTTCAACGAGCTCTTCTACTGAATTCTGTTGGCTTGCAAGGATGGCATCATCGTCTCCGAGTTCTGTCTCCTCTCCGCTTGCTACCGATGGCCTTTGCCATGGAATGGAACCTTCGTCATTCTTTCCTCCTCTGCTGTCACTTGCAGCAGCAGAGGCTTGGTCATAACTCCGTTGCTGCTGATCCAGAACGCGCCAACTCTGCTGCATGTCCTTGAGTCCCGGATGAGACTTGATGAAGGCATCGCCCGAGCCTCCAACCCCGAAGGGTGGGACTAAGGGCGCATTTTCTGGAGACCCGTCCCGCGTGCTGAATGGACTTATGGGAGAAAGGCGCTCACTTCCAAGCGAGCGCGGGCTGAGACCTCGGCTGTTTCTATACTCTTCCCGAACTACTGGTTCATCGCGTCGCAGCCATGGCGCTGAGACGATAGCTTCTGCAAGCATAAAGTGTCTCCCCAGCTGTCAGCATCGCGCGGGCAGCATCAGCAGGGCGCTGGCGAAGCAAAACAGAGGGACGAATCACGCACCGGTCATATTCCGCGGCGCATCGTAGCCATAACGAGCACTTCTGGCACCCAGCAAGTCTGCAAGACTTCTGTTTGTCACCGCCCCTGCCGTAGATGGACGGATGATCTTGGGAGGTGGCGACGGCGCGAGAGTTTGTCCCATGGAGCGAGAGCTCCCCGCAGATTTCGGAACACGCGTGTAGAGTCTCCGGGCACGGTGCGCGGGCGTGTCAGACCGCGAGTCGCTGAGCGGTGAGCAATTCAATGCGCGTTCGAGCCTCGCCTTTGCGGTGCCCGGCCGTAGAGCGCTTGCTGAGCCTACCCGCGTCTCCCAGGTACCGGTGAGCGTAATACCCGCAGGCTGACCACTCTGCGATCGTCGAAATGCCATTTGCTGTCCTGCTCCGCCGAAGCTTGGTCCATGGCCCGCGCCTCCGAAGCCAACACGCGTTGCCTCCGCCTGTTGGTCCCACATGCATGGCGGAACCAGCTGCCGTCTGGAGAAGGGCGATGATGCATGGCCCCTCACATCCGCGGCCGCCTTCGGTGCATGCGATTTCATCCAGCCTCCTTTGGCCTTCCAACGCCTGACCTTTTTGACCGTCGTTCTTTTCCATGGTAAATCCTTTGCTCTCCGAAAATTGCAAGGGAGGCGCACACAAGCCTGAACGGCTTGTGCAGATTGAAGGCCAGCGGAACACGTGATGGCGACCCAGACTGCGCCAGTGGAGCCGGTAGCGCCCTCACCCACGCTCTCGGCGCTCAAAGGGCAGCTGTACAGCGAGGGGAGCGTGCTCACGGCGGCCTTGCCGTTGGAGCTAGGCGAGGCAATCGTGGGGTCAACACTGCAAGGCGACGGGGCTCTGGCGGCGGCGATGCGACTGAAGTTCTTTGGCGAGCTCGAGCTGCTGAATCCCCTGCCTGATTCGGATGTAGAAGGAGGCGCCAGAGCTGTTTCCCACTCTAGTGCAGCCGCAGGCACCTCTGCGTCTGCTCGCCGCCCCGATGGCACGCCAGAAGGAGCGAGCCGGGAGTCGTCTGGTGTCTCGCAGCTGATGCGCGAGGCCGATGTCCTGCTGGAGCATCTGCCAGCCGATATGGCGCGCCAGGTGATCATTTCGATCTTGGAGGACGAGAGCCCGGTTGCCGCCAAATTGAGAGAGCGCCTGGTCCTGATTCTTCTCGCTGCGCGCCCAGCGCCAGCAGCGACGCCCACACGTGCAGCAGCGGCACAGCCTGCTGCGCTCGGGCAAGGCGATGGGAGCTCTTCCAGTCCAACTGCGGCAGCCGTGCGGACAGAAACATCATTGCTGCAAAACAATGCAGCACTTCCGACGCCAACGGAAGAAGAGAAGGACGAGATACTTGAGTTCAACATATCTAGGAGCGCCTCGCGCAGCAGCACGCCGTATACCCAACGTTTCACGCAGCTCATGAACGAAAGCAGATCATTTCTTGAGGAGCTTCCGGACACGCCTGCCCGCTCAATACTTGGGGCAGCCCTAGATGGCGAGAGTTTGCTTGCAGCGGCTGTTAGGGAGCAGCTTTATCATGGTTCGTCAAAGCCTCCTCCCACTTCCACGAGTCTCGGTATGTTCGCGCGCGAACCTTCATGTATGCAGAACACACGCAGACGCGTACAGCTGATGCGTGAAGTTCAGGGCCCACACGAAAGTTTCAGCGCTTGCACTCGCCAGTAATGCGTAATTGCAAGTGGAAGAATGCACTCATGTGAGCAGTAACACGTCTTTGACTGATTAGAACTCGCCGACGATACGCGCGCGCGAATGCAAACACAATGTCTTCCAGAAAGTGGCGAAACGCTGTCGGGGAGCTCACGACCTCCGACAAACCGTCTCTCCATACATACAGCTGCTAGCTCCCGGCAAGATAGCGGCGGCGCTGGCTCTCGTGCAGGCTCCCGGGCCACAATCACCAGCATAGACATCGCTGGTGTTTTTATTCGTATCTTTCCGTGGGCGTCTAGCGTCACAACGATTTGTTTTGGCAAAAAAAGACGGCGGTGGCGCTGGTTGCGGATGGGGTATAGCTCCCCAGCGCGGTGCTTGCGGCGTCCAATGTCACAGCGGCGAGAAGTTGGAGCGTCGGTGGGGAACAACCCTTCAGCAGGGCATTGCTCCGCCTCGGTGGGGTATGTCGCGCGCTGCGCCCAGTGGTCACTGAGTGTGATGCGGTTTACAGGTGCCAGACCGTTGACTCCTTCGGCTGCACTGAAGATTTTGGAAGGCAGTAGCTCGGGCAAAGTAGAAGGTACATTGCAATTATCAGTCACCGTAGGTGTATACCCGTGGCACGTCCATGCATTGCATGCATGTTCATTTCCCATACACGCACGCACACACACACACACGTACACACAAGCATGCAACCGTATATGCACACCCTACTGAAGTGCAATTGGCCTGCGAACAGGAGTCCGTTGGTTTGGGGACGTTGGTCAGAAGCAGGACGGGGAATGTTCGCCAATTAGCAGCGTCCCGCAAACTCCACGCAGTGCGCGTGGCGGGGCTCTGACCCCGATTTCAGAGTTGGCTGCACGGGGCATCGACCTGATTCGCCGGCTTCCAGATGATTCTGCAATAAGTCTGATAGAGGCGCTGCTAGATAATGAAAGCCCCGTCGCTGCCGGGGTTCGCACCAGATTGCGGAAACCAGCAAAACAGCCTCTTCGCAAATCTGGCAGAGTTTACTCGGTGAAACACAACTTTTGCACCCAAAATGGTCTCCTCCCGACCCTTGGTGTGATTGCAGAGGGCAGCCCGGATGTTGAGGGGGTGCTCCTGGATCAGTTTGGGCGATGGCCGGAAAATGCCAACGAGTACTCGCGCGTGCGTCTCGACGAAGAGCAGGCATATCAGCTCACCCTCCGTATGGAGTTTGCAGGTGTATGTGTATGTGTGTATGTGTGTGTGTGTGTGTGTGAGTGTACACACACACACACGAACACCCGCGCGACTGCGCTCCGGTGCCTAAGCTCCTGTGTGCGCACGCCCAAACTCCGACTGATACACACGCGCCTGCATACAGGTAAGACGTTTGTTGTTGAGCCTTACACCTGGCAGCGACTGGATAAGTGCGATGAGATCGTTTCGTTTCGTCAACGCTTGTTCTCTGATGGCAAAGAAGATTTTGTGGTCAAGAAGTGTGCGCAGGGCGAGGTGAAACCGGATAGCGTGACAGGCGGCTGGGAATTCTTTGAATTCGATGTTGATGTCTCCTGGAATGCCTTTGAATTATGCGCAGAGGGACACAGTGGACAAGTATTGCTGATTAAGGGCGTACGGCCTACAGATGAAGCGTACGACTTCGATGCTGACAGACAAATTAGTGAACTAAAAAAGGAGTGGCAAGCAAAAGAATTTGAGGTGGACAGGGCAAGAAAGGCCAAAGATGAAGAGACACTGATGAGGTTCGCCAAGGAATCCGCTGAGCTGTACAAGAAATTGAAGTCCATCACAGACGCACGGCCAAAGGCCTTCTGCCATGTTTTCCCAAGAGTGGAAGAGCTGGTGCACATACAGGTGGTCAGTAAAAAGGTGTCTTTCGACCAGCGTGCCGAAGCCCCAGTGGAGATGCCCGAAAGTCTCGAAGGGTCGGTCTTCCCAGGCACGTGGCACGTTGGATTCAAGTGCACCTCAGACCCGCGACACCCCATGAATTACAAGCTCGGCATCCGCTATACTACAGGTACCCACCTTCAGCGCAGTAGATTACGCAGCCGAGCTAGCACGTCGGAGGAGAGCGAGGCGGAGAAAGAACGCAAACGAAAGGCGGCAGAGTCCGAGGCAATCAAAGGATCAACAGATCTTCGTGTCCTTGAGCGTATCAAGTGGGAGAATTGGAACAAGGTCGGGCTTGCAAAGGCGCTCATGGTTAAATTTAAGGACGACTTTTACCCACCGAAAAACCACGAAATGTCTGTGAAAATGCAAGCGAGTATTCGGGGCTTTCTAGCTCGTCAACGCCTGAAGTGGCTGCAGCAAGTCGAGCTCCGCCGCGTCCAACTCAGGGAAAAGTGGGAGAAAATGCGAGAGGAGCTTCCTTATGACGACAAATTGCTGCTTCGCAAAAACCGCGAGAAAGAGATTCCGCAGGAGCTCGACGACCGGAGATTTGCCGAAGGTGCTGCTATGATGCTCAAGTATGGCGACCTGCAGAATCCGTACAAACTTGCGCAAGCAGCGCGCGCGGTTTTCAATGTTATGGACGCCGATGCTTCCGGGTGCATGGACACTGAGGAAGTGTTGGAAGCCCTGAAGATGCTTGGGATTGAAAATGTGAAAGAAGAGGATCTGCAGACCCTGATCAAGCACTTTGATGCCGATGGCAGCGGAACCATCGACCGTGAAGAGTTCAAGAAAATGGTGCAGACTCTGTGTTGCACGGGCAAGGATATTATGTCAGCGCTCAAAATGGTGACAAACACTCACCCCTCGCGCATCGTCATGAAGAAAAAGCCCCCCGTTGTACATGAGGTGGCAGTGATGGACCCTTCAAAGATGACGCGCGCTCAGCTCGAGAACACGCTCAATGGACTCAAGATGCGGCTAACTAACCGGAACGCGAGCGATAAGGCAAAGAAGGAGAAGGAAGACGCCGAGCGCGCGGCGCAGGAGGCTGGTAGTGTGCGTATTACTTTTTGCATGAGCAACAAACGCACGCACACGCCCTGGCAACACTCGCTCGTGCTTGCACTCACACACGCACGCATAAACGCACGCGCACACCACACGCACACGCGCACACATGGATACACAACAGCGCGCCTTGCGGGAGAGAAAGAGCGGCAAGAACTTGAGCGCCACCACGCTGAAGAAATGAGATTGCGACAGGTGCTGTCCTGCTCCTGTGTTGTGGCTGCTGCTACTGCTGCGTTCTGTTCGAACATAAATGTCGACTACATGCACATAAATGTCAACCCGCAACATTTCACGTGTGCGTGACAAGGCCAAATGTCCTTCAAAATGTCCTTGATGGATGTGCGTTTCGACAGGAAAAAGAGGCCGCCGAGCAGGCTAGTGCAAATGAAGTCTTGGAAAATGGTATGTCACGGTCACTTCAGGCTTAGACACGTGTACAAATCAAGTCGTGCAACGTGCTGTCTTCCAGGAGCAGCATTTTTGCAGGGTTTAGGGTTTGGGGTTTAGGGTTAGGAGCAGCATAGTTGCACCAAGCAATAGCTGTCGAAACACGAGACACGCGGTGTCGCGGGCGCCGGGGCCTGGGGGGGCGTTTCGACACCGATCGCCGGGGCCTAATGCCGGGCGCCTGGCGCCTGAAACTCGATCCCCGATGGTTGGAGACCAGGTTCCCGGCGCCAGGTGCCAGGCATCAGGCCCCGGGGTCCTTAGATCGGGTGCCAGAACACGTGACACGCGGTGCGTGACTTGGTTCCCTGGCAACCACCCAGCATGGTTGAGGGGCTGGGTAGCAATAGCTGCTTGCTGACTGTGAAAATGTATGTGACTGTGTCCACGTGCAGCCATATTCAAGACATCGATTGCGATCTGTGTGCTGTTAGGGGAAGAAGCCGGTAAGCACAGACAGGCTTGCTGACTGTCAGGCGTGCGCGCACGAGCAGACACGTTCTCGCACACTCACAACACATGCACGCACTAACATGGCCATACGATTCTGGCAATTTGTGTGGAGAGACAGTACATTCGTTCGCTGGTCCATGCGTTTGCTTGATGTATTTTGTGTGTGTGGCGCGCGAATTCTCTTGCGTTTTGTTCTCCTTGTCGTGTTTTGTGTGCTAGCACTTCCGGAAACGTTGGACGTTGTGTGTGTTGAAAGTGAGGCCATGATCAGTCAAAGATGTTTCTCACACGTGCAGTGCATTGTCACACGGCTCGCGTTTTTCTCGTTTCCCTCTCTCTCGCTTGCTGGCTACAGTGGACGCGGGAGGTGAAAGCCTGGCAAACCAGATCCAGAAGGTGTTCAAAACGGTCAACATCTCACGGGATGGTGAAATTACGTTTTTGGAATTTCAACAGGCTGTTGCCAACACGGATCTCTTTGTGCAGGTCAGAACATGTTTTACCCGAGGAGGCAGACTTGTAAAGCTGTCAACCCCATGAACACAGCAAATAACCCGTTGTTGACCTCACGAAAGCTGGTGTGTGTGTGTGTGTGTGTGTGTGTGTGTGCTGCACATCGACACAGGAGGAAATGCTTTTGCTGACGTTTCACAAGTTTGATTTAGACTTGAATCAGGCCCTCAACATAGATGAGTTCACGGAAATGTGCACTGCACTGCTCGAGATGCGCAAGCAGAGGCATAAGAAAACATGATGTTGCGGAGCGTACATGCGCATGCATCGACCGCTCCGGTCAGGCGCCAATTGTCAATAATTTACAACCCTCTATACCCCTCAAAAACTGTCGGCCAGGGATTATCCCTCTCAGAATCCTGCGATCGGATGGTACTCTTCGACCCGCTCCGCCTCGATTCAATGCCCAGAGCTCGCCGAGGGCCCCTACAAAACCAAGCACGCGGAAGGATCTCGCCGAGGGCCCCTACAAAACCAAGCACGCGGAAGCCGACTAGACTCACTAAAATATTATAATAGCTCTACCCTAGCTAAGCGACGCCGTTGACGTGGCGCACATTGCTGTCGTACTCGTCGTAGGCCGTGTTGAGGGGCGGAAGGTCGCGATGTGCAGCGACGTGATGACGCGCAGTGGTGGAAGCGCCTCGTAGCGCCACATGAGCCTGAGCACACGCCATCCCAATTGTGTACCGTCCTCCTTCAGCAATAGAGAAGAGAGAGAGAGGTGTTTATTGCTGTGTTATTACTGCTTTATTACTGAAGGTGAATTGAATTCGAGAGAGTTCCGTTGATTAAGAAAATTAGAGAGAGTTCCGTTTATTCACACATGTGTGTGCGGGAACGAGCTGTACCAGTGTTTCGATCGTGGCCATTCTTGCGGTGCGCAACATTGGCAACACTCGCGGGTCACACAGAATATGCCACAGAATATGGTGGCTGTGATAATGATGACTGTGAACTGAAAGTGGTAATGGTGCTGAAATGAAATCCGCTGCGCCCCCTGCACGGGCTCGCTTGCATCTTCGGCAGGTTGTCATGGCCCTCGCTGCAGTGGCAGCCGTCGTATTCTTCGTTGTCCAAGGCAGGCGCACTGCAAAGACTCAGCAGACTACCCCGTACATGTGCCCGACCCCGACAGCTGTCCCTTTCTCAGATCACCTCCCCTGCGCGAAATGTTGTAAGCGGCGAAACTGTAACAAGAGAGCAGCTGCTCGACATCCTTGTCACAGCGCCACGCTTCAACTGACTTTTGTGTGTTTTTGTTTCGTTTTGTGATGGCCTGCAGAAAAAAGTCTAAGAAAGAGCCACTGTACATGAGTCACGGTACGACCCGCGACATCACCGGCGTCTCGGCATGCTTTGATCATGTTACCAGCACTGTTTTATGTTTTCATCAGTGCATCTATCTCGCCTGCCTTGCATGTGTGTAGCACGGCGGACATGCCCTTGAACGCCCAATCGCTGTATGGTTGCGCAGGGCTTAAATTCTCTTCCGAGCCGCGCTTCCTCTCCAAGCGCGCGTTCGTCAGCCAGCGCGAATCTCTTGTCGCCTCAGTCGCTTCTTAATTTTGCTGGTGCAGTTTCATGACCATCTGGGAGCACTCTCTCGTGTGCTGTCTCTCTCTCTCTCTCGCTCGCTCGCTTGGGTGGTAGAGCTAAAATTAATTGTTCCGGGAACGGGAAATGAAAGCCTAATTCTCCAGTCAATCGCTTCTCTGGTTCAAAATTCTGTTTCTGTAAGAACAATAAAAGATCATCATCATGTCGGAAAATCGAAATATTTGGATGTTTTTTGTAAATGAATGAAATGATCGCACCCAAGCTGTGGACTGTTCTAAAGTGCAACAAGTGCACGTCATACTTCACAGTGTCAAACAATCGTTTGTGTCGTCTTCTACGTGAAGCGCTGTTTCGGTCCATTACGGCACTTCGATTACGTAAGCGTTGCAAGTTTGTTGCGCTGTTGCTGTTGCCCCCTCTTCGCAACCGCGCTTCCACAAAGAATCTTCTTTCATCCTTCTTGTCCCCTGGGCAGACCTGCGTGGTACTCTTTCACCTCTTTTACGTCTTGTCCTCTCAATCGCTCCGTCCCGTGCCAACAATCAAGTCCCCACATCCTGACTTGAATGTTGCATACTTCTATGTGCAACATGCGCGAGCTTGTATATCTTTGTATGTATTCGCCCAGCAGAGGGGCACTACCTCCATTGGTTAGCCACCATCACAGGGCGGAAGTTTTGTCTCTAGAGGGGTCCACTGAGCACTCCGTGCTCACGCCCCTTACCATACCGGTCTCGGGCCTTCGGAGTACTCACGGGATTGTCCTCTCTTTCTGCTACCTCTCCTTGGTCCACCCGCTACCCCCCGCTGAAGTCCTACTTGTGAACGAAAATCTGGTCCACGAGCGAGTCTTGGCAGGCGGCTTCGGCTGCCAAACATGATGCATGCGAACATTCAGAGGGCAGGAGCGAGCGTACATTTAATGTGTTTTTGGGGCAGGCGTCAGCGTAGATCACTTTGGATGAACATGCAAGGGGATCTCTTTGTTATAAACATTACTAGATGTACACGAATGAACATGAGCATGCGCGCGGCACAAACACACACACATGTGCATGCGCTCTCGCCCTCTCACCTTGTTTCTGTACGGCTGCCACATGTTGTAAATCGCCCTGCCAGCGCACGGAGAACGAAGATTTTTGAGAATTTGCGCGCGTTCGTGGTGCGTCCTTGAGCGTGTGCGTGCATGAAAGTGTGTATGTGGTGAATACAAGGACAGATTCGATACAGAGAGGGGGGGTACTAACATAGGGTTTTCAACAGGATATGGCTGAGGGACTGGGACTTCAACACGATATGGCTGAGGGACTGGGACAGGCCGATCAACTTCGACGATCCGCTCGACGATTCTTTCCACAGGCACCTGAACTTCGACGACCCGCTCGACGACTCTTTCCACAGGCACCTGAAGGCAAAGACGTCGGGCGCTCAGATCAACACATGCACACGTTCAGTCGAGGGGCATCACAACTTTTGGAGCATGCGAATTGCTCATAAACGAACCACGCATACATACCCGCACCAACTGATGCACCACATCTTTCTCTCATGCAACAGGGAGGTGAGACAAGTCTTGAGGTCCAGCAGAGCTGGATGGACAAGACTTACCTGAACATGAACGACCCTTTCCACAGGCACGTGCACAACCCTCTCCCTTTCCACAGGCACGTGCACAACCCTCTCCACGATTTGCTGCTGGACTAGTGCCGGACGCCGCATGACCGGCAAATACCCCTGTTTGAGAATTTACATTCAAGGCTCAACACCTCTGGCGGCCTTTATCGGGAAGAATATACCGCACAAATGGCGACTCATTAACGTTCGTGCAGCTGTCCAGTCCCGAATCACGCCCAGAAATGTGCTCGATTGTACTCATGGGCAGCTGTATGCTGATGAATGAGGGGCCAGGGGGATTGCAATACATTGTCTGCTGACCTCTTCCATGTACTGGGAAGGCCCGCGGGACCCGAAGTACTCCGACGGTGGGCCTACGCTGCGGTACTCCATCGGTGGGCCTTCCATCACAGGAGGCATCTGGGGCATAAAGGCCGGTCCGTAATTAGGTGAACCCTGCTGCTCACACAACTCTGCCGGGACAAGAAGCAGCACGACGCATGAGACACAGCATTATGCATTTTAGAAAGGACCATTTCATGCTCAGGACGGAAAGCTGGCGGCATGAACTGCCGCGGCGGTGGGCCGTATCCGCCGTAGCCGCCGCCTGTGGTGGTGGCGTCACGTGTGTGAACAGCGTTCCAGGGCGACACAGTTCTAAAAGGACCTATCCTTGTACTGCATCCGCGGCCTCTATCCACACTCACGTGGTGGCGGCGGCCCGTACGGACCAGAGAAGTCATCCCATTGTTCCGCGGCCGGGTACGGCGACGCCGACGGGAATGCCGACATTGGTCAGTGGGTGCGATCCGCGCTTGATATGACCACCAGTGGGAACACGGTTTACAAAAAAATCTGTACCAACACCGGGACTGTCTTGACATAACGGCAAGTTCCATTACACACATTCCCGGGGGGGGGATGCATGCATCGCATGCTCTTGCGCCGCGCGAACAATAGGGATCCTCAAGCCCTGCAAAGGGCCCCTGAGAAACTGCTTGTTTTTTTTCCGTCGGTGGTGCCGGGCCACGTTGGGTTGCAAGCAGCGATCTGGCCCGGGTTGACGTGCACTGCAAGTGACTCCTACCTAAGTCCTAAGTCCTAAGTCCTAGGGAGGTGTTCTGTGGCAGGCAGCAGACGCCGCGGCGCTCTACACCTTCCTCTTCGGACTACGAGCCTCCTTAGGGCGGTTCCTGAACCCGTTCAGACGGGTTCATCCAGTGACCAGGAACTGAAAAATGGCCTAATCCACCTGCGACTGGTGCACCCAGTCGTGTTCCGTGGCCCACTGTGGGCTACACGAAAAATTCACTTTTCTGCCTTTCACAGCCGAAAAGCAAACGTTTCACGCCACCCTGGGGTCCTGAAATTTTTGCATGTGGCAACCTAAACGAACACATCCGCATCTGCGCTGCTGAGCGGCCCTCGCTGTTCCTCGCATCAGCGCACTGTCCGTCTGGGAGGCTCCAATGTCGATGTCCGGGTCGTGGTGACCATCGGGCACTGGACGGTGTAATACCTTACCAGTAGACCCTTAGGAGAAGCAACACTACCCGTTGCGTGGAAACCCTAGAACCCAACGGTACCGCCCCACTCGGGCAATC
>Ga0315905_10003435_pt1 | contig 16354 bp, 13 predicted proteins | sample LakEriMetagenome_5_FD_203522 | JGI IMG/M metagenome (GOLD analysis project Ga0315905, IMG submission 203522) | Freshwater fungal communities from buoy surface, Lake Erie, Ohio, United States - Buoy 4 MA121 | ecosystem: Environmental > Aquatic > Freshwater > Lake | place: USA: Lake Erie, Ohio... | reverse complement strand
CAAGCAGTTGAATTTTTTCCGCCTGCTCAAGTGCTGAAATCGACTGCGCAAGCCGGGCGCGCTTTGCTTTGCGTTCCTCCTCTATGGAAAAGGACTTGCCGGGGATGCCGGAAGGAATGTCTGTGTACATCCAAGGCGCAAAGATGGCACGGAGGCGCGTCTGTTCTGCATCGCTCGCGATAGCGCCCCGGATGGCCTGACGCCGGGCGTCACGAATCAGTTCGATTTGCTGCTCTCTGGTGTAGACCGGTTCCTTCCGGGTGGCGTCACGATTGAGCAGCATTTCCTCGTAGTCGGCGATGCCATCTCCATCCGTGTCCTTCGCCTTGTCCTTCGGATCGAACTGATAATTCTTGTCGTAAGACTGCTGAATGAGCACCCATAGGTCATCCCAACCATCGGGATCGTGCTGGAGGTATTGCAGCCAAGCGGCGCGCCGGGTTGCCATGTGCTGCGCCACTTCCTCTTCCGACGGAAGAAACACGGGGTCTTCAGGCCGGGGAAGATTGTCACCCGGCGCGCCATAGGCTGTTGCGAGAGTGCAAATGGATATACAGAATGCGGTCGCGGTGGCAGGGACTTTGAAAATTTTCATGTGTCAGGGCCGGGTCATGCCTGAACCTAATGCTTTCACCAAGCGGATTTTTTGCCTCTTCGAGGGGCTCTGTATCCCCATGTGGATTGGAGTGGTTCAGGCTAAGCATTAAGGATGGAGCGCGCCAAAGGGGCACGAATTTCGTCTGACTGTGCGTGAATTGCAGGGGCTTGCAAATTTGTGCTCCTCAGCCCGGCAGTTCCCGAACTCTGGCCGCTGGAATTGGATAGAGGCCAGACAAATCAAGGCTCTCGTAGCTCACTTTGCTGATTGCGGCGTGAAGTGATTTAAGGTCAGCATGGAAGTAATTGCGTTCCATTGCCTGAGAAGCCCAACCGCAGAGCGTGTCGGCATATTCGACCGCGACGCCCGCCTTGGTCAGTGCTGAGCGGAAGTTATGGCGGAAGCTGTGGAAGCTGGTCTTGCGGGGCTTGCCAATCACCCGGTCGAGGAACCTGCCGAACCATTGCGAGAATAGTGTCGAATACCGTTGAGTTGCCTTGCCCATTTCGATCTCAGGGAACAGGCGGCGATCTTTAGAGTCGGCCCGGCGCAAGGCAACGAAGTCCATAAAGCCGAGGCGGATTAAATCGGGGTGGAGGGGCACGTCCCGCTGGCTGTTTTTCGTTTTAAGTCGCCGCTCAGTCTTTTCTTCCTCGTCAAGTTCAGTGCGGATGGAAAGATAGGCGATACCCCCCTGTTCCTTCACGTCTTCGCAGTAAAGTTGGCAAAGCTCATTCAGCCGGGCACCGTGGAAAAGGGCAAGCAGAGGAACCCAAAACTTGCCCCGGCGCGGGCGGTTCGGCCCCGGCTTGGCATAATGCCATTCGTCATCAACGCAGTCGGTGAAGATGGGAGCGGAGAAAATCTTTTTGAGGTCATCCGTCGAAAAGGGAGGGCGTGGCCGTTTCTGCCGGTTCTGAAAACGCTCCCGCAGGTTCTTACCTTTGGTCGGGGCCGCTGCAATTAGGCCCTCGTCCACGGCGAAATTGAAGATGGTCGAGATGCAGTTGAAATACTTGGAGACAGTCTGCTTGGAGAATCGCACCGCATTGCCTTCCTCGTCCGCCCGCTTAATCGCTTGGAGCAGGCTGAGCTTGGGGTATCGCTGCGAGACGTGAGCAGGCACCGTTTTAAGAGTCTCTCCTACCTTTAGAATGTCCTCCGCAGTGATATTGGCGACAGGCTTGTGCTCGCCCAGCACCTCTTTGAGCAGCCGGATGGGAATGGCATAAGTGATAGGGGTGTTCTCGGAACGAGTCTGCTTTTGGAAATCCATAAACCTCTTGGTCAATTGTTCGAGAGAAATACTCCGCTTGGGCAGGGGATGGGGAGCCGTCAGCGACGACAGGCCGCGGAAGTCTCCATCGGTGGTTTGCACGGATTTTCTTTCAAGTCGGTCAATACGCCGGTTTAAACTCTCCACCTTAGCCCTTCGCAGTCGGCGGGCGAGCCGAAGGAACTCAGGGCTGTCCGGTGCTACCGATAACTCGGGGTGCTGCTGTAGGTATGCCTCCGCCAGTTTGAGGGCTGGCGCGTCCGACGCCTGATTGTCGCCGTCCGGATACGTGAGAAGCACCGTTTGGAGGGCGTAGGACTCCTTTACATCCTTGCGGTCGTCATCGGAAAAACTCGACAACTCAGTATCCGCCCACCTCTCCGATGCCCGCTCCTCCTCAACAAAGAAATTGGAAACCAAAGCGTAAATCTCCGCCTCGGAGAGGGGTGGTTGTTTCTTGTCTTTGGCATTCTTACGGGCGCGCATGGTCGCAAAGAGGGCGTCAGTTTTTACTGACTCAATAGCGCACAGCCGACGCGCACTTGCAAAGTCAGCGGTTTTTAAACTGCGGCATACCTCAAACCGCCCGTAATCAGCGGCAAGGTCAATAGGGACAGCGGCGCGGAAGTAGTAGATGGCACCACGGCGCATCAGGCGGGTTTGGCGGGGCATATTTGCAAGCGCTTGCAGTTTACTGGCACAGTCTAACGGGGCACCCAAAATACGACCCCTAAAACCTGCGTAACTGCCTCACTTTCAGTGGCTTACTGAAAATGGAGCGGGTGACGCGATTCGAACGCGCGACATCTTCCTTGGCAAGGAAGTGCTCTACCCCTGAGCTACACCCGCATAACTAACTGCCAGCATTGGCAGCGCGGCGGGACTATTTCAAACTTCCCTCTTTGCGCAAGCAGCTTTTTCAATTTCTTCGTCATCCCCTCCGGGGACCCTTCATGAACAAGCTCGACGAAATCATTGCCCACAAGCGCACGGAAGTGACGCGCCTTCTGCCTCTCTCGGATAAACTGCACGCGGCCGCACTGGAGCGGAACGACTTTCGCTCCTTCTACGCCGCCCTGCATCAGGGGCCTGAGCATCTGGCGGTAATTGCGGAAGTCAAAAAAGCCTCTCCGTCGGTGGGGGTCATCACAGAAAATTTCGACCCCATTGCCGTGGCCACGGCCTACGACCGCGCCGGGGCCAGCGCCATCTCGGTGCTGACGGACGAGAAGTTCTTCCAGGGGCACCTGAGCTACCTCGCCCGCATCCGGGCGCAGACGAATGCGCCGCTGCTGCGCAAGGATTTCATCGTGGATGAAGTTCAGATTTATGAGTCTGTGGTGGCCGGAGCCGACGCCATTTTGCTCATCGTGGCCGCACTGACGGATCAGGACTTGAAGCATTTGCTGAAGGTCGCGGCTTCGTGCCAGCTGGATGTGCTCGTGGAAGTGCACGACCGCGCGGAGCTGGAGCGCGCGCTCGAAACCGATGCCTGCATCATTGGCATCAATAACCGCAATTTGAAGACCTTCGCCGTGGATCTCCACACCACTGAAGAACTCAGCGAAGATGTGCCCGAAGACCTCATTCTGGTGAGCGAGAGCGGCATCAAAACTCCGCAGGAGGCGCGCCAGGTTTATGAGTGGGGTGCCAATGCCATTCTGGTCGGAGAAGGCCTCATGCGCAGTCCGGACCCCGCGCGCGCCATTCATGAATTCATGGCTGCAGCCATGGATGACATGTAAGGCAGCCGGCGGCTACTTCACCGAGGCGGCGGCGCTGCCTGCGGTGCTCCAGCCCTGCTGGAGCATGCGGGTGATGGCCACCTGCTTCGTTTCGGCGGAGCCCTCCACGGGCTGCACTTCGATCATCAGCGGGCGCAGGTCTTCGATGCTGCTGCCGGCGAGCTGTGTCGCAATCGGCCCCGCCTGTTCCAGGGTGGCAGGCACGTAGCCATAGCCGGGGAATTCGAGCGTGGCGGGAGAAGCAGACATGCTTCGTGGCATCCGGAAAGGTGAAGTTATAGTAGTCGTCCAGTGCCGCCATCACGCGCATGGGCTGGGTGCCGGCGAAGGGGGCTTTCGAGAATGGGTCTATGGCGAGCGCTTCCGGCGCTGAGGCCTGGCGCAGGCTGCTTTCCGTGCCAGGGAAGGGAGCATGGCTGAAAAACTTGTGCTCATCACTGGCTGCACGCGAGGGCTTGGTCTCGCGATGACAGAGGAATTCATTCGCCTTGGCTGGAAGGTTGCCGGCTGCGGCCGCTCGGAGACCGCGATCCGGGCGCTCGCTGCAAAGCATCCTGCGCCGCACCAATTTGCCGTATGCGATGTCACCGATGCCGCCGCGGTGGAGGACTTCGTCGCAAGCGTCGTGAACACCACGGGGGTTTCGGACCTCGTGCTGAACAACGCGGCGGTGATCAATGTCAGCGCCCCGCTCTGGGAGGTGCCCGCGGCCGAATTCGACAGCGTGTTGCGGGTCAACGTGACCGGCACGTTTCATGTCCTGCGCGCCATCACGCCGGCACTGATCAAGGCCGGGCGTGGCGTCATTGTGAACTTCAGCAGTGGCTGGGGCCGGAGCACGTCGCCGGAAGTGGCCCCCTACTGCGCCTCGAAATGGGCCATCGAAGGCCTCACGCAGGCATTTGCCCAGGAATTGCCCCGCGGACTCGCCGCCGTCGCCCTCAATCCGGGCATCATCGACACTGAAATGCTGCGCAGTTGTTTTGGCAGCGGTGCCGCCTCCTGCCAGAAGCCCGCGGCGTGGGCCCGGGCCGTCGTTCCCTGGCTGATGCAACTGGGCCCGAAAGACAACGGCAAGGCACTGACCGCCCCCGGAGGCTAGGCGCGGCATTCCCGTTTGTAAGACTGCCCTCCTGGCACCTGTAGTGGTATCCAGCCGTTCCCGTCATGTCTTTTGCTCTCTTCGACCTCGACCAAACCCTTCTACCCTACGACACGCAGGCCCTGTTCTGTAATTTCGTGCTCAAGAAGCACGGCTGGCGCCGGCTTTACCTCGGTCTGTTCACTGCCGCGGCCCCGTTGAGAGCCCTGCACCTCATTGGTACTGCCGGGATGAAACGCGCCTTCCTCAGCTACCTCTGGCGCATGCCCCGGGCGGAACTCACCGCGCTCTCTCATGAGTTCGCGGCGACCATCGTCCCCCCGCTGCTCTATCCGGAAGTAATGGCGGAAGTGGAGCGACACCGCGCTGCCGGGCGCACCCTCATTCTAAACACCGCGAGCCCAGAGTTTTACGCCACAGCCATCGCCCGTGTTCTAAAGTTCGACCACTGCTTCGGCACCCGTATTCTCTTCACCAGCGAACGCATGCCGCTCCTCTCCAAACTCGATGGGGAGAACAACAAGCACGAGGAAAAACTCAAGCGCATGCGCCACCTCATGCCCACCGAGCTGTCCCTGCCGATGCCGGTGTCGTTCGCCTACTCCGACAGCAAGGCCGACCTCCCCATGCTCCGCTTCGTCGAGCATCCCGTTGTGGTGCATCCTGATCTGTTTCTGGAAAACATCGCCAAAGAGGAAAATTGGCCCATCATGCGGCCGAAACGCCCGCACACCTCACGGCTTCAGTTCGCCTGCGACTGCGCCTGGCAGGCCGCCGGCCTGTGGTCCCCGCCGCCGGCCTAACGCCGCAGCTTGCGGCCCGCGATGTCCATAAACTGCTTCGCTTCATCGACGCGGCAAATGTGTGCCAGTATCATGTAAGCAGTTCCGGCTGCGGCAATAACCAGCCCCAGCATGGACGCGCGGGCGACGAATCCGGAATGCTGCCAGCGCGGCTCCATAATCCAGTGCCACGCGGTAAACGAGACCGCCGCCAGTGCCAGCACCCCGGGAAGCAGCCGCCGGATGGTATCCACAAGAGTCTGTGTTTGCAGCCCGCCGCTCTTTCGTGCGAGCAGCCAGTAGAGCGTGCCCCAGTTGAACAAGGCCATCACCGCCGTAGTCAGCGCCAGCCACGTGTGATCTTTGTGCAGCACAAAGACGAAGAGCGAGTTCAGACCCACATTGAGCACCATGGCCGCCAGCGAGACATACATGGGCAGCATCCGCTGATTGATCGCTGTAAATGCGGGCTGAATGACCTTGATCTGCGCGTAAAAAATCAGCCCCACGGCATACCACCGGAGCGCACCAGCGGTCTGCGCCGTCTCCACGCCGTCAAACTGCCCGCGCTCATACAGCACAGAAATGATCGGATGCGCGAGGATGAAAAGCCCGATGGCCGAGGGCAGGGTGAGGAAGGCCACGAGCCGGTTTCCCCGTGCCAGCGCTCCGCGAAATGCCGGCGTGACGCCATCCGTGGCAGCCCGTGCGATGATCGGCAGGGTCACCGTGGCCACAGCCACCCCGAAGACTCCCAGCGGCAGTTGCATCAGCCGGAAAGAGTTGTTCAGCCAGGACACCGGCCCGTCTTTCTCCGGCAGACTGGTGGCGAAAAATGTGTTGAGAAAAACACTCACCTGCACCGCGCTGCCGGCGACCACCGCTGGCCACATGAGCTGAAGTATGCGCTTCACATCCGGATGCTTCCAGTCGCGCGTGAACCGGAAGCCGCAGCCCGTGCGGAAGAGTGCCGGGAGCTGCACCCCCAGTTGCGCCAGCCCTCCGGTCAGCGTGCCGATGGAGAATCCGATCATGCCCTTCCAGCCCATCTCGGAAAGTGTGAAGCGCCCCTCCAGAAGGCAGCCGAGCAGCCAGCCGCCCACAATGCTTCCGATATTGAAAAAGCTGCTCGCCATCGCCGGAATGCCGAAAATTTTCCGCGAATTCAATATACCCATCACCAGGGCCGCCAGCGACACCAGGAGGATGAACGGATACATGATCTGTGTGAGCAGCACGGTGAAATCCAGCTTCCACTCCGGGGCATCTGTCCAGCCATACAGGAGAACCGGCATTAGCACCGGCGCGACGAGCACGCCCAGCAGTGAAATGCCGCTCATGAACACAACGGCCAGGCTCAGCATCCGGTGCGCCAGCACCCACGCGGACTTCTCCCCTTCGAGTTTGAGCTTTTGCGCAAAGACGGTCACAAAAGCCGTGCTCAGCGCGCCCTCGGCGAACAGGTCGCGCAGCATGTTGGGAAAGCGGAACGCCGCGATGAAGCAGTCCCGGATTTTCTCCGGAAACAGCGCGGCAAACAGCATGTCGCGGATCAGCCCCAGCACCCGGCTGCACATGATGGCGAGCGCGACGATGCCCGTGGTCTTTGCTGAGGCCGCCTTGTCTTCATCCGGCGGCGCGGCCGGTGCCGGCACGGGATCCGAATCGGGTGGCTTGTAAAAGTGCAGCGGCATGGGACAGGGACTGAGAGGTTATTTTGCCGCCGCACGGCGCAGCCGCTCCATGATGGCCACGCCCACACCGCGTTCCGGCACGGGCTCGGCGATGATCTCATCTGCACCGCACTCATCCAGTTGGCGCAGGCAGTGGAAGAAGCGCACCGCCGCTTCCGGCAGCTTGCCGTTCCCCGGGCTCAGTGTCAGGCTTTGCACCCAGTCGGTGAGGAAAAGATAACCATCGTCCGGATCGCAGCGGTAGCTCAGCAGCGCATAGCGGCGGCCCTCCACGGGAGTGAAATCCTCCGGCTTTTCCAGCAAACGCAGCGGCGTGCGCGGCGCATAGTGGCTCGCCAGTTGACCGGGCACTTCCGGGTGATCCGCTCCCGCCGCCGGCAGTTGATTGGCAAACTCCACCTTCCCGAACGGCTGCAGATCATCCTTCGTCACCGGCCCCGCGCGCAGCACGCGCAGCAACGGCTTGGGATCCCGCGGGAGAATGCGGATGATGGTGCTCTCCAGTCCCGTGTGACACGCGCCGCCGTCGAGGATGAGCGGGATGCGGCCCTCCAGTTCCTTCATCACGGCCGCGGCCGAGGTCGGGCTGATGCGGCCAAAGCGGTTCGCGCTCGGTGCCGCCAGCGGCCGCGCCAGACTCGTCACCACGCGGCGGAAAATCGGATTCGCACTGATGCGCACGGCCACCGTCGGCAGCCCCGCGGTCACCATGTCCGGCACGTCCGGATGCTTTGGCAGCACCAGCGTCAGCGGCCCCGGCCAGAAGTGCTCCGTGATTTGCGCCACTGCTTTCGCGATCTCCGGCGGCACGATGGCCACATCCGCGAGACGGTCGCGGTGAGGCAGGTGAATGATCAGCGGATCAAACGACGGCCGTTCCTTCGCCGCGAAAATCTTCGCCACCGCCTCCGGGTTCATCGCATCCGCGGCGAGGCCATAGACCGTCTCCGTGGGCAGCGCCACGGTTTCGCCGCGGGCCAGTAAATCGACCGCCTGCACCACCGCGGCCTTCAGTTTGTCCGGGCGGTCTGTCTCTGCCAGTATTGTCTGCATCCTTCTTGTGAGTCGCATTCGATACCCTGCGCGCCCTGCATTCAAGGGGTGATTGCACAAGCTTCCGGTTGGCACCGGGAAAAATCCGCGCCACTGCCCGCCCGTGCCGTCCATCCTCGAATCCCTGCGCCTCCTCAGCGAGCCCACCCGGCTCCGCCTCCTGCTGCTGCTCGACGGTGCAGAACTCACCGTGGCCGAACTCCAGGAAATCCTCGGTATGAAGCAGAGCCGCATTTCCACCCACCTCGGCCTCCTCAAGTCCGCCGGCCTCGTCCAGGTCCGCCGTGCTGGAAAAAACAGCCTTTACAGCTTCGACCCCCGCGCTGCCGGCCTCCGCGACGTCCTCCGCGACGGCGCCGCCGAACTCCCCGACGCCCGCCGCGACCGCCAGGCCCTCGAGCTCACCCTCCGACGCCGCGCCGACGCCGCCCGCGCCTACTTCGACCAGCTCGCCGGAAAATTCGGCCGCAGCTACTGCCCCGGCCGCTCCTGGAAAGGCCTCGCCGAAGCCCTACTCCTCCTCATGCCCCGGCAAATCATCGCCGATCTCGGCGCCGGCGAAGGCACCTTCTCCCAGCTCCTCGCCCGCAGCGCCGAGAAAGTCATCGCCATCGACAGCTCCGAAAAGATGGTCGCCTACGGCACCCGCATCGCCAAAGAAAACGGCTTCACCAACCTCGAATACCGCCTCGGCGACATCGAAGCCCCCCCCATTGGCGATGGCGAAGTTGATCTCGCATTCTTCAGCCAGGCCCTCCACCACGCCCCCCAGCCCGCCCGCGCCGTCCGCGAAGCCTGGCGCATCACCCGCCCCGGAGGCCGCATCGTCATCCTCGACCTCCTCCGACACGACTTCGAGCAAGCTCGCGAACTCTACGCCGACGTCTGGCTAGGCTTCGCCGAAGCCGAAATCTACGGCTTCCTCGACGACGCCGGCTTCCGCGACATCCACATCGCCACCGTGGACCGCGAAACCGAGCCTCCCCACTTCCAGACCCTCATGGCCGTCGCCACCAGGCCCCCCGCCAGCAGTGCAAACGCCTGAGGCACCACGTCACGGCGGCGTCCGGGCTGACTATCTCAAGGCGGTTTCCTAATTTAAGAGAGTTGACCTTGGCCTGAACGGCACAAGGTTACGCACGATCACTGCAGACGTGCCGGCACCTTGTGATTTCAAATTACAAGTGGAACGCGTAACCTCTTAATGGTGAGCAGTCACTTTTTCGGAAAAACGCTGTTCCCGCCTCGTGCTGCAGTGTTTTTCCGGGAAAGTGACTGAGGGCGCGGAGCCGAGGCCCGTTCCGCTTGGAACTTGAAACCGCCGTTTGTAAGCAGTATCCAGACTGAACTCAGGACTGGTTTTACACCGCTCAATCGCAAGAACTTCGCTGTGATTTACAGTAGGACCGCAGAGTATGTGGCGGGCTGACATTTGGATTTGAAAGGAATTTCAACGAAGGGATGGGGTCTGACAAGTTTTGTATCGGAACACGAAGACGAGCGACTTCACTGCTGCCCAATCCGGGACCCTTTCGGGATGTTGGAATTTGTAAAGCGCACTCCGGAGACTACCTGGCAGCCCATCATATCCCCCCCGAACGCCGGGTTGTCATTCCGGCCGGCTGCCTTCATGCTGGGTTTCGCATGACCCTGACCGATCTCGGCTGGAACGACTTTTTTGCCAAAGCCTTCGCGCCCTACCGCGAGGAGGGCTGGGTGCCGGCGCGGCTGCTCCGCGACAACAACCTCACGGTGGGAGCGCTCATGGGGGATGGCGAGGAGGTGGATGCCGTCATCAGCGGCAAGGTCTATCATGAAGCCGAAACCGATGCCGAACTCCCCGCCGTGGGCGACTGGGTGGCCCTGGGCACCAGTGCCAGCGAGTGGGTGATCAGGGCGCGGCTGCCGCGGCGCACGTGCCTCTCGCGGAAAGCGCCCGGCCGCAGCACCGAGGAGCAGGTCATTGCGGCGAATGTGGATGTCGTGGCGGTCGTGACCGATGCGGGGCCGGACTTCAACGAGCGGCGCATGGAGCGCTACTTTGCCATCATTGCCCGCAGCGGGGCGAAGGCGGTCGTGCTGGTGAATAAGAGTGATCTCTTTCCCAAAGCCCAGAACGAAGCCGCCGCCGAAACCCTGCGCCGGCTGAATCCCGACGCCGATATTCACATCACCAGCGCGGAGAAAGGCCGCACGCTGAAAGTGCTGCGCAGTTATCTGAAACGCGGCGTTACTGTGGCCCTCATTGGCAGCAGCGGGGTGGGGAAGTCCTCCATCGTGAATCAACTGCTCGGCGACGAGTACCAGTGGACCGATGAAGTGAATGAAGTGACCGGCAAAGGCCGCCACACCACCACAGCCCGCGAACTGATGATCCTGCCGGAAGGCGGCATCCTCATCGACAATCCCGGCATTCGTGAGGTCCACATGTGGACGGATGAATCCACGCTGCGCGAACGCTTTACGGACATCTCCGAACTCGCCGCTGGCTGCAAATTCCACGACTGCAGGCACGGCACCGACACCGGCTGTGCCATCCGTGCGGCGCTGGCTGCAGGGCAGCTCGATTCCGCGCGATTCGATGCCTTCCTGAAGCTTGATGAGGAAATTGAAGAACTGCGCCGCAACCGCACCAAGCGGCGCATGACCATTGAGCGCATCTCCAAACGCGAACTCAAAGAGCGCGCCAAGCGCTTCACCGACCGCCGCCAGCACGATCACGACGACGAACCCCGCTGGCGCGCACGCTGAGCCATAACATATAGCCCGGTGATGTTCCCGGCGGCATCGACATCAATGCGTTCGGCGGCGGGAATCTTCGGCAGCGCGGGGCATCCTGTGCGGCTGCGGCCGCGACGAGTTCCGCCAGCGCCGCGCAGCCTGCACCCCCACCGGAGAAGGCATCGGCCACCGCGCCGGATTTCAAAGGGAGGACGCCGTGCTGGAGGTGCGCGACTTCTTTGGCGTTGGCGGCACCGGGGTCACGACCACCGGGGTGCCGCGGTCCACCCATTCGTAGAAGAAGCGCGCCGGGTTGCCTTTGTTCAGCGGCATACGGACGCAGCCGTGCGAGGCCGGGTAGCTCGGGACCGAGGTGAAGCCGTGAATGAAGATGTGGCCGTTGATTTGCACGCTCCACGGCATCGGAGCATTGTGATAGCGGCTGGAGCGGTGCCTGCGCGACTTAAAGGGACCGGCGCGGAAACTGCCGGCGGGAGTGCGTCCGTTGCGCCCGCTGCTGATGTTCGTTTCCAGCACGAGACGCCCGCCCTGCCACGCCCGGAGGCGCTGTTCGCCAAGGCTGACCTCCACGCGCTTCTCCGCCCGCAGCAGCGTGAACTGCCGCTCCCCGGCAGTGACCGTCGCGCTCTGGCCGGAGGGATGCAGATTCACCTGCGCCCCCGCAGCAGTGAGGCCTTCGCCACTGATGAGTTCGGTGCCATCGAGGAGCTGGCGGCGCAGGTTCTTTTCAACGACCACGCCATTCACCAGCAGTGTCCGGGCGGCAGGATCGCAGGTCACGAGCCACCCGAGGGTGTCGGCGGCTTCCTGGAGCGGCGCATAGAGTTTGCCGTCGTCCACATCAAAGGTGATGGTCTCGATGATGGTCTCTGCAGGAGGGGCTTCCTGCGCAGAGAGACGTGAGGCTGGCGCTGCGGCGAAGAGCAACCCAAGCGTGATCGTAAGGAGGTGGCGCAGGGGGATCATGTGGGAAGAGGGAAGGGCACAGCGGCACGCAGACCACTGAGAGCAAACTATGCGCCAATAACGGCGGGAATATCCGTCCCTGCGCTTCCGTTTCTACGGAGCGGGTGAACTTCAGGCTGCTTCCTCCAGCAGCACGTCGCGCAGCGCCAGGATGGCGGAGGAGAGCCGGCGGCTCACACTGCCGGTGGAGCGCTGGAGTTCTACGGCGATTTCCACGCCGCTGTGGCCTTCAAAAAAATGGCGGCGCAGCAGTCCGGCGGCGTCCGCATTGCGGTCCGCCAGCTGGGCCAGGGCCTCATGGAGATCGCCGTAGGTCTGCGCGGACGAGTCCGCAGCCACATTCCATGCCTCCTCCAGCGGCGCGGCCATGGCGAAATCCGGCCGGCGGGCGGCCGAGGCGCGGCGCTGCTCATCAATGAGGGCGCGCTGCATGATGGTGCGGACTAAACCGGGGAACTGCGGGGTCTCAATGTGCGCCGGCGGGTGCCGGTAAAGCTTTTCCACCGCCATGTGAAGCAGGTCCGCCGGCTGCAGGGCATGGGCCGCGGTACTGCCGGAAAGCAGCAGGGCCGCCTGCCGCAGCAGGGAAGGATACAGTTGGGCGGTGAGCGCGTTCATGGCCAGGGAGGGCACGGATTATTTTCCAGTGGCCGCAGGTTATATGCCATACGACTTTCGATGGATACAATAATCATCCGCGGCCCGCGCTTGCGGACGAATTCTGCGACCCCGGAAAAGCTACCCGCGGCGCAGCTGTCCGCCCAGGCTCGCCCCGATTTTACGGAAAACTTCACGCGCCGTGGCGGGGCCGGTGGCGGAATAAGGAAGATTCCGCAGCTTCATGTCCCCGGCGCGGCCGAGGCGCTTCACTTCCTCCTGCATGATGCCCCGGCAGTTGTAGACGACATTGTCGAATTCATGGAAGGCCACGCCGCATTCCTCCAGGGCACCTGCCGTGAGGAGACGGTTAAAGTGGTGCTGGTCGCAATTGTGCCCTGCCCACGTGTCGAGCGGGTCCTGGGCCAGCACGGCAGCCTCCCTGCGGTCGAGGAAGCGCAGCATGGCTTCGGAATTCCTGTAGAGCAGGACACCGGTGTTGTAGTCGCGCGGCTTGCCATGGCGACGAAGCGCGGCGGATTGACGCTCCAGTCGGCTTCGTGGCTGTTGGCCGCGCTAAAGTCATGGGTCTCGAGACGGGCAAACACCGGGGCCAGCGAACCGTGCAGGGTGATGTCGGTATCGAGAAAGAGTGTGCGTTCGCAGGGCGGGCGGCGCAGCGTGAGGACTTTGAGCTTCAGCGGATGCTCCCGTGAGTCGAGCGGGATCCAGTTGCAGCCAAGCGAAGCGGGGACCTTGAAGCGGGAGAAGACCGTGACCGGCAGCGCAGGCTTTTCACGGAGGTGATGAGTTCCCCAAGGCAACTGCGACCGCCGTTGACGAGGTAAATGATGCCGCAACCGGCAGGTGGTGCAGGGGTGGCGCTCATGCGGTCCGGAAAAAGCAGGCATCCCGGCTGCAAGCGCCCGGCCTGCAATTGTAGCCGGTATTCAATTGCCTGCCAGTGGCTGCTGTTATCCCGGGGCGGAAATGCCGTCGTTCCGGGTAGGTTGTGGAGGATGCGCTGCTGGCTCCAGTTTGACGGCTTTGCATTCGGACAAAGGCGCTGGCATCCCTTTGCTCGTGCAGCAGACTCGCCCGCATGGCTCTCAAGGATATTAACTTACTCACTCTCGCCTCGTGTCTTGTTGTCGTGCTGGGATTCACCGTGCCCCGGGCAGTGGCGGAGGATGTGCCGAAGATCGGATCGCTGCCGGCGGGGAAGGTGTTGTTTCTGGGGAACAGCATCACACTTCATGCGCCGGCGCCGGACATCGGCTGGACAGGCAACTGGGGCATGGCGGCGCAGGCGGCGGAGAAGGACTATGTGCATCGGCTCACGGCGGAAATCGCCCGCAGCACCGGCCACGCGCTACAGACCAGGGTGCGCAACATTGCGGACTTTGAGCGCGGCTATGCGGCGTGGGATACAGCCGCTGTTTTGCGCGAAGAGCTGGCTTTCAGCCCGGACATCATCTTTCTCGCCATCGGGGAGAATGTGCCGGAGTTGTCAGGAGAGACGGAGCAGAAGGCATTTACCTCTGCGCTGGACCGCCTGCTGGCGGCGCTGAAGGCGAATGGAAAGCCCGCTATTTTTGTGCGCAGCAGCTTCTGGGCGAATCCGGTGAAGGACGGCATTCTGAAGAGCGCCGCTGCGGCTGCCGGGGCGGCGTTTGTGGACATCTCCACGCTCGGCGGCGATCCTGCGAATGCCGCTAGATCGGAGCGCGAAATCGCCCATGCCGGGGTGGCGGAGCATCCGGGAGACAAGGGCATGAAGGCTATCGCCGATGCACTGCTGGCCGCGCTGCGTCAGCAGGCGGGCCTCACCCTGACACTTTCCTCGCCGTCCGATTTTCAAGTCGTGCAGCGGACCGCCAAAGACAGCGGCACGCTCACCATCACGGGCAGCGCGACACCTGTGCCCGCAGCCCTGGAAGCCCGGCTGCTGCGTCCGGAGGACCAGGACTCCGCGTGGCAGGCGCTCACGGTGATCAATGACGGCAAGACATTCACCGCATCCATGCCCGCGTCTGCTGGTGGGTGGTTCCGGCTGGAAGTGAGGGCGCGGGAGAAGGAGAGCGTCATCGCTGAGGCTGCCGTGGCGCATGTGGGGATCGGCGAAGTCTTCGTCGTCGCGGGTCAGTCGAACTCGGCCAACCACGGCGAGGAGAAGCAGACGCCGAAGTCAGGGCTCGTGGTTTCGTTCGATGGCACGAAGTGGCAGCAGGCGAACGATCCGCAGCCGGGCGCGAGCGGCGGCGGTGGCAGTTTCCTCCCGCCGCTGGGCGATGTCCTGGTGGAAAAGCTGGGTGTGCCCGTGGGCTTCCTCGCCTGCGGCATCGGAGCCACCAGTGTACGCGAATGGCTGCCGGAAGGCACCGCGCTTTCGCATCCTCCCACGCTGCGCCAGCGCGTGAGGCAGCGGGCCGATGGCACCTGGGAGAGTGCCGGGCACGCCTTTGAGATGCTCGTCGCGCGCATGAAGTCCGCCGGACCGCAGGGGTTTCGGGCCCTGCTGTGGCATCAGGGCGAAAGTGACGCCAATCAGAAAGACCCCGCCTGCACCCTGCCGGGCGATCTCTACCGCGCACACCTCACCACCATCATTCGCGAGACCCGCCGCCGCTGCAGCCTTGAGAATCCGTGGTTCGTCGCGCAGGTTAGCTATCACATTCCTGGCGATGAAGCCTCGCCTGACATCCGCGCCGCTCAGGCCGCGCTGTGGCAGGACGGCACCGCCCTGGAAGGCCCCGACAGCGACGCCCTCAAAGGCCCGCTGCGCGAAAACAACGGCCAGGGCGTTCACTTCAGCGGCCCCGGCCTCCGCGCCCACGCCGCCAGCTGGGCGGAAAAGCTCATCCCGTGGCTGGAGGCGCGCCTTGCGGAGCCCTGAACCGGCTCAGGAAAAGCGCGACAAGCCAAACAATTCCCGGCGTTTTAGAAAGCCATGCACCCGCTGCTCAGTCGCCGCCATTTTCTCTCGCAGACCGCTACCGCCCTCAGCGGCATTGCGCTGACGCACCTGCTGTCCCGCGAACGGCTCATGGCGGCTCCGGCCCCGATCAGGCCCGACATTAATCCGGCCAATCCCAACGCCGCGCGCAAGCCACACCATACGCCGCGGGCGAAGAACGTGCTCATGATCTTCTGCTCCGGCGCTGTCAGCCAGGTGGACACGTTCGATTACAAGCCCGACCTCATTAAATACCACGGCCAGCCGATGCCCGGCGGCGAGAAGCTGATCACCTTCCAGGGCGAGCAGGGCGCACTGACGAAGAGTCCGTGGGAATTCAAGCCCTATGGCCAGTCCGGCAAGATGGTGAGTGATCTCGTGCCGCATCTTGGCGCGCTGGCGGACGAAATGTGCTTCATTCATTCACTCACGGGAAAGACGAACACTCACGGACCCGGTGAGAACTTTATCTCTACCGGCAATACGCTGGATGCTTATCCCAGCATGGGATCATGGCTGAGCTATGCGCTGGGTTCAGAAAACGACACGCTGCCTGCCTATGTCGCCATTCCTGATCCCCGCGGCACCCCGCAGAGTGCGGGGAATTTCTGGGGCTCCGGCTATCTGCCGGCCGCGTTTCAGGGCACGGATTTCAATGCGGCGAATCCTGTGCGCAATCTAGCCCGGCCTGGTGTCTTCACGCCGGAGCGCGACCTCGCCACCCGCGACTTCCTCGCGAGGCTCAACCGTCACCACCTGCAAAAGTGTCCCGGCGACTCCGAACTCGCCGCGCGCATTTCCAGTTACGAACTCGCCGCCCGTATGCAGCTGAGCGTGCCGGAA
>Ga0315905_10003434_pt1 | contig 16367 bp, 15 predicted proteins | sample LakEriMetagenome_5_FD_203522 | JGI IMG/M metagenome (GOLD analysis project Ga0315905, IMG submission 203522) | Freshwater fungal communities from buoy surface, Lake Erie, Ohio, United States - Buoy 4 MA121 | ecosystem: Environmental > Aquatic > Freshwater > Lake | place: USA: Lake Erie, Ohio... | reverse complement strand
ATCCTTGATCAGAGAGGGATATGACATTGAAGCACTTCATGGTGACCTGACCCAGCAACAGCGTGATAAAGTAATGGGAAGGTTCAGGGAAAAAAGTTTGCAACTCCTCATCGCAACAGATGTGGCTGCAAGGGGAATTGATGTACAGGGCATTACCCATGTCATCAATTATGAATTACCCGACGACCCGGAAGTATATACCCATCGAAGCGGAAGAACAGGCCGAGCAGGCAAAAGCGGTATATGTATTTCACTGGTTACACAAAGAGAAGTTTATCGCCTGCGCCAAATTGAAAGGTTGATCAACAACAAATTTCATAAACTGGATATTCCATCAGGGAAAGACGTTTGTAGAAAACAGTTTTTTCATTTCATCGACAAAATGTTCATGGCTGATATTAGTCACGGTGAATACGAAACCTATGTTCCTCTTCTAAAAGAGAAGTTTTCACATATGGAAAAAGAGGAAATACTTCAGCGCGTTGCAGCATTGGAGTTCGACAGGTTTCTTCAGTATTACGAGAATGCGGCTGACTTGAATGTAAGAGAGGATAGAAAAAATGATCGTGGTGTTCAAAAAAGAGAACGTTCTTCCTCTTCCTCCAGCCACCGATCATCTGGCGGAGGGTACAAGAAATTATTTATCAATCTTGGTACCAAAGACGGTTTCTACAAAGCAAGTTTTTTACAATTCATCCTCGACTTGAGCGATCTCAACAAAGATGTTTTAGGTAAGATTGATATGAAGGAGATGAACAGTTGGGTGGAAATCGAGAGCGGCGCTGCCAATCAGATGATGAAATCCATCGACGGGAAGAAATTCAAAGGAAGAAAGATCAGGATGAATGATGCAGACAGCGGTGGGCCCAGAAATAGGTTTTAAGTTTTTTGTTTAATTTCTCATTTACCCTATATTTGCTATATGTCAACAATGAACAACTGGTACTCTTTTTATTTTTATTTCTACTTTACAAGTAGACCGGGAGCTCTTTGTTGATACCTAAAAAGAAATAACAACTCAACATAAAGATCCCGGTAGACCACCGGGATCTTTTTTTTAATGTATGTGAATGAAAAGGAACAATACAAAGGGATCAGGGACAGGTAAGAAGGTCCAAAACAAACTTCCGATAGCGATCCAAGGGTATGAGGGCAGCTTTCATCAGGTTGCAGCACGAATATTTTTCGGGAAGGATGTAGCAATCCTGCCATGTGCCAGTTTTGTTGACTTGATCAGAGAAGCATCCAACAAGAAAAAAACCGGTGGTGGTGTGATGGCCATTGAAAATTCAATCGCCGGAAGCATCATGCCCAACTACAATTTGATTCAGAAATCTAAATTATTTGTTGCTGGCGAAGTATATCTTCAGATCAACCAAAATCTACTGGTCAATCCAGGTGTTCAACTGGGTGATATCAAAGAAGTGCACTCTCACCCAATGGCATTGCAGCAATGTCTTGGGTATCTCACGCAATTTCAATGGAAACTGATTGAAACAGATGATACAGCTCTTAGTGCAAGACATATTCATCAACGCAAAAGCAAACATATTGCAGCCATTGCAAGCGACTTGGCAGCTGAATTATTTGACTTGCATATGATTGCGCCTAAAATTCATGATGTCAAGGATAACTATACAAGATTTCTGATTCTCCAGCAACATGAAGAAGTGGTTGCCGATGCCAACAAGGCATCCATCAATTTTCATACCGATCATGCACAGGGAAGTTTGGCGAAGGTGTTGACGGTGATCGCAAAGGAGGGCATCAATCTGAGCAAATTGCAATCATTTCCAATTGCCGGAAGCCGATTCAATTATGGATTTCATGCGGACTTGGAATTTGATCATGCAGATCAGTTCAATCATGTGATGGAAAAAATTAATCATGTAACAAAATACCTAAAGGTATTGGGTGTATATAAAAAAGGGAAGTTTAATATATAAATCATGATCGAAGTATCAAATCGCTTGAATGGCATTGGGGAATATTATTTCGCAACAAAATTGCGAGAGATCGATGCGTTGAATAAAGCGGGACAGAAAGTCATCAACTTGGGAATTGGCAGTCCCGATCTTCCCCCACACCCATCGGTCATTGAGATGCTGCATCAGGAAGCAAGCAAAGACAACACCCATGCATATCAATCATACAAAGGATCTCCGATACTCCGAAATGCCATTGCCGGGTGGTATAAAAAAGCCTATGGTGTTGCTATTGATCCTGATTCTGAAGTATTGCCATTGATTGGCAGCAAGGAAGGAATCATGCATATCTGCATGACCTACCTTGACAAAGGAGATGCAGCACTGGTCCCCAATCCGGGCTATCCAACCTACAGCGCTGCAGTAAAGTTGTCTGGCGGAGAAGTGTTGTCTTATGATTTAAAGTCTGCACATCATTGGCATCCTGTTGTAGATGAATTACAATCCCAGGTAAAATCACATCAAGAAAAAGGTGGTAAAGTCAAGTTGCTCTTTCTCAATTATCCTCATATGCCAACAGGTCAGATGCCTGATGTGGGATTGTTGCAATCTATCATTCGTTTTGCTAAAGAGCAAGAAATTTTAATCGTGCATGACAATCCTTACAGTTTTATTTTGAATGACAATCCTGTTAGTTTATTGTCACTCGATGCAGAAAAAAACACAGTGATTGAATTGAATTCTTTGAGCAAATCACATAATATGGCTGGCTGGCGCGTAGGAATGATTGTAGCATCAAAGACACATATCGATAATATCATGCGATTCAAAAGCAATATGGATTCCGGAATGTTTCTACCCGTTCAACTTGCAGCTGCGAAAGCACTTTCATTGGATCTGTCTTGGCATGTAGAAGTAAATAAAATATATGCAGAACGAAAAGAGCTTGCTTACCAATTACTTGATAAGATTGGATGTACTTATGATACAAATCAGGTAGGTATGTTTATCTGGGCAAAAATCCCTTCTGCATACGCCAATGGATATGGATTGAGTGATGAAATATTGGGTTTGTTCAAAGTGTTTATTACTCCAGGCGGAATATTTGGGACTGCAGGAGATTCTTATATCAGGGTGAGCTTATGCAGTAAGAAGGAGTTGCTTCAGGAAGCCATTGACAGAATAAAAAAGATTTCTTAACAAATAATAAAATGATCAAAAATATTGCAATTGTTGGTATTGGATTGATTGGCGGATCGCTCGCTTTGCAATGCCGTAAAAAAGGAATTGCATCGCGTTTTATTGGTGTAGATGCTAATCCTGTTCATGCTGCTGATGCGATTTCAATGGGGTTGGTTGATGAGGTATTGCAACTGGAGGATGCCATTGTACAATCAGATGTTGTAGTGCTTACTGTTCCCATGAATGTTTTGGTTGGTCTGCTTCCTGGCGTGCTGGATAAAGTAGATCGACAGATTGTACTTGATATGGGTTCCACTAAAAATATACTTGCAAAAGCTGTGGATGCACATCCAAAAAGAGGCAGATTTGTAGCAACCCATCCCATGTGGGGAACAGAGTACAGCGGACCCCGTTCTGCTGTAGATGGGGCATTTGAAAACAAAGCCGTTATTCTATGTGATACAGAAAAAAGTGATGCAGATGCACTCAGTTTTGTAAAGGAACTGTATGAACAATTAAGCATGCATATCATTGAGATGGATGCAGTTGACCATGATCTGCATGCTGCTTATGTAAGTCATATCTCTCATATCACTTCATTCGCGCTTGCCAACACAGTGCTTGAAAAAGAAAGAGAAGATAAAGCCATTTTTGAAATGGCCAGTGCGGGATTTGAAAGTACAGTTCGATTGGCAAAGAGCAATCCAGATATGTGGACGCCTATTTTGATGCAGAACAAGGAGAATGTATTGGATGTGCTGAATGAGCACATTAGTCAATTGCGCAAATTCAAATCCTGTTTGGAAAAAGAGAATTGGGATTACCTCCGAGAACTGATGTCGCAGGCCAACCAAATCAGAAGAATCATTCAATAACAATAAAAATTTTATAAGCATTAATTTTATACAATGGAAACTTCTCAACAGACTCAGCAATCAGCAGTTCAAGCTGCGTGGAACAAACGGCCGCTTATTATTTCTGGTCCCTGCAGCGCAGAAACAGAAGATCAGGTATTGGCAACTGCCCAGCGACTTGCCAATACAGGCAAAGTAGATATGTTGCGTGCAGGTATTTGGAAGCCAAGAACCAAACCCGGCATGTTTGAGGGAATTGGCGCCAAGGGATTGCCTTGGTTGCAGCAAGCAAAAAAAATAACCGGACTACCAACGACTGTTGAAGTAGCAACAGGCAAGCAAGTGGAAGATGCCCTGACATTTGATGTGGATGTATTGTGGGTTGGTGCCAGAACTACTGTCAATCCATTCAGCGTTCAAGAAGTTGCGGATGCTCTCAGAGGAGTAAACGTTCCCGTGCTGATCAAAAACCCTATCAACCCTGATCTTGAATTGTGGCAAGGTGCAGTTGAAAGAATTTCAAGGGCTGGAATCAAACAGGTTGGATTGATACATCGTGGATTTTCAGCTTATGGCAATACAGAATTCCGCAATGCACCCATGTGGCACTTGGCAATTGAAATGAAGCGTCGCATGCCTGAATTGCCCATCATCAATGATCCCTCACATATTTGCGGAAGAAGAGATATCCTTCAGACCACGGCGCAAAAAGCCATCGATCTTGAATTTGACGGGCTGATGATTGAGAGCCATGTTGATCCTGACAATGCATGGAGCGATGCAAAACAACAGATTACACCGGAAGTGCTGGCTGAGATGCTTGAAAATATCATATGGAGAAAAGAAAATGTGATTTCTCCTACCTTCCACGCAGCACTTGATAAACTGCGTGAACAAATCAATCATATAGATGATGAGCTCATGCAGTTGATTGGACAGCGTATGAATATTGCTGAGAAAATAGGTGAGTATAAAAAGAACAACAATGTAACGATTCTTCAAACATCACGTTGGAATGAAATTTTGGAGAAAGCCACCAATAAGGGATCCAAGCTGGGTTTGAGTGCTGAGTTTGTACAAAAATACATGGATGCAGTACATATGGAAAGCATCAACAGGCAGAATAAAATCATGAATGACTGATTCAATGAAAAAAGTAAAACAAATTTTGTCAAGTGCGACTGTGGATATTTATTTCGATGCTTCTTTCACCTTGCTCACTAAATTGGTTGATAAAAAGAACGCTGTCATCGTTACAGATGAAAATATTTTTTCAAAACACAGATCCAAGTTCAAAAATTGGAATGTTATCATACTCAAGCCTGGTGAACAGTTCAAAATCCAACTTACAGCCGATGCTATCATTGAACAGTTGATTGAGTTTCAGGCCGATCGATCAACCATTCTTATCGGAGTTGGCGGAGGTGTTGTTACTGATCTGACTGGCTATGTGGCATCTATTTATATGCGCGGCATTCAATGTGGATTTGTGCCTACAACGTTGCTTGCCATGGTTGATGCATCTATTGGGGGTAAAAATGGGGTGGATGTTGGCGCTTATAAAAACCTGGTTGGAAGTATCCGCCAACCTGCATTTCTATTGTACGACTATAGCATGTTGAATACATTGTCAGATATGGAATGGTCCAATGGTTTTGCTGAAATCATCAAACATGCTTGCATATTTGATGCTCGATTGTTTGAATTGCTGAGGAAAAACTCTTTGGCCAAGATTAAAAAAGACAAAAAACTCCTCGCATCCATTGTCGAGAAAAATGTTGCTTTAAAAAATGCTGTGGTTAAAAAAGATGAGTTTGAAAAAGGTGATCGGAAGCTTCTCAATTTTGGGCATACCCTGGGGCACGCGTTGGAAACCCAGTATGATTTGACGCATGGACAGGCGGTTGCATTGGGAATGGTATTTGCAGCTTGGCTTTCTGAAAAATTGCTTGGATTACAAAAATCTTCTGAAATGATTCAAGTCTTGTCTCAATACAAACTTCCAACCATTGCATCATTTGATGCCGAAAGGGTGTTCAATATTCTTGTGATGGACAAAAAGCGGGTAAACAATACCATGAACTTTATATTGCTGAATAAGATTGGCAAAGGAGTGGTGCATCCCCTGAAGCTCAATCAACTTCAAAAATTTATTTTAACCTACACAGAACTGCATAAGTAATAAGCATGATTGCATCCATCCATCCATCCACCATCAATGGCAACATACTGGCCCCGCGATCCAAGAGTGATATGCAGAGGGCTTGTGCTGCGGCTTTGTTGCACCATGGAAGGACTACGATTCATCATCCAGGCAGGAGCAATGATGATCTGGCAGCGTTGGATGTTATCAAAAAATTGGGGGCAGTTGTAACCGATTTGAATGAAACCATACTGATTGAGAGCAAGGGCGTTGAACCTGTTGGTCATGAAATCAATTGCGGGGAAAGTGGGCTCGGTATCCGCATGTTTACTCCCATTGCAGCATTGAGTGAAAAGAAGCTAGTTATCTCAGGTGTTGGATCACTGGTAACCAGACCTATGCATTTCTTTGATGAAATATTCCCTCAGTTGGGTATTGAAATCAATTCAAACAATGGCAAACTTCCTTTGCAAATAAAGGGGCCACTAAAAGCTTCAAACATCACAGTGGATGGAAGCCTGAGCTCTCAGTTTTTAACCGGGCTCCTCATGGCTTATGCTGCTTCGGGTCCTATTGATGTGGAAATAAAAGTAACGGATCTAAAGAGCAAGCCATATATAGATATGACGCTGCGTGTCATTCAGTCTTTTGGTATGAAGCAGCCTATTGTAAAAAATTATGCATCATTTTATTTCGATAAAAACACTCATGAAAATAAGCCAAGTGATATTCATTATTCAGTAGAGGGCGATTGGAGTGGTGCTGCCTTTTTATTTGTTGCCGGTGCCATATCCAATCAAATTGATATAGAGGGTATGCAATCAGATTCGGTTCAGGCGGATAAAAAAATATTGGAAGCCATCAGGGATGCAGGGGCCAAAATTGTATACCATGAAGGGGTTTACAATGTGTGTCCGGCAAAACTCAATGCTTTTCAATTTGATGCAACCGAGTGTCCGGATTTATTCCCTCCGCTTGTAGCGTTGGCGTCTCATTGCAACGGCATCACGCACATCAAAGGTGCAAACAGATTGACACATAAAGAGAGCAACAGGGCGCTGACCCTGCAGGAGGTATTTGGTAAAATGGGTGTTCAGATTGACTTAGAGGGTGATAGTATGATGATCCATGGAGGCAATCAAATTAAATCTGCCAGGGTGCACTCGCACCATGATCACCGCATTGCTATGGCAGCTGCTGTTGCTGCACTCAAAGCGGATGGAGTTATTCAAATAGACAATGCAGAAGCAATCAATAAGTCATATCCTGATTTTTATAATGACCTGATTTCTTTAGGAGCATATATACAAATTGACCAACAATAATATTTTATGAATCATTTTGGAAAATTATTTACTGTAAGCATTTTTGGAGAATCGCATGGAGAGAGTGTAGGGGTGGTTATTGATGGATGTCCTGCTGGCATGCCTCTTTCTGTGGAAGATTTTGTAAAGGATACTGAAAGAAGAAAAGGAGGAACACAAAAAGGCACAACACCTAGGCAGGAAGATGATTTGCCAATTTTTAAAAGTGGATTGTTCAATGGTACAACAACAGGCGCGCCTCTTACATTGTTGTTTGAAAACAAGAATACACGCTCGGGCGATTATGAGAAGCAAAGAGCAGTGCCCAGACCCGGACATGCAGATTTCGTAGCGAATAAGAAGTTTGGAGGGTTCGAAGATTACAGGGGTGGCGGACACTTTAGCGGGCGCTTAACACTTTGTTTGGTTGCTGTTGGAGTAGTGGCAAAAAAAGTTTTGAAAAATATAGAAGTAGTTGCTGAAGTTATTTCAATTGCTGGCGAGAAAGATTTAGAAAAAGGACTGCAAAAGGGGATTGATGCCAAGGATTCTGTTGGAGGCATAGTTGCATGCAAAGTAAAAGGACTTCCACTAGGACTTGGCGAGCCATTTTTTGATTCTGTTGAATCATTGCTTTCGCATGCTGTATTTTCAATACCTGCAGTTCGTGGTATTGAATTTGGAACAGGATTTGAAGCCGCCCAAATGTTTGGATCGGTTCACAACGATGCAATCATCAGTGAAGACGGAAAGACTGCTACCAATCATGCAGGAGGTATAGTAGGGGGGATTACCAATGGAAATGAATTGGGATTTAAAATTGCCATCAAACCTACTTCCTCTACTCCTCAAGAACAACAAACACTGAACTGGGAATCTAACAAGGTGGAGTCTTTCGCTGTAAGAGGAAGACATGATTTATGCATTGCTTTGCGTGTACCACCTGTATTGGAGGCTGTTACTGCCATGGTACTTGTTGATCTCATGTTGAGAGAGCAATTGATCAAGCGCGTCTTTTAAATTTCGTACGAGCTGAATTTCCCTCCAAGCTCCAGCACACAATAGCCTTGAGATGATCTTTTCGCAATTGAAATGAATTGATTGACATCTGCTGTATTGAATGCAAATAAGTCATAATGACAGGGTATTACGACAGGAATATGGCACTTCTTTCCAAGTGCAACTGCCTCTTCTGCATTTAAATTACCTGCTACTTTTCTTTCAGGATCATTTCCGTTGATAGGAAGCAATGCGATGGCAGGTTTGAATGGACTGATCCATTCCTCTATCCCCTTATAATTAAGTGTATCACCAGAGTGATAAATTGCAAACGATCCCAATTGGATGATATACCCCAGATATGGATATTTTCCATCTTCGTTTACATCTAATTCGTTGTGTGCAGCTGGAATGGCATAAAAACTGATATCATCTTCTGTAAATGATTCTCCTGCATTCAGTCCAATAGGGAAGTCAGCATTTATTTTTAATCTGTCAGCAACAAATTTTCTGTTTGCCTCTGGAATAATCAACTTACAATAGGGTGAATTATTTAAAATGGGATTGATGGTTTCAGCATCCAAGTGATCTGTATGGTTGTGGCTTGATGTAATGATATCAATCTTCGGGAGCAATGAAGGATCAATAACCCTTTCACTGATTCTAACATGAGGTTTCTCTGTATGTTGGTATTTAACTGTCAGTGAGTCTGACAAATATGGATCTAAAAGTATTCTTTTGCCTTTGTATTGGATCAGATAGCCTGATTGACCCAGCCACCACAATCTAACATCAATGGATCTTGGGTCTGTGCTCCTGATATCACTCAGTAATTCCTCATCTTTTTTAAAAGCCTTTATCATGGATCATCGCATTTGCCTTGCACCTTCTACCATATTGATCAGTTTTTGCTTTGCTGCCCATCTTGCAGTTTGACTCAAACCGCAGTCAGGCGCTACAGAAAGCTTGTCTTTGGACACATAAGCAAGGCACTTTTTAATCCTCTGTTTTACATCGTTCACTGTTTCGATATAATAATTTTTTACGTCAATGATTCCGACAGAAACATCCATTTTCTCTGCAAAGGCAGCCAACAATTCGATCTCTGCAAATTCTCTGTTTGCCATTTCAATGTGGATTTCATCGACCTGCATATCCAGAAAGTCAGGCAGCATTGGCTGCAGGCTTCTAAATCCAACTGGCCTTCCTTTAAAATTTCCAAAACACAAGTGTGTGGAGAGTCTGCATTTTCCGCTCAAGCCAGCTACTGTTTCATTGAAGATCTTCACAAACTTTTTGGTATCCTCTTTATAAGCATAGCAACTCATGGAAGGCTCATCCAGTGTAATTTCAGTACAACCCGCTTCTACAAGTGCTTTCAATTCATGTTGGATGATGGGCATCAAGGCATAGGTGATTTCCCATCTGTCTTTGTATGTTTTATTGGGTAGCAAACGGCCGCTGAGTGTATATGGACCTGGTAGGCTGCATTTGAGGGTTGGTCCTGTTGGAGCCAGTTTTTTCAATCGTTCAAATTCCTTCACCGCCCCCAGTCCATTGGGTGCAGTGAGGGCATCTGTAATGCTGTGTTTACCTCTTTGGTCATGTGCAGGGGGGCCAAACTTTCTTGTTTCTGTATGGTTGGGTGCTATCCCATTGATGAAACCATAAAAGGACAAGTTGAAGTCAAACCTCGTTTGTTCACCGTCTGTGATCACGTCCAATCCAGCTTGCATTTGGTCATGAATTGCTGCGATCACAGCATCATTGGCCAATTCTTCTATGTCAGCTGCTCCAAATGAAGACAAGTGTTGTGTTGAAAACTCTAACCAGCCAGGGAAAGGGTAACTGCCGACAACAGTAGTTCTGATGGGTATTGGTTGCATAAATGGTTTTTAAAATTCATAGAGTTTAGAAAGTCTGCTTGCGTGTTCGTCGTAAGCCTTCTCAAAAAGATCAATTGCTTTTTGCTCACCAACTTTATTGGCGGCAGACAAGACAGTAGGGGGTTGTCCAGCTTTGGTGAGTTTGGCAGCAACTGCCGCCTTGATGGCATTGATGATGACAACGCCTCCAACAGTTGAGCCAGGAGAGACAGGTGTTTCAAGATCTTCAATTTGAATCATAGCATCACCCACAGGAGCGCCGGTGTCTAAAATAATATCAGAAAAGTCTGATAGTTTTTTTCCATCGACACGTTTGCTTTTGCTTGCTTCAGAGTGTGCTTTCGTGATGATGCTTACAACTTTGATTCCATTTTTTTGAAAAAGCTCTGCTATTTCAATTGGAACGATATTCGTGCCGCTTGATGAAATAACCAACGCACAATCTTTGTCAGATAATTTGTAATTCCTGAGAATTCTTTCTGCCAATCCGCTTACATTCTCTAAAAACATTGCCTGTCGTTGACCATTTGCACCTACAACCAAATTGTGGAAGGTGAGTGAAAGTTCTACAATTGGGTTAAATCCTGGAAAGGACCCATATCTTGGCCACATTTCTTCTACCATGATTCTGCTATGTCCTGAACCAAAAACATGTACCATTCTTCCGGATAGAATGGTAGCAGCAAATAAGTTTGCAGCTTTTTCTATGGTCGATTCTTGCGCAGAGACAGTCTCAATAATATGTTTACTTTTTTCAATGTATTGCTGAATCTCGCTCATATTATTTTGTTTTTTCGAGTGCAAATGCAGCAGCACCAATTGCTCCTGCTTTGTCACTGAATGTTGCCAAATCGATTTTTACTTGTTTGCCTCCAGGTCTCCATTCAAATTGATCCATGAATGTACGCAATGGGCTCATCAATGCATCGCCTGCTTTGGTAATTCCACCTGCCAAAACAATTTTTTCTGGAGATATAATATTGCTGATCGAGGAAATGCTGATCGCCAGGGCTTTAACAGACTTGTGCCAAATTTCAATTGCTATTGGATCATTGTTTTTCATTGCCTGGATCAGCTCCAATGTATCATTGAATTTTCCATTGCTTCTTTTTGCAACCGAATAATTGCCAATCGCTTCCTCCAGGCTTCCAGGCATGCCACATATATCAGGATCTCCCTCCATGTCAACAGACATATGTCCTATGTGGCCTGCTTTTTGGAAAGCTCCCTGATAAATCTTTTTATTGATCAATATCGCTCCACCCACACCCGTTCCAATCGTGATCAGCACGGCATTCTCACAATTTTGTGCAGCGCCAAAAGATGCCTCTGCAGAAAGGGCAGCGATGGCATCATTCACCACATAGGTATCTGCTTCGAGTGCATCTGTCCAAATGAATCCTTCTATCCCGTCCAGTCTGTTGGGTAGAAAGGCAATCGCTGTATTTTGATCATTTGGGATTCCAGGCGCACTTAGTCCCACCACATATTTTTCAGTGGTATATTTTGACAGCGACATATAAATTTCTTTTACATCTTTCTTCCATTGTTGATCATATGCCAGTGTCCCTGTTATCAATTCTTGCAGTATGTCGCCATTGCTGTTAATCAAGACGCCTTTTATTCTCGTTCCGCCTAAATCAATTCCAATTGCTTGCATGCCCTTTTATTTATATTGACCGTCACTGATCGACCAGCCACCATCTATTGTAATTTCCTGTCCTGTGATAAATGTTGATTGGTCTGAAAGCAAAAAAGCTGCCATTCCAGCAATATCATTTGGGTGGCTTATTCTTCCTCCATCCAATGGTTGCTTTGTTTCAATAAATTCCATGATGGATTTGTTTCCTTTTGCTCTTTCCGCCATCGGTGTGTCCACCAATCCGGGGGAAACAACGTTGATGCGAATATTTTTTTGTGCGTAATAGGCAGCAGCGCTTTTCGACAATCCGATGATGGCCGCCTTTGCAGCTGCATAGGCGTGTGTAGAGAAAAAATGAGATGATGGATGTGAAGCCAGTACAGATGAGGTATTGACGATTGAACCTGCTTTGTTTTGATGCAGCATTACATTGATGACCGCCCTGTTTGTCAACATGGTAGTAGATGCATTCAATTGGAAGGTTTTCTCCCAACCTTCTTCTGTGAGTTCATGCAAGGGGCCGTCGCCAAAAGTCCTTCCGCTTCCGCCTGCGACATGCAGCAATCCATCTATGGTTTTGTAATGACCGATGCATACCTTGATTGCCTGCTGTATGGTGTCCTCTTTTCTTAGATCGCCAAAGACCCATTGGAGTTGGTTGCTTGCATGAGGTAAATCTTCCTCGCTGTTTTTCCCGATCGCAACCACATTGGCACCTTCATTCATCAAATGTTTTACTGTGGCTAATCCAATTCCGCTGGAGCCACCTGCAACAATGATGTTTTTATTTTGCAATATCATGCATTATTTTTTTAAGCTTTTGAAAGAGGTATTAAGTATTTCATAATTCCGATTGTTTGGCCAAGAATAATGCCACCATTCCGTTTCAAAAGATTTAAATCCATATTTTTCCATGATATCTTTCAGCAACAATCGATTCGTAATTTTCTTTTCATCCAACAGCTTAAAATCATGATGCGCTGTATCACTAAAATTATCAAATCCTGTGGGCATTTCAAGCAATTCTCCTGTGCTTAAGTCAAAGAGTGTCATATCGATTGCAATGCCTCGATTGTGTCCGCTGCCCTTGGCGGGATTGGCTACATATCTTTCGTCATGAATCAATCGCCAGAATTTAACGGTAGTCCTAAAAGGTCTGTACGCGTCCCATACGAGTATACCAAGATGCTTTGCTTCAAGTTCTATTGCCACTTTTTTCAGCGCGAAAGCAGCTTCTTTCACGAGGTAGGTCCTCTGGGTGTTATTGGGATACATTCTTTTTCCAGTGAAGTTTTCTTTGGATGCGTACTTTAAATCATATCTCAAAAGGGGTATCGTTTGTTTTAGCTCTACAAGTTGATCCCTTTGTGAGAAGCACATAATGTTTGAAGCAAGAGAGAGGTATATTAATAAAAAATATTTTTTCACTTCAATAAAAGTTATTTAAAGTATTGATTATAAGTGATTTACTATTTTAACACTGCGCTTATAACTAAAAAACTAGCTTTGTATGAAGTTAAACATTTATTATGCCAGTAAAACAAATTCATGCAATATTGGCTGGCTTCTTTTTGATTTTTTCATCCTCTATCATCGCGCAGCAAAAAATAAACTATCGGAATGTGCCAGTAGTGGATTCAGCCGTAGGTGTAGCCAGTTATTATGCGGATAAGTTTATTGGACGTAAAACGGCAAGCGGAGAGTTGTTTAGTCAACATAAAATGACTTGTGCGCACAATACACTTCCTTTTGGCACAAAAGTTAAAGTCACCAATTTAAGAAACGGTAAATCTATCGTAGTCAGGGTGAACGACCGATTGCATCACCGCAATCCACGCATCATTGATTTGCCAACAGGTGCCGCAAAAAAGCTTGGCTATACTGGAAGAGGGATTGTCAATGTAAGTGTGGTAGTAGTAAGACCAACAGAAATCAAGTCAGCAAACTCCGATTAGTTTTTACCAAACACTCGTTTCAACACTCCTTTTTTGTTTTTAGAGGTATCTGCAGGGCTGTTTTGTTTTTGTTGTTCTCCAGGCATTAAAGGCATGGGTTTCGGTGCTCCAGTTGATTCAGAAGGATCTTCGAATTTTTGTGATTCGGTTACTACTTTCTCTTTGCCGGAGCTGATTGGTATTTCAACCAATTGATCTTGTTTATATCCTTCCTCACCTTCAATGGGCAATAGTTCTTCTGAGCTTTTTAAAGAATCGATGTTAAATAACATTTCATTTTGCATGTTTGCAGGTGGACTAAATCTGGCATTGGGATCTATGTTCAGACTTCTGTCATTGAATACCTGTTGGTAATAGTAAGCCCATGCAGGCATGGCCATTTGAGATCCGCCTGCAGTATAGAGCATCCTTAAAAAAGGATCGTCACATCCTACCCAAACCCCAGAGAGCAGCTGTGGACTAAAACCAATGAACCATCCGTCCGCATTGTCATTGGTAGTTCCTGTTTTTCCTGCCACTTCATTGTTCACCCCATAGGCCCATCTGAGCGAACTGCCAGTGCCAAAGTCGACAACACCTTGTAGCATCTTCGTCATGATGTATGCTTCCGATTCGCTGATCACTTCTTTGGTCTGTGTTCTGAAAGATGCAAGTACGTTTCCATTCCTGTCTTCAATCCTGCTGATATAATAGGGCTTTACATTGAATCCCCTGCCTGGAAACATGCTAAAAGCTTGTACCATTTCAATGAGTGATAAATCAGCTGAGCCCAGTGCGATCGAAGGGTAGGGAGGGATGTTGTTCACAATGCCGCACTCTTTCGCGAACTCAATTGTTTTTTTAACGCCCAAAGTATTGATCAGGTATACAGCACCTGGATTTTTTGACAATGCAAGGCAAACCGCCATTGGTCCTCCTGTTCCATCAATCATTTTTCCTCCCATGTCGATCGGTCCGTTGGGAAGTTCAGTTTCAGGCTTGAATCCATTTTTCACACCCAATGTATACAACAGAGGTTTAAATGTTGAACCTACCTGTCTTTTTGTATTGATATTCACATGGTCGAATTTGAATCGCTTGAAATTACTTCCCCCCACCCAGGCTTTTACCTCTCCGGTTAAAGGATCAATCGAAAGCAAACCGATTTGCATGATTTGTTTATGGTAGCGGATAGAATCAATGGGTGACATCAACGTATCTTTCTCTCTTTTTTCATTCCATGCAAATACACGCATGTTGACAGGCTCCATGAATATTTTTCTGATTTCCTCCTCATCAATGCCCTCTTCTTTTAAGTTTTTCCATCTTTCGGTTTGTTTGATGGCTGCATCCATTACCGCTTTTCCTTCTTTGGTTTTCCAAGCTGAACCGTCTTTGATATTGTATTGATTGCTGAAAACTTTTTGAAGATTTTGCATGTGTCTGTATACTGCGATTTCAGCATACTCTTGCATTTTTGGATTGATGGTTGTGAAAATTTTCAAACCATCTCTATACAAATCATAGGGTTCACCGGTTTTGGGATTTTCATTTTCCTTGCACCAATCTTTCAAATCATCTCTCAACATCTCTCGGAAATAAGGCGCAATCCCCGAATTCTCATCCATCTTTGAATATTTCAGTTGGATGGGTGCCATTTTCAATGATTTTGCCTCGTCTTTTGTCAGGAAATCATTCCTGACCATTTGGTCAAGAACGGTATTCCGTCTGGACATGGCAGCCTTTGGATTTCTGCGGGGATTGTATCTTGTTGATCCCTTTAATACGCCAACAAGTACTGCTGCTTCTTCTACTGCAAGTTGTCCGGGTTCCTTTTGAAAATATGTTTTAGCCGCATTCCGAATGCCATAGGTTTCTTCACCATAATTGACCATGTTCAGATAAAGGGTAATGATTTCTTCTTTGGTGAAATTCTTTTCCAATCGAATTGCGACAATCCACTCCTTTAACTTCTCAATTACACGGGTTACACTCTTTCTGCTTTGTTGTCCCAACAGTGCTTTTGCAGTTTGTTGCGTAATGGTACTCGCCCCACCTTCTCTTCCAAGAAAAATAACTGCTCGAACGAGACTTTTGATGTCAATTCCAGAGTGGTCATAAAATCGCTCATCTTCAGTTGCAATCAACGCACGGATTACAAAGGGTGAAATGTCCTGGTATTTTACATTGATTCTGTCTTTCAAATAAAATTTACCCATCAGGGTTCCATCGTCTGCATAAATTTCAGAGGATGACATCAAAGAGGGATTTTCCAACTCTTCAATGGAAGGAAGCTTGCCAAACAGCCCCACGTAAATAAGAAAAATCAATAGAAAAACAAACCCCCAGGCGTATAGAAAAATCTTCCAAAAAATCTTTACTGCTTTTGAAGGTTCAATAGATTTTTTCTCATTTACCGCCATGCAGTAAAGCTAAACAAAAGATGAATGATTTTTTTAAAACAGTTGCCTAAAATTTTCCCGGAAATTGTGCTCTTA
>Ga0315905_10003433_pt1 | contig 16368 bp, 19 predicted proteins | sample LakEriMetagenome_5_FD_203522 | JGI IMG/M metagenome (GOLD analysis project Ga0315905, IMG submission 203522) | Freshwater fungal communities from buoy surface, Lake Erie, Ohio, United States - Buoy 4 MA121 | ecosystem: Environmental > Aquatic > Freshwater > Lake | place: USA: Lake Erie, Ohio... | reverse complement strand
AAGTCAAATATCGCCTTCTCATTTGGAAAAGGCTCAGCTACCAGATCACCCTTTTTTTTGTCTGCTGTCAAATGACTGATTCCATGCTCATTGAGTGTGTAACCTTGATCTAATGCTTTTTGTCGCATTACCGTGTTGAATATTTTGGAGCCAGTAAAATACAATAGAGCAAAGGCATATTCGTTTGGCGGTGTGTATAAGAAATCAATTCGCCTTACAACAGTTTTATTCGGTAACTTTGCAATTACAAGAGTCTTTACAGGTCCTCTTGATAATACATGAAATATGATTTTTCTTTTTATTAGTTCATCGATTAGATCCTTGTATAATAAACCAGTTTCTCCTGTAATAATAACATCAATGTCACCAGAGTTTTGAGCACCTCGCCTATAAGATCCGACAATTTCAAAAGTATCACTTTTTGTAACACCTTTTGCTATGCTTTTCGCTACGCTTATAAAGAGTTCTTTATATTCTTCTATTTCTTGCCGTGGAATACGTTCCAAAATGTCTTCGTAAAATCGCAGTCCGATCTTCTGTATATCATTAAGTAGCTCATCTTGTCTGGCTCTTAAATCAGCAATTGTTTTGACACCGACTTTTATCAATTCTTCCGCCTTTTTAGGACCAATACCGTAAACATCTGTAAGAATATTGATCGGATTCGTTTTCTCATGCTCTATAATTCGCAGCGTCCCGGTTTTTAAATATTCCTCGAATTTTTCCATTATAGTGGTGCCAATTCCAGCTAACCCCTCCAATTGACTAACCGATGTTATCTTATTAGGATAAGATATAATCGATTCCTGTGCTTTTTGATATGCTTTGGCTCGAAATGGCTCACCATGCTTCATCATAATTCCACCTAGTTTATCCAATAAATTAATAAATTCTTCATTGTATCCTTTAAAATTATCTTTGTTCATTGTTATAATTTAATTGATCCAATGTATTTAATATATTTTATTTTCAATTTTGTTAGTTTATAACTATTATAATTATCTATTAGAAAATGAAAATAATTTATTCATATTTTGTCCTGAATATGGTGCAAAATTTATATTTGAAGTTGGCATTACTAACTTTGTCGATTTCATTTGCTTTATTCTTTGTTTTTGTATAAGATCTTGAAGTAACATATTTCTATATTCCTGTAAATTTCTCGGCACTCTTGGTCCTACATCATTGTTTTGCATTTCGTTACTGAAATATTTGTTATATATGTAACTATTTTGAGTTTGATTAGGTTGTTGTTCTACATATTGTTCTTGTTTTACAGGTTTTGTTTTCTTTATCTGGTGCTTTATTTGTTCTTGAACTTCTAAAGGTTGATTATCTAACAAATGAAGCTGACCTTCTGCTACAAACATCCCCATTTTAGATAAGATATCATCATAAGATAGCTGTGGTTTCTTCTCAGGCACATGAGGTCTTGTCACCTTTTTGATTGCGGATTTTGTTTGAGTAGGAATCGGATTTTTTACATAAGGCACTGCTGTTTGAGAAAAATGAACCTTTTTACTATTCTCAGGTATTTGATCATACATATTATCATTTAAATCATCTAGCTCACTAACACTAAATTCCATTATAACAAAAAACAATATTTTTTATTTGTTGTTATACTTAATAATCTTACTTTAGTATATAATGGCTAAATCTAAAAAAACAAAAACTTTAAAGAAGGGGGTAACACCAAGGGGAAAAAGAAAAATGCATAATACAAAAAAACGTCCAATGCATAGTAAAAACTATATTCATATTGATAATACAGGATTAACTAAAGTTATGTATACTGAAGGAAATAAGTCTCCTAAAAAAACCATTTTTAAATGGGATGGAAAATATGATGGTAAAAATGCAAATATTCACATGAATTTGAATGTCGATGGTAAGAAGACACAATCTGATCTTAAGCTATCAAATAATGACCTAATGAAAATTCTTGGTGCCAATGTAGTAGATAAACCAATAGATCGACGATTAGAATCACTTGATGAGCATGTAAGTAATGTGTATGCTTCGCCTTTGTCTTCGCAAATGATGATATTAGCAGAAGAACCTCAAATTATACCATCCCCTTCCAATGTGCCAGTATTTATTAATGAAATGCCTGAAGAGAAAGAGCAAATGATGATTATTTCTTCTCCTTCTATTTCTCCTTCTCATTCTAAAAAAGGGAAAAAAAGGAGCAAAACACAAAGATCGTAAACTTCTTATAATATTACTCAAAATATACAATTCTTTCTGTGTAAAATTTTTATTTTTATAAACATTTTATACATTATTATAGCTAAATAATTTATTTTTATCGGTCATGTAGGTAAAGTTGCCCTACATGAATAGCATATTGTTTTTTTTTGTTTTTAGCGGTTTTATAAGATTTATTGATAAATTATTAAAATATTGTTATATTAATGTCGACATTTAGAAGATACGGTGGATTAAATTACGCATCAACTAACAATATAACGCGCAGTTTTATTTCAAATAGTGATCAAATGAATATTAATAATTTTTCTGGTTTGGAGAACACTAAGGAAACATTTAAAAGTCATATTGATTTAAGTGGTAATTCTATTTTGCATACTCAGACAATTTATTTCCAGGATGGGACTCAAATGAGCACTGCTAGTAACGTTGGAGCTCAGGGATCAACTGGATCTACAGGACCTACTGGACCTACAGGACCTACTGGACCTACAGGACCTACAGGTGATACAGGAGCTCCATCTACAGTTGCAGGACCTACGGGCCCTACAGGTCCTACTGGGAATACAGGTTCTACTGGACCCACAGGTCCTACTGGAAACACAGGTCCCACTGGAAACACAGGTCCCACTGGAAATACAGGTCCTACTGGAAATACAGGTGATACAGGTCCTACTGGAAATACAGGTCCTACTGGAAATACAGGTCCTACTGGAAATACAGGTCCTACTGGTGATACAGGTCCTACTGGAAATACTGGTCCTACTGGAAATACTGGTCCTACTGGAAATACTGGTCCTACTGGACCTGAAGGTGCAGCAGGCGGAGCAGGTATATTTTTGTATTTTGAATCAGGTATAACAGGCACATCTCCTAATTTTTTTGGAGGAATTACAAATATACAACCTTCAACTAACACTCCAACAACACCAGTAGTTTTGCCAGTCGGTGCAAATATTAAATTTACAACTGATCCAATTCCAAATACATTTACACTTTCAGCAGGAACATTTCAAGCAATATTGTATGGGTTTTCTTCTACTAGTGCTACTACTATAAAAATATCTGATATCCAAAAAAATAACGTAACTATTGGAATAACATGTCCTGATGTTACCGTTCCAGTAGGAACTAATCCGTCATATAATGCAAATATTCTAAATGGCACCATATCAGCATCCACTTTATTTGCTATTAATGACACAATATCTGTTATTTTAAGTAATACAGGTTCAAATACAGTAAATATATATTTTCAAGACTCTGCTGGATTTAGTTTGATGTCTATAGCTGCTGCTGTGGTAACTACAGGACCTACAGGACCTACAGGACCTACAGGACCTACAGGACCTACGGGAACTGCATCTACAGTTCCTGGACCTACGGGACCTACTGGACCCACGGGACCTACTGGACCTACTGGACCCACGGGACCTACGGGACCTGGCAATACTTTTTGGATTAATGCAAGTCAAGGAGTTGGTAATATAATTAATAATAATAATGGAGCTGTCAACACTTCCGGCGCAGTAGAAATTAATACTGGTTATAGCGCTACCACTCCTTTACGCATATATACTAGTATCTCAACCCAATATTGGGAATTTAGTAGTGGTACTGGTTTAAATTTTTACAGTGGCAATGTTTCTCAATGGACAATAACAAATGTAGGAGTTGCAACATTTAATACAGTTACTGCAAATTCATACAACGCATTATCAGATTATCGCATCAAAGAAAATATAAAATTGTTAGATTTGTCTGAATACAGTGTAGACAATTTGAAACCTATTATTTATGATCACATAAATACAAAACAAACTAATATTGGATTTTTGGCTCATGAAGTGCAAGAATATTTACCTTTCTTAGTATCAGGCGAAAAAGATGGACCAGAAACACAGTCGATTAATTATATTGGATTGATCGGTCTTCTAACAAAAGAAATCCAGGACCTCAAGAAGAGAGTTATTTTGTTAGAATCGAAATCTGATTTGTAATAAAAAATTGAAATAAAAATAAGTATTTAAAGAGAGATTATCATTAACAATTAAACAACTAAGATGTCAAATCAAAAAATGGATAACACTGTTCTTGCTTTAAGAAATTCTCATATTAGAGATCGAAATATAAAATTCTATGAACGCGGTCATCGCTATGAAATTACTACTGATCCAGGCAAAAGATACACATCTGTCACAACTCTAGTTCATGGCCAGTTTCCAAAATTTGATGCCGACGCAGTCATCGCAAAAATCATGAAGAGCAAGAGCTGGGCACCAGGTCACAAATATTGGGGGCTAACTGCGGAGGAAATCAAAGCACAATGGATGTCAAGTGGTTCTGCTGCTGCCAGCTCTGGCACGAATTTGCACGAGCAAATAGAAACATTTATGAATGATAGGCGATTTCAATTCGCATATACACAAAAAGAATTGATTCAAGAATATGACTTGATGCAAAAATATGATCATGATTTAGATAGAGGAAGCGAATGGGCCATGTTTATTCAGTTTGTAAGAGACCATCATTATTTGAAGCCTTATCGCACGGAATGGACCATTTATCATGAGGATGCAAAGATTGCTGGATCTATTGACATGGTTTACGAGAATCCAGATGGAACTCTAGAAATCTATGATTGGAAACGCTGCAAAGAGATAACATCAGTCAATGGTTGGAATGAAACAGCGACCAATCCGCTAATCAAGCATTTACCGGCAACCAATTTCTGGCAATATTCGCTGCAATTGAACACGTATAAGAAGATTTTAGAAGAAAAGTATGGCAAGCGAGTAACAAAGCTGTGTCTTGTTAGAATTCATCCCGACTCTTCGCAATATGAGCTTTTAGAAGTGCCGTTTTTAGATAAAGAGGTAGGCGATTTGTTTTTAGAACGAATGGTATAAAATAAAATTATCATTTTCAAAAGAATTAGAAAAAAAGACTTAAAAGATTTAATTCATATTATAAATATACAATATGAATTTTGAAATAGTTGTAAATTTACCTTATTCACATTTAGGATTACTTTTTTTATTTTATTATTTGTTAGCATATACTAGCATACCTAAATATATTAAACGAGGTGCATTAATATATCATCGTCACACTGAAAATAGAATAAATTTAATTATTAATGGAAAAATTTTACATGAGGATATTTATGCATTTGATGATGACGAAGTAAAGGCCGTAAAAGATGTTGAGGAAAAAAAGGAAGATGTGGAAGAAGTGAAAGATGCGGAAAAAGTAAAAGAACCGATAAATTTTGAAGACAAGTATTTGAGCGCCTTTAAGCACTTTTCAAATGATTATTTTTTTACCGAAGAAGAATTAGTATTAAAAGCAGAAAAATATGCCGAATTAAAAGCAGAATATGAAGCAAATAAAGCTAAAACATACGATAATATGCATAATTTACTTATTGAAACACAAAAAATTCTTAACACGAGTTCCACTATTACAGAAGAAGTGAAGACTGCATTAGTAAAATATTTTGAGATCGAAGATGATTATAATGATGATCCGTCAAATATTGATTTTGATGAGCTCTATATTTATGTAGAAAATGATAGTCAAAAGTTTTTGTTAGAATTGGAAACATTGGAGAAGAATAATTGGTCGCATGAATTAGAGACAGAAATTCAAGAAAAGGCGCTACAACATATTTTGGAGTTGAAACTAGATGGATTTATTAATAATTACATTTTGGAATTTACTCCTTTAGGAAATGTTTACATGAGATACAATAATCAGAAAAAATCATTTGAATATTACAGTAATAATAGTATTCCGTATCGCTATTTGGAGGTGATTGGCAGAAAATATGTGATGACTTTTAGATGTAAGTCACTTTTTGTTGATTTGGAGGAAGAATTGAAGATTGCATCTGAGAAGCAAGCTTTAGAAAAAGACAAGAATGATTTAGATAAGGCTTTAGAAAAGAATCAAAGGCAGTCCTTGCCGGGCCTTGTGCAAAAGCCTACTATACAGAAGTTTAAAAGTTATAATAAGGATTTAAAGATGGATAAAAATATGATGAGCTCCGGAAGACCAGGACAAAATTCAATGCCTTTACAAATAAAAGCTAATTTACCCAATGTAAATGGTTCAAATGGAGAAAAGCAATTATTAAAAGAAAATGCGAATAGATATACATGGATTGATAGACTAACAAATTTGCAACTATTGAAGAAAGTAGATAGGAAGACAATAGATAAACAATATGCTTTATCTTTTGCGGATTTTAAGAAAATGAAGGAAATTAAAAAATAAATATATTATAGTTATGAGTATAAAAAATACAAATATGAATGATGAGTCTGATACAAATATTTCAAATGAAAAATTAACACCAGAACAAGAAGAACAAGACAAAGAAGCATTAATAGAACAATTACAAAAAGAACTTGACGGTTTATACAATGATCTATTAGCTTTTCAAGAGCCAATAAACAAAATTTATGATGAATATCAAAAAGAAAATCCACATATAAATTTTTCAGAACTAAGACCAGAAGACCAAGACAAAATTAATGAATACGAAACTATCTATAATCATTATCGTGAAATAATTCAAAAAATATCTGATGCTGAACATGAAAACAAAGGACTTTTTGCGACATTTATTTTAGATCCTTTAAAAAAAACTTTTAATGGATTTTTTGAAAATCTTAAAAAAGGCTCAGCAAAAGCTATAACCGGGTCATTTAGGTTTGGAACAGAAATATTTGCTAGATCTATGGAAGAAATGAAATCTAGTTTGGAAAAAATTCAAAAGATAAAAGCTGAAATAGCAGCAGCTGGAAAAAGAGCAGAAGCAGAAGCAATGGCAGGAATACCAAAGACAGGATTGACGCCAAGATTAGAACCAGGATTAGAACCAGGATTAGAACCAGGATTGAAAACAGGATTAGAGGTAAAAGGAGGTGGTCGTCATTCTAATATAAAAGAGGTTCAGAAAGGTGGTGCAGCGGCAGCAAAACGTGCTGAAAACAGCATTAAGCAGTTCTTAGGTTCTTCTGTAACATCGTCTCACATTTTAAACATGGTTAAACGAAAAACAAAAGCTAAAAGAAAAAGAAATGGTAAAAGGTATTCTAGAAAAAGAGCAAGGAAATAAGAAATAGAAAATAATATGTATAAAATATATTATGTTCAATAACATTATAGACTATTTTTTTGGATCAGATGATACCACAAATTTAGTGGGTGGCGCAAGCAATAAAAGCAATAATATAACCCTAGCAGAAAAGAAAGCCATCGCAAAAAAACTCAAAAATATAACCGAAGAAGAAGCTGTTAAAGACTATGAGCACCTCAAACAAATGGATCTCAGCAAAATTTCAAATGAGACCAGAATAGGTAACAAATTTGTCGATTACTTTACTTTTCAACCGCGTTTGGAAACAATTGGCATAAAAGGGTTTAACTATTTTGATTTTTTACAGGATACTGAATATCATAAAAAAACTTATATTAGGAATTTGTTAGATTACCAAAAAGGCGACGATAAACAGATTGCATTGTATCGTGTTTTCAAATTACATGCTGGATCTATTGGTTTATTTAAACCGCTTACGGCAATGGAACTATATAGCAGATTTAATCCTAGATCTGTTCTAGATCCATGCATGGGCTGGGGTGGCCGGCTTGTTGGTGCATGCGCTCTAGATGTGCCTAATTATATTGGTATCGATATGAATAAAAGTTTAAAAGAACCTTACTCTCAAATGGTCAAGAAGTTGAAACAACTAGGAACAAAAACAAAGATAAAATTAATGTTTAAAGATGCGTTAAAGGTTGATTATTCGAAACTAGATTACGATATGGTCTTGACTTCACCACCATATTACAATGTAGAAATTTACGAAGGAGATAATGAGAAAACAGAGGAAGAATGGGAACAAGATTTTTATATTCCGCTTTTTACAAAAACTTATAAACATCTCAAAAAAGGAGGCCATTATGCATTGAATATTCCCAAAAAATTGTATGAAAATGTATGCCTGGACTTATTTGGTCCTGCAAAATTCAAAATACCTTTGAAGAAAAAGGCTCATCCGAAAAACAAACTAACAAAAAAAGAATATAGTGAATATATTTATGTCTGGGTCCACCTTTAAGAAAGCTGGAGGGAAAGAACTCTTATTATTTCTTTTGCTCTTTTAACCAGTCACAGTAACCGTTACTTTTCACTATGTTAAAAGACGATCCCAGATGTTCTTTTGCAATTTTATAGGCTTTTTTCTCGATTGGATCCAATTGGCTCAAATATTCGATGACACTGGCTTTCAAAGCTGGATCCCATGTGTCAAAGGTATCTGGTAAAGGTAATTCTGCAATTTGTTTTTGAGATTGATTCATGATTCTTTAATATATAGATAATAATGCATTGGTTTTATATCGAGAATATAAAATCAATTTTTTATTAATTTTCTTTAAGTTGTTTTTAAAATAATATATTGATGCTTATTTCATATAAATAATACTCGGCTGTTTATCACCGAAATACGTTGCAGAGCATACAATTTGTCTTCCCGGTGTTATTTTTACCGGACTTTGGTTCATCATATTTGTTAGTTGTGTTTCTATTTGATATCCATTTGATGTTAAAAAAGAATATAAGTCAGGTATTTCATTTGGCGTCATTAAACTATTGTTACAATTGCGGTTATTATTATTAAAGTTATTGCTAAAGCTATGGCCTAAAAAAGGATTTGTTATTGCTAAACCACAGCTTTCGACACCATTATAATTGCTACCCTCTCTATACAACCTGGGTAACTGTAACCGTCGTATAAGGCGACCTAAAGGTCCCTCTGGAACAACATTAACCATTAAAATGTTTTGATATTGCTTACAATACTGATCATAATACGGTTGCGAAACGATCGTAAATGTTCGGGGGTTCATTTTATTTATAAAAAGATAAATAAATAAAAAAGATATTGAACCAATTAGGTTCTCACTTTTATGAATTTATTAATTACAAACTATCTAATTTATCTAATCTATCTACTACAATTTACGAGCAAATCGTGTAACAACGGATACTTGGACAGTAACGTTCTGTATGTCTGCATTCTGTTTTGAGGTCCGCTCATAGCTAGCCATTGATCCCATGGAATTTCCAATAAAGGCGGTCCCAGTTCGAGCACATTTCGGGAGCCTTGGCCAACATTCTTGGACCAACTAGGCAATCGATCCTTTGGGTCTTTAGTGGTCATGATCTGATGAATAATTACTTTTTTCCCATGAAAGTAGAAAGCAAAATATCCATATACTTGCGAGGTGTTGAATCTAGTGTCGTCCCAGCACCAAATTTGCGAGTTTTCTTCTACTCTTTTAACCTGTTCATTATAGTCAATATTGCTATTGCTTTTTTTATCTTTAGAAATAGGGGTGATTGTTAAATATTCCATTTTTAAAAATTATGAGTTGTATATATAAATACTTTAATTTACGTTAAATTAAAGTATTTCAATTTTTTGTTTTAAATGAAATAAAATGCGTGCACTAAAAAATTTATTATAAACTATAAATTATAAATTGATCAATGATTCTAATAAAATCAATTCTTCTTTTGTTAGTCTGATTGTCTTAAGAAGCTTGAAAATATTTTGATAACTGATTTCATCTAATGTATATGTTTCAATGAAGTTTGATTCATAAAGTTCAATAATAGATATTATAGTGTCATATGTATCTTTGTTAAAAGTATCATAACTTTTCACTTTTTGAAGCTTATGTTTAATACTCGTATATTTTTCCGCGATCTTACTTCTTTCAATTGCTAGCATTTCTTGAACTTTTTGATTCTCTGCCAATTCAAATTCTTCTAGACTTTCCTTCAGAATTCGGTCTATATCATTATTATTTGTTTCTAAATAATTGTAATTGTAATTAGTAAAATCATCGTCTCCGTAATCAACTAATCTTTCTTTTATTACTGGATCTGGCTCTCTAATATTTAGGTCATTATCATTTGTATGATTTAAGTTCATGATTAGGTTAATATAGTATTAATTATTGTCTTTATTTTGATTTCATATAATAATTAATGAGACCATCTTTTTATAGCCTTTCTTCTTCTAGTCTTTCTTCTACTACTTCTTCTTTTACTCTTTTTTCTTCTAGAATGTTTTCTTCGTCTAGATTTACCAGTTCCTCTTGATAATATAGAGTCTATCATTCTTAAATGATTTCTTAAATCATGTTCAATCCCATCTTTTGTTAGTCTATCTGTTCTAGGGCCAAAATCTTCGCTATCAATATCAACTAAATAACCCATAATATCGGTTTTATAGTTCTCCAACATTTCACGACTCGGAGTAGTTTGATTATTTTGATGAGATCCAATATATTGTTTTATTTTTGCATTCAATTCATTTGCTTCGGCTAATAAGTCACCTCGTTCCCAGTCTTCTCCTTCATCGTTACTCATGTAATATATATTATCAAAATATAATTATATTATTTGTGTCAGATCTTTATGACAATAATAATAAGTAATAAAAAAATTGAAATATAAATACTTACTTAGAGTTTTAGTATTATTGCTTATACAAACACTTTAAAAGAATGTCTCAGACTATGAATAATGATTCTGAAATGATTGATTTATCTGAATTAGCAGAAATGCTAGTAGAGGAAGAAAATTTAGAAGAAAATACTAAAATAAATGCACCCATTTTCCGATTCAAATTTACCGAAGAATTTATGGAAGAATTATATAAATTTGCCAAAATTCACCAATATGATCACAGAAAAGATTTCAAGGAGGCATGGCAAATATGGCTCGAAGAAAATGAAGATATTGTTAAAGAAGAAGAAGATCGGTTACACTATCTACGTTACGATGGCGATGTCTTAGACAAGATGTTTAAGAGTGCTCGCTACTATTTCAGAAAGAAAAGCCCGATTAAGGCAGAGCCAAAGCAAAGACGACAATATATCAGTGTTAGCCATGAATTACTGGAAGCCATGGACACACACATTAGAGCCAATATTGGTTTAAATGATTACCAACCAAAAACCGGATTTATTGACTTTTATGAAGCAAATAAGCGGATCATAGTGCAAACATTTAAAAGCTTCTTTGATCAGAACATCAAGGATAGCGAGTTTATCCAAACAAAACTGAAGAAAACTTACAAAAATAGATATTTCATGCTTACTAATAAGGCAAATTAGTAAAATTTGATTTAAAAATAACTATAGATATAACAATATTAGATTCATGCTTTCACCTACAATTTATTTTTTTCATGATCTAAGGAACGACTATGTAAAGAATAACTTAACAAAGAGTAATGATAAAAAAGATATCATAACAAAGAAGAAAGAAACTGTGCATCATGTCGTTTCTAGCAATTTTTTTTCTATGAATGAGATCGTGATTGCTAACAAAATACGAGAACTGAAATCAAAACACTTCTACATTTTTGACAAGGCAGAGCGTCTTAAAATTGGTGAAATTGGTCCCTACAATTTAGATGCAAATATTGTAAAATCAAATGCGCACAGGATTCTACTTTCTTTTGTAAAGAAAGATCTAGTATATTTTGATGCTTACTTGGCGGCTTTAAGTAGTTCTAAAAAATATATATTTCAGTTAATTGAAGGTTATCGATCTTTACTGGCTTCGATTAATTTGTTAGTTAGTAACCAGATAATTCATAATGGATTAAACTTAGATACAATTGTTTTTAGTAAGATACCTATACTAACAAATTTTTCATTTGCAATCAATTTACAAAATACCGGATTCAATTGGTCACAATATTTTCTGCAAAGAAAGTTAGATAAATTTTGTCCTGTTGAGTTCTATTTGTTACAATATCAACTAACAAACAACCAAGTATTATCTGTTTATAATATTGAGACGATTATAAAGCAGTTTATAAAGGATCATAGACAAGATATTACTGATATTAATGTTAGTTATTTTGCTAAGTATGCTAACAAATCATTTACTTTGAATATGGAAGAAGCGCTAAAGTATTGGAAAACATGGGATAATTATGCATTAAGTATGGTCTTTTTGGATATATTAAAAAATTATTTTAATAAAACTGATAACAAATTCATAAGCTATTTTATGAAGTTGTTAGTTGATAACATTTGTTTGGATCCTTCTAAAAGGTGTTTGCCTAACATTTCTCTGTTTGAAGATATGCTTCAGAATCTAGAATTTAAAGATTTCAGAGAAATAATTTAATAAATGAAGTGGCTTAGTGGTGGCGCCTGGATCGTCTGTGAGAACGAGATCGTCTAGAAGCGCGAGATCGTCTAGAAGCACGAGATCTAGAACGTCTTTGGGTTCTTCGGCGTCTGCGGCCTCCATCCATTTCTTCACCACTGTCAGTCGGATCCATTGGATCTATATCAGAAGATCCTCCGCGCCACTTCTCGCCATGATCCTTTCGCTTCTTTGCGCGCATCATAGCCTCCTTATAAGATACACCTTCTTCCTTTTGCACCTTCTTGACGAAGGTTACCCAGGCTCTCAAGCTGGCATTTCCATGTCTCTTGCCCTTGTGCATCTTCTTGGAGCCTCTGTGACGACGACCACCTTGAGGAGGGTTCAACATCATTAATTCTTCTTCTGTATAAGGCAACCCTGTATTTGGATTAATTTTTTGGTCGACTTCTATCGTAGTATTTTCCATTTTATATATAAAACACAGATTATATTCTTTTTCCAAGGGATAAAATTGAAATAAAATATTTAAATACTAAATACTTTATTAAAACAAATAAGACTTTTTAAATAAAATGCCTAAAGACGACATATTAACTTTAAAATTGCCAGGTGATAATCTAGTATTCACTAGATATTTATATATTAAAGATGAAGTAAAGACCGCGCTTCTAATATCGATCCTAAATAAAAGCGATGATGCCATCTTCTGGGCATATGAATTGTATTACAGTGGCTTCAAAAATGAACTATACGCATTCATTTGGCAGATATATTATGACTTCTTTGCAACGCTAAATCCAAGTTTCGCAGTATATTTGTCTAAGAAGCTGAATCAGTTCGGTCCTAAAGAGGACCTTATTGAGGATCGCTTAATTAGTTCGATTATCCAGAACTTGCTAATCCGATCTTTCAATACAGATGTGTTTATCTTAAGGACGATATCAGAACTCTTTGAGTCTGAGACAGAATCAACAGATGAATCAATCGAAGACTTTCTTGAGATAAAGGACTATCGAGGGCTAGCGCTGTATATCCTAAATAATAAAGACTTAGAATTGGAAGACACTTATCAAAGAGTGTTAAACTATTTCAAACTAACAAATCACCAGAAACTTTTTACAAAAGAAATCACTATAAAAAAGGAGATCATCTTAATAGCGAACATCTTTGCCTTAATAAACAAAAATTTGAATCAAATCAAAAAACAAAACTTCTATGTGAGAGTAGATCCGGAGGAGGTCGTTCAATATGAAACCATAGAAGCAGTCGATAATTTGAGACCTTATCGGATTTTAGCGCAAGCATGTATTTGCAAAATTCAAAATAACTGGATCAATTTGTTTCAAGGTTTTCGAAATCAAAAAATAGAATCCAGTTTAAAAAAGAAATATGATGGCTGGACATTTGGAGCTGTTACAGAGAAATACAATAGCTTAAATAAGTGGATTTATCATGCGAGTTTTTCACCGATGTGGTTTGACAGAATCAAAAGCTGCAAAGGATATGTAGATTATGTAAATCAAGAAGTTAAATTTGTTAGTGAGGACTGGGAAGAAGAGTTCCATAATAAATACAATTTGGAACCAGATGAGCAGCCGCTGCAAACAAAAGAGAACGCATTAAAAATAACAAAAGATGATAACACTAGCACTTGGCAGCATTTCTTTGCAAAATATAAAAAAAATGGCGTGATAGATGCATTGGATGAGGAGCTAGATGCGCTAAATGAGGAGCCGCTGAAATATTAGAATAAACGCCTAAATATTTGGAAAAGTTGCTTAATATATAAGTATATATTTTATTTTTTATTAAAAACCCGTAAAAAACCGTCCGATAAAAAAATTGAAATTACTTTTCTTAAATAGTTTAAAGGTATTATCACAAACTATATAACATACAATGGTCAGAAATACAACTGGTGGAAGTGGAAATAAGAGATTCGCCCGCAAACATGCTGAGGGTGGAGCTAGTAAAGCTGGTAATAAACTGCGTGTATCTGAAGATGAAGGTGAATTATATGCAGTTACTACAAAAAATTTAGGTAATAATATGTTTCATGCGGTTGCTACCGATGGCATAAAATATCTCGTTCATATTCGAGGTAAATTCTCAGGCAGAGGTCGTCGAGATAATACAATTTCAGATGGGGTTTGGGTCTTGATTGGTCTGAGACCTTGGTCAAACTCCGATCAATCAGAAAAAAAGAAAAAGCTGCAACAATGCGATCTTTTGGAAGTCTACTCAGAACAAGATAAGACGCGACTTAAGGATGCAGTTGATGAAGACTGGGATGTTTTGAATACAAATGATCCGACCAAAATAGATAAAGAAGAACACAAGCGTGCTGATGACATTAATTGGATCACTGACAAAGAAGCTGAGAAGGAAAAACTGCTAGAACAAATAAAAGCAGACACTTGTGCTAAGATTGCATTGGCTACAACTACAGATAATAAAGCTAAAGATGAGCCGTTTGACTTGCAAGTCTTTATCGATGAAATTTAATAAATTGTAAAATTTGATTTAATAATTAAAAAAATAAATAAAATATAAATTCTTTTTTATTTATCTGTTATCCCGAGTTTTGTATTGGTGATAAAGTCCTAAGCTACTAAGAATTGCGATAAGTTTCCATGATGGAAATGGGTCTTTTTCCGGATCTGGATTATGTGAATAGTTTCTTATAATGACCTTATTATGATTTTTGTTAGTATTGTATTTTTTCTTACCTTGAGCTGCAATACAACTAACAACTTGTTTATTAAATTTGATTCTATTGAAAGCGTAGTTCATTCTATTATGATATAATATATGTTACAAAATGTTTAAATGGTTATTTTATTGATTTTATAAGCAAATCAAATAAAAAAGGGATTAATTCACTTGCTCTTATGAGCTAGAGTAAATTTTTACGATCCTTATCGACAACCCTTTATACTTTTAGGAAAAGTATAGTCAAAATATTATATTTATTTATAAACTAATCTACAATCTATTTTTTATTTTCTTCTATTTTTGGCTCCACCTTTTGAAAGGTGGAACTGGCATTTTCCGCACATGCCTTCGCCATCCGTGTCTTCATAGTGTAGCACTTTGCCGCAGATTCCCGTGCATTTGAAATAGGTTTCGCCATCTTCTTTTGGAATCTTGTCGCCCCATGCATCATATTCGATTGCTTCTTCATCGACATCCGGAATAGAGAGCGCTGCCTTGAGTTCGTCCCATACTTCTTGGTGCAATTTGGTAACGCCGCTCGCCTTTTTCTTATCTAAAGAAGCACAAGTAGTATATTTTTGTTTTATAGAGTTTAATTTAATATCAGGCACCAAACTATGTGCCTCTTTTACCGATTTGCCTTCTAAGAAGGCCCTGGTTACTAGAGTAATTTCTTCTCTAGACCAGGTATGTTTAGATATAGTAGTAATAGCAGTTGACATTTTAGAACGAAGTTATAAGGCTAAAAATACTTTAAACTAAAAGAATTTAAAGTATTTCAATTTTTTTACGTTATAATGCATTTTTTTTACACTAAAAATTTTAAATAAGCCTAGTTACTATTTTATATGCCATTTCATATGCCATTATGATCTTTTTTATTTTTTTTATTTTTATTGCTGCCTCCTGTAAATATATATATCGTTTCTAATTTAATATTATCAAACACTCAAAATAAGATTGGATTGCTGGTAGGAGACAAATATACATAGCAGAACGTCTTTAAACTGTTTTTAAGACATATTATATTAAAAATGGTTAAAGATAACTCAATATATTAATATATAAATATACACTATATTAATCCAACATTAATTGAACATGAGCAAATTCGATAAATTATTTACTAAACCAAAACCTACTGCGACAGCTTCTAATAATGGATCTTTTGGAAGACCAAATAGTTTTATTTTAAAAGATCCAAATGCAGTTACAAAGGCAAATTATGACTA
>Ga0315905_10003431_pt1 | contig 16371 bp, 30 predicted proteins | sample LakEriMetagenome_5_FD_203522 | JGI IMG/M metagenome (GOLD analysis project Ga0315905, IMG submission 203522) | Freshwater fungal communities from buoy surface, Lake Erie, Ohio, United States - Buoy 4 MA121 | ecosystem: Environmental > Aquatic > Freshwater > Lake | place: USA: Lake Erie, Ohio... | reverse complement strand
GGGACAACGTGAAGATGGTGGTCACGCTGATTGCGCCGATCGCCATGGAGCAGGGCCTGCGCTTTGCCATCCGTGAGGGTGGCCGTACCGTGGGCGCCGGCGTCGTCGCCAAGATCTTCGAGTAATCCGGTTCGCATCGGCTGCCTCGCGGCGGCCTCGCTCGGGAGTCGCATCCCCTGCGAAGGTCGCGCCGCGAGGTGCAGCCCTTCCCGGAGCGGCAGGTCTGGCCCGCTGTCTCCATCGCTCTTTTCAAGGAATTCCCATGCAGAACCAGAAGATCCGCATCCGTCTCAAAGCCTTCGATTACAAACTGATCGATCAGTCGGCCGCCGAGATCGTCGAGACCGCCAAGCGCACCGGCGCTGTGGTTCGGGGTCCGGTGCCTCTGCCCACCCGCATCCAGCGTTACGACGTCCTGCGCTCGCCGCACGTCAACAAGACCTCGCGCGACCAGTTCGAGATCCGCACCCACCTGCGCCTGATGGACATCGTTGACCCGACCGACAAGACGGTTGATGCCCTCATGAAACTCGACCTGCCCGCGGGCGTCGACGTCGAGATCAAGCTGCAGTAATTTGTTTTCGCTTGCAGAGAGCCAAAACCGCAGCTATACTCTTTGGCTCTTTGCAATTTGCATGACCCGACTGAGGGCCATGCAGGTTTGTCAGGCAACACCCTCGAGCACCGTCGGGCTGAATCAGCCCTGATTGTGTGAACACTCACCCGGCCAATTGCAGTCGGGAACGGAGAAACAACCATGAGCCTTGGCCTGTTGGGTCGCAAGGTCGGCATGATGCGCATCTTCACGGACGACGGTGATTCCGTGCCCGTGACCGTGCTCGACGTGTCAGACAATCGCGTCGCCCAGATCAAGACCGTCGAGTCCGACGGCTACACTGCGGTGCAGGTTGCCTATGGCACCCGCCGTCCTACCCGAGTCACCAAGGCGCAGGCCGGTCACTTCGCCAAGGCGGGTGTCCAGGCAGGCACCGAGCTGCGTGAGTTCCGTGTCAAGCCCGAAGCGCTGGCCGATCTCAAGCCGGGTTCGGTCGTTGCGGCCACCGTGTTTGCGGCAGGGCAGAAAGTCGACGTTGCCGGTACTTCCATCGGCAAGGGCTTTACCGGCACCATCAAGCGCTACAACTTCAATTCAGGCCGGGCCTCGCACGGCAACTCGCGTTCGCACAACGTGCCGGGTTCCATCGGCATGGCGCAGGATCCGGGTCGTGTGTTTCCCGGCAAGCGCATGTCGGGTCACATGGGTGATGTCGCCAAGACCATCCAGAACCTCGAGATCGCCCGGGTCGACGCCGAGCGCAGCCTGCTGCTGGTGCGCGGTGCCGTGCCCGGCGCCAAGGGTGGTGCCGTGGTCGTCACACCGGCCATCAAGACACCGCTCGCCAAGGGCGGGTTGCCCAAGCCGCCCAAGGTCCGCCAGACCGCGTCCGGCCCGACCAACCCGGCCAAGGCTGGCAAGAAGTAAGGGGACCGAGGCATGGAACTCAAACTGCTCAACGATCAGTGCCAGCCTGCCGCCACCGTGGCCGCAGCCGACACCATCTTTGGTCGCGACTTCAACGAGCCCCTGATCCACCAGGTTGTGGTGGCTTATCAGGCCAACGCACGCAGTGGCAATCGCGCGCAAAAAGACCGCTCCGAAGTCCGGCACACCACCAAGAAGCCCTTCCGCCAGAAAGGCACCGGCCGTGCTCGTGCCGGTATGAGCTCGTCGCCGCTGTGGCGCGGAGGCGGTCGCATCTTCCCGAACAAGCCCGACGAGAACTTCTCGCACAAGGTCAACCGCAAGATGTATCGCGCGGGCATGTGCTCGATCCTGTCGCAGCTCGCCCGTGAAGAGCGTCTGATGGTGGTCGAATCACTCGCGCTCGAGGCGCCCAAGACCAAGCTGCTGGTTGGCCGTCTCAAGGCCCTCGGCGAGGGCTCGGTGCTCGTGCTGACCGACACCTTCGACGAGAACCTGCTGCTGGCGTCGCGCAATCTGCCGCATGTGCTCGTGCTCGAGGCCCGGCACGCCGATCCGGTGTCGCTGGTGCACTTCGACAAGATCCTGATCACCAAAGGCGCGCTGGCGCAAGTCCAGGAGATGCTGGCATGAACCAGGAACGTCTGATGAAAGTTCTGATCGCCCCGATCGTCTCCGAGAAGAGCACGATGGTGGCCGAGAAGAACAACCACGTGGGTTTTCGTGTCCTGCAGGACGCCACCAAACCCGAGATCAAGGCTGCGGTCGAGCTCCTCTTCAAGGTTGAAGTCGACTCGGTCCAGGTCCTGAACCAGAAAGGCAAGGCCAAGCGTCATGGCCGCTTCCTGGGCCGCCGGCGCAATGTGCGCAAGGCCTATGTCTGCCTCAAGGCAGGCCAGGAGATCAACTTCGCGGAGGCCCGTCCATGACCGTCGTCAAGCTCAAGCCCACCTCGCCCGGTCGTCGGGCGATGGTCAAGGTGGTGACGCCGGGGCTGCACAAGGGCAAGCCCCATGCGGCCCTGGTCGAGCCCCAGATCCGTGGTTCGGGTCGTAACAACCTCGGCCACATCACCACCCGCCATCGCGGTGGTGGTCACAAGTCGCATTACCGCGTGGTCGACTTCCGTCGCCTCAAGGACGGCATTCCGGCCACGGTCGAGCGCATCGAATACGACCCCAACCGCAGCGCCCACCTGGCCCTGCTGTGCTACGCCGACGGCGAGCGCCGCTACATTCTGGCTCCGCGTGGCGTTACGCCTGGCGTGGTCCTGATGTCCGGCTCAGAGGCGCCGATTCGCTCGGGCAATACGCTGCCGATCCGCAACATCCCGGTGGGTTCGACCATCCACTGCATCGAGATGCTGCCGGGCAAGGGCGCGCAGATTGCACGCTCGGCTGGCGCTTCGGCCCAGTTGCTGGCCCGCGAAGGCACCTATGCTCAGGTCCGTCTGCGCTCCGGTGAAATCCGCCGCGTGCATATCGAGTGCCGGGCGACGCTGGGTGAGGTCGGCAACGAAGAGCACAACCTGCGTCAGATCGGCAAGGCCGGCGCAACCCGCTGGCGCGGCATCCGCCCGACGGTCCGGGGTGTGGCCATGAACCCGATCGACCACCCGCATGGTGGTGGTGAGGGACGTACCGGTGAAGGCCGGGTGCCGGTCAATCCGTGGGGTCAGCCGACCAAGGGCTACCGCACTCGCCGCAACAAGCGCACGAGTTCCATGATCGTGCAGCGCCGCCACAAGAAATAACGGGTGACCCATGGCACGTTCAGTCAAAAAAGGTCCGTTCGTTGATGACCACCTGATTCGCAAGGTGGACAAGGCGCAAGCCACGAAGGACAAGAAACCCATCAAGACCTGGTCGCGTCGCTCGACGATCCTGCCCGAGTTCATCGGTCTGACGATCGCCGTGCACAACGGCAAGTCCCACATTCCCGTGTTCGTCAACGAGAACATGGTCGGTCACAAGCTCGGTGAGTTTGCTCTTACCCGTACCTTCAAAGGCCATGCGGCCGACAAGAAGGCGGTCAAGGGCAAGGGCGCCCGCAAGTAAGGAGCCACAGTTCAAATGGAAACCAAGGCTGTATTGCATGGTGTTCGACTGTCGGCCCAGAAGGGGCGGCTCGCTGCCGACCTGATCCGCGGCAAGCCGGTCGAGCAGGCCCTCAACATCCTGACCTTCTCGCCCAAGAAGGCATCCAAGGTCGTCAAGAAAGTGCTCGAGTCGGCCATTGCCAACGCCGAGCACAACGACGGCGCCGATGTCGACGAGCTCAAGGTCAAGACCATTCACGTCGAGAAGGCTTCGTCGTTGCGCCGATTTGATGCCCGGGCCAAAGGCCGGGGTGTGCAGATCGAAAAGCAGACCTGCCACATCTACGTGACCGTCGGCAACTGACAGGGGAAAGACGATGGGACAGAAGATTCATCCGACCGGCTTTCGCCTTGCGGTCAGCCGCAACTGGTCGTCGCGCTGGTTTGCCAGCAGCCGCGATTTCGCCGGCATGCTCAACGACGACATCAAGGTCCGTACCTACCTGCGCAAGAAACTGCGCAACGCCTCGGTCGGCCGCGTCCTGATCGAGCGTCCGTCCAAGAATGCCCGCATCACGATCTTCTCGGCACGTCCGGGTGTGGTGATTGGCAAGAAAGGCGAGGATATCGAGGTGCTCAAGGCCGACCTGCAGCGCATGCTGAAGGTGCCGGTGCATGTGAACATCGAAGAGATCCGCAAGCCCGAAACCGACGCTCAGCTGATTGCCGACTCGATCACGCAGCAGCTCGAAAAGCGCATCATGTTCCGCCGCGCCATGAAGCGCGCGATGCAGAACGCCATGCGCCTCGGTGCCCAGGGCATCAAGATCATGAGCTCGGGCCGTCTGAACGGCATCGAAATTGCCCGTACCGAGTGGTATCGCGAAGGCCGCGTGCCGCTGCATACCCTGCGGGCCGATATCGACTATGGCTTTTCCGAGGCCGCGACCACCTACGGCATCATCGGTGTCAAGGTCTGGGTCTACAAGGGTGACACCCTGGGCCGTACGGATCTGGCCGCTGCCGAAAAAGAAGCCGCACCCGCACCTGAGCGCGAGGACCGCCGTCCCCGTCGCCCCGGCACGGGCCGTCCTGGCGAACGCCGTGGCCCCGGTGGCCCTGGTGGTCGTCGCGACGCCGATGCCAAGCCGGGTGCCGGCGCTCCCGATTCCCGTCCGCCTGCCCGTCGTGGTCGCAAGCCGGGCGAAGGTGTCCCGACCGAGAGCAAGGGGCAATAAGGAACTGCCATGCTGCAACCCTCACGTCGCAAATACCGCAAGGAACAGAAGGGCCGCAACAAGGGTATCGCTACCCGCGGCACTGCTGTGTCCTTTGGTGAATTCGGCCTCAAGGCCGTTGGCCGCGGCCGTCTGACCGCCCGCCAGATCGAAGCTGCCCGTCGGGCCATGACCCGCCATATCAAGCGGGGTGGCCGGATCTGGATCCGTATTTTCCCGGACAAGCCCATCTCGCAAAAACCCGCCGAAGTCCGGATGGGTAACGGCAAGGGCAACCCCGAGTACTACGTGGCCGAGATCCAGCCGGGCAAGGTCCTGTACGAAATGGACGGTGTGGCCGAAAGCCTTGCTCGCGAGGCCTTTGCCCTCGCGGCTGCCAAGCTGCCCATCGCCACCACGTTCGTCGCCCGGCACGTTGGTGCCTGAACGGAAGGAATCCCATGAAGGCCAATGAACTGCGAACCAAGGGCAACGAAGAGCTCACCAAGGAACTGACCGAGCTCATGCGGGCCCATTTCTCGCTGCGTATGCAGATCGCCACCCAGCAGCTCAACAGCACGGCTCAATTGCGCAAGGTGCGGCGTGACATCGCCCGCGTGAAGACCGTGATCAACGAGAAGGCGAACGCCCAATGAACACCGCTACTCACGACGCGGCGGCCGACACCAAAGCCGAACGCACCCTGACCGGACGTGTCGTCAGCAACAAGATGCAAAAGACCGTCACTGTGCTCATCGAGCGCAAGGTCAAGCATCCGCTGTATGGCAAGTACGTGACCCGCTCCACCCGTTATCACGTCCATACCGAGGACGCGCTCAACGAAGGCGATCTGGTCGAGATCAAGGAATGCCGTCCGATGTCGCGGACCAAGGCCTGGCGTGTAGTTCGCCTGGTCGAGGCCAGCCGCGCGGTCTGACGTGTCAAGCGCGCAGAATGATTCTGCCGCTTGACAAGCTTTAATCAATCACGCTATATTCGCGGTCTTTCGCTTTTTCGGACAGGCAGTCCTCGCAGGCATCAGCCTGCAGTGTCCGGGCCGCGACCTTTCAACCCGCTCCACGGGACCAAGACTGACCGCATCGGCACGATGCACCGAACCAACGGCCTTCCGTTGGATCAAGCATCGGGCCAGGCGGATCAAGTTGGGAGTACGTCATGATTCAGATGCAGTCGACGCTGGACGTCGCCGATAACACCGGCGCCCGTTCGGTGATGTGTATCAAGGTGCTTGGCGGTTCCAAGCGCCGCTATGCCGGAATTGGCGACATCATCAAGGTGTCCGTCAAGGAGGCGCAGCCGCGCGGACGCGTCAAGAAAGGCGAGATCTACAACGCCGTGGTGGTCCGTACCGCCAAGGGTGTTCGTCGCCAGGATGGCTCGCTCGTCAAGTTTGACGCCAATGCCGCCGTCCTCCTCAACGCCAAGCTCGAGCCGATCGGCACGCGCATCTTCGGACCGGTCACCCGCGAACTGCGGACCGAGAAGTTCATGAAGATCGTGTCGCTGGCGCCCGAGGTCCTGTAAGGAGCGCGCCATGCAAAAAATCCGCAAAGGCGACGAAGTCGTCGTGATCACGGGTCGCGACAAGGGCAAGCGGGGTACCGTCACTGCCCGGGTCGATGACCGTCACCTGCTCGTCGATGGCATCAACCAGGTCAAGAAGCACACCCGGCCCAACCCCATGAAGGGAACGACCGGTGGCATCGTCGACAAGACCATGCCGATCGACCAATCCAACCTGATGCTCCTCAACCCTGCCACCGGCAAGGGCGATCGCGTCGGAACCAAGGTGCTCGAAGACGGCACCAAGGTTCGCGTGTTCCGCTCCAACGGTGAACAGGTCAAGGCCTGACGGCCCCTGCCCAGGAAAACACCGCAATGGCGCGTCTGCAACAAACCTACCGCGAAAAGATCGTCCCCGATCTGATGGCCAAGTTTGGCTACACCTCGGTGATGCAGGTTCCCCGCATCACCAAGATCACGCTCAACATGGGCGTGGGTGAGGCCATCTCCGACAAGAAGCTGATCGAAGCTGCCACGGGCGATCTCAACAAGATCGCCGGTCAGAGGCCGGTCACCACCAAGGCCCGACAGGCTATCGCTGGCTTCAAGATCCGTCAGGGCTACCCGATCGGCTGCATGGTCACCCTGCGGGGTGTGCGCATGTATGAATTCCTCGACCGTCTGGTCACCGTGGCGCTGCCGCGTGTGCGTGACTTCCGCGGAATTCCGGGCAAGGCCTTCGATGGCCGCGGCAATTACAACCTCGGCGTGAAAGAGCAGATCATTTTCCCCGAGATCGAATACGACAAGGTCGACAAGGTGCGCGGGCTGAATATCAGCATCACCACCACCGCCAAATCCGACGACGAAGCCAAGGCGCTGCTCACGGCCTTCCGCTTCCCGTTCCGTAACTGAAGGATTGCACCGTGGCCAAGACTTCCCTCATCGAGCGTGAAAAAAAGCGCGAGCGCCTGGTTGCCAAATACGCTGCACGGCGCACCGAGCTCAACGCGATCATCAACGACCAGTCCCGGTCCGAAGAGGAGCGCTACCAGGCGCGCCTCAAACTTCAGCAGCTGCCGCGCAACAGCAATCCCACGCGTCTGCGCAACCGCTGCGAACTGACCGGCCGTCCTCGCGGAACCTTCCGCAAGTTTGGTCTGGCCCGCAACAAGCTGCGCGAAATCGCCATGCGCGGGGAAATCCCGGGCATGACCAAGGCGAGCTGGTAAGGAAGGAATGACATCATGAGCATGAGCGACCCGATCGCCGACATGTTCACGCGCATCCGCAACGCGCAGCGCGTCGACAAGCAGTCCGTATCCATGCCGTCATCCAAGCTGAAGGTCGCCATCGCGGCCGTCCTCAAGGATGAGGGTTACATCGACAGTTACCAGGTCAATGGCAACGACGGCAAGCCGCAGCTTGAGCTTCAGCTCAAGTACTACGCCGGCCGCCCTGTCATCGAGCGCCTCGAGCGCGTCTCGCGTCCTGGCCTGCGCATCTACAAGGGCAAGCATGATCTGCCCCAGGTGCTCAATGGCCTTGGCGTGACCATCGTCACCACGTCCAAGGGCGTCATGACCGACCGCCGCGCACGCCAGACTGGCCTGGGCGGCGAGGTCATCGGCTACGTCGCATAAGGAGAGCCCAGCATGTCACGCGTTGCACGCATGCCCGTGGCCGTTCCCGGCGGAGTCGACATCTCCATGGGCAATGGCACCATCACCGTCAAGGGACCCCAGGGCACCCTGACCCAGTCGGTCAATCCGCTGGTTACCATCACCCGTGAAGGGGCCGAACTCAAGTTCGCCGCTTCCGACGAGTCGCGTGAAGCCCGCGCCATGAGCGGCACCTACCGCGCTCTGGTGGCCAATATGGTCCACGGCGCAAGCAAGGGCTTCGAGCGCAAGCTCAACCTGGTCGGCGTGGGATACCGCGCTCAGGCTCAGGGCGCTTCGCTCAATCTCTCGCTGGGATTCTCGCATCCGGTCGTGCATGTCATGCCCGACGGAGTCAAGTGCGAGACCCCCACGCAAACCGAGATTCTCATCAAGGGCGCCGACAAGCAGAAAGTCGGTCAGGTTGCCGCCGAAGTGCGTGCATACAAGTCCCCCGAGCCCTACAAGGGCAAGGGTGTGCGGTATGCCGACGAGGTGGTGATCATCAAGGAAACCAAGAAGAAATAACCGGTCGCAGGACGAACATGGACAAGAAGCAATCCCGTCTGCGCCGCTCCCTGCAGACGCGCCACAAGATCGCCGAGTTGCGAGTGGACCGTCTCACGGTTTATCGCAGCAATCAGCATATCTACGCCAACATCATTGCCGCCTCGGGCGACAAGGTGCTGGTCTCGGCCTCCACCGCAGAGACCGAAGTGCGTGCCCAGCTTGCCGGCAAACCCGGCTTGGGCGGCAACACTTCGGCCGCTGCTCTGGTGGGCAAGCGCATCGCCGAAAAGGCTCTGGCCGCGGGCATTCAGTCCGTAGCCTTCGACCGCGCGGGTTACCGCTTCCACGGGCGTGTCAAGACGCTCGCGGATGCCGCCCGCGAGGCCGGCCTCAAGTTCTGACGCGCCAGACAAAGGAATCCGCATGGCTAAGATCCAGGCACGTGTCGGCGCCGAGCAGCGCGACGACGGACTCAAAGAAAAGATGATTGCGGTCAACCGCGTCACCAAGGTGGTCAAGGGCGGCCGGATTCTCGGTTTTGCCGCCCTCACCGTGGTGGGCGATGGCGACGGCCGCATTGGCATGGGCAAGGGCAAGTCCCGCGAGGTACCCGTGGCCGTGCAAAAGGCCATGGACGAGGCCCGTCGCAAGATGGTTCGCGTCTCGCTTCGCAACGGTACCGTGCAGCACGCGCTTGAAGGTCGTCACGGCGCCGCCCGTGTCTTCATTGCGCCCGCCGCTGAAGGTACCGGAATCATTGCCGGTGGCCCGATGCGTGCCATCTTCGAAGTGATGGGTGTCACCAACGTTGTGGCCAAGAGCCACGGCTCGACCAATCCCTACAACATGGTCCGCGCCACCCTGAACGCCTTCTCCCATATGAGCACGCCGTCCGAAATTGCGGCCAAGCGTGGCAAGACCGTCGAGGAGATCCTGGGCTGAGCCCGGGATGCACGCCATGAGCAAGAAGACCCTGAAGGTCACCCTGGTCCGCAGTCCGGTTGGCACGCGTGGTTCCCATCGCGCGACCGTACTCGGCCTGGGCCTCAAGAAAATCAACCAGACCCGCGAACTCGAAGACACCCCGGCAGTGCGCGGCATGATCACCAAGGTGTCCTACCTGGTGAAGGTCGAGGGCTGACATGAAACTCAACACCCTGTCGCCCGCTGAGGGCAGCAAGCACCCGGCCAAGCGCGTCGGTCGTGGCATTGGCTCCGGCCTGGGCAAGACGGCCGGTCGTGGTCACAAGGGCCAGAAATCGCGTTCGGGCGGCTTTCACAAGGTCGGCTTCGAGGGCGGTCAGATGCCTCTGCAGCGCCGCCTGCCCAAGCGCGGTTTCAAGTCGCTGGCGGCCGGCACGGTCGCCGAGGTACGTCTGTCCGATCTCCAGAAGCTGGCTGCCGATGACATCGATCTGCTGACCCTCAAGGCGGCGGGCGTGGTCTCCCAGTTGTCGCTCTCCGCCCGGGTCATTCTGTCGGGCAGCCTGGAGCGCAAGGTCAACCTGCGTGGCCTCACAGTCACCAAGGGTGCCCGTGCGGCCATCGAGGCTGCCGGCGGCAGCATCGCCTGAACCCCTGACACCGAGCCTACCGAACCGTGTCGACCCCCGCAGCCCGCATCAAGCAATCCGGAAAGTACGGCGACCTCAAACGTCGCCTGATTTTCCTGTTGCTCGCGCTCGTGGTCTATCGGATCGGCGCGCACATTCCGGTGCCGGGCATCGACCCCAACGCACTGTCCGACCTGTTCAAGCAGCAGTCGGGAGGCGTCCTGGGGTTGTTCAACCTCTTTTCAGGTGGTGCGCTGTCTCGCTTCACCGTGTTCGCTCTGGGGATCATGCCGTACATCTCGGCATCGATCATCATGCAGCTCCTCACGGTCGTGATGCCTCAGCTCGAGGCCATCAAGAAAGAAGGCGAAGCTGGCCGGCGCAAGATCACGCAATACACCCGCTGGTTCACCCTGGTGCTGGCCACCTTCCAGGCCTTCGGGATCAGCATTGCGCTGGAGGCCCAGCCTGGTCTGGTCATTGATCCCGGGCTCATGTTCCAGTTCACCGCTGCCGTGTCGCTCGTGACCGGCACCATGTTCCTGATGTGGCTGGGTGAGCAGATCACCGAGCGCGGCCTGGGCAACGGCATCTCGATCATCATCTTTGCGGGCATCGCAGCCGGCCTGCCGGGCGCCATCGCCGGCATGGGCGAGCTGGTGCGCAATGGCTCCATGAGCCCCTTCGTGGCTCTGGTCATTGTGGCTCTGGTTGTTCTCGTCACCGCCTTCGTGGTGTTCGTCGAGCGGGGTCAGCGCCGGATCACCATCAATTACGCCAAGCGGCAGGTGGGCAACAAGATCTACGGCGGACAGAGCTCCTACCTCCCGCTCAAGCTCAACATGTCGGGCGTGATCCCGCCGATTTTCGCCTCCTCGATCATCCTGTTTCCGGCAACCGCAGCCCAGTGGTTCACTTCGGGTGATTCCGAGAGCGTGGTCATTCGCTTCATCAAGGATCTCGCGGCCACACTGTCGCCGGGGCAGCCGGTCTACATTGCGCTCTACGCGGTTGCGATCGTCTTCTTCTGCTTTTTCTATACCGCGCTTGTCTTCAACAGCCGCGAGACCGCCGACAACCTCAAGAAAAGCGGTGCGTTCGTGCCGGGTATCCGCCCGGGTGAGCAGACCGCCCGCTATGTCGACAAGATCCTCATGCGCCTCACGCTGGCGGGTGCCATCTACATCACGCTGGTGTGCCTGCTGCCCGAGTTTCTGGTGTTGCGCTGGAACGTGCCGTTTTACTTCGGTGGAACCTCGCTGCTGATCATTGTGGTGGTCACCATGGACTTCATGGCCCAGGTTCAGGCGTACCTCATGTCTCACCAGTACGAGAGCCTGCTCAAGAAAACCAGTTTCAAGGGCATGGGCACGCCCACTCGCTGAAGGACGGAACAAGACGGATGGCCAAAGACGATGTGATCCAGATGCAGGGCGAGGTTCTTGAGAACCTGCCCAACGCCACCTTCCGAGTGAAGCTGGAAAACGGTCACGTCGTGCTGGGTCATATCTCCGGAAAGATGCGGATGCACTACATCCGCATCCTGCCGGGGGACAAGGTCACGGTAGAACTCACGCCCTACGACCTGTCACGGGCACGCATCGTCTTCAGGGCGAAGTGACCGACAGGACTGATGGCAATGAACATGGTTGATGGCGTGCCGAGCGCACGCAGGGGAAAGCAATGAAGGTACTGGCTAGCGTCAAGAAGATCTGCCGCAAGTGCAAGATCATCAAGCGTAATGGAGTGGTTCGGGTGATCTGCGCCGATCCGCGTCACAAGCAGCGTCAAGGCTGAAGAGGAATCGCATGGCACGTATTGCGGGTATCAATATCCCGGACCGTCAGCACACCGAAATCGGTCTGACGGCTATTTTTGGCATTGGCCGCCCTCGCGCCCGCGCGATCTGCGAAGCCGCCGGTGTGCCCCTGACCAAGAAGGTCAAGGATCTCACCGACGCCGAGCTCGAGCGACTGCGCGACCAGATCAATCGCTTCACGATCGAGGGTGACCTGCGTCGTGAAGTGACCATGTCGATCAAGCGCTTGATGGACTTGGGCTGCTACCGAGGCGTTCGGCATCGCCGCGGCCTGCCGCTGCGTGGTCAGCGTACCCGGACCAATGCACGCACCCGCAAGGGTCCGCGCAAGGCCGGTATCGCTCTCAAGAAATAACACCGAACTCACGGAACACCCATGGCCACACAGAAATCCGGCAGCCAAGGCAGCCGAGTGCGCAAGAAGGTCAAGAAGAACGTCTCGGACGGCATCGCCCACGTTCACGCTTCCTTCAACAACACCATCATCACCATCACCGATCGCCAGGGCAACGCGTTGTCATGGGCGTCGTCGGGCGGTGCTGGCTTCAAGGGCTCACGCAAGTCCACGCCGTTTGCAGCCCAGGTGGCTGCCGAAACGGCCGGTCGCGTGGCTCAGGAGCAAGGCATTCGCAACCTCGACGTGCGCATCAAGGGCCCGGGCCCGGGTCGCGAGTCGTCGGTGCGTGCGCTCAACGCGCTGGGCATCAAGATCCTCTCGATCTCCGATGTCACGCCGGTTCCTCACAACGGTTGCCGCCCGCCCAAAAAGCGTCGCATCTGACCGTCGTCGGTTTTCGTTTCAAGCCCACTGTCTGCGCCTTCGGCAAGCCCGTCTTGCCGTCGCGCTGCGCAGACTAACCGCAGCTTCGGCTGCGTATCTCAGGAAGACTTCAAGTGGCACGCTATACCGGACCAAAAGCAAAACTGTCCCGTCGCGAAGGGACTGACCTCTTTCTCAAGAGCGCCCGTCGCTCGCTTGCAGACAAATGCAAGCTCGACACCAAGCCGGGCCAGCATGGCCGCACCTCGGGCGCCCGCACCTCCGACTACGGCCTGCAGCTTCGCGAGAAGCAGAAGGTCAAGCGCATGTATGGCGTGCTTGAGCGCCAGTTCCGTCGTTATTTTGCCGAGGCCGAGCGCCGCCGTGGCAATACCGGCTCCAACCTGCTGGCCCTGCTCGAGTGCCGCCTCGACAACGTCGTCTATCGCATGGGTCTTGCATCCACTCGTGCCGAAGCCCGGCAGCTGGTGAGTCACAAGGCCATCAGCGTCAACGGCGCTACCATGAACATTCCTTCGGCGCAGATTCGCCCGAACGATGTGGTCTCGGTGCGTGAGAAGTCCCGCAAGCAGACCCGGATCCAGGACTCGCTCAGCCTTGCCGAGCAAAGCGGCTATCCCTCCTGGGTCTCTGTCGACAAGACCAAGATGGAAGGCGTGTTCAAGGCGGTGCCCGAGCGCTCTGACCTGACCGCCGACATCAACGAAAGCCTGATCGTCGAGTTGTACTCGCGCTAATCAAGGGAATCCCATCCATGCAGAATGCCCTGCTGAAGCCCCGTATCGTCGAGGTTGAGCAACTCGGTCCTTCGCACGCCCGTGTGGTCATGGAGCCGTTTGAGCGCGGTTTCGGACATACGCTGGGCAATGCCCTGCGCCGTGTGCTGCTCTCCTCGATGGCGGGCTATGCCCCCACCGAAGTCCAGATCTCCGGTGTCGTGCACGAGTACTCCACCATCGACGGACTGCGTGAAGACGTGGTCGACCTGCTCCTGAACCTCAAGGGCGTGGTTTTCAAGCTGCACCAGCGCGATGACGTGTTTCTCACGCTGCGCAAGGAAACCCCCGGGCCCGTGCTTGCGTCCGACATCGAGCTGCCGCACGACGTCGAACTGGTCAATGCTGATCATGTCATCGGCAACCTGACCCAGGGTGGCAAGCTCGACATGCAGATCAAGGTCGAGAAGGGCCGTGGTTATGTGCCGGGCACCCTGCGCAGCCTCGCCGACTCCAAGACCATTGGCCGGATCGTGCTCGATGCCTCCTTCTCGCCGGTGCGTCGCGTGAGCTACGCCGTTGAGAGCGCCCGCGTCGAAAACCGCACCGACCTCGACAAGCTGCTCATCGATGTCGAGACCAACGGCGTCATCTCACCCGAGGAAGCGGTTCGCCAGTCGGCCCGCATCCTGGTGGAGCAGCTCTCGGTGTTTGCTGCGCTTGAGGGCCACGAAACTCCGGCCGATCTGGTCGGCGCGAGCACCTCGGGCGCGCTGGCTGTCGGCTCGGGCCGTGCGCCGCAGATCGATCCGGTGCTGATGCGCCCGGTCGATGACCTCGAGCTCACGGTTCGTTCGGCCAACTGCCTGAAGGCCGAGAACATCTTCTACATCGGCGATCTCATCCAGCGCACCGAAAACGAGCTGCTCAAGACTCCCAATCTGGGTCGAAAGTCGCTCAACGAGATCAAGGAAGTGCTGGCTTCGCGCGGCCTGACGCTCGGCATGCGTCTCGAGAACTGGCCCCCGGCGGGCCTTGAGCGTCCCTGACGCGCCCGTCACCAAGGAAACATCACCATGCGTCACCGTCACGGACTTCGCAAACTCAACCGCACCAGCTCGCACCGCGAGGCGATGCTGCGCAACATGACCAACTCGCTGCTGCGCCACGAGGTGATCAAGACCACGCTGCCCAAGGCCAAGGAATTGCGCCGGGTGGTCGAGCCGATCATCACGCTGGGCAAGAAGCCTTCGCTGGCCAACCGTCGCCTCGCCTTCGATCGCCTGCGCGATCGCGACATGGTCGTCAAGATCTTCAATGAACTCGGCCCGCGCTATGCCACCCGCAACGGCGGCTACCTGCGCATCCTGAAGTTCGGCTTCCGCGTGGGCGACAACGCTCCCATGGCTGTGGTCGAACTGCTGGATCGCCCCGAGCAGCCCGAGGGTGCAACCGAGGCCGCAGCAAGCTGATTGCCCGCGAGACCCGGGTATCCATGACCACGGCGCCCACGGGCGCCGTGTGTCTTTGGGGCCGATCGCCAGGATCTTGGGCCGATCGCCAGAAAGCCGCCTGTCAAACACCGTGCTGAGCCGCCCATTGCCTGCTGACCGATGACTGCGCACTCATTGCCCGATACAGCGGGCCAAGCCCATGCGGATGATGTTCTGCAGGTTGAGGGTCTTGCCAAGGCCTTTGGGGAGCATCGCGCGGTTGACCATCTGTCATTTGCGGTCCATCGGGGCGAGTGCTTCGGACTGCTGGGCCCCAACGGTGCCGGCAAGAGTACGACCCTCAAGCTGTGCCTCGGTTTGATGCAGCCCGACGCAGGTCATATCTGCCTGCTGGGCGAACCGGTCCCGGGTCGTGCGCGCGAGGCCCGCATGCGGGTGGGCGTTGTGCCACAAAACGATCCACTCGACCCCGACTTCACGGTCGCCGAGAACCTGCTGGTGTTCGGTCGCTACTTCGGGCAGTCCGATGCACTCACGCGCAGCCGCATTCCTGATCTGCTCGACTTTGCGCAGCTCACGCCCAAGCGCGATGCCCGCATTCAAACCCTCTCGGGTGGCATGAAGCGGCGCCTCACCATGGCGCGCGCGCTGATCAACGACCCGCAGGTGCTGGTGCTCGATGAGCCCACCACCGGACTGGACCCCCAGGCCCGTCACCTGATCTGGGAGCGACTCAAGCGGCTGCTCGTATTGGGCAAGACCATCATCCTCACCACGCATTTCATGGACGAGGCCGAAAGACTCTGCGATCGCATGCTGATCGTCGATCACGGTCGTGCGATCGCACTGGATACGCCTGCCGGTCTGATTGGCCGCGAGATCGAGCCCCATGTCATTGAAGTGCATGGACCCGGGCGCGCAGCATGGGCCGAGCAGGCGCGTGGTGCCTGCGATCGGCAGGAGACCGTGGGCGAGACCACCTTTGCCTATTGCCGCGACCCTGCGGCAGTGCTCCAGTCGCTGCAAGCGCAGTCCCAGCTGCGCGTGCTGCACCGGCCTGCCAACCTCGAGGATGTCTTTCTCAAGCTCACCGGACGGGATCTGCGCGAATGAGCCCACCCTTACGCCTCGCACCGCCCCGTCTGAGCCTGCGTCTGATTCCGGTGCTGCGTCGCCATGTGCTGGTCTGGCGCAAGTTGGCGCTTCCCAGCCTGCTCGCCAATGTGGCCGATCCTCTGATCACGCTGGTGGCCTTTGGCTACGGGCTGGGTGCATTGCTGCGCGAGATCGATGGCGTGCCCTATGTCACCTTTCTGGCGGGCGGCGCGGTCTGCATGAGCACCATGCTCGCTGCGAGTTTCGAGTCGCTCTACTCGGCCTACTCGCGCATGAATGTGCAGCGGACCTGGGAGTCGCTGCTGCACGCACCGCTCAACCTCGATGATGTGCTCGCCGCCGAATGGCTCTGGGCCGCGCTCAAAGGCTGCATCTCGGGCGTGGCGATCGTGCTCGTTGCGGTGTTGCTCGATATTTCGAGGGCCCCCACGCTGCTCGCGCTAGCCCCCGTGATTCTGCTCACCGGCCTTGCGTTTTCGGCCATTGGCCTGTGTTTCAA
>Ga0315905_10003429_pt1 | contig 16374 bp, 7 predicted proteins | sample LakEriMetagenome_5_FD_203522 | JGI IMG/M metagenome (GOLD analysis project Ga0315905, IMG submission 203522) | Freshwater fungal communities from buoy surface, Lake Erie, Ohio, United States - Buoy 4 MA121 | ecosystem: Environmental > Aquatic > Freshwater > Lake | place: USA: Lake Erie, Ohio... | reverse complement strand
CGGCCGGGGCGCGGGCGGGGGCGCGGCGGACGACGCCGAAGCCGCCGCCGGCGCGCCGCCTTGGCCCGCGCTCCCGCGCGCGAGGACCTCGTCGAGCGTCGCCACGCCTCCGAGGGCCGCGCCGCCGCCTCCCGCCGCGCCCCTAGCCGCCGCCGCCGCCGCCGCCGCCGCCGCCGCCGCCGCCGCCGCCGCCGCGCCCTCCCCCTCCTCGCCCCCCCCGCCGCCGCCGCCGCCCCGCCGCTCGGCCACCGCCTCGGCGAGCAGCAGCGAGCGCTGGTGCCACGCAGAGTAGTTGCTAAAGTCGGCGGCGACCTTGGCCCCGGCGAACGCGAGCTCGGGCGCGGCGCCGACCCCCAGGCGGCGCGCGACCCAGCGCCGGTGCGCCCACGCGTGGAAGTTGCGGTCGTCGAGCTCGAGGGCGCGCGCGACCAGCTGCAGCTCGCGCTCGAGGAGGGAGCGGGCGGTCGGCGGGAGGAGGAGGAGGAGGGCGGGGCCGCCGCCGGCGCTGCCTCCTGCTGCTGCTGCTGCTGCTGCTGCTGCTGCTGCTGCTGCTGCTGCCGCCGCCGCCTCGTGCGCCTCGTCACCTACGCCGCCGCGCAGCGCCACGCCCTGGTCCAGGGCCCACCGCCGGTGGTGCCACGTGCAGTACGACTTTGGGTTCTCCCGCAGGCACGCCTGCGAGAGCTCGAGCTCGGCGGCCACGGCGGCCCCGCCCCGCGCGACGGCGGCGGCCCGCTGCCTCGAAGCGTCGTCGTCGCCGCCGCCGCCGCCGCCGTCGCCGCTTTCCCTCAGCTCCCTCGCGGCCTCGAGCGCCTCCCTCAGGGCCGGCAGGGCCGCCTCCCGCCGAAAGTTCCAGACCGTGTAGAGCTCCGGGACGACGCGCAGCAGGCGGTCGGCGGCCGTGAGCGCGGCGGCGTCGTGCCGCCCGAGCGCGCGGCAGCGCAGCACGAGCGTCGTCCCGGCCTTGATCGCCTCGACCTTGCGCCGGTACGCCTCGGCCACCTTGGGGTCCTTGAGCTTGTCCTGGTAGTTGCGCGGGCGGCCGTGCATGGTGTTTTGACGTGGTGATGGTGGTGGTGGTGGTGTCGACAGTGCAGTGTGATCGGAGCGACGCGCGCGCGCCTCTGCGCGCGCACCGGGTGGCACTGTCAGGGCGATCGAGCGCGCGCGCGGTTCGAGAGCACACGCAGCGAGTAGAAGTACTCAAGGAGTCAAGGAGGCTTCTTTACACCGCGCGCGGTGCGGGGAGAAGACCAATGCTCAGTCGGCGCCGCCGTCGTCCAGCGCCGCCACCCCCCGCCGCACCAGCTCCGCCAACCCCCCCTGCAGCCGCGCCGCCGCCTCCTCGCAAGGCCCCCCCGCCGGCAAATTCGCAAACGCCACGCGCAGCCACCCGGGCGCCGCGCACGCCGACCCGGGCAGCACGCACACGCCGCTGTGGCGGACCAGCCAGGCGACGACGTCGTCGTCGCCCGAGGCGCGCGTGCGCGCGCGCTCGGCAAAGGCGGCGGGCAGGCGCGCGAAAAAGTAGATGCCGCCCTCGCCGCCCAAGACGCTCTCCGCCCCCAGGGCGGCCGTCAGGGCTTCGCGAACGATCCGGCGGTTGGCGCGCGCGAGCTCGGCCACGCGCGCCGACACGTAGGCGTCGCCGAAATCTGCGCTCGGGTGCTGTTGCCGTCCGTCGCCGCCGTCGTCGTCCCCGTCCCCTTCCAGCGCGGCGAGCGCCACGGCCTGCGACAGCTGCGTCGCGCAGATCGGGATCGAGTCCTGCACCTTGAGCACCTCGTCCATGAGCGCGCCGCCGTCGCCCAAGTCTTCGGCGGCCGCGGCAGAGGCGGCGGCGGCGGCGGCGTCGGCGGCGGCAGGGGCGCCTCCGTCGTCCGGCGGCGGCGGCGGCGGCGGCGGCAGGCCGATCCACCCGACGCGCCAGCCCATCATGCCGTAGGCCTTGGACATCGAAAAGACGTGCACGACGTGGCCGCCGGCGGGGCAGTAGTGCTCGCGCCCGTCGTACGTAAAGTCGGCGTACGTGTTGTCGACGACGAGCCACGCGCCCGCGCGGCGCGTCGCTTCGGCCGCGCGGTCGAGCTCGTCGCGCGCGAGGGCGACGCCCGTCGGGTTGGCCGGGTTGACGAGCACGACGACGCGCGGCGGCCGGCCCCCCGATGTCTCCTCCCCGCGGCACGCGCGCTCGAGCCAGGCCAGGTCGGGCCTCAGGTCGGCCCTGAGCGGCGCCAGCATCAGGCCCGCGCTCCCGCCGGTCATCTGCACGGCCATCTTGTGGTTGAAGTAGAGCGGCGGGAACAGCGCGACGGCGTCGCCCTCGTCGCACAGGGCGAGCACGGCGATCGCAAAGGCGCTGTTGGCGCCGGGCGTGACGACGGGGCTGTAACCCGGCAGCCCGAGGGCCGCCATGCGTCGCCGCAGGGCCGCGCGCAGGGGCGGGTAGCCCGGCGTCGGGCCGTAGGAGTGCAGGAGCGCGCCCGCGGCCGCGTCCCCGCGCGCGGCGTCGGCGGAGAGCCGGGCGGCGGCGCGGAGGGCGCTCGGGGGCGGCGGCCAGTGCACGACGCCCTGGGCGAGCGACGCGACTTTGGACGGCTCGCGCGCCGACGCGATGAGCGCCTTGGTCTTCGCGACGACCGGCGCGTCGGTGGCGCGGACGCGGCGCGACGCGGCCGGCTGCGTCGGCGGCGCGACGGGCTCGGTCGGCGGCGCGGGCTCGGTCGGCATCCTTGCCCTCGCGATCGCGGACGAGGAGGAGGAGGAGGAGGACGAGGAGGAGGGGGGGCGGCGCGCGAGGAGGAGGGAGGGCGGGCGGGGCCTCGAGGCAGCGACAGCAACAGGTGTCGGTGGTGGGACCATCCAGTTCGGCCCTTTGAGAGGAGGTGTTGTCGTCGTCGGGACGCGGACGCGGGTTTGGGGCAGGGGGTGGTAGCAGAGTGGTTTTCGATGATGTCGAGGTGCTGCTGCTCTATGCGCGCAACTCGTGCTTTGCGTGCGGTTGCGCGCGTGCGACGCGGGAGAACAAGGCGACGCGCGAGGCGACGCCGATCGCCGCCCGCGCGCCGAGCCGTCGGCGCGCGTCCCTCCTGCGCCGCCGCCCCCGTCGCACACGTCAATCGCGCGGCAGCTGCGTCCCGCGCGGCCGCGGGCGCGTCGCCATCCCCCCGCCCACGGACGGGTCGCGGTCCAGCGGGTAGGCCTTGCGCGCGTCCGCGGCGGGCATCTCGAGCGGCTCGGCCGGGGGCGGGTCGACGCGGTCGTCGTCCTGCTCGTCGCCGCCGCCGTCGTCGCGCTGGTGGTGCGCGCCGGGCGTGTGCGTCCCCGCCACGGCTCCGCTCATCTCGGCGTAGCGCTGGTCGTCAAAGCCCGCGCCGGCCTCGCGCGACAGGCACTGCATGGCAGCCGGCCACGGGTCGCGGTCAGGCCGGCTCGCGTAGGGGCCGGCGGGCGACTCGGACGACGAATTCGGCGGCAGCTCCACCTCGTCCTGCGGCGGGTGCTGCTGCCGCTCGGCCTGGTCGTTGCGCCGGCGGCCGTGGCGCGCGGCCGCGGCGCGCGGGTCCGACGCCGGCGAGGCCGGGGGCGTCGCGGACAGGTGGCGCGGCGGGGGCGCCGGGCGGCGCGGCAGGGTGGGCGGGGGCGGGGCGACGACGTCGGTGGGCGGGCGGGGCGGCGGCGGCGGCGGCGTCGGCGGCTCGTCGGTGGGCGGCGGCTCTGATGAGGAGGAGGAGGAGGCAAAGAGGCGCCGGGCGGCGGCGGCGGCGGCCGCAGCGTGAGGGGCGGCGCGCTTGCCCGCGGCGGCGGCGGCAGCGGCAGCGAGGGTGGTGGTGATGCGGAGCATGGTGGTAGTGGCGTGGTTGTTTTGTTGTTGTGGTGTGGCGTAGGAAAGCGGGTGGGGGCCGGAAAGCGAGTTGGGAAAACAGCAAGAAGGAAAAAGCCGGCTTCCGCCGCTTTTTTGCCCAAGAGCGTGCGTCCCTGCCCAAGAGCGTGGTGGCGGCGCGCGCACCACTTCTCTTTCATTCTCCCAAGCGCACACGCCCAACGGCAAGCGACAGCACACATCAACGCCACGCACGTTGTTCGACTCGGTGCGCTCCGCTTTCTCGCCCGGCCAACCGCCCGCCCGGCCCGCCTACGACGCACAAGAACAACAAGAACAAGAAAACATGACGAGCAGCAACGGCGGCGCCGCGGCCGGCCCCTTCGCGGCGACGGTCGACGGCGCCTTCCGCGCCGTCGCGGCTCGCGCGACCGCCGACGAGCTGCGCCGCGTCATCGAGGCGTACGCCGCGGGAGGGGCCACGCCCCGCGAGTGCGAGGAGCGGCGCCTGGCCGCCGTCAACTACCCGATCCCGAGCGGCTGCGACGACCCCGCGTACCGCCCGCTCTTTAGCGCGCTGTTCGTGTACGGGCGCTGCGACCTCGTCGCGGTGCTGCTGGAGGCCGGGGCCGATGCCGCCGCCGCGTGTGGCCCCAACTGCAGCGCCCTGGCGCTGGCCCTGCACTGCGGACTCACGGACACCCTGCGCGCCCTGCTGCGCACCGGCCGGTGCCAAGCGGACGAGGAGCTGCGGTACCAGATCAAGGGCTTCGTCGAGGGGGTCGAGGGGGTGCCGCCCGCGATCCGGAGCGCGCGCTGCCGCGCCGTCCACCTCGCGATCGTGCCGCCGGTGATGGACGACCCGGAACCGCCTCCCCGCCTGGACGCGCTGGCGGTACTCGTGCGCGAGTACGGGGCGGACGTCAACGCGCGCGACCAGGGCGGCCACACGCCCCTCCACTGGGTCATCCACAGCGAGAGCCCCCGGGCCGAGCGCGAGCGCGCGGTCGACGCGCTGCTGGAGCTCGGGGCCGACCTCGAGGTGGCGTGCGCCGCGGAGGGCGCGACCGTGCTGAGCGAGGCCGCCGGAATGGGCTCCGATCTCGTCCCCTACCTCCTGTCTAAAGGCGCGTCGGCCGACGCCTCGGACGACCTCGGGTGGACGCCCCTGATGCGCGCCTGCCGCCTCGAGGAGCGGGACGCCCGCGTCAACGTGCCGCTGCTGCTGGCCGCGTCGTCGCAGGAGACGCTGCGCGCCACCGAGCACGAGGCCGGGCTCAGCGCGCTGGACTGCCTGATCGCCAACTTTGGCCGGTCGTGCCCCCGCTGGACGCGCGACGCGATCGAGCAGCTCGTCGAGGCGCGCGTGCCGTTCGTTCACCCTTTTTTTTAGTTGAGCGGAGTGGCCGAGGAGAGCGCGGGGGCGGCGGGAGGCCCGGCGAGCGGCGAGCGGCGAGCGGCAACAACATCCACCTTTTGTCGGCACACAATCGTTGAAGCGCGCACAGGAATTCACACGAGTTGAACTATCACGCACGCACCATAAGCAAAAAGGCAGGCCAAGTAAGAGCGCCGCACACCGCTGCAAACGCAGACGTAGCAGGAGAACGAAAAAAAAAGTCAAGCGCCGTCAGCGCGCCGCCCCGGCGCCCCCCCCGCCCCCCCCCCCCCCTAAATAGTAGACAACCCCGCGCCCCCCGCGCCCCGCCCCCAAAAAAGAAGTCTCCTCCGAGCGCCGCACGACCGACATGGCGACGGACGACAACGCCGACCCCGCCGCCAGCTGCGCCTTCAACGCCGTCCTCGCAGGCGCGACCGCCGAGGAGCTCAAGCGCGTGATCGACGACTACGCCTCGTCCGGCGGCGGCGGCGGCACGACGAGAAGCGCGGCGCGCGAGCGCGAGCAGCGGCGCCTGGCCGCGGTGAACTACGCCGTGGGCGGCTACGGCGGCGAGCACCGCGCGCCCGTGCCCCCGCTGCTCGAGCAGGTCCTCCGCATGCGGCACCTCGACGACGCCCACGCGAGCGCGCGCCCGCTCGCCGTCGCCCTCTACGGCCTGCGGCGCGACGACCTCGTGGGCGTCCTGCTCGAGGCCGGGGCCGACGCCGCCGCTGCGCTCGGGCTGGGCTGCAGCGCCCTGGCGGTCGCCATCCACTGCGGCCTCGCCGAGACCCTGCGCGCCCTGCTGCGCAGCGGGAAGCACCGCGTCGACGAGACGCTGCGGTACGATTACGACGGCACGATCAGCGGCCTGTCTCCCTTGTGCGGCGCGCGCTGCCACGCCGTCCACATCTGCGTCTCGCCCAAACGCCGCTTCTTCACGGATGACCCCGTCCCGCCCCTGCGGCTCGAGCTCCTCGAGGTCCTCGTGCGCGAGTTCGGCGCGAGCGTGCATGCGACCGACCAGGGCGGCCACACGCCCCTGCACTGGCTCACCACGAGCGAGTCGCCGCTCGACGAGCGCGAGCGCGCCGTCGACGTGCTGCTGTCGCTCGGCGCAAACATCGACGCGACGTGCTACCACCGCGGCACCGTCCTGTACGAGGCCACGGGGACGGCGCCCGAGCTCGTGCCTCACCTCCTGTCCAAGGGCGCATCGGCGAACGCCCTGGTCGCGATGGGCTACAACCCCCTGTTGCGCGTCTGCTACCAAGCCGACGGCCCCCACGCCGCCGTCAACGTGCCGCTCCTGCTCGCGGCGTCGTCACGCGCGACGCGCCGCGCCGTCTGTCCCGACCGCCGCAGCGCCTTGGAATGGCTGCTCGAGCGCCACGGCGACAGCCCGTCCCCGCCCGCGTGGTGCCGCGACGCCATCGACCAGCTCCTGCTGGACCGCGTGCCGATCAACCCCTACATCTACGCCCGCCGCGCGCTCCCGCACGCCGCGCGCCTCGGCGCCCGCCTCCAGGCGCGGGCGGCCGCGCGCAAGGGCCAGTCCGCGGGCTGGCGCACGCACGACGCGATGGTGCGGCTGGCGCTCGACTTTCAGGAGGTGCGCGAGGCCGAGGAGGGGGTGCGCGCGCGCGAGGCGCGCGTCGCCGAGCTCGAGCGGGCGCTGGGCGGCGGCGGCGGGGAGGGCGAGAAGGGCGAGGAGAGCGGTTGAGCGGGGGCGAGGAGAGCGCGGGGGGGGGCGCAAAGAGAGCAACAGCGGCCCAATGACAGACCGTAAGAATAGCACCGATTGTTGGGCCTCATAACACACGCATTGTCGCACATACAAAAAAAAAACACCACTGGAAGAGAGCTCGACGCGCCTCACCCCCGCGACGACGACGACGACGACGGCGACGGCGGCGGGGGCCGCTGCAGCGCGGGGCGGCCCGCCATCGGCAGACGCGGCGCCACGGCCGACCCGAGCTCCTTAAGCCTCTGCAGCTCCGGAGACGACGGCGCGGGAGGGGATGGATTGGAATCGGCAGCAGCAGCAGCGGCCGCCGCCGCCGCCGCCGCCGCCGCCGCCGCCGCGGCCGCCGCCCGCTCCTCCCTCTCCCGCTGCGCTGCCGCCTCTGCCGCCGCCTTGGCCTCTTCAACCACCGCCGCGCGCCGCCGCGCCTCGGCCGCCGCCGCGGACATGGCCGCGGCGGCGCGCGCGGCCGCCTCGCGCGAGCTGGCGCCGCTGCCGGCGCCGGCCTCGGCGGCCGCCCGGCGCTGCACGCCGTTGCGGCGCCGCGCCTGGGCCGAGGGCGAGCGCGAGTCGCCACCGCCCTCCTCGCCCTCGCTGCCGTCGCCACCGCTCCCGCTGCCATTACCACCACCGCCGCTTCCGCCACCAGCCCGCCCCTGCGCCTGCTGGTAGGCCCACTCGCTGTACGTCTCGACGACCAAGGGCCCGGACTCGCCGCCCGGCCCCACGCCCGGCAGGCGCGCGAGCGTGCGGCGGACCAGGCCGACCGCGCGCGCGGCCGTCTGCGGGCCGCCGCCGCCGCCGCCGCCGCCGCCGCCACCCGCACCACCCAAGCCGGCGTACGCCGGGCCCAAGTCCACGAACGCGTGGCCCGGGAACTGCGTCAGCATCTGCACGATGACGGTCGAAAAAGGAGAGGAGGGGGGCGATCCGGCGTCGCTCCCGCCGCCGCCGCCGCCGCCGCCCGCCGCCGACAGCGCGCCCGCCACGCGCCGCTGCACGTCGCGCCACGTCGCGCGGCGCGGCAGGCCCGACACGTGCAGCACGCTCGGGCGGTCGAGCGGGGCGTCGACGCCGCGCAGCAGCGCGGAGCCCGTGTGCGGCCCACCCCCGGCCGCGGCGACGGCGCCGCTGGCGCTGGCGTTGTTGCTGCTGCTGCCGTTCCCGCCGCCACCGTTGTTGTTCCCGCCCCCGTTCCCGCCCCCGCCACCCCCCCCGCCCCCGCCCCCGCCCGCCCCCGAGTTGGGCGTGAGCATCGTGATCCACCAGCGGCAGCCGTCCGCGGCCGAGAGGGGCGCGGGCCACTCGGGCGCGTCCGGCCGGCTGTAGGGGCCGAGCGAGCGCAGGCCGTGCACGCGCAGGACGGGCAGCAGGCGCGCAAAGACGGCGCCCGTCATGAAGGCGTCAAACCCGGCCTCGTGCGCGGGCGCTAGGAGGAGCGGGGCGGGGGCGGCCGCGGGCGCCGAGGCGAGGGGGCTTTGAGCGGCGCCCCCGTCCTCCTCCTCGCCCCCGCTGCTGCTGCTGCTCTCGCCCCCGCTGCTGCTGCTGCCGCCGCCGCTGGTTTCCCCCGCGCCTCGGGTCGCGAGCAGCGCGTGCTGCGCGTACGAGTCGGGCTGCGCGGCGTTGTGCGCGATGGGCGGGCCGAGCGAGCGCCAGGGGGAGGGGGCCCGGGCGGCGGAGGCCGCCGCAACGCCGCCGCCGCCGCCGCCGCCGCCGCCCCCCCCGCCGCCGGCCTCCTCTCCCGTCGCCGTCTCCTCGAGCCACGCCTCGAGCGCCGCGCGCGTGCGCCGCGCGGCCGGGCTCGGGCGGTCGACCGCCGCCTCCACGGCCGCCGGCGGCAGCCACGAAGGCGACGCCGCCGCCGCCGCCGCCCTGCCGCCCCCCTCGTCGCCCGCCGCCCCCGCCATCATCAGCACGCTGTACAGCCCCCCGAGCGACGTGTCCGGGAACAGCCGCGCCCCGTCCGCCACGCCGCCGCGGATGCCCGCCCCGGGCGCCGCCCCCGCGCCCCCGGGGCCCAGGTGCGCGCGCGACAGGTGCTTCGTGTCGTACAGGCCCCCCGGGAACCACCGCGCGGCCAGCGCGCCAAACGACGGCCAGTCCGGCGGGAGGGGCGGGCCCACAAACTGCGCGAGCATGAACGCGAGGTCGTAGCGCGGGTTGTGCGCGACGGCGGGCTTGCGGCACGCGCGCATGGCCTCGAAGACGAGCGAGAAGCCCGTGGCCGCGTCGATGGCGGCGAGCTCGGCGGCGGCCGCGGCGTCGAGCTCGCGGCGCGCCGCCTCGCGGCCGCGGCGCTCGAGGACCAGCGCCGCGCCGCCCAGCTGCGGCGCGTTCTCCTCGCGCACGACGGCAAAGGGCGGGAGGGTGCCGCTGCCGCTGCTTGTCTTCTTGGCGCTCTTGCTGCTGCTGCTGCTGCTGCCGCCTGGTCGTTTGCTGCTGCTGCTGCTGTTGCCGTTGTTGCCGGTACTGCTGTTGTCGCTCGCCGCTTGGGCTTCGTCTGCCTCTGCCTGGCCGCCGTCCTCGTCCGCGCCGCCGCCGCCGCCATCTGTGCTCGACGCCGCCGAGTCCGACCCAGAAGCCCCACTCGCTGCCGCCGCCGCCCCCTTGGAGCCCTTGAACGGCCACCCGCCCCGCAGCACCTGCTGCTGCAGGTCGCGAAACTGCCGCGACCGCGCGACCAGCAGCGGCCGCGGCGGCGGCAGCGGCGACGGAGAGCCCCCACCCCCGCCCGCGGCGAGCGCGGCGTCGGCGGCCTCGGCCGCGGCGTCCGTCTCGCGCAGCCACGCCTCGACCTCGGCCACGAGCCCGCGCACGTACTCGCGCGCTTCGCTGTCGGCGGCGAGGCGCCCGGCGTCCACGGGCGACGCGAGGCGCCGGTGCGCCTCGCGCGCCGCGCCCGCGCGCCGGCTGCGCTCGCCGAGCGGCAGGAATCGCACGCCCTCGCGAACCCAGGCGTTCAGGTCAAACCCCTGCTGCGCGAGGAACTGGAGGGCACCCGCGCGGAAGCCAAAGCTCGGGTCGAGGTCGTCGACCTGGGCCGGGAAGACCGTGAAGTTGAACGTGGTGGCGACGTAGCAGCCTCGTTGTTGCCCTGCTGCTGTCGCTGTCGCGGCGGTCGGCGCTGCTGCTGCTGCTGCTGCTGCTGCTGCTGCTGCTGCTGCTGCTGCTGCTGCTCCTCCTGCTGCTGTTCCGCCTCCGTCCGGCTCCGCATCCACCCACTCGAACGCCGACAGGCCAAACTGCACGACGGCGTACTCGGACGCCGAGCGCGCGGCCTTGCTGTAGCGCTCGTGCGCGTCGTCGAGCGCGGCGTCGGAGCAGCCGGGGGCCGCCAGGCCCGTCATCTCGCAGTCGAACGCGAAGAAGGCACAGCGGTCGAGGGCGGCGCGGACGGCCGGGAGGACGGCGGCAAAGTTGCGGCGGGTGACGTGCACGGGGGGCGCGTTGACGGCGTGGGCCGGGGGGGGGGCGCTGTCGGCGGGCGACGACGACGAGGGGGCAGGCGCGGCGGCTGCCGTGGCGACGAGCGGCGAGCGGGCGGAGGGCCACCGCCACCGCCGCCGCCGCCGCTGCTGCTGCTGCTGCTGCTGCTGCTGCTGATGGAGCGTCGCCGGCGGGCGCGGAGGGCTGCTGGCGGGGAGGGACGCGGCTGCCCCAGTCGACGCGAGCGCGCCCCGGAGAGGCGGCAGCCGCGCGGGCCGCGCCCCTGCCGCCGCCGGCGCCGAGCGCGCCCATCGGCGCATCGCGGTGCGTTGTCCTTGCTTTTTGGCGGGGCGCAGAGGCAGGTGTCGATGCTGGGAGATGGAGCAGGGGCCGCCGTGCCACGTCCCTGTCGATCAGCTAGGCCCGAGAAGGAAGAGGCGCGCGCTCGGCTCGCGTTCACCACGGGCGCGCGCGCGCGCGCAGACGAGCACTCCCTGTCGACCTCGCGTCCGTCCTGCTCTCCCGTGGTGCTGTCGCTGCGCGCAATCAGCGCGGCGTTTTGAGAGGCAACGTGATGTGATTAAAGAGCAAAGGGACTGACACAACGCTAGCATTGGTTTTGGAAACGAGGGCGCGTCCGAGGGCCTGCGGTTTCTGTAGTCTCGCCGTCGTCGTCGCCGTCACGCGGCGAGCGCCGCGTCCATCGCGCGACGACCGCGGCCGCCGCCAGAGGACGCCTCGGCCTCGGCCGCCGAGGCGACCTCCCCCCCCCCCGCCTCCGTCTCCAGGCCGCACCGCCGCGCGCACTCGGCGTCGCGCAGCCAGAAGCCCTGGCGCGGCCCCTTGCCGCGCGGGAAGAGCGCCCCCTTGTAGTCGCCCTCGCCCTCGTCCGGCAGGGCGCCGAGCTGCTGCGCCACGTTGTTCACGCCGCCGGAGTGAACCGCGTTCCACACCAGCAGGGCCGTCGCGTTCGAGCACCCGTCGTTGAGCTGGTAGTGGACCCATCCCGCCGGGTAGGCGATCGAGTCGCCGCGCCCAAGCGTGTCGCGGCGCACCTTCTGCGGGCCGGCTCCCGGCGCGATCATCAGGGAGCGGATCGGGCCGGCGCCGTGGACGACGGAGAAGATCTCCCAAGCCGCCGCGTGCCAGTGAAGGGCGCGGAAAGCGCAGGGGCCGAGCTTGACGTGGGCGACGGAGGCGCCTGATGGCGATGGCGGTGTTTTTTTTGGGGGGGGGAGAGGGCGCGCGTGGTGTGTGTGAGCAGAGGCGCCGCACCGCACGGGGCCCGAGCCAAAAAAAAAAAGCGGGCAGCGGGAGCGGGGAACTCGAGAGAGAGACGCGCGTCAGTCAACTCACCGATGCTGTAGGTCGACCCCTCGACGGCCGACGAGCTGTTGCCCCACGGCTCGAACAGGGGCGTGCTGATGTCGAGCTTGAGGTCGCCGTCGATGGGCGGCTGGTCGCCGGGCGGCATGGCGGCGGCGCCGAGCGCGGCGGCGGCGACAACGGCCGCGAGGAGGAGGCGCGCCATCGTGCAGAGGTGCGACTGCAGTGATGAGGATGGGGGCTCAGGTGTCTTGCAGCGACGACGACGCGACAAACAGTGGGGCGGCTGCACTGCGGGCGGGCGCGAATCGAATGTGTCGGAACAAAAGAGGGAGCGATGTGAAGGGGCCGCGCGGGGCGGCGCTCGTTTGCGTCTCCGCTCTCTAAAACGCCTTGGCAACGTTCCTATGATCGTAGTGGCAAAGTAGTACGCGCTTGAAGTGTGTGTGTATGTGTGAATCCTCGTGTCCAGCGCGCGAGCACTCTCTCAAGCAAGCTCTCTCCCCATCCCCCCAAAAAACAAACTTGAGCAACCCCGCCCGCCCGTCGCGCGATCACGACGCGCTCCGATGCCCACGCCACCCCGAACCACTCGATCCCGCCAGTACTGACACACCCGGGCCGCCTCGGCCATCGGCAAGGGCGACACGAGGTGTCGCGCGTCGGCGGAGCATCGAGCGCCGCCCAACGCGCCACAGGGGCGAGCGAGCTGTCGCCGCCCGGGGAAGAAAAAAACACACGAAACCAGCAACACGCTCCGCTGCAGCAAACATGCCCTCCGCCACGACGAGCGCAACAGGCGACCTCGCCGGCAACGTCGACCGCGCCGTGCGCGAGGCCCGCCGCCTCCGCCACGCCGACGCCCTCGCCGCGCCCGACGACCTCGCGCTGCGCCTCGCGCGCGGCGACCCGGGCGCCGCGCTCCGCCTGCTGCGCCACGCGCTGCTGTCCTACTCGCCGCACGTCGCGCGCGCCGTGTGCGAGGCCGGGCCGTCGCGCGGCGGCGCCGGCGGCGGGGGCGGCGGCGGGCTCGCGGGCAAGACCGACCGCGCCTTCGCCGAGGGCGCCCTGCGCTTCCTGCGCGAGGCGCTGGCCGTCAGGCCGGGCCTGACGGCCGCGCAGATGCTCGAGCGCGGCGCCTTTGCCGAGCGCCGGTGCATCGCCGTCGCCGACGCGTGCGCGGCGGTGCGGCGCGAGCACGAGGCGCGCGAGCGGGTGGCGCGCCTGCGCGGGGAGGCCGGAGCTGCCGGGGGCGCGCGGGAGCCGACGATGGCGGGCGCGTTCTCGGCGGCGGCGCGGCGGCGGCCGCTCGACGAGGCGGCGGCGAGCGCGTTTGCGGCTCCCGGGTCGGCGGCCGGCGCGCTCGCGGCGCCGCGCCCGCGCCCGCCGCTGCCCGAGCCGGTTGCTGCTGCTGCTGCTGCTGCTGCTGCTGCGGTTTCGGCGCCGAGAGAGACGCGGGCGCTGCGCGCGGAGCTCGGGGCGCTGGCGCGCGCGGTGCGGGAGCTGCGCGGTGGTGGTGACGAGGAGCAGGAGGAGCAGGAGGAGCAGGAGGAGGAGGAGGAGGCAGACGACGAGGGGGCGACGGAAGAGGGCGACGACGACGAGGGCGGCGCGCGCTGGTGGGCGGGCGAGCCGCCGCGGCGGTCTCCCTCGCCGCTTCATCAGCCGCCGAGGCCACCCGTCGCCACCGCCCCGTCCGACCCCTACCCGCAGCCCACCTACGAGCAGGCCGCGCCCATCCTCGCCGACGACGCTTCCCCCTGCTCCCCGCCGCCGCCGCCGCCGCCGCCGCCGCCGCCGCCGCCGCCTCCGCGGCCCCCCTCCCCGGCTGCCGCCGCCGCCACCACCGCGAGCGCCCTCGCCGCCTGCCACGCCCGCATCGCGTGCCTCGAGTCCGAGCTGGCCGAGGCGCGCGCGGCGGCCGAGGCGGCGCGCGAGGCGCTCGCGGCGCGCCTCGTCGTGCTCGAGGGCAAGGTCCGCCTGCTCGAGCGCGCCCCCTCGGCGGCGGCCGCGCTGTCGGCGACGCGGGGCGCCTGCTCTGCGGCGGCGGCGGCGGCGGCGGCGGCGGCGGCAGCGGCCGTGCCGTCGCCCCCACCCCCGGCGCCGCCTCTCGACCGGGAGCAGCGGCCGCCGGCGTCGACGGGCGACGACGACGACTATGACGACGACGACGAACGCGACGACCACGACGACGACGAAGCGGCGTACCGCCGCTTCTACCGGCAGTTCCTGCGCCGCGAGACGGCGGCGACGGCGACGGCGGCGGCGACGGCGGCGGCCTTTGCTCGCACCCCCCGCGCCGCCAAGAGCCCAACGGCCTCCTTCCCCTCGCTCTCCTCCTTCCCTGGCCCCCCGCCGCCGCCCCCCCCGCTCGCCGGCGGCCCCCTGGCCGAGGCCGTCGCCGCCTCGCTCGCGGCGCGCTGCGACGAGGCGGCGACCTACCTCGAGGCGCTGCGGCGCGGCGGGGGCGGCGGCGGTCACGGGCGCGGCTGACGGCGACGGGGGGGCGGGAGGGGGGGGGGAAGACGGCCACTGACGATGCGCGTGCTTCAGCGGCTTTGCTCAGGGTGACTTGTTACCGAAGAGGAACCCATTCTTTTTTTTTTTAACAAAGCACCCGCCGCCGCACCCAAGCCTCGAGCTCGCGGTTGGCGAGCGCGGCGTCCTCGTGGTGCGGGCAGTGGCCGCGGCCCTCCATCAGCACGACGTCGACGTTGCGCGGGCACAGCTTGCCTAGCTCGGCGGCCCTCCCCCGAGCGTCGTTGAGCGGGTCGGCGGCGCCCTGCAGCACGAGCGCGGGGCCCCCGTAAAGCTCCCCGACCAAGTAATTGAGCGCCCGGGGCGGCGGCAGGTAAAACACCGCGCCAAAGACGTCGGCCGCGCGCCCGTCGGCCGCGGCGCGCCGGATCTCGTCGGCGAGCCACCCGCGGGCCGGGGTCTTGTCCGAGGGGTACAGCCACTCGAGCTGCGCGGGGACCGTGCGCTCGAGGTAGGCCATGAGGGCGGCCGTGGCCGCGCGCGCCACGGGCTCGGGCGGGGGGCCTTTGCGCGCCTTTTCGGCCACGGCGCGCGCGTGCGCCTCGGCGGAAAAGCCCGCGTCGATGGGCCCGGCGCTGTTGATCAGCACCAGTCCCTTGACGAGGTCCGGGTAGTCGGCCGCGAGCGAGGCCGAGATGAAGCCGCCGATCGAGTTGCCCGCGACGACCGAGGGGCGTCCGACGGCGCGCGCCACAAAGTCGCGCAAAAAGTCGCGCCACGCCTCTTGCGAGTACGGAATCGCGGCCTTTTCTGAGCGGCCGAATCCGGGGAGCGTGGGCGCGTAGACGGTAAACCCGCGCTCCGCGAGCCCCCGGGCGTTGGCGGCGGCCTGCTGGCTCATGGCGCCAAAGCCGTGGACGATGACGAGCGGGGGGCTCGGGGTCGTGCCGTCGGCGCAAAGGGCGGGCGGGACGCCCGGCGGGGGGTGGGCGACGAGGTAGTCGGTCAAAGCGCCGCGCCAGCGCCACGCGCGGACCTGGGGCTCGCCCTGCGGCCAGGCGGACGGCGGGGGCAGGGGCGAGGTGGCTGCTGGGGAGAAGGAACGGGTCACCGCCGCCGCCGCCGCCGCCGCCGTTGCCGCCTCGTTGTCCTCGTCCGACGACGACAGCGACCACGACGACGCCGACGCCGACGGCCCTTGCAGCCCCGCTCCGTCCCCGCCGGCCATCATGTAGAGCGCGACGGCCGAGGGCGTGCTGGGCCGCACGGGCTCGTCCGCGAGCGCGGCCTCGCGCGCGGCCAGCTGCGCGTGAAAGTCGGCGAGCTCCGAGGCGACGAGCGCCGCGCCCGCAGGCGGGGCCGGCGACCCGAGGCGCCTCGCGAGCGCGGCGATCGAGGGGTTGCCGCCCCAGCGGCGGCGCTCCCACTCGCGCGCGGCCGCGTGCGCGACGCGCGGGCTCAGCGCTCCGAGCTGCGCCCACCGCCCAAAGAGCGCGGCGTACGAGGCGCCGCGCGCCGCGGGCGACTCGAGCGCGGCGACCGCCTCCGGGAACAGGGCCGCGAGCGCCTGCCGCAGCTGCTGCTGCTGGCGTTGTTGGCCGTTGGCGCCGACGGCGACCGCTGCCGCCGCCGCCGACGAGGCCGTCGCAGGGGTGCCCGCGTCCAGGTAGGCGGCGAGCGCGAGCGCGATCGGGTCGGCGTCGGCGTCGCCGCCGCCGCCGCCCGCCCCCAACGCCGTCATCGCCGGCGCGAGCGCGCCCAGCAGGCGCCGCGCCGCCTCGGCGCCCTCGCCCTCGCGCGCCGCGCGCTGCGCCCGGACCAGCGCGCCGCGCACCGCCTCGTCCGGCGCGTCGGCGACGAGGCGCGCCTCGAGCGCCGCCGCGACGGCCGCCTCGCTCGGGACGCCCTCAAACGGCGCCCCGCCCGCCTGCTGCTGCTGCTGCTCCCGCTGCCGGGCGAGCAGGGCGTGCGGCAGCGGCGGGAGCAGGCCGCCGCCGAGGTCGACGGCGGGGAGCGGCAGGTGCGGCGCCCCCCGCCCGCGCAGCCAGTCGCGGAAGTAGGGCGTGAACGAGCGCTCGGGCCAAACGGGGGCCCGCCACTCGACCCAGCGCAGGCGCGGCGGCGGCGCCGCGCCGGCGGCTGCCGCCGCTGCTGCCGTTGCGGCGGCGGCCGCCTGCCGCACGGCCGCCGCCGCGC
>Ga0315905_10003428_pt1 | contig 16374 bp, 16 predicted proteins | sample LakEriMetagenome_5_FD_203522 | JGI IMG/M metagenome (GOLD analysis project Ga0315905, IMG submission 203522) | Freshwater fungal communities from buoy surface, Lake Erie, Ohio, United States - Buoy 4 MA121 | ecosystem: Environmental > Aquatic > Freshwater > Lake | place: USA: Lake Erie, Ohio... | reverse complement strand
GAGATCGGAATGCTTTCAGGCATGTCGCCACGCTAGCGGTGCGCCCGCCTCGCCACGAACAGAGTTTCGGGCAATGCCAAGAGCTAAAGGTAGAGGCCGGTGCTTCCTTCAGAGAGGCGCTCAGCAGCAACAGCGTGAACATCTCGCTCACGGAGGATGATGTAGTCGTCGCCGCGGACTTCAACTTCGTAACGATCCTCTGGGCTGAACAGCACCTGATCGCCCGGCTCCATGGAACGAACATTGGGCCCGACCGCCATGACTTCTGCCCACACGAGGCGCTTGCCGATTTGCGCCGTTGCCGGAATGAGGATTCCGCCAGTGGACCGGCGCTCGCCCTCTGGTCCGCCCAAGTGCACGAGAACTCGATCGTTCAGCATTTGGATGGGAAGTTTTTCGCCGCCGGCACCTACGCCGTCGGTCAGTCGATCGGTGGTCTGTGATGAGGTCACGACACGACGGTACCGTCTCCACTCGTGACCGACGACTTCGCAACCCGTTCCCTGCGGACCACGACATCCGACGGACTTTCCCTCGAGGCCGAACTGATCGTTCCCGACGGGGCTCGAGCGGCTGTGGTTCTCTGCCACCCCCACCCACAACAGGGCGGGAACATGACCTCACTCGTAACCAGCGAACTTTTCCGTTCGTTGCCCTCGTCAGGTTTGGCGGTGCTGCGTTTCAACTTCCGCGGCGTTGGCACCTCTGAAGGAACGCACGGGTTCGGCGTCGGCGAAGCGCTCGACATCGTGGCTGCACTCGACGCCATGAGCGTCGAGTGCCCAACGCTCCCCCTCTTCGTTTCAGGATGGTCATTCGGCGCAGACACTTCGCTCTCCGTGCTTGACCCGCGAATAACGTCGTGGCTGGCCTGTGCTCCCCCACTGCGCGTACTTCCTCTCGAAGATCTCAGTGCGGCAGCGGGCGCAGATCCGCGACCAAAGTTGCTGATCGTTCCTGAACACGACCAATTCAGAGACCCAGAGTCCGTCATTGAAGCGACTGCGGCGTGGCTGAACACTGAAGTTGTCGCTGTGGCTGGCGCCGATCATTTTTTCGTAGGCCGCACAGACAAAGTCGCTGCGCTCATCGTTACGAGCATCGACGCACAACTCGCGTTGTAAACAAATTCAGGACTACGGACGAACGTTGACTCCGGCCGCAATCATGTGTTCTTTCGCTTCGGCAATCGCGTGATCGTCGAAATGGAAAATTGATGCCGCAAGCACCGCATCGGCACCGCCTGTAACGACACCATCGACCAAGTGGTCAAGCGTTCCTACGCCACCAGAGGCAATCACGGGAACTCCGACAGCCGTTGAGACAGCGGAGGTGAGTTCGAGATCGAATCCATCGCGGGTGCCGTCGCGATCCATTGAGGTCAAAAGAATCTCACCAGCGCCAAGGGATTCAGCTCGCTGAGCCCACTCGATGACATCGATTCCGGTTGGCGTGCGTCCGCCCGCGACGTAGACCTCCCAGCCTTCGCTGGCGCTCCCATCCTCGGCACGGCGACGGGCGTCAATTGCGCAAACAACACATTGGTTTCCGAACACTTCAGCTATCTCACTGATGAGTTCTGGCCGAGCCACTGCAGCACTATTGACCGAGACTTTGTCGGCGCCGGCACGCAGCATTGTGCGAGCGTCGTCCACGGTTCGGATCCCGCCACCAATCGTGAACGGAATGAACACTTGCTCGGCTGTACGACGGACAACGTCGAGCATTGTCTCGCGACCGTCGGATGTTGCCGTGATGTCAAGGAACACAAGTTCATCGGCTCCGTCGGCGTCGTAACGAGCAGCGAGTTCGACAGGGTCGCCGGCGTCGCGCAGGCCAACGAAGTTCACGCCTTTCACGACGCGACCATCGGTGACATCAAGGCAGGGAATAATGCGAGCGGTCTTCATCGCGATCAGGCCACGCGTCGCACACGCACAAGCGTGTCGATCGCCGTACGTTCGCCATCGTCGGTTGTCACAGAACGCTCAACACGACCCGACTTCTCGGTCACCAGTTCAACGTCGAGCAGTACTTCCGCTGCAGTCAGATCGTCGAGAATGTCTTCGGCCGTCAGCAAGAACGCCGGATTCTGCGGACCTCCGAAGCCTTCGGTCAGGTTGAGAAGATCGTGACCAACCAGCACAAGAGTTCCGCCAACCCCAAGGGCACGCACGGCGGTGATCATCGATGCCCGTCGTTCTTCGGCGCCAAGTTGCAGATAGAAAACCGCGACCAGGTCAAAGCCATCGACTGGCGGTTCCCATGTCGTGACATCGGCAACAACCCACGTCGCGTCAACGCCGTTTTCAGCGGCAAGCTTTCGACCCTTTTCGACGCCTACATCAGAGAAATCGACGCCGGTAGCGGTCCAACCTTGTTTGGCCAACCAAACAGCATTTCGACCCTCGCCACATGCGAGATCGACTGCGGTTCCCGGCGTGAGATCAGCAACTTCGGGAGGAAGAAACTGATTCGGCTCGCCCTTCCAAATGAGTTCAGACGTGTCGTATCGCGCGTTCCAGTCGGAAGCATCCATCGTTGAAGTCTAGGACCGCGAAGGATTCACCACTTCAGGGGTTTGGACGAACCGCCCCAAGCGCGTCCTGCAACGTGAATGCACCTTCATACAGCGCACGTCCAACGATCGCACCGGACAGGCGCCGACCTACTGACCGGAGTGATTCAAGTGCTGCGATGTCGGCAAGCGTTCCAACTCCACCCGATGCGATGACAGGAAGTTCGGTGGCCTCTAGGACTTCACCAAGGCCGTCGAGATCAGGCCCTTCGAGGGTTCCATCGCGTCCGATCTCGGTCACGATCAGTGCTTCGACGCCTGCATCGGCGAAACCGCGGGCAACGTCGAGGAGATCCTGGCCCGATCCCTCTTCCCATCCGCGCACTGCAACTTCGCGACCACGAGCATCGAGACCAACAGCCACTGCATGTCGTGCTGCAAGTGCGCGAACAAGATCCGGATTCTCGAGGGCTGCTGTGCCCAGGACGACGCGGGCAACTCCAGCGTCGAACAATGCATCGGCCGCTTCTTCGCTACGAACACCGCCGCCAGTTTGAATAGGCACGTCGACCGCATCGCAGATCGCAGCGATGACTTCGCGATTGAGCGGCGAGCCCGTACGTGCCGCGTCGAGATCTACGACGTGGATCCAGCGTGCACCCGCGTCGGCGAAAATCTTGGCCTGTGCAACGGGGTCGCTGTTGTAGACGGTTTCGCGCGCATAGTCGCCCTGATACAGACGCACTGCTTGACCGTTCAGCAGATCAATCGCGGGATACAGCTCCATCAATTTCCAACCTTCAGACGAGCGGCGTCGACGAAACCCCGCAGAAGTTCAAGTCCAACTGTTCCTGATTTCTCAGGATGGAACTGCGTAGCCCACAACCCATCACGCTCAACTGCCGCCGCTACCGGCCCGCCGTAGTCGCAGGTCGCAATCACAGATTCACCATCTGCATCGGCGGCATAGGAGTGAACGAAATACAGCCACACCGGATCTTCCACCGTTGCGAAGAGTTGGCTTGGCCGGCGAACATCTACAAGGTTCCATTGCATCTGTGGCCGCTTGACGGTGTCGGGCAGAAGCCGGAGTCGACCAGGCAACACACCAAGCCCCACAGCGTCAGGTGATTCCTCAGATCCTTCGTACAACATCTGCATACCGACACAAACGCCGAGGAACGGGCGATCATCGTTCGCCGCGGCAACAGCGACCTCGTCGAGTCGGCAGTCACGCAATGCGTCCATACACGCTCCGAATGCACCAACACCCGGAAGAACGACAGCGTCGGCATCAGCGATGAGTCCGCTATCGGCAGTCAGGCGCGCGTCGGCACCCACACGCTCAAGGGCTTTTTGCGCCGAACGCAGATTGCCAATTCCGTAATCGAGAACCGCAACAAGCGGCCGGACATCGTTGGTCACAGCACGCCCTTGGTGGAGGGAACTCCTCCACCTCCGATGCGCACTGCCTCACGAAGCGAACGAGCAACGCACTTGAACGTTGCTTCGATGATGTGGTGGGTGTTTACGCCGCGTACCAATGAGATGTGCAGGGTAAGTGCCGCTGAGGTTGCGAACGCGCGCCAAAACTCTTCAATGAGCTGAGGATCGAACGGAGGATCACTGAGAATCTTCTGTCCAGGAAACTCGACCTCGTAGACGAGGAATGGGCGTCCGGAAAGATCGAGAGCGACATCGACAAGGGCTTCATCAAGTGGCACTCGGTTCGACGCAAAGCGCTGGACACCCGCTTTGTTGCCGAGCGCGACAGCAAATGCTTCACCAAGAGCGATACCGACATCTTCAACGGTGTGATGAGCATCGATCTGCAGATCGCCTTCGGCCTTCACAATGAGATTGAAACCGCCATGGCGGCCAAGTTGGGCGAGCATGTGATCGAAGAACGGCAGGCCGGTCGATGTCTCGTGACGACCTTCACCATCGAGATCGATCTCGATCAGAATCGATGTTTCTGAGGTTGCGCGGGCAACTGTTGCCGCTCGGCGACCATCGTCGGTTCGTGTTGCACTCACTGGAGGGCCTCCTCAAGAGCGGAAAGGAACGAATCGTCCTCGCCGGGTGTTCCGATCGTGACACGCAAACAGCCTTCAAGGCGCGGCCACGACGAACAATTACGAACAAGTACAGAGCGATCAACCAAGCGCTGCCATACATCGCTGCCATCGACCGAACGCGGTCGAAACAGCACGAAGTTGGCGCCGGATGGCCAAACGTCAACGTCGAGTTCCGTGAGACGGGCAACCAACCGGCCCCGCTCCTCGACCAATCGGCTGACGCGCTCGTTCATTTCTTCGACATGGGCAAGCGCAAGTGTTCCGGCAGCCTGCTTGAACGCGTCGAGGTGATACGGAAGCACGACCTTTTCGAGTTCGGCGATGATCCAGGCCGGACCGACGAGATACCCGAGGCGAGATGCAGCCATCGACCACGTCTTTGAGAACGTTCGACTCACAACAAGCGGCACGTCTTCGGCAATGAGGACATCGGCCGACCAGGGTGCGAACTGGCCGTAGGCCTCATCGACGACGAGGAGCCCATCGACCGCAGTCACCATCTCGAGCACCGCACGAACCGTTGCTTCGTCGTCAACGACACCAGTTGGATTGTTCGGCGAACAAAGGAAACTCACCTGCGGTTTTGCCGCGTCGATGACACGACGAACCTCGGCAAGGTCGGTAGAGAAATCAACAGCACGTTCGCCTTCGACCACCGCTGTTCCGGTGATGCGTGAGATGTGGCTGTGCAACGCATACGTGGGCTCCCACACAGCTGCTGTACGGCCAGGGCCTCCGAATGTGAGCATGATCGTCTGCAGTACTTCATTGGAACCATTGGCCACAAAGATCTGTTCGGGGCCAACGCCGTGAAGCGCGCCGATCTTCGTTCGAAGTTCCGTTGCAGCGCGATCGGGATAGCGATTCCACTCGATGGAACCAAGCGCTTCGGCGATTGCGTTTGTCCATTCCTCCGGAGGTGAATCTGGCGATTCGTTCGTGTTCAGACGAACCGCGACGTCGACCTGAGGAGAGTGGTAGCCGTCCATGAGCGCGACATCGTCGCGAGGCGTGATCATGAGTCAGCCTCGAGAGCGCGGGAACGAAGACGTACCGACTCGGCGTGGGTTGCCAAACCTTCCGCATCGGCGATTGCCGCCACCACTGGGGCCGCCGCGTCGAACCCCGCACGATTGACATCGATGACGTGCACCTGCTTGGTGAAGTCATCGATGGTGAGTGCGCTGCCGAAGCGAGCGGTGCCAAATGTCGGAAGCACGTGGCTCGGACCAGCGAAGTAATCACCAATCGAGGCAGGAGCAAGAGGACCAAGAAAGACGGCGCCGGCATGACGAATGCCTGCTGCCATGGCTGCAGCATCGGCGGTCATCACTTCGACGTGTTCCGCGGCGATGTGGTTCACAACCGCGATGGCCGCTTCGGGAGAGTCGACGAGTGCGCAGAATCCACCCGATGCAAAAGTGGCTTCAATTTCTTTTTGTCGGGATGCTTGCGCAACGAGACGAGTGAGCGATTCATCGACGGCTTCGGCGACGGCTTCGTCCCAGGTAACAAACCATGCGAGCCCATCCGGGCCATGTTCGGCCTGCACCATGAGGTCGATCGCGATGAAATCAGTCGGCGCAGTGTTGTCGGCGACCACAACAATCTCAGATGGGCCGGCGAACGCCATCGGAACTCCGACACGACCCGCTACTTCGCGCTTCGCGATTGCAACGTACGCGTTACCCGGACCAGCAATGACATCAACAGGACGAAGCGTTTCGGTGCCATAGGCCATGGCTGCGATTGCTTGCGCTCCACCAATGGCCCGCACTTCGTCGGCACCAGCTATGGCTGCAGCAGCGAGGGTGGAGGGCGCAATCTTTCCGGTCTCGCGATCGGGCGGCACACAGAGAACGATTTCGGGAACCCCTGCGACCTGCGCAGGAATCACGGTCATCAGCACCGAAGATGGATACGCGCCGCGTCCGCCAGGCACGTAGCAACCAGCACGATCAACCGGAACGGAACGTCCGGTAACGGTGATTCCGCCCCGAACAACCGTGTGGTCATCACGAAGCTGTGCAACATGGAATTCGCGAACAGCATCGGCAGCCTCACGAAGTGCGTCGGCCAGTTCCGCTGGAATTGCCCCAAGGGCCGCTTCGAGTTCCTGACGGCTCACACGCGAATCGGCAATAACGACGCCATCAAACTTTTCGGTGAGTTCACGGATCGCAGCGTCGCCGCCTGCTCGCACCTGGGCGATGATCGAACGCACCGCATCGGTGGGCCCTTCACCAGCCGGATCAGGTCGCGGAAGATCAGCGACGAGACTGTCGCCGGTACGTCCACGGAGATCAAGGCGGTTCAACACGAACTAGGACGCTAGCGGTCGGCCCACCTTGGCCCGGAGAGGTTTACCGGATCAGCCGGCGCGACGCGTTGCCGAAACCAGTCGACGGTGCGCTGTGCGCAAGGACCGTTCAACTTCGAACAGGTCTGAGGCCAGCGATTCATCGCCCGCGGCCAAGACCGCTTCTGCTGTCGAGCTCACCCGATCAAGAAGTTCTTCAAGAGTGGTTGTCGCACTCGACAATTGGGCTCGTTCGTTATGCACCCACGGAGTCTCGCAGACCGAAGCATGGATCGTTCTGGCCCAGATCATTACTGCATTTGTGATGCGGTCGCGGCGCTCCCGGAGCTGGGTCGACAGTGCCTGGGCGCAAAAAGACGCCGACGCCCCACAAGGGGGCGTCGGCAAGGTGACACTGGGCGGCGGATCCCAGATGATTGTCACCGTGTCAGGCGGCGGGAGCCTGACACGGCCAACATAGCGCGAAAATTTGACGATCTCGCACCGCTCCCCGGTGAAAGATTCTTACGAACTAGACCGACCTTCACCGCTCCCCCGCTGGGATCTTCTCGGGGCTCAGAGGTTGACCGACGGGCAGTAGTCGGCAAGGACGCAATCGACACAGCGAGCCTTCCGAGATGCACAAACCCGGCGGCCGTGGAGGATGAGCAAGAGGCTGAATCGGCCCCAATCAGCGGGCGGGATCATGTCGTTGAGCACATATTCGACCTTCACCGGATCGGTTTCGGTCGTAAGTCCAAGCCGTATCGAGAGCCGACCGACATGGGTGTCGACGGGCAGCCCAGGAAGGTCCATAGCAACGCTCCGGACCACATTCGCGGTTTTTCGACCGACCCCGGGAACCGTTACCAACTCCTCCATCGACGATGGAACCTCGGCGCCGTAGCGCTCCACGAGTGCTTGGGCCATCCCAATGAGGGATCGGGCCTTGTTCTTGTAGAAGCCCGTGCTGCGAACCAGTTCCTCGACTTCGAGTGGATCGGCGATCGCGAGGTCTTCGGGTGACGGGAACCGAGCGAACAAGGCCGGGGTGACCTGATTGACGCGGACATCGGTGCACTGGGCCGAAAGAATCGTGGCGGCCAGCAGCTCATAGGGGTTGCGATGATCGAGTTCGCACTGCGCATCGGGGTATTCGAGGTCGAGGCGAGCGAGCGTCTCTTTCGCTCGACCTTTCGGAGATCGGGGCTTGGCCATGAGGACGGGACCCTACTGCCGTCAGCGCCGGTAGGGTCCGGCCGTGCGCAATGAACGTCGCGATGACGCAGGCCAGCTTCTCTCGCTGGAAACAGAACCAGCCACTGAGGCTGACGCAGCGGAAGCTCGCGCCGCCGGCCTCAGTCTTGTTCGTTGCAATCAGCAATTACGGATCCGCCTTCCACTTTCCGATTCGACCACGCCGATTCCCACCCGATCATTCGTTCCTGGTCGTGATGACGAGGCGTTCTTGGGAGTGAATAACCGTGCATTCGAATGGCACCCCGACCAATCGAACTGGACGAGCGAACATCTCAATAACCGACTTCGCGAACCATGGTTCGACCCCGAAGGGTTTCTGCTTCACGAGATCGACGGGACCTTGGCCGGGTTCTGCTGGACCAGAGTCCATCCGGAAACTGCGACTGATCCTCAACTCGGCGAAATCTTTGTCATTGCCGTCGACCCCGCATTCCACGGACAGGGCCTCGGACGTTCCCTCACGATTGCCGGACTCGCCTTTCTCGCCTCCAAGTCCATTGAGGTCGGCTTGCTACATGTAGAGCACGACAACCATGCCGCCCAATCGCTGTATCGAGATCTTGGATTCGTCGAACACGATTCACACTGCTGGTGGGGACTTGTCGAAAGTGAGCCGACATGACACCAGATTCGATGTCCCTCTTCGAGGCCGACCGCGACGCTCTCACCACGATCCTCGACGGCGAACCCCGCTATCGGCTCGATCAACTCTGGAAGGGCCTCTATGTCGACTTTGCAGAACCAAAGGACATCACGTCACTTCCCGCTTCATTACGAACTCGCCTGAGCGAAACACTGCCGCCTGCTCTTGAGATGGTCACCGAATCGGCAACCGCCGATGGCAACACGGTGAAATGGCTGTGGCGACTTCCAGACGGAGCATCTGTTGAAACTGTGCTCATGCACTACCCGGATCGGTCAACGGTTTGCGTCAGCACCCAGGCCGGCTGCGCGATGGCGTGTGGATTCTGTGCAACCGGGCAAGGCGGTTTCGAACGAAATCTCACTGTCGGCGAAATTGTCGAACAAGTTGTTCGCGCAGCACGACGAGCCAATGAGGGCCCAACACCCCGCCGCGTCTCAAACATTGTGTTCATGGGAATGGGCGAGCCCATGGCGAACTACGACCGCATGATTGGTGCAGTCCATCGCATCCATGGCGATATCGGCATCTCCGCCCGACACCTCACGATTTCCACGGTCGGCATCATTCCCGGTATTCGTCGTCTGTCCGACGAACCGCTTCCGGTCAATCTTGCGGTATCGCTGCATGCTGCGAATGACGAACTTCGCGACGAACTCGTGCCAATCAACAAGCGCTACCCCCTCGCTGATCTGTATGACGCGTGCGAGGACTATCTCAAAGTTAAGAACCGACGTCTTTCGTTTGAGTGGGCGCTGATCGCTGACGTGAACGACCGCGAAAGCGATGCGCGCGAGCTCGCAGCAGCCACCCGCCGTTTGCGTGCCCATGTGAATTTGATTCCCCTCAATGACACTCCCGGCTGGCCGACCACAGGTTCGTCACCAGCGAAGGTCAAGGAATTTGCCGATCAGTTACTTGATCTCGGCGTGAACGTCACTGTTCGCGCCAATCGTGGCAATGACATCGACGCCGCATGCGGGCAGTTGCGCGCCAATCACAGCGGACCAACGGTGACTGAAGTACCCGCACGAATTGAGCGGATCAACCGTTCGCCACGCGCAACGGACTGATTCGGCCACACCACCGAATTCACAACATCGCCATTGATGCGGGCCCCGGCTCCAATCACGCTTCCGCTGATGTCGAGTCCGTCTTCGATAACTGCTCCTGCGCCGAGGATCGCAGAACCGTGGATTGCCGCTGCCGCGAGATTCGCTTCGAGGTAATCGAGCGGAGTACCACAATCAATAAAAGGACCATGGTGAGTAATGACTTCTAGTTCTCCGCGCGCAAAAGCTTCTCGCCACACGACTTCGTAGAGACCAGTGGGTTGCTCGACAAGATTCTTTGTTACCGACCACGGCAGCGTGCTCGCAACAATGCGTGCCCGAGGACCAAAACCACCATCGCCATTCACCATGACTCGAATGCTGCGACCATCCCATCCATCGACGAGTGGAGCGAGAGACGTCGGCGACCAACTGTCGGCATTCACCACAACCGTCGCACGGCCATCGATCCATGGCCGTAAGCGAGCAAGCGCACCAGCAGTTCCCAGAGCCTCCCCTGGTTCGGTCGAAACAGTGACAGCGGTTCCCCATTCCTGATCGATGTGCCGGAGTACCTCGTCGGCAAGGTGATGAGCGTTGACCGCCATGTTCGGAGTCACTTGCTCGAGTCGATCAAGAGCGAGATCCACAAGCGCCCGATTTCCCACGGGGCAAAGCGCCTTCGGCAGCAGACCCGAAAGCGGAGCGAGTCGCGTCCCGGCGCCAGCGGCCAACGTCACACCAACAAGGTCGCGTCGAGAAAATCCATGCGCTGGTGCGGCAACCGGTTCCATTCCTGACAGACTCGCACCCCATGGAGACCCGACGTTGGACAAACCCGACTCAGCCCCAAACACTTCAGATTGCGGTGTACCTGCTGTACATCGATGCTGTGTTCTCAGTCCTCTTCGGTGGGTTCACGAACCCATTGGGTTTGTTCATCATCATCGGAGCGGGTGCCGCTTTCGGGATCGCAAACGAAAAGCGCTGGGGCTACTGGCTCGGTGTGACTGTTGCCGCCGTTGGTCTGGTCCCATTTGTTCTGGCGATCGTGAACGACGGGGTGGGATCTGTCTTGAACTTCAATTTCCTACTTTTCCTCATCATGCCGCTGGCATTGTTCGGGCTCCTCTTGCACCAACAAAGCCGCGAGTATCAGCGAATCTGGTTTTCTTAGTCGCTCATGGATTTCAACCTGTCCGAGGTCATTCGCGCGGTCGCTCACGCAGTCCCGACTCGCGAAGCACTTGTCCACGATGACCGGCGGCTGACCTACGCCGCGTTCATGGCCCGCGTTGATCGCTTGGCCTCCGCTCTTTCGGATCGCGGCTTTGGCCACCACACCGACCGGGCCGAACTGCAGAACTGGCAAAGCGGCCAGGACCTTGTCGCGCTTTACCTCCACAACTGTCCCGAGTACATCGAAGCAATGGTCGGGGCGTATTCGGCTCGCCTCGCTCCGTTCAATGTCAACTATCGCTACGTTTCCGGCGAACTCCGCTACCTCCTTAATGACTCGGGCGCTCGCGTCGTCATCTTTCATTCCGCATTCGCAGCAACCCTTGACGCGATCCGCTCGGAACTTCCCGAGCTTCAACTGCTCCTTCAGGTTGACGACAACAGCGGAGCTCCTCTTCTTGATGGCGCGGAGTGGTACGAAGACGTGCTCGCATCGGCGCCAATGGCGCCTCTTGAGACTCCGTCGCCCGATGACCTCTACATCCTCTACACCGGCGGAACGACAGGCATGCCAAAAGGTGTCCTTTGGCGCCAAGGCGACATCTACCCGGCCGCACTTGGTGGGCGAAAGATTTCAACGGGAGTCGAGTACGACTCAATCGAATCGGTGATTGAGAACGCCGTCGAAGGCGGAATGCGGGTCCTTCCATCGGCTCCATTCATGCATGGCGCCGCGCATTGGATGGCGATGAATGCGCTGGGGAATGGCAACACAATCGTGCTTCCTCATCACGCGAACACATTCGATGCTGCCGACTTTTGCGACACGATCGAACGCGAGAACGTCAACATCGCTCAGATCGTCGGAGACGCGTTCGGTCGACCACTCATTGACGAACTCGACCGAACGCCCCGCGACCTCTCGTCGCTCGTATTGCTCATTAGCGGCGGCGCTGCACTCTCCGCCCCCGTGAAGTCCGCCCTGCTTGAGCGGCTTCCGTCGATGGCGATCATGGATGGACTTGGCTCATCGGAAACGGGTCAGCAGGCAAGCCAAGTCATTGGGGCAGGTGCCGAGGTCACGACCGGAACGTTCAAACCAGGCACTGGCATGGCCATCATCTCTGCCGATCTCGACCGTCGCCTTGAACCAGGACACGATGATCTCGGTTGGTTGGCCCAATGCGGGCGCGTCCCGCTCGGCTATCTCGGTGATGCAGAAAAGACTGAGCGCACTTTCCCAACAATCGACGGCGTCCGCTACTCCGTCCCCGGAGATCGAGCCCGAATCACCGCCGACGGAATTTTAGAACTTCACGGACGCGATTCGGTCACGATTAATTCCGGTGGCGAAAAGATTTTCGCCGAGGAAGTTGAAGCTGCTCTCGCTCACCACTCAGCGGTTTATGACGTGATTGTCACTGGCCGTCCGTCGGAACGCTGGGGGAATGAAGTCGTCGCCATCGTGCAGTTCAGGGACGGATCATCAGCCACCACTGACGAACTACTTGCTGCTTGCGATGGCCATATCGCTCGTTACAAATTCCCAAAAGCCATCATCGTGGTCGACAAGATCGAGCGGTCGCCTGCGGGCAAGGCCGACTACCGCTGGGCCCGGTCCCTTGTCGCCGATTCTGACGGCTAAACCGCATCGAGGCGACGCCACCGCGCAGCGGTTCACCCCTAACCTCTCGATTCTGTGAAGCACGCCAAGGAACCCCAACTATCGCGAGCGAAGCTGGCTGTCCTTGGCATCGTCATCCTCGCTATCGGAGTAGGAGCAGCGGCGTTCTCTGCGGGACGGTCCTCTTCATCACAGACATCGAGTTCGAGCACCGAAGCGACGACGAAACCTCCTGTGGTCGACAAGAAAGATCCCTACTCGCAGTACCGAGTCAAGGGCTGGATTGCAGAAGAGAACGCGAAACCAGGAACCACCGAGTGGAAGATCCCGGACGATCGCGCAATGTGGGCAAAGGTTGAAGGCTTCCTTGACACCACAAGTATCGATGTTGGCGGATCTGCGGTTTTGAAAGTCTCGACCCGAGCGAAGACGTGGACAGTTTCGGCATATCGGATTGGTTGGTACGCCGGCAACGGCGCACGGTTGATCTGGAAGAGCGAACCGCAACCTGGAGTCAATCAACCAAAGGCAGTGCAGAACGCAGCAACAAAGACGTGGAGCGCTCCCTGGGCGCCTTCGTTAACGATCAACGCCGATGTGACTTGGCCTCCCGGCCAGTACCTCCTGAAACTTGATAGCGACGACGGTGGAGAAACATTCGTACCCCTCGTCATCCGCGACGACAAGAGCACATCCGATCTCTTGATGCAGAGCGCTGTCACGACCTGGCAGGCATACAACGGTTGGGGTGGTGCAAGCATCTACACCGGGACAAATGGCCGTGCAGACGTCGTGAGTTTTGATCGTCCGTACACCGGAAACGGCAGCGGCGAATTCCTTGGTCGGGAACGGGAGTTCATCACGTTCGTGGAGCGCTACGGCTACGACGTGTCGTACTGGACCAACATCGACCTCCACCAACGTGGCGAGTTGGCCAAGAACCACCGCGGCATCGTCATCCCTGGACACGATGAGTACTACACGGTCGAAATGCGCAAGAACCTTGAAGCCGCTCGAGATGCTGGCGTCAACATCGGATTCTTCGGCGCCAACAACGTCTACCGCCGGATTCGTCTTGAAGACGCCCCCACCGGCGAGGCCCGCCTCGAGGTCAACTACCGAGATGCGACTCGCGACCCCCTCTACGGAAAAGACAACGAGCGCGTCACTACTTCGTTCCGCGAAAGTCCTGCGGCAAACCCCGAGAGTTCTCTCACAGGTTCGTATTACGAATGCAACCCCGTCGAAGCCGATTGGGTAGTTGGCGATGCGTCAATGTGGATGTTTGAAGGATCCCAATTCAAAAACGGCGACCGCGTGTCAAAGATGGTCGGCAACGAATACGACCGAGTGACTCCAAGTGCACCGACGCCGGCAAACATTCAGGTGCTGGCCCACTCCCCCGTCACTTGTCGCGGCAAAGCGTCGTTCGCTGATTCAACTTGGTACACGGTGCCCAGTGGTGCCGGCGTCTTCACAGCAGCAACCTTTGGGTGGTCGCCACGACTCCTCGATGCATGTCCGGCTGGTCCTCCAACCACACCAATCTGCAAACTCCAAAAGGTCACCGAAAACATTCTCAATGCCTTCGCTGAAGGTCCAGCCGGCCTCAAATACCCGAGCGTCTCGAACCTTGCGAAATTTGGAATCGCCACCCCTAGAGCGCCATCGACTTCTTCATCGACGACCTCGACAACAGTGCGGCGTTGAGGCCAGATTCACTCAGGGTGAGGCAATGAGTCCCCGCTTCGTCACTTGAGCCCAGAGGCCCGTAGGCTGAACCCGTGACCGAGATGGACAGCCAACAGCTTCCGCAGGGCGAAGAGAAAGTGCGCGCCGTTCGTTCGATGTTCGACGCGATCGCACCTCGCTACGACCTGGTGAACCGAGTGATGACGTTCCGCATGGACGTGGCGTGGCGCACACGTACCGTTCGCGAACTTGGCCTCCCCGCCGGTTCGCTCGTCGCTGATCTCGCATGTGGGACTGGTGACTTCTGTCGCGAGCTTCAAAAGCAGGGGCTTCGACCAATCGGGTTTGATCTTTCATTCGGAATGCTCGCTGCCGCACGAACGTCAGCTCCGCTTACCGAAGCTGACGCACTTGCACTTCCCGTACCCGATAGCTCGCTCGACGGAATCACCTGCGGGTTCGCTCTTCGAAACCTTGTCGAACTCGATGGGTTCTTCGCTGAGCTTGCTCGAACCGTTCGACCCGGTGGACGCATCGCCATCCTTGAGGTTGCCGAGCCGCCGAATCGCTTCCTCCGCTGGGGCCACTCGATCTACTTCGGTTCCATCGTCCCCAAGGTGGGTGGCCTTCTTTCCGATCCTTCGGCCTACCAGTACCTTCCGAAATCGGTTGCCTATCTTCCCGAACCTGGTGTGATGTTGCAGAGACTTGCCGACGCCGGCTTTGTGCAGGTCGAACGTCAATTGCTTTCCGTTGGCATTTCGCAACTCATCACTGCGACGCGGAGCGACGACCAGCGGTGAATCAGACCGTGGGCATGGTTGCTCGCACTCGTGCTCTTGAGATTGACGCTGACCTTGTCGCCCTGTGTGACGACGAAGACATGCTTTTCGTCACCAATGGTGTCGGGATTATCGGGATCGGTCATTCGGCGCGAGTCACCGTTCCACGAAGCGATCGCTCGCTCACCTCGACAACGGCGCACGCAGTTCTCGGGAACATTGAAGTCATCGACGAACTCGAGATACCCGGTTCCGGAGTTGTCGCCTTCGGAGCGTTTCCTTTCGACGCAAACCTCGACGGCGAATTGATCATTCCGCGGATCGTCGTTGGCCGTAACGCCGACGGAAAAACCTGGCTCACCACAATCGCTCGCCAAGACGATGAGCCCTCCGAAGCCGAGCTCGCCGAAGTCCTTGGACGAACCACTCGCATTGGCACCGGGTTCGCTCGAGATGCGGGGCTTCATTCTTCAACTACTTCACCATCGAGCTTCGATATTCACCCCTTACGCAGCCCCGAGGATTGGTGTGCGGCCGTCACGACTGCCACCGAACGCCTTGCGGCGGGCGATGCGAGCAAAGTTGTTCTTGCCCGCGGAATCGAAATCGTCACCGACCGGCCCATCAGCCCAAGCGCAGTGGTATCGCAGCTTCGCCGAACCTTCCCGGCGAGTCACTTGTTCTCAATCGACGGATTCGTCGGAGCAACTCCTGAACTCTTGGTGGAGCGGATCGGAACTGTCGTTCGAGCCCACCCCATGGCGGGGACTGCACCCCGAAGCGGCGATCCAGAGACTGACGCACGACTTGCAGCGGCACTATTGGCATCGACAAACACCAAAGACGAACATCGCCACACCATCGACATGGTGCACGACACCTTGCTGCCCTGGTGTTCCTATCTTGATGAAGAGGCAGAACCGTCAATCGTCGCGGTTGCCAATGTGCAACACCTTTCAACTCGTCTTGAGGGTCAACTCTCTGAGCCAATCGCTTCGGTTCTCGATCTTGTCGGAGCACTGCACCCGACACCTGCGGTTGGCGGCATGCCCCGCGATGCAGCGCTCGCACTTATCGACGAACTCGAAGACCTCGACAGAGGCCGCTATGCAGGTCCAGTCGGATGGGTCGATGCCAAGGGCAATGGAACATGGGCGGTTGGCATCCGATCGGCACAAATCAACGGAACATGCACACGTATTCACGCCGGAGTTGGGGTCGTTGCCGATTCTCAGGCGGAACAAGAA
>Ga0315905_10003427_pt1 | contig 16378 bp, 17 predicted proteins | sample LakEriMetagenome_5_FD_203522 | JGI IMG/M metagenome (GOLD analysis project Ga0315905, IMG submission 203522) | Freshwater fungal communities from buoy surface, Lake Erie, Ohio, United States - Buoy 4 MA121 | ecosystem: Environmental > Aquatic > Freshwater > Lake | place: USA: Lake Erie, Ohio... | reverse complement strand
CCAGCCACCATCCGTACCCGTCACCGTGAACTCATGTCCGTGCAAATGAACTGGGTGATTTGTCATGGTGAGATTGCCCACACGGATGCGAACCCTGTCGTTCTGCCGCACCCGCATCGCATCAATGCCGGGGAAGACGCGGCTATTAAAGCCCCAGAGATTAAAGTCCAACATGGTATTGACCTTGGGGGTTGCGCTGCCGGGCGTGATGTCGAAGCTATTCAGCAAGAAAACAAAATCACGATCGACACGCATGACATTGGGATCTTTCGGATGCGTCACCCAAAACCCCATCATACCCATCGCCATTTGCACCATTTCATCTGAATGCGGGTGATACATGAACGTCCCGGCGCGTTTTGCTTCGAATTCGTAGACAAAGGTTTTACCCACCGGTATGCGTGGCTGCGTCAGGCCAGCCACGCCATCCATGCCGTTGGGCAGGCGCTGCCCGTGCCAATGCACGCTGGTTGCCTCGGGCAAGCGATTGGTCACGAAAATACGCACACGATCACCCTCCACCACTTCAATCGTCGGCCCCGGTGACTGACCGTTATAGCCCCACAGATTAGCCTTCATGCCGGGCGCGAATTCACGCACCACGGGTTCGGCCACCAGATGGAATTCCTTAACGCCTTGATTCATGCGCCAAGGCAGCGACCAGCCATTGAGCGTGACCACCGGATAAAACGGCCGACCATCCTTGGGCAAAGGCGGCGGTGTGGTCTTGGCGTCTTTCATCACTGCGGCCTCGGGTAATGCGGCAGCACCTGCTCGGCTTACCAGTCCGGCACCCAGCGCCAGCACACCCGCATCACGAAAAAAATCTCTGCGTGTCGTCATGATCATCTCCTGTCAGTGTGCCGCAGTCGCGGACGTAGCCGGTGTCTGCATGCTGCCGGTCGTCGGCATGAATGTTGTAGCCAAACTGCCGCCATGCAGGGCGAAATTCAGCTCGGCATCAGCAACCCAAAAGTCACGCTGCGCTTCAATCGCAGCATTGATACTCCCGATCTGCGCACGCGCATCAGTCAGCAGTTCAAACACACTCACCAACATGCCGTTGTAACGCAGTAGAACTTCTTCGGACACGCGTTTTCTGAGCGGGACAATTTCGTCTCTGTAGCGACGCGATACCTCAAAGTTGGTGCGATAGGCTGCGTAATATTCTCGAACTTCCGAGCGCGCCTGAACGGCAACATCCGCCGTTCGCATCATTGAGCGCGTGTAAATGGCCTCGGCGCGGCGTGTGCGTGCCGTACCCCAGTCGAATAAGGGCAGGCTTAGCTCAACCTCATAGCCATCAGCACGTGATTCGCCGGTGGCGCTCTTGTTCTGATAGCCCGCCTCGAGTACGTTGACGAAACGCGTCGCGCGAGTCAGTCCCAATGTGCGAGCAGTGTGTTCAGTTTCCATTTTGGCTGCCTGTACATCCAATCGTCGTGCGAGCGCCGTCTTTTCGATATCAGCAGGTGCATCTGGCTTGTCCGGCAATGCCGGCAGACGGTCGGGCAAGCTGATCTTCGCTTGCTCTCCCGTTAATCCCATCAGTCGTATCAATCTCTCGCGGCTGGCGTTGGCACTCTGCTCAGCGCGAGCCAGTTGTGCCGTGACCTCGACATGAAACACCTGCTCGCGTGCTTGATCCAATTTGCTCCAGTTGCCGACGCCGGCCATGCGTTGCGCGAGCTCGGCGCTGGCCTCGGTTGCCTGCGCGGCCTGACGCATATAGCTCAGGGTTTGATTGGCAGCGACTGCCTGAAAATAGGCGCGACGTGTATCGGTAGCCAAACGAATTACCTGCAACGCGGTCTGTAATTGCACCTGGCTGAAACGACGCTCTTCGATGGCACGACGCAAAGGCATCGTCAATAGACCGGCCAGATCGAACAACACCGCACGGTCAATTTCAGTGGCATCGCTGCCCGACACACGACCAAAAGATAGACGTGGATTACGCAATCGCCCGGCTTGCACCAGATCGGCTTCAGCAACACCCAGATCAGCCAGTGCCACCTGCAATCGTTTGTTGTTAAGCAACGCGATCTGCACAACGCCATCCGGGGTCAGATCGCTGGCGAGCAGTTGAGCGACTTGGGCCTGCGCTGCTTCCGATTCGCGTTGCACACCAAAACCAGCGCGATCTCGGGTGAGTGAAGACACACCATCGAGACCACCATCGGGCGAAAAACCGGCGCAAGCTGCCAGCACACTAGTCAACGTCAGCACGACGCAGGCACGCGCCATAGATTGGGATTTCATGAAAAACCTCGACACAAAGTGAGTGCTTGCCAACGGCAAGCGGGCATGTCAGTGCTGACACGCCATCAGGCTGCGTGTCAGGTCATAGCGTGAGGGAAAGCTCGGGGAGGTCGTTCAGGCTTTTCGGGGATGTGAATGGCTACTTCGATCAATACGGGTTTGAGAGCACCGAGTACAAAAGAAACTGAACTTGCCTGAACGACAGTGGGCGGCGGTGCAGTGGCGCCTGTCAGGCAGCACTTCGCGCAATCGGTACAGGAAGCCTGAGAATGCGGAGTCGATTTTGCCGGAGCTTTGTCCGATTTCTCCACCGATCCATGCCCGGCGTGACGCGCATGATGCGCCTGATGGTGGCCGTGGTGGTGTTGCTGATGGGCTCTAGCCTCAGTATCCGTGGCAGTCTGCAGCACTCGCGCGTGATGCGAGACCATACCGACCGATCGGGCAAACGCGAGCGCCCCCTGCACAGGCAAGAGGCAGCAGAGCAGAACAATAATCAGATATCGCGGGCCGAAACGCATACCCGAGACGGTAACACAGATGCATACCAGCCCCAGGGAACCGTCATCCATTCAATCTCAGGTAATCACTCCACCTGAAATTCGAATTTCTGTTTTTTACAATCGAGGGTATTGATGTAATGAAAAGAAAAGCGTGCGCCGTTTTCAGCGCCCACGCGCAGACGCATTTTGTTACGGCCAACGACATCACCCTCTTCATCTTTGACCGCTACCGAGAAGCTGCCGCGGAACGGCTGATCGCCTTTGTTAACCAGCACGCCACCCAGATTGTAGTCAACACAGTAAATACGTTTGACCACAATATCGGGGTTATTGGTCTTCAGGGTTTCGGCATGAGCCGGCACAGCAAACAATAGGCTGAGGATGCCAGCGATCATGGGGTTCCGGTGTTTCATGGGACGATCTCCTGTGGTACAGATTGTCGATCACCAGGAAATCCCGGGTGACCATTAATTCAACGCATAACGCTTTACTGCATCTTCATTCCATTCCATGCCAAGCCCCGGACCTTGTGCGGTCACCTGACCATCAACGATCTTGTAGGGCTGCGCCAGCGCTGCCGAACCGAAGTCCATGAACTCCAGCCAATGACAGGTAGGTGTCACCGCCAACACATGCGCGCTGGCCTCAATAAACAAGTGACTCGATACCGGCATCGATGCTGCGCGTGCCATACCCATCACCGACAGCCAACCAGTAATACCGCCGATCTTCATCAGGTCGGGCATCATCATGTCGCAGGCACCGGCACTGATGGCGCGCTCGGCATCACGCGGGAACCACCAGTTTTCACCGGTCTGTATGTTTGCATTGACCGACTCTCTGACCAGCGCATGTCCCTGCAAATCTTCTGCTACCACCGGCTCTTCCACCCAGTGCAAATCAAAAGGCTCGAGCAAACGAATGCGTCGAATGGCTTCGGTCGGTTGCAGACTCTGATTGAAGTCCACCATCAGCGCCGTCTTCGGTCCGATCATCTGCCGTATTTCGCGCGTCACATGAATATCGCGCTGCACATCCGGATCGCCCAGCTTGATCTTGATGGCACGAAAACCCTGCGCCATCGAGTGCTCGATCGCTTTGGCGTCATGCACAGGGTCCACCATGCCGTAGCTATCGTAGGCCCACACCGGCTTTGCTTCACCACCCAGCAAGGCAACGACGGGCTTATTAACCGATTTACCCAGCGCATCCCAGTACGCCATATCCAGTGTTGACGCCACCATGCCCAACAAACCCTGCATGCCAAGCAATCGATAGCGCTGCTCAAACTGCTGCATGCGCGCGACGGGCACTACGGCTTTACCTATCAGATCCGACTTGATCTCATCGATCAGGGACAACAACGGCCGCAGTGTCACAGGCGTGTAGCCAAACAAATACGCGCTGCCGGTTATGCCTTGTTCAGTCAGCACATCAATCAAAATCAGTGGCGATACATCCACCGAGCCAGAAGCCGTCCTGACAGGTCGAGCGAGCGGCGCCACAATGGCGCGAGCGCGGATATCGCGAATGAGAAGGCTGTCCATGAAATTCCTGTTCAATAAGTGAATCGACCGATCAAAGTTGAATTTTAGTCGGCCACAGCAAGATCACGAACAAGGAAGAATAAATTTCACCAATCAAACCAAACCATGCATGAAAGACAAGCACCCATCGTGGCGATTTCCTGCAATTGACCGCGTACCGAAGTACGCTCTTGTCAAAACAGGTATGTCTGACACCGAAGGGCTGCATGCTAAGCTCGTCACAACTCGATCTCAAGGAGATATTCCATGGCCACCGTTCCCCTACTCTCGCACGCCGAAGCCAGCCCCGAAGCGCGCGCAGTCTTTGATGACATCAAGCGTGTTCGTGGTGTCGATGATGTGAATAATTTCTGGAAAGCGCTGGCGCATTCGCCCGAATTGCTACAAGGCGTATGGTCTCAGGCGCAGCAGGTGATGAAGCCCGGAGCATTGGATGCATTGACCAAGGAGCTGATCTATATCGCTGTGTCAGCGGCCAACAGCTGTGAATACTGCGTGCACTCGCATACGGCAGCCGCACGAGCCAAAGGCATGACGGACGCACAGCATGCCGAACTACTCGCCGTGATCGCCATGGCCAGTCAAACCAATGCACTGGCCAACAGCCTGCAAGTACCGGTCGACGAAGCCTTCAAAAAATGAAGGCTCACGCGGCGTACTGAGGCAGGTTCTAAAACTCAGGGATAACGTACCCAGCCTCTGGCTGGCGAGCCCTGCTCGGATCGTTCGGCCGCTTTTGCATTAGGTGTCTTAGCAACCGGGGACTCGGCGGCGACCTCAGTTTTTTCTGGCATGCCCGATGAGTGATGACTAGTGATCAGCCACTGCGAACCGATCTTGCGATACGAGAATGAGTAGCGTGCCTTGACCATCGTGCCATCGGAAAACCTGAACGTGTAAAGTCCGGCATCGGTGGCGCTATTGCAGTCGACATCAATGACACGATCGTCGATGCTGCCTTCTGGACGGCGTGTCAGGAAGTGCGCGAAATAATCTTCTTTTTCTGCTGCGGTGAATCGAGCGCGATTCGAGACTGTCGGCAACAGTACAGAGCCGGGCGCGTAGTTGGCCGCCACTTTCTTGGGATCGCCGGTGCGCAGTGAGGCGTTCCAGCGATCAAAGAGTGCTGCAACTTCAGATTTCAGCGGCGGATTGCAGTAATCGGCCGATGCCTCGGCAACGGATGCCTTGGCAGGTGCTGCATGGCTATCGGCATGCATATCAGGTGCAGCGGGAGCAACGTTTGCAACAGGCGCTGCAGGCGCATCATGCGGAGCTGCAGTGGTTGAAGCATGACTGTCTTTGCTGCCCGCTGTATCTTTTGCTGAAGGCACTTGTTTTGAAGCTGGCGACGCAGCGTCGTCTTGTTTGTTCTTTCCTGCTGGGGCCGCAGTTGCTGCGTGGTCGTCTGATGCCGCGGGCGCGTTATGGCCGTCATTCACCGCGTTGGCAGCAGGTGCAGAAGATGTCGCATGCGCGTCCGCGGGTTGCGCGGTGGCAGCAGCTGCAGTACTGCGATCCTTGACGCGCACACGCTTGCTGCCAGCACTCTCACTCGCATTCAGGTTCGTAGTTACGGAACTCGTGTTGCTTGCCGCAGGAGGAGGGGTTGCCGGCATCTCTTTGCTCACGCTCGCATCAGCTTGCGTACCGTGGGTAGGTGCCTTGTTCTGCGGTTTTGCGCGCGCAGGTTTACGCGATTTTTTTGCCACTACAGGCTTGGCGGGCTCATCCGTAGTCTGCGAGGCCGCATCTTTGACCGGTGTTTCTTTGCTTTGAGCGTCCTTTGAAGGCACCTCTTTTGCAGCCGTGGCTTGGCTGTCAGTTGCGGGTGCTGCCGCGTGATTGTCATGCTTCGCGTCAGCTGCAAAGACGGTAGCACTGGCAAGCATCAGGATCACAACGGATCCGGTCAGTTTGTTGAAGTTCATTCTGTTTTCCTTCACAAAGCGGGTGAAGCGCTGCAACGCTCGATTCCGGCCGCTTCAATAGTGTTCCGCAATCCACGGGTTTGCTTACCAACTCGTGCCACCGGCACAAGAATTATCAAAAAAATAAAACAGTGTCAGTACGACTTTGAATACACACCGACAAAAACTCTGGTAATGGATAATCGAACCGGGGATGATTTTCTGTAGCCTCAGCACAAACAAATATACACATTCGGGCTAAAGATTTGCGGTGCTCAGTTCGATTCCTTGAGTGTCGGTTATGGTTTACTGCAATTGCGCTGAATATATTTCATTTTTGACAGCGCTTTCAGGCATGGGCAAGCTTCGGCACACGACATACATCCATGCCCGGCAGTCTTGTTATCAACGGAGAAAAAGAATGGCTGAACAAATTATTGAGACACTGCCTGGCGAGCTGCATCAGACAGGCTGCCCATGCTGCACACCTACGCTCACCGGCACCTCGCGACGCCAGTTTCTGGCCACCGGCGCCGCAGTCCTGGCTGGCGGCATGATGGGTTTTGTACCTGGACGGTCGATGGCGGCTGGCGGCAACTACGAGGCTATGCTGGTCAATTGCATCGATCCTCGCTTCACCACACTGAGCTGGCAGTATATGGGCCTGCTCTCCGGTGTAGATCGCGAGAAGCTGGGTGACAACTACAGCCATTTCGTGATGGCGGGTGGTCCACTCGGTGCGGTGCATCCCAAGTTTGCGCCTTGGCACAGAACTTTCTGGGACAACCTAGAAATCTCGGTCGCTCTGCATCACATCAAACGCGTGGTTGCCTTGTCCCATCGTGATTGCGGTGCTGCCAAGCTGGTCTTCGGATCAGCAGGTGTGGCCGATAAAGAGGCTGAAACCGGCTCTCATGCAGAGGCACTTGCGATGTTCCGTAAAGAAGTCAACACGCGTCATCCAAAACTGAGCGTGATCACCGGCATCATGGATCTGACGGGTCGAGTCGATCTCATCGGTTAAGCACAAAAAAATACACCGGTAGTACGCAAGAAAAAAATCCCGGGCCACAAGCCCGGGATTTTTCATTTGAATCACGCGACTGCTTTACGGCCCGCGATGAATTTCACGCCATTGGGTCCATAAGCTTCAGTGTGCATGATGTTGGCGGCCAGATGAAAAGTGTCGCCTACCTGACAGTGTCTTTCCTTGCCGTCCACGACAACACGAATGTCACCTTCAATGATCATCGCCTTGGCTTCGAAAGGATGGCTATGTAAATCCATTCCCTGGTTTGCTTCGCGCTCGACAATAAGGACTTCAAAGCCTTCACTCTCCAGCATTGTCTTGAATGCCTGCTGATCCATTTTTTTCTCCTTGTTTTATTTTGTTGAAATCAGTTTTACCAGCGTCAGCAGCGTCTGATTGACTGGTGTGGGTATACCCAATAACGCTCCCTGCCTGCACACATAACCATTCAGATAATCAATCTCGTTCGGCTTGCCGCGCGCCACATCCTGCGCGGTTGATGAATACTGTGTCGCCATATTGCTTGAAACCTGCCTGACGATTTCATAGCTGTCGCCCGGAACCTGCACACCTGCTGCCTCTGCGACAGCTAGGCACTCGCTCACCACGGTGTGCATCAACTCACGCACCCCAGACACTTCCACCAGCTTGCCGTACGGCTGCTGGGCGATGGCCGAAAGCGCGTTGTACGCGCAATTGACAATGAGCTTGCCCCATAAAATGCCGACGATATTCGTCGATACCTGCACCGGTACGCCTGCCTCGGTACACTTCGCTGCAAGCTGCTCGCTGACAGGCGAGTCACCAATCGCAAGTTCACCACGCCCATGATGTTTCAGATGGCCGGGACCGGCCATTTCAGTGGCGACGTAAACCACTGCAGGTATGACTCGCTGAGGCACAACACGCTGCAGCATCTCGGCGTTCTCCACACCGTTTTGCAGCGACAGAATAATCGCATCCGGCGACAAATACGGCAGCATGGACTGTGCCGCACTTGTCGTATCGGTTGACTTCACACAGAACAGAACCACGCGCGCTGAGGCAATATCACTGACATCGGTACTCGCTTTGAGTTTTACATGCTCGGTAAAACTCAGTGTCTCCAGCAAAAGTCCCTTCTGTTGAATAGCATCGACATGGGATGGTCTTCCGATCAGCGTGAGAGGGTAGCCAGCACGCGCGAGCATGCCACCGAAATAACAGCCGACCGAGCCTGCGCCCATGACGGCAATGGTGTTTTCTGATTGGATCGCTGAGAGCATGCTGGACCTGCTGAGTATTTCTATAAAAATAATTGGTGACTGCTTAAATATACAGGAAGCGGCTTACAGCCCATCTTCGGCCAAGATGGCGCGACATCGCATATCAGGTTCCGGGTTCCAGATACCCCATGCATCAAGAGACATGGCGGCCAATACTCAGGTACCAGCATCCATCGCAGCAAATACCTGCTGCGCCAGTGCAAAAGCACTATTTGCCGCTGGCACACCACAATAAATCGCTGTCTGCAGCAGCGCCTCGCCGATCTCTTCACGGGTGACACCGTTGTTCGCCGCAGCGCGAAAATGCAGCTTGAGTTCTTCTTCGCGATTGAGCGCCACCATCATGCAAATCGTCATCAGGCTGCGGGTGTGTGCGGGCAGACCCGGACGCGTCCAGATTTCACCCCAGGCGTAGCGCGTGATCAGCTCCTGAAAATCACTCGTGAAGTCGGTACGATTGGCCTGTGCCCTATCGACATGCGCGTCGCCGAGCACCTGACGGCGCTTTTGCATACCCTGTTCGTATCGGTCTTTTTCATCCATGTCAGATTTCCTTGTTTAGCATGAAGGCGAGCACATTCTGCGTGAAAGCTTGGGCCACTTCCCAGTTCGATAAATGTGCGGCATTCAGCTCCACATACTTCGCACCTTGAATAGCGCGGGCAATCAGCTCGCCATGCTCGGGGGGCGTGGATTTATCATGCCGGCCCGCGATCACCAGTGTGGGTGCAGATATTTTCGACATTTCGGCTCGCTGATCCATGTCGCGTACTGCGGCACAATTCGCCGCATAACCCTCAACGGACATATTGACCAGCATTCGTTTGACACGCTCTACCTGGGCCGGAGCATGCGCAATAAAATCTGCAGTGAACCAGCGCTCAAGTACTGACTCGATAATCGACGCCATACCTTCCTGACGAACTTTGCTAATACGTGCATTCCACACTTCCGGCAGACTAATCGCGGCACTGGTGTTACACAGCGCGAGTCGATCAATACGTTCAGCTGCATGAATACCCAGCCACATGCCTGTCATGCCGCCCATCGACAATCCACAAAAATGAACGCGCTGAATCTGCAACGCATCCAACAGCGCCAATACATCGCCGCCCAACTGGGCAACCGTATAGGGGCCCGACGTGACGTCGGATTGACCGTGACCACGTGTGTCGTAACGCAGTACGCGGAAATGCTCCAGCAAAGCGGGCACTTGCGGCAACCACATATCCAACGTCGTACCGAGCGAATTCGACATGACCAACACGGGCGCATCTTCATTGCCCGCTGCTGCCTCGAGTACGTAGTGCAGTTTACCGCTACCTGTCTGAATGAACGACATGATGACTCCTGACGATGACTGGTGAGGGCGTGCTTGTGTGGGTTATGCCTTGCGATGCCGATGATGTACGAGCACGCGTTCGACAAACGCAGGTGCCTCACCCAGATAACGTGCGGGATCGAACAAGGATTCAAGATGCATTGAAGAAAATTCTTTCGGCATTCTAGGATCTGACTTCAGCACTTCAAGTAGTGAGCGACCGCTTGCCACTGCTTGGTGACATGCTTCCTCGATTAACTCGTGAGCCACTGCGCGACCCATATGCTGCGCAAGTGCCAGCGATACCGCTTCCGCCATAATCAAACCCTGCGTGATATCGATATTGGATCGCATACGTGCTGCATCAACTGAAAGACCGGACGTCACTTCACGTAACTGATTCAGCGCTGCCGAAGTGAGTGATGCAATCTCAGGCAGAGTTTCCCACTCAGCCTGCCAGCCGCCGAGTGCACGTTCCTGCTCCTGCAACATTGCTGTCAGCATGGTGGATACCAGCGCGGGCACCCGCATGGCGCAAGCGATTACCGCAGAACAGGCAACCGGATTGCGCTTGTGCGGCATGGTGGATGAACCACCGCGTCCCTGCGCAAGGGGTTCGGCAAGTTCAGCGATTTCAGTTTGCGCGTGCAAGGCAATGTCACGCGCGATTTTGCCAAGCGTGCCCGTGAGTAGTCCAAACGTCGTAGCGACCTCACCCATACGATCTCGGTGCGTATGCCAAGATAGCGCCGGCAGCGCCAATGACAAATCCTTCGCGAGTGCGGTCGCGACCGTCAATCCACTTTCACCGAGGCTGGCCAAGGTACCGGCGGCACCACCAAACTGTAGAACGCACACGCGGGTACGCAATGCTTGCAAGCGGTCTTGATGACGCATGATGGCATCCAGCCATCCGGCAATTTTCAAGCCTAGCGTTGTGGGCTGCGCATGTTGCATCCAAGTGCGCCCCATCATGATGGTCGCCCGGTGTTGATGTGCCAGTGATGCGAGGGTGTCAGCTAGCTCCGCCAAATCTGTCGTGATTAGGTCAATCGCATCGCGTAATTGCAGCACACGTCCACTGTCAATCACATCCTGACTGGTTGCTCCCCAGTGCACATACCGCGCAGCATCAGCATCTGTGCCGGTGACTACCGCGGTTAATTGTTTGGCCAAAGGAATAGCTAAATTACCAGCGCTGCTGACTGATTTCGCCAGCGCATCAAGATCCATAAGATCTGCCCTGCACGAACTCGCAATCGCTGCCACGGCACTCTGAGGTATCACGTCTTCAACAGCGAGCGCACGAGCCAATGCCGCCTCGACATCCAGCATGCGCTGTATCGTATTCCTGTCGGAAAAAATAGACCGCATGCCCTCGGTGGAAAACAAGCCATCAGTCAGTGATGAAGTATTCATGATTTACAAACTTAGATCAGAGATCAAAAAAGACGGTTTCATTGGCACTACCTCCGATGACAATATTCCATTGCAAATGGGACGGATCATCGGGCTGCGCTACAGCAATAAGCGTTTTCTGCCTTGCCTGCGGTACAACCTGCATGACGGGGTCAGATGCATGATCGTCACCCGGAAAATACAAACGCGTGACCAACTGCCGCAATAAACCACGCGCAAAGACATTGACCAGAATATGGGGTGCCTGCAATTGCCCGTCCAGCGCAGGCACCGCACCAGGCTTGATGGTAGTGAACACAAATTCACCGCGCTGATCCGTTGGCTGACGACCAAAACCACTGAAGCCTTCTTGCAGCGGCAAGTCTCGTGTATCTGCGGGATGCGCATATTTGCCATGCGCATTCGCTTGCCAGAACTCAATCATGCCATCGGGTACGGGCTGGCCATCGGCATCCAGCAGTCTTCCGTGAATCGTGATGCGCTCACCTTGGACGGAGGCAGGCGCGAGATCGCGGGTATTCAGCCAGTCGAGACCAATATGGAGATAGGGGCCGACTGTCTGTGAGGGTGTGGGTTGGTGGCTCATGTCAGCGCTCCATCGGTGTGGCATGCTGGCCGCGCAACACAATATCAAACTGCAGACCGAGCGCGAATTGCGGCTCGGTCAGATCGAGTCTGAAATTCGCGATCATGCGCTGACGCGCTTTTTCATCGGGCATGCTCTGAAAAATCGGATCGAAGGCCAACAGTGGATCGCCCGGGAAATACATTTGCGTGACAAGTCGCGTTGCAAATGCATGCCCGAACAGTGAAAAATGGATATGCGCAGGTCGCCAGGCATTGGGATGATTACCCCATGGATAAGCGCCGGGACGGATGGTAAGAAAACGATAGTTACCCTGCGGACCCGTCATCGCGCGACCGGCGCCCGTAAAATTTGGATCGAGCGGGGCATCATGCTGGTCATTTTTATGCTGATAACGACCGGCTGCGTTGGCCTGCCAGATCTCAATCAGCGTGTGCGGCACGGGACGACCATCTCCATCCAGTACGCGACCCGCCACAATAATGCGCTCGCCCACGGGTTCACCTGCATGTTGTCGCGTGAGATCTGCATCCTGCGCGTTCACTCGCTCATGGCCAAACACAGGACCGGTTATCTCAGACAGCGATTGCGGCAGCAGTATCAGCGGCTGCGACGGTGAGCGTTTCACTGTTGATGCATACGGCGGATACAGGTAATCAGGTTGCGCGCCTGGCGCTGCTTTGCGGTAGGGAAGCAATTCAGACATCGACATTCCTTGTTTACGTTTCCCGAAAGAGTTTGAAGTATCTCTTTTTGCGTGGCGCGCGGCTGTGCGCTTGCGTGTCCACGTTAGGCGATTACACGCGCTCAATAATTACAGCAATGCCCTGCCCCACGCCAATACACATGGTACAAAGCGCATAACGTCCGCCCGTGCGATGCAGCTGATACATCGCTGTTGTCACCAGCCGCGCACCACTCATGCCGAGCGGGTGACCGAGTGCAATCGCGCCACCGTTCGGATTGACGCGCGGGTCATTGTCAGCAATGCCCAATTGACGCAAGACAGCCAAACCCTGCGCAGCAAATGCCTCATTGAGCTCAATCACATCCATCTGAGCCAGTGTCATTCCGCTTTGCGCCATAAGCTTTCGTACTGCCGGTACCGGACCTATACCCATCACGCGCGGCGCCACACCCGCAGTCGCCATGCCAATCACGCGTGCCTTGGGTGTCAATCCAAATCGTCGGGCACAGTCTTCATCGGCTAGCAGCAGCGCACATGCGCCATCGTTAACACCGGATGCATTGCCTGCCGTGACTGTTCCATCGGGACGTACCACGCCTTTGAGTTTAGCAAGCGCCTCGACACTGGTCGCACGCGGATGCTCATCGTGCATCACCGTCAACGGGTCTCCTTTTTTCTGAGGAATGACAACGGGAACAATTTCATCTGCGAGTACGCCCGAGGCTTGGGCAGCTGCAGCCTTGTTTTGGCTGGACACGGCAAACAGATCCTGATCGGTACGGCTGATCTGGTAATCGGTTGCGACGTTCTCTGCTGTTTCTGGCATCGCATCGACACCGTACAAGGCCTTCATCTGCGGATTAACAAAACGCCAGCCTATGGTGGTGTCAAAAATTTGCGCGTTACGTGAAAACGCAGTGTCGGCTTTACCCATGACAAAGGGTGCGCGCGTCATGGACTCAACACCGCCCGCGATCATCAGATGTGCGTCACCCGATTTTATTGCGCGAGCAGCAGTACCAAGTGCATCCATACCGGAGCCACAAAGACGATTGATCGTCGCCCCCGGCACATCGATAGGCAAACCAGCCAGAAGCGATGACATACGCGCCACATTGCGATTGTCTTCACCGGCCTGATTCGCACAACCAAAAATCACTTCATCAACTGCGCTCCAGTCAACGGTAGGGTTACGCTCTTGCAGTGCGCGCAAAGGGATTGCGCCGAGGTCGTCAGCCCGAACATCTTTCAGTGCACCGCCAAAACGGCCTATGGGCGTACGTATTGCATCGCAAATGAAGGCATGCTTCATGAATAAATCCCGAATTGAAGTGAAATAAAATGAAAAGTTGAATGCGTTACATCATGCGGCCCGCAAAGGCACGCCGGTAATGCTCTGCAATTCATCCAGCGTAAGGCCCGGTGCCAAATCACGCACGATCAAGCCGTCGTCGGAAATGTCGATCACGGCCAAATCCGTGTAAATGCGAGATACGCAACCCACCCCCGTCAAGGGATAAGTACAGCGGTCCACGATTTTGCTTTCGCCTGATTTGGTTTGATGTTCCATCATGACGAATACACGCTTGGCGCCAGACGCAAGATCCATCGCACCACCAACAGCCGGAATCGCATCGGGCGCACCGGTATGCCAGTTCGCAAGATCACCCGTTCGCGAAACCTGAAATGCACCCAGTACGCATATATCCAGATGACCGCCGCGCATCATTGCAAATGAATCGGCCTGATGAAAATACGCACCCCCTGTCAGCAAGGTCACCGGCTGCTTGCTGGCATTGATCAGATCGCCATCCTCCTCGCCGGGTGCGGGTGCAGGACCCATACCGAGTATGCCGTTCTCGCTATGCAGGAAAATATCTTTCGATGTCTCGAGATGGTTGGCGACTAAGGTCGGCAAACCAATGCCGAGATTAACGTAGCAGCCTTCGGGAATATCGCGGGCTACCAGCTGTGCGATTTCATCGCGCGTAAATCGCTTCATTGACTGCCTCCAGCCACGTGCACCAAGCGCTTGACAAAAATACCGGGCGTTACAATCACCTCGGGATCCAGTTCACCCAACGGGACCACATGATCAACCTGCGCGATCGTACATTTTGCGGCCATGGCCATGATGGGCGCAAAGTTGCGCGCTGCCTTTCGGTAGACTAAATTGCCCCAGCGATCGGCCTTCCAAGCCTTGATCAGTGCGACATCAGCATGAATGGGCGACTCCAGCACATAGTGACGTCCATTGATGAGACGGGTCTCCTTGCCTTCGGCGAGCTGTGTGCCATAACCGGTGGCCGTAAAAAATCCCCCGATACCCGCACCTGCGGCACGAATACGTTCAGCCAGATTACCCTGCGGTGTCAATTCCAATTCGATCTTGCCGCTGCGGTAAAGCCCGTCAAACACATGCGAATCGGTCTGTCGAGGGTAAGAGCAAATGATTTTTCGCACACGGCCGGAAGACAGTAAGGCCGCAAGACCTGTCTCACCATTACCGGCGTTGTTGTTGACGATAGTCAGATCGCGTGCGCCCTGAGCAATCAGGCCCTCAATCAGCGCGCTTGGCATGCCAGCGCTCCCGAATCCGCTAATCATGATGGTGGCGCCATCGGAGATACCCGCCATCGCAGTCGCAATGTCCGGGAAAATTTTGTCAATCAAAACCACGCCTCCCGGTGTGCGCGTCCGCACACCCGTCTAGCCTCATTGGAAGCGCCAAGAAAACGCGGCGCCCACTACCAGCCCAAGCGACTGCAGCCTGTGGGTTGCACGTTTCCCCGCGGCGCAAACGAAGCCTTGTTTACACAGCAAGGCTCGCAGTGTATTCCTGACGTTTCTATACAGCAAGAAAATGGGGCAAGACCCCTGCTCGAACAGCCCTCGTGGCTCACGTAGCGTCCGCTATAGCTGTGCCTGTTTCGCAACAGAATTCAGCAATTCCTACACTCAATGAATTGCTCTTTATCTCTTGAGAGCAATGATTATCAAAAAAACATGGGGTTCCGTTACGGTAACCCTCCGCCGCGTCCTGTAACAGTTTCCTTTCTCGCGGTTCCCCCGTCAGTTCAATCGACTCCATTCATGAGCGCCCCGACCATGCAGAATTTATCTGAAGCAAAAACAGACACAACAGACACAACAGACACTAATGATCCCGACCAACCACCTGAGCCAGCACCTAAAAATGTGCTGGCGATTGCGCGCCCCTCCCGAAAACTGAGCATTGCGGAAGAAATCGATGCGCTGACTGACCCAAGTTTCATGACCTCGCTTGCGCGCGGCTTGGCCGTCATAAAAGCTTTCAGCGATCAGCGTCGCGCGATGACGATTGCGCAGCTCAGCCACAAAACAGGTATTCCACGAGCAGCCGTTCGTCGTTGTCTCTACACACTGAAACAGCTCGGCTATGCCGACTCGGAGGCCAATAATTTTTTCCTGAAGCCTAAAATTTTGACGCTGGGCTATTCTTATCTTTCATCGACACCACTGACCATCTCGGCCCAACCGGCACTCAATGAAATAAGTCGTGAACTTAATGAATCCTGCTCATTAGGCGTCCTCGAGGAAAATGAAATCATTTATATTTCTCGTTCACAAAGCTCGCGCGTGATGTCCGTCGCATTAAATGCAGGCAGCCGAATACCAGCCTACTGCTCTTCCATGGGGCGCGTACTGCTCTCCACGTTTTCGGAAGACGAACTCTCCGACTACTTTTCAAAAGTCCGTATGGTCGCCTTTACCGATCGTACCGTCACTGAGGAAAGTCAATTACGTGACATATTGAATGACGTACGGCAGCGTGGTTACGCCGTCGTGGAAGAAGAACTGGAAATAG
>Ga0315905_10003426_pt1 | contig 16379 bp, 17 predicted proteins | sample LakEriMetagenome_5_FD_203522 | JGI IMG/M metagenome (GOLD analysis project Ga0315905, IMG submission 203522) | Freshwater fungal communities from buoy surface, Lake Erie, Ohio, United States - Buoy 4 MA121 | ecosystem: Environmental > Aquatic > Freshwater > Lake | place: USA: Lake Erie, Ohio... | reverse complement strand
TTATGGCGTATATGTGCTCAATCTTACCAACAATAGGATTGAAAAAGTAATAGCTGGCATCACTATGCTCGCAACAGGTGGGATTGGACAGGTATACAGAACCACCACCAATCCATCCATTGCTACGGGCGATGGGGTGGCAATGGTTTATCGAGCAAAAGGAAGAATTGAAAACATGGAGTTTATTCAGTTTCACCCAACAGCATTGTTTGAGAATGGAATAAAAGGGTATTCTTTTTTAATTACAGAGGCGGTAAGAGGTGAAGGTGCTGTTTTGCGCAATCAAAGTGGCGAGGCTTTCATGGAAAAATATGATAGCAGAAAAGACCTTGCCCCCAGAGACATTGTGGCTCGTGCTATTGACAGTGAGATGAAAAAAAACGGAACTGAATTTGTTTACCTCGATTGTACTTCGATTGCTGAATCAAACTTCAAGGAACATTTCCCAAATATACTCGAAAAGTGCAGGAGCATTGGCATTGATCCCGCAAAAGATTTTATACCCGTATCACCAGCTGCACATTACAGTTGCGGCGGTGTAAAAACAGACGAATGGGGCAGGACATCTATAAAATATCTATTTGCTTCCGGCGAATGTGCTAGTACGGGCTTGCATGGCGCGAATAGACTCGCAAGTAATTCTTTGCTGGAAGCGATGGTATTTGCGCATCGTTCATTTGTGGAATCGGTAAAGCAAATAGATAGTGTAATAAGTGTTGAGAACATCCCTGATTGGAATGCGGAAGGAACAACTGCTCCCGGCGAAATGATTCTAATTACACAAAGTCTGAAGGAGTTGAAGCTAATCATGAGTGACTATGTTGGTATTTTCAGAAACAATCGCAGATTGCAACGCGCCAACAAAAGACTGGACTTGCTGCATGAAGAAACAGAAATACTTTACGACAAAACAGAAGTTTCTCCTCAGTTGTGTGAATTAAGAAACATGATTACCGTAGCATACCTTATCGTAAAAAGTGCGGAATTCAGAAAAGAAAGTCGCGGATTACATTACAATACCGATTATCCGCAGCAGTCTGCCATTCTGCAAAACACCATTTTATAATGCTCAGAAAGCGAAACATTAAACCATATTTGAAATTATCTTTGTTGCAAATTAAGATATGTATCAACTGATTTACGGAGTACTTTATATTTTTTCCTGCCTGCCAATGTTTCTGTTGTATGGATTGAGCGATTTATGCCATTTCATACTTTATCGTGTTGTTCGGTATAGAATAGATGTGGTAATGAATAATCTTGCCATTGCATTTCCGGAAAAAACAATAAAAGAAAGAAAAAAAATTGCAGCTGATTTTTACAGAAATCTTACCGATACTTTTTTTGAAACCATAAAATTATTGAGCATATCAGACAAGCAATTGCACAAAATGGCTGAAATAGATTTGTCGGAGGTGATTAAAATAGCCAAAAAAGGCAAGTCGATTCAGTTTCATGCCGGACATCAATTCAATTGGGAGTTTGCCAATTTGTTGATTGCCGAAAAAATGCCCATTCCTTTCATCGGCGTGTATAAAAAAATAAGCAATAAATATTTTGACAGGTTGTTCTTCGAATTAAGATCTAAAAAAGGAACTGTGCTTGTAGCAACACATGAGTTCAGAAACAGGATGCATCAGCTTTTGGCCAGTCAATACAGTATAGGGTTGGCAGCAGATCAAAATCCGGGTAATCCGCACCAGGCCTATTGGTGCAATTTTTTTGGAAAGCCTGTACCTTTTGTGACAGGACCCGATAAGTCTTCCAGAAAAAATAAAACTGCCGTAGTATTTTTAAAGCTCATTAAGCAAAGTCGCAGAAAGTATTTGTATACACCTGCGCTAATAATTGAAGACACTTCCAATCTTAAGCAAGGAGAGCTTACATTGATGTACAGAGATTTTCTGGAAGCAACCATAAAAGAACATCCTGATAATTACTTATGGAGTCATCGCAGATGGAGATGGGAGTTTCGTGAGGAATTTGCAGCCCAACGAATTGACGTTTAGTCATAAATAAATCAATTAACTATAGTTGCTTCTTTTACAATTTTTGCCTTTTCCTGTTTTTTAATTTCTGCCCATCCACCAAGAATATTTCTGAGGTTGTTTACGCCTTGTCGCTTCAGCAAAGAAGCGGCGATTACGCTTCTGTATCCACCTGCGCAGTGAATATATAGGTTTTGATTGTCTTCGAACTGAGCAAGTTGAACGATGTCAGTCATTTCGTGTAGCGGAAGATTCATCGCATTTTCCAAATGACCATCGGCAAATTCATTTTCTTTTCTTACGTCAACAACTAAAAGATTATTGTCGTGAGGAATATCCATGATAAGCTCATCTGCTTCCACATCAACAATCATATCTATAGGTTCGCCGGCATTTCTCCATGCTTCAAAACCGCCATTAAGACAACCTTTCATTTTGTCGAAACCTACTCTTGCCAATCGAACAACAGATTCTTCTTCTTTCCCCTCGTCGGTTACGAGAATAATAGGATTGTCGAACGACAACATATTTCCTGCCCATTCTGCAAACCTGCCTTCCAATCCGATGGAAACTGATCCTGGAATGAAGCCCTCGGTGAAGGTTGTTGCTTTTCTTGTATCAAGAATGATGGCATCACTGTCGGATGAAAGCGATATGAATTCATTGATAGAAAGTTTTGCAGTTCCTTTTTCAACAACTTCATTCACGTCGTCATAACCCATTTGATTGATACGCGCGTTCACTGCAAAATAAACAGGTGCTGCAGCGAGACCATTAGTAACGGCTTTGATAAAATCTTCCTTGCTTTGGGGCTGAAGGGCGTAGTTTGTTTTTTTCTGATCGCCGATGGTACTGAACGTGTCCGGTCCCATGTTTTTACCACAGCTACTTCCTGGTCCGTGAGCAGGGTAAACAATGATATGGTCTTCTAAAGGAAGCAGTTTGTTTTGAATGGTATCGTACATGATGGCTGCAAGGTCTTCACTGCTCATATTGCCGCTACTCAAATCAGGACGGCCAACATCACCAACAAAAAGGGTATCACCGGTAAAAATTGCATTAGGCGTACCATTTTCATCTTTCAGCAGGAAGCAAGTACTTTCCAAAGTATGTCCGGGAGTATGAATAACTTCAATAGAAACTTTACCAAATGAAATGATTTCTCCGTCAGCTGCGCTGTGAATAGCGTAAGAGGTTTTGGCTCCAGGGCCGTAAACGACAGGAGCACCGGTTCTTTTTCCAAGATCAATATGACCGCTTACGAAATCTGCATGAAAATGCGTTTCGAAGATGTAAGCAATTTTGGAATTTCTTTCTTTAGCCAGGTTGAGGTAAGCATCGATATCCCTTAATGGGTCTATAACTACGGCTACGCCCTCACTCTCAATATAATAAGCTGCTTCACTGAGGCAATTGGTATAGAATTGTTTAATGAACATACTTTTTTTTCGTAAAGGTAAAAAAAAGCGGCTACTCGAGAGTAACCGCTTGATAATTTGAATTTTATCTAAATTTTTATTGTTCTACCAAATCATTAACAAATTTCTTCATTTCATCTATTCTTCCGTAATTAACAGTGTAATGAATGAATTTGCCATCGCGTTGGGTTAGAACGATACCCGCTCTTCTTAAAATAGCGAGGTGCTGAGATGCAACAGATTGCTCAATGCGAAGTTTCACATAGATTTCTGTAACAGTAATCCTTTTCTCCGTATCGATGAGCCCGAGGATTTGCTGGCGAAGTTTGTGATTTAGCGCCCTTAATACTAAGGATGCTTTTTTGAGGTTTTGCAAGTTGAATTTGAGCGTTGTAGAGGCGCCTAAGAGTGTTTCTCCTGCTGCTTCTTTGTTCTGGGTTGGTTGTAATGACATAGGTTGATTGATTTTAAAAATAAAAAAATTAGAGTGCAAATATAAGTTTTTTCATTTAATAATAAAACAAAAAAATATGATAAAAAATTTATTACATCGAAAATCAAGCTAATTCATATATTCTTTAATGTATTTTGGTTCGGCGAGAGCCAAATCACCGAATTTTTTCAGGGTAAAGCTTTCAAATGACAATTTATTGAGGGCATTCGCATAATCTGTAATTGGCAGGAATATTACATTTTCACTTGTAAGCACATGTTGAAGCTTGGATGAGCCATTACCAGAGAAGGCGATTTTGTTTTCCTTCAATAGTGTTGCAAAAGCATGCTCATTTAATATCATTGCACAGGGTTCTATTACGCTTTCCAAATTGGAGTTGAATACTGACGTGAATACTTCCATTCTTCTGGCATCAATCATCGGACAAAATAAGCCTGCTTCATTTCCATGGTTCAATACAGCATCTTTTGCCATCATTTTTAAAGTACAGATGGTGATTAATGGTTTTTGTAGCGCATAACATAGTCCTTTTGTGGTAGACATGCCAACCCTTAATCCGGTGTAGGAGCCCGGACCCTCCGTTACAGCGATAGCATCTAGCGCATTCATACTTAGAGATGAAGCAGCGAATAATTGTTTTATTCCTTCATGAAGAAAGGAAGCATGTTCTTTTTGGTTGCTGTTGAATGCAGATTGAATTATAGTGCCATTTTCAGCGATGGAGATGGTTGCATTGTCAACAGCGGTATCGATATTTAAGATCAAACTCATATTTTTTCTGCTTCAGCTTTAAGCAGTTTTGAGGGCATGTATTTAAGGTCTGATATACTTAATTTTTTAAGCAGATCAAATATAGGTTGAGCACCTATTTGTATTTTCCATTCAAATGGACCATTGGGATAATTGGTGCCTAATTTCATAGCGATGTCAATTTCCTTTTCACTGCTGATTCCAGCTTCCATTGCAAAATAAGCTTCATTGATAATCATGCTAATAATCCTCGCGCTAACCATGCCGGGTTCATCCGCAACAGTTAGGTATTTTCTATTGATCGCATGAAGGAAGTTGATGTGTTGTTGCATCATTTCGCCTGCGACTTCCCATGTATTTCTTCCCAAAAAACCATCCCACCCATTTATGCGCACCACATTTTTCGGATGTTTTTTTTCATGGAGTGTTAAGCATACGCTATTGATGAATACGGGACAAGTGATGGAATGATAATCTTCCTCTGGAGCTGATGCAGAAAGATTAATAAATACGTCAATAGCTGAATCAAGCACAACTGTATTTTCACCATTGATGATTATCCAGTTCAAAGTTGGATTCAAGCTCATGACGAGATTAACTGCATTTTCATTTCCTTTAACGGCTATGTTCATGTGCTGAGTTCAATTAAGTTTTGCATTACGGAAATTAACCGTGAAAAGCTGTTTATAATTTTAGCAAAAATAGGTTGATGAAAAGGATATATTTGCAAGACCTTTAAAAAAATAAATGATGTTGGAAAAGAAAATAATAATTACAGAAAATGCACCTGCGCCTATTGGTCCATACAATCAGGCAGTAAGAACCGGAAATTTATTGTTCATTTCTGGTCAAATTGCACTCGTTCCAGGAACCGACAAGTTATCTGATGCATCTATTGCTGAAGAGACTGAACAGGTAATGAAAAACCTGCAGGCAATATTAATTGCTGAAGGCGCTGATTTTGCAGCTGTGGTTAAAACCACCATTTTTTTAAGCAGTATGGAACATTTTGCTGAGGTAAACAAAGTTTACGGGTCCTATTTTTCAGGAGGATATCCTGCCAGAGAAACTGTTGCTGTAAAAGGACTTCCAAGAAATGTTAATGTCGAAATAAGCATGATTGCTTCCCTTTAATATGATCATTATTACAGCACCGGTTCATCCCATATTTTTGGAAACCCTTGACAACAAGGGCCTACCTTTTACTTATGTTTCCCAATGTAATTATGATGAGTTGTGTTATCTGATTCCAGCAGCTGAAGGGTTGGTGGTATCAACAAACATAAAAATCGACAAAGCAATTATTGAACTTGGAAAAAATCTGAAATGGATTGCCAGGTTGGGTAGTGGGATGGAGCACATAGATGTGGCGTATGCTCATTCAAAAAATATAAATTGTGTAAGTAGTCCTGAGGGAAACAGCAATGCAGTTGCAGAGCATGCAATAGGGTTGTTGATTGGCTTGATGCGAAACATTCCAAAAAGTATTGAAGAAGTAAAAGAATATAAATGGCTAAGGGAAGAAAATAGGGGAGCAGAGATTTCCGGAAAAACGATAGGAATCATTGGATATGGAAATACCGGATCAAGATTTGCCAGATTGCTTTCTTCTTTTGATGCGCGTGTGTTGGTTTACGACAAATACAAATCTGGTTTTTCAAATGCAGATGTAACTGAAACTGATTTGTCAAGCCTATGTTCTGAAGCAGACATTATCAGCTTTCATGTTCCCTTGAATGGTGAAACAATCCATATGGCTAATATGGATTTTTTTGGTAGACTGCAGCGTAAACCAATAATCATCAATACATCTAGAGGTGCTGTTTTAGATACTGCGGCATTAATAAAAGCACTGCAGCATAAAAATATTAGTGGTGCTGCGCTTGATGTTCTTGAAAATGAGAAACTAGAATCTTTTTCAGCTAATGAGCAGGAGCATTTTAAATTGCTTATTAACCAACCCAACGTCATTTTAACCCCTCATATTGCAGGCTATACCTATCAGTCGGCATACCTTTTGAGTAAAATTTTGCTTGAAAAACTGGGCATTTAATCACCTGACGTTTTCAGTTTTTTGTATATTTGTGCATCTGCAACGCTTTGGTCACCTAAGGCGTTGTATTTTTTTTAATGAATTGCTAAATGAAATTATTATGGCAGAAACAAACTATGTAACACAGGATACTTTCGAAAAAATGAAATTGGAACTCCATAACATGAAGACCATTGAAAGACCTGCAGCGAGTAAAGCCATTGCTGAAGCAAGAGAAAAGGGCGATCTAAAAGAAAATGCGGAATATGATGCTGCTAAGGAAGCGCAAGGCATGTTAGAGGCCAAAATAAAATACTTGGAAGGCATTATTGCTACTGCAAGAATTTTGGATGAGTCAAGTATCGATTCTAGTAGGGTTAGTATTTTGACTAAAGTTACTGTTACCAACATGAATACCAATAAATCGGTTACCTATCAAATTGTATCTGAAAAAGAAGCCAGCCTAAAGGATGGTAAAATATCTGTAACCTCGCCAATTGGAAAAGGCTTATTGGGCAAAGTGGTGGGTGAAATTGCAGAAGTCAACGTTCCTGCAGGTGTATTGAAATTCAAAATTGATAAAATAAGCGTTTAGGTTTTATGTCAACTTTGTTTACGAAAATAATCAACGGTGAAATTCCTTCTTATGTGATAAAAGAGGATGAAAACTTTTTCGCCTTTCTGGATATTTTTCCGCTGGTGGAAGGACATGTGTTGATTGTGCCTAAAATAGAAGTTGATAAATTTTTCGACCTGCCTGAATTGTATTTAGAAAAATTGTTTTCGTTTGCCCAACCTATTGCAAAGGCAATCGAGGCTTCCTTTGAATGCAATCGTTGCGGAATGAGTGTGATTGGGTTGGAAGTGCCGCACGCACATTTGCATCTGCTTCCCATCAATAGTGCCGATGATTTGAATTTTACCCGACCTAAATTGTCGCTTTCGCAGGATGAGCTACTCGCCATTCAACAGAAAATTGTTAGCTGTTTGAAGTGATTATTTTTTCAGTCTGCCCGGATTTTTTGTAAGAAAATCTTTCCACCCGTTCATTTTTTTTGTTGCGTCATCCAAGGTGTTTTTCTGTTGGAAATAATGACAAACAGCAACGGCAAGCGCATCGGTTGCGTCCATGTGTTTGGGTATTTCTTTAAATCCAAGAATTTGTTGCAGCATCTTCATTACTTGTTGTTTATCTGCATTTCCATTGCCGGTAATCGATTGTTTTACTTTTTTTGGAGAATATTCCGTGATGGATAAACCTGTTTGCATTGCGGCTGCGATAGCTACGCCCTGCGCTCTTCCAAGCTTAAGCATACTTTGAACATTTTTTCCGAAGAAGGGGGCTTCAATGGCAAAGCTCTCAGGTTTATGAAGTTTAATCAATTCGGTTACTTTGTTGTGGATTTTTTCGAGTCGTTTATAGGCGTCGTCTTTGGCTGATAATTTTAATACACCCATATCCAGCAGTTTAATACTATTATGGTTAATGAAAATCAGTCCATAACCCATTATTATTGTTCCCGGATCTATACCCAATATGATTTTTGATGCTTTTTGCAAGGACAGACTTAATTTTACCTGATAAATAACTGCTTGAACAAAAGTATTAAAATAACGCTCAATTATATTTTCGGGCCATTGGTATTTATATTGTTGGTGTATAGTTTATACAATCAGCTTGTAAAGCAGAAGGACATCGCCCTTATTTGGTTACAGATAAGAATCGGCTGGCAACATTCCTTATTGATGATTATTTTGGTTTTAATGCTGCTCAACTGGTTTTGGGAAGCCTTAAAATGGAAATATTTGTTGAAACCTTTACAGCATATAAGCTTGGGAAATGCATATAAATCTATTTTAGCCGGCTGCACCCTGTCGCTCCTTACACCTAATCGTATCGGTGAGTTTGGCGGAAGGATTCTTTTTGTAAAGGAAGGAAACAGATCTAAAGCAGTTGCTATGAGTGTATATGCAGGTCTGGTTCAATCGTGGGTTACATTTTTACTGGGTACTGGGGCTTTGATTATCATTCGGGATAATGCAGTCCTGCAAAGCAACAATGATACTGTAAAAGCAATTTTTTCTTCCTCTACATTTCTAATAATCTCCTGCATAGTATTGGTTTTGTTGTCGCTTATTATATTCAGGGCTTTTTTCTTTATCAAATTTCTGCTGCGTTTTGAAAAATTGAAACAGAAACTTGCGTTTTTAAATATTTTGGAAAATATAGGAAAAAAAGAAATGTTAAGAATAATGTTGCTATCGGTATTCAGGTATTTCACCTTTATATTGCAATACCTTTTGATGCTGAAGTTAATTAAAGTTGTTATTGAGCCTGATTTGTGTATTATGCTTACAGCAGTTTTTTTTCTTTTGATGGCCATTGCGCCAACGATTGGTTTGCTGGAGTTGCCTGTTAGAGCATCAGCAGGTGTAGTTGTTTACGGGTTGTTTTCCGGAAATGTGTTGGGCATTCAGCTGGCAGTTTTTGGAATATGGGTTATCAACCTCGTTATTCCTGCAATTGCTGGTAGTATGTTTATGATGAAAAAGAAATTAATCAATCAATTAGTATGAATATCCTAAAAGTATTGCCAATTGTATCGGCTTTGTTTTTTACTCCGAGCGATAAAACCGTTGATGATTTTTGCGGAATGAAGAACAAGGCTTTTGCTGAGGGGGAATCGGTTAAGATGACTGTCTATTACAGTACTATGGGAGCATACCTTGGGGCAGGCGAAGCAACATTTACTACTGCTCTTGAACGCCTGAATGGGAAACCTGTTTATCATGTTGTTGGTTTGGGAAAATCTTTTTCTTTTTTCGATAATTTTTTTAAAGTAAGAGATCGCTATGAAAGCTATATCGATACAACAACACTACAGCCTTATCGGTTTGTGCGTGACGTAAATGAAGGTGGACACAAGATTTACAACTTGGTTAATTTTAACCACAATGCCAATACTGCAACCAGTACAAACGGCATATTTCCGGTATCAGATTGCATGCAGGACGTGATGAGCGCGGTGTATTATGCACGCAATATTGATTTCAACAAGTATAAAACTGGCGATAGGATTCCTTTCGATATGTTTCTTGATGATGAAATATTTCATCTTTATATACGCTTGATGGGAAAGGAAAAAATCAAAACCAAATACGGGAAATTCAATGCTATTAAATTCAAGCCATTGCTTATTAAGGGGACTATGTTTCAAGGCGGAGAACAAATGACAGTATGGGTAAGCGACGACCCGAATCACTTGATTTTAAGGGTGGAAAGTCCCATAACAGTTGGTTCTATAAAAGTTGATATGATGGGCTATAAGAATCTTCGTCACCCATTGACTTCATTGATAAGTAAACGATAATCTTTGTTTAGATTACATTCAAATTAAAGCTGTCTTTTTTCCTGATGCCTTTCTCGGTGAGTTCCAAAGTGCAGCATTCAATACTGGGATCATGCTCAAAAAACAGGATGTAGTTTTTTTCTTGCGCTTCTTTTAAAAATGATTTTTTTTCCTGTAAGGTGGTAAGCGGAAACATATCATACGCCATTACATAAGGAATAGGGATATGTGCTGCTGATGGCAGTAAATCGGCCATGAAAACAATGTTGTTTCCCTTGTAAGTTATTTTTGGAAGCATCATGGCATCCGTATGTCCGAAGGTATGTAAGATACTTATTTGCTCAGGCAATCCGTTGGTTTCCTTTTCTATGAATTTTAATTGACCGCTTTCCTGAATCGGGAGGATGTTTTCTTTGAGAAAAGATGCTTTTTCTCTCTCATTGGGTTCTGTAGCCCATTTCCAATGTCTTTCGTTGCTCCAGTAAATCGCATTTTCAAAAGCCGGAATTAATTTATCGCCTTGGCGGATGATGCTTCCACCGCAATGATCAAAATGCAGGTGAGTTAAAATCACATCGGTAATGTCTTTGCGGTGAAAACCAAGATTAGCCAACGATTTGTCGAGCGTATCATCTCCATGCAAATAGTAATGACCAAGAAACTTTTCATTTTGTTTGTTTCCTATTCCATTGTCAATCAAAATAAGTCTGTTGCCAACTTCAATCAACAAACATCTCATGGCCCAAGTACACATGTTGTTATCATCCGGGGGATTTAAATTCTTCCAAATGCTTTTGGGTACTACGCCAAACATGGCGCCGCCGTCGAGTTTGAACAATCCTGTATTGATAGTATAAAGTTGCATATTGTTATGATTTGAAGTCTCTTTGTTTTTTCAATGCAATCGATAAAAAGAAAAGGCCGATTACAAAAAATATAATTAACGCCAATACAGAATTTCTTTGCGATCCTGTTAATTCGGTTATGAATGCAAAACTAAACATCCCGATAACGATGGCGATTTTTTCTGTAACATCATAAAAACTGAAATACGAGGTAGTGTCTTTTGTTTCAGGCATTAGTTTGCTATACGTACTTCTGCTCAAACTTTGTATGCCTCCCATAACAAAACCAACACAAGTAGCCAGTAAATAAAATTGAGTAGTGCCCCCCTTCGGTAACATATAACCGCCAATGCAAAGCAGAATCCATACTATAACACAAAACACCAGTGTTTTGAAATTCCCGATTTTTTCAGAAAATTTTGAGATGGCGTAGGCTCCCGGTATGGCAATCAGTTGAATTATAAGAATAGCGATAATCAGATTAGTGGTTGGAATTTGCAATTCACTTTTCCCATAAAGGGTTGCGGCTAACATAACAGTTTGAACGCCCATGTTGTAAAAAAAGAAGGCAGCTAAAAAAGTTCTCAACAAGCTTAATTGTTTCAACTCATTCCAAACCTTAATAAGTTCTTTATATCCGTTTAATAAAACATTTTTGTTTTCCTGTTCGCTGTTATTGGGCATTCCTTTAGGAAGTCTTTTTAAAGCCAATTGTGCAAATCCCCACCACCAAATGCCTACCAGTAAAAAGGAGATTTGAGAGGCTTTGCTGGTGTTAATTGAAAACAATTCCGGCTTCAATACAATAACAAAACAGATGATTTGCAGCAATACACTTCCAATGTAACCCATAACAAATCCTTTGGCACTAACGCGGTCTCTGTCTTCAGGCGCTGCGATTTCAGGCAGATAGGAGTTGTAAAAAACCAAACTGCTCCAAAATCCGATGCAGGCAATAATCATGCATATAAGTCCAAACAATAAATTATTTCCATCAAAAAAATATAAACTTCCGCAGGCGATACTTCCCATGGTACAAAAGAAAAACAGGAATTGTTTTTTGTTGCCTCTATAATCTGCAATGGATGACAGCAAGGGACTCATTATAGCTACAATGATAAAAGCTATCGCCAATGCATAGTTGTAAAGCGAGGTATTGATGAATGATTTTCCAAACAGGGTTACTTTGTCAATATTGTTGGGGTTGCTGTCACTGGTTACCGCTTCATAATAAGCCGGAAAAATCGTAGAAGTTATAACGAGATTATAAACCGAGTTTGCCCAGTCGTACATGGCCCAGCCATTAACTACTTTTCTGGAAGCTGTTTGCATGATTGATCTTTAATTCCAAGCGAAAATAAGAAAGATTTGAGCTTTATTTAGCCATTGATTTGCTTGGTATAAATCAATATAAGTATCAGAATGCCAGCGGCTATTCTGTAATATCCCCAAATCTTAAAGCCATATTTTTTTAAAAATCCAATAAAAAATTTAATCGCCAATATTGCAACTATGAATGCAACGATATTACCGACAGCAAGCAATTGCAAATCTTCCGAACTAAAACCACCTTTTTCCTTGTAAAATTTCAATAGTTTATATCCGGTGGCAGCCAACATTGTAGGAACAGCCAGGAAAAAAGAAAATTCTGCCGCCGAACTGCGCGATAGTTTTTGTTGCATGCCCCCGATGATTGACGCTGCGCTTCTGCTTACACCGGGAATCATAGCTACGCACTGCCAAATTCCGATGGTGATTGCTTGCTTGAAACTCACCTCGTTTTCTGCTGATTCCGAAGCGAATAATTTATCTATGAATAAAAAAATGACTCCTCCAATCAATAAGCTTATTGCCACCGTGGTGGAGCTTTCGAGCAGTGCATCTATTTTGTCTGAAAACAACAATCCGAATAAAAGGGCAGGAACTACACCAGCAAGGAGTTTAAGGTAGAATTGAATGTTCTTGAAATCAAAAAATCTTTTGTAATAAAGTACCACTACAGACAAAATAGCCCCAAGTTGAATGGCAACAGTAAACATCTTTACAAATTCCGTTTCTTCTATTCCCAAAAACTTTTCGGTAATAATCATGTGTCCGGTTGAGGAGATTGGCAGAAATTCTGTAAGGCCCTCAACTATTCCGATGATGATAGATTCGGTAAGATTCATGGCTTTATGGTTAAAAAAAATGCGAAGTACAAGACTTCGCAAAAATTAAATTTATTTAAAAATCAGTTGTTTTTTGACTTTTTCATGATAGCAACAATTTCAATGATGAAACCGAGTACAATCAGAATCGGAGCAATCGTAATTCTTCCTGTACTGTATATTTCGGACGAGTCAAATTCATTGGGATTTGAACTTTTTCCACCGGCCATCATAAAAAATCCTAGTGCAAGCACAACAAGACCCAAGGCCATCAAAATATAATTTTCTTTACCAAATAGATTTTGAGAAGGTGTAGCAGTTTCTTTATTCGTTTTTGACATGGTATGAAATTTTGTGCAATATAATGTATTGGTCAATTAATTAGATAATGATCAATAAAGTTCATCTAGTTTCATTTTAAGGTATTTGATTACAGCCCTGTTTGTGCTTCCAAGCGAAATTACAATTCCAAGTATTGTAATCACCAGGAATAGCATCATTAGGCCCTGTGTATCGTGAAGCACTTTAAAGTCGGGCAGAAAGCCTTCAATGAGCATCACGGTGGTCCAAATAGCAAAAATGGAAATGCCGGATGAAATAAGACCGTTAACAATGGCTTTTTTGTTTATAGGACGAGAAATGAAACCCCTGGTTGCGCCAACCATTTGCATGGTTTTAATCAAAAATCTGTTGCTGTACATGGCCAATCTTATAGTATTATCTATGGAAAAAACAACAAGTACAGTCAGTAAAATACCTGCAATGAGAAACACAATACCCGCAACTCTTACGTAGCTGCTCATTTTAGCAACGGTTTCTGTTGGAAATTGAAACTCAGAAATTACACCCGGAAAATTGCTTTGAAGGTTATTGGAAAGCGCACTCAAACTATCCTCGTTTACATATTTGGCTTTTACATAAAAATCAATACTTTCGGGCAAAGGATTGTTCTTTAAAAACATTTTCCAGGTGGTATCGTTTTCGGAATTCCATCTTTCAATGGCCATGTCTTTGGTTACATGCTCCACTTTGTTGGTGAAGGGAAAAGATTTGATGTAATTCGTCAGACTGTCGATTCTTTTTTTGGAGGCGTCACGGTTAAGGTAAGTATGAACTTGTATGTTCTCTTTGAAATAATCCCCTGTTTTACGGAGATTGAGAAAGAACCAACCTACAATGCCGAAGAAAAACAACACCAGAGAAATACCTATAATGGCATAAGCGTAGCTTGGTTTTCCTTTCTTGCCTGAAATTTTTCCAAATTGAGCCATACTTAAATTGATTTATTAAATGATAGCAGTAAGTCTACAAAAGTAATGGTTTTTAAGTGCTTTACTCTACTTTTGCACTGCTCAGGAAACCGAAAATTTGTTAAAAAAATACGTTTCTTGCCTCTAAGTTATGGAATACCAATTTAATGATATTGAAAAAAAATGGCAGCAGCATTGGAAAGAAAACCAAGCTTATAAAGTAAGCAATCAGTCTGAAAAGCCTTCCTTTTATGTACTTGACATGTTTCCCTATCCGAGTGGAGCAGGATTGCATGTAGGACATCCTTTGGGTTATATTGCCAGTGATATTTACAGCAGGTATAAAAGACTGAAGGGATTTAATGTTTTACATCCCATGGGCTTTGACAGTTTTGGACTTCCTGCCGAACAGTATGCTATTGAAACCGGCCAGCATCCTGCAACTACAACAGCTACTAACATTTCAACCTTTAAAAATCAATTGGATAAAATTGGTTTTTGTTACGATTGGGGGAGGGAACTGCGAACAAGCGATCCTGAATATTACAAATGGACGCAGTGGATATTTTTGCAATTGTACAACAGTTGGTTTAATCCTGCTTCCAATAAAGCAGAAGCTATACAAAGCCTCATTACCATTTTTGAAAACAATGGATCTTCCATCTATGCTGAGAAAGCAAAACTCCATTTTACTGCGGAAGATTGGAAGGTAAAGTCTGAAAAAAGCAAACAGGATATTTTGATGAACTTCAGACTGGCATTTTCAGCATTTGGTGAAGTGAATTGGTGCGAAGCTTTAGGAACAGTTCTTGCTAATGATGAAGTGGTGAATGGCGTGAGTGAAAGGGGAGGCCATCCGGTGATCAAGAAAAAAATGCGCCAATGGTATTTGAGAATTACCGATTATGCCAACAGGTTGTTGGATGGGCTTGAAACAGTTGATTTCAGTGAGTCTATGAAGGAAATGCAGCGCAATTGGATTGGCAAAAGTGAAGGAGCTGAATTGGAGTTTGAGGTTGAAGGCCTCACCCCCAACCCCTCTCCCGAGGGAGAGGGGGGTAAGAAGAGTATTCTTACCGCAAGTCCTGAAATCTGGAAACAACTAAAAGAATTCGCTAGAGAAAACAGAAAGCATATTACAGTTGCAGAGGATAAATTATGGCAGCGCCTAAGAGATAATCAACTTGGATCGAAAGCAAGAAGGCAGCATCCTATTAAGGACTTTATTATTGATTTCGCATTTCTAAATGAACAGGTTTTAATTGAAGTTGATGGAGGGTATCACAAAGAAGCTGAGCAACATCGTTATGATGAAATGCGCGACGCTTATCTCACAGAGATAGGCTATGAAATCATCAGGTTTTCAAATGAAGAGGTTGAAAATAACATTGAGGCTGTACTTGAAAAGATATCAACTGTTTTGAAAAATAGAGCTCCCCTCTCCCTTGGGAGAGGGGCCGGGGGTGAGGTTTTAACACCCCATTCCATAAAAGTATACACTACCCGTCCGGATACCATTTTTGGAGTTGATTTTTTAGTACTCGCACCCGAACATGAATTGGTACAACATATTGTAACAGACGATCAAAGAAATGAGATTAACCAGTACCTCACTTATGTAAAAAGCAGAAGTGATCGCGAAAGAATGGCCGAAGTAAAACAAATTACCGGTTGTTTCACAGGCGCATATGCTACTAATCCATTCAGCGGTAAAAAAGTTCCGGTATGGATTGCAGAGTATGTGCTTGCAGGATATGGTACTGGAGCAATCATGGCGGTTCCTTGCGGCGATCAGCGCGACTTTCTTTTTGCGCAACACTTTAAAATTCCCATTACCAATATAATTGGCGAACATTTTAACGGCACTGAAGCTAATTCTACCAAGGAAGCCATACTTCAGGAATCCGGTTTTTTAAATGGGATGTTGATGAAAGATGCCATTAAAGCTGCTATTGAGAAAATTGAGGAAATGGGCATCGGAAGAAAAAAAATTAATTACAAAATGCGTGATGCCGGTTTCAGCAGGCAACGCTATTGGGGAGAGCCGTTCCCTATTCGATGGGAAGATGGTACAGCAGTTGCACTTCAGGAAAATCAGCTGCCATTAGAACTGCCTTTTGTAGAAAAATACGGTCCAGGTCCAGA